>Ga0233380_1000571_pt1 | contig 18791 bp, 20 predicted proteins | sample ElkDunMinimDraft_9_FD_191541 | JGI IMG/M metagenome (GOLD analysis project Ga0233380, IMG submission 191541) | Fecal eukaryotic communites from dung pellets of Tule Elk in California, USA - Elk Dung F36 | ecosystem: Host-associated > Mammals > Digestive system > Large intestine > Fecal | place... | reverse complement strand
TATGTCGGCGCGGCTGCGACCAAGGCCCTGATCGTGGGCGGGATCATCTTCGCAACCGCCCATCTGTTCGTCGACATACCCGTCCTGCATCCCTTTGCCATGGTCGGCTTCATGGTGCTGATCGCGGTCAGCTTCTGCCTGTTCGGCTTCATCCTTGGCGTCTGGGCGCAGAGTTTCGAGCAGCTGCAGGTGATCCCGATGCTGGTCGTCATGCCGATGACCTTCCTCGGCGGCGCCTTCTATTCGGTCCACATGCTCGCTGAACCGTGGCGCACGATCACCTTTTTCAACCCGATCGTCTATCTGATCTCGGGCTTCCGCTGGACCTTCTTTGGCAAGGGCGATGTCGGCATCGGTTTCAGCCTGCTGTTCGTCAGCGGGATGATCGCGGTCTGCCTTGCGGTCATCGCGGCGATCTTCAAGAGCGGCTATCGACTGAAGAAATAAGAGGTCGGGGTGGGGGCGGTGCGCCGCCCCCGGCCTTCAGGCGACTGCGCTTTCGGGCTCGACGGCAAAAAGGGTCACGCCCTTATATTTGTCGTCATTCTCGTCATACAGGCCGTGCATCGCCTCGAACGTGTCATCGAGCAGCGCGACGTCATTGAGCCCGGTGAGTTTGAACGTCCCCAGCTTCAACTCGCGTGGCGGCCGTCCGTCCCGTTCGATCGTCACCGCGTCGATGAACATTTCGTCATGGCGAGTGTAAAGGATATGCGGCGCCAGTTTCACGACCATCTTGTTGTAGGTCGCGCTCAGGCATTTATGGAGCGCAATGGCTTCGAAGAACATCGTCGGAGCAGTCATGATCGGTGCTACATGACCGATTCATGCCGGCGCATCAATTGCTTTGTGCGCCGAAACATCCTCACTTTCCGCAACCGGGAGTATTTTCGGGACGAGCCGCCCGGGGGCGCACCCCTCAATGTTTCTTGAAGGGATGCAGTATCGCAACGATCAATCCACCGATGATAAGGCCCACGACCGCGCCGCCGATCGCGGTCACGACCCACTCCGCGACCGGGGCGATGGCGGGTAGCGCATGGCCCGCACGCTCGGCCAGCGCGTCGATCGTGCCGGGGACCGGCTCTATGTGGAATTCGTGCAACCCATGGACGATCAGCCCACCACCGACCCACAGCATCGCCGCGGTTCCCACGACGCTTAATATGCTCATCAACACCGGCATCGCGTTAACGAGGCCCCGGCCGAGGGATCGTCCCGTGGACGACCCGCCCTTGGCCATGTGCAAGCCGATATCATCCATCTTCACGATGAAGCCCACCGCGCCATACACGCCCGCCGTGATGACGATGGCCACCAGCGCCAGCACGATCGCCTGTTCCCACAGAGGCTTGTCCGCCACGGTGCCCAGGGCAATGGCCATGATCTCGCCCGACAGGATGAAGTCGGTACGGATCGCGCCCGCAACCTTGCGGTCTTCCAGTTCCTTGGAGGATAGCGTGGCTGCCGCCTCATCCACGCCATCATGCCCGCCCTGGATCGCTTCGAGCAGCTTTTCCGCCGCCTCATAGCAAAGAAACGCGCCGCCCAGCATCAGCAGCGGCGGCAACAGCCATGGCGCCAGCGCCGACAGCGCCAGCGCAGCGGGAAGCAGGAACAGCAATTTGTTGCGAATCGAACCCTTGGCGATCCTGGCGATGATCGGCAACTCGCGGTCGGGTGTCAGCCCCACCACATAGCGCGGCGTGACCGCCGCATCGTCGATGACGACCCCGGCAGCCTTGGCTCCCGCCTTTCCTGCTGCTGCGGCTACATCGTCCAGCGATGTCGCGGCAAGCCGGGCAATGGCGGCAACATCGTCCAGCAGCGCGAACAGACCCGACGCCATGTAAATCTTTCCCCTTAAAATTCCGGCGCGCGATGACAGGACGTGAGCCGCCGTGCAATGCTCACTTTATCGATTATATCAGAGATCGGGACTGTGGCCCTTGGACGATGGCGGGGCGGCCAATGAACCGGCCGCCCCAAATCCCTTAGTAATTGCCCGGCGGATCACTCGCGGGAAAGGACTCGTCAACCTGCTCGTCGACGGAATCCCAGTCCTTGTCGTCGATCCCGCGCTGCTCGGCAGGCCCCGCATCGCGTACAACCCCCGACGACCCCACCGGCCCGCGATCGTCTAGGTCGGTCTCGTTTCTCTGGAAAAATTTCCAGGCATAGGCGCCAAGGCCGGTCAGCACGGCAAGTTTAAGCAAGCCCCTCATTTTCATGTCTCCCTTTCGTTAATCACTATGGACCCAGCCTGCGCGGCTGTGGGTGTTCGCATCCTGCGAGAGGGGTGTGTCACCCTCTTCGTCGAAGCCGCCGGGGGTTTCCGCCGTGCCCGCCGATGCCGGCGCCACCACCCAGCGCTCGCGCAGCGCTGCGTCGATCATCGCACGCCACGCATGTTCGTCGCCGGCCTCGCGCATCGGTGCGTCGGGCTCCTTCAGGATCGCGAGGATGCTAGCAGCTTCCTCCATCTTTTCCCGCCAGTTTTCCGGCTGACCCGCCGCCAGATGGCGCGCCAGTCGCTCGACCAGGCTGCGGGCGTCGGGGTTCTGCGCATTGGAACTGCTATTCTCCATTGCCGACCAACGCATGCTTGGCCGCACCGTTCCGGTGGAGATTGCTGATCCATGAAACCGCGCCATCGCTCCGCCGTTGAAGCGCGATATGTCATGACGGGAGAGGTTCGATGCCACAGGGCGACAAGAGCAGCTATACCGACAAGCAGAAGCGCAAGGCCGCGCATATCGAAAAAGGCTATGAAGAGCGCGGCCTGTCCGAAAAGGAGGCCGAACGCCGCGCCTGGGCGACGGTCAACAAGGAATCGGGCGGCGGCAACAAATCGGGCTCCGGCCGGGGCAAGGCGGACAATCACAGCGCCTCACACAAGGGCGGTAAAAAGGGCGGCGCGGCCTCGTCCAGTCGCTCCCCGGCCGATCGCTCTGCCGCCGCCAAAAAGGGGTGGGAAACCCGGCGGAAAAACAGCGGCAAATAATCCGCGTCAGGGTGCGGGCGCCGGTGCCGCTGCAGCTGCAGCGATCATCGCGTCCGCATCCTCTGCCAGCAGCAGACGGTCGCGCACTAGCTCCCTTGTGGCGGCGGCATAGGCTTCGCTCCGTTCCTGCACCGACCCCGTCACCGCATCCAGCGCGGGTCGGCGATCGTCCGGCGCGCGTGCTGCGGCGTTGGCGGCAAAGGGGACGTAGCCGCCGAAGATCATGCACAACTCGCCCTCGGCGTAGCCACGCTTGCGCACATTCCAGCCCAAATAGCTCCCCGTCGGCGCGAGGAGCTCGGGCATGCGGAGGCCCGCCAGTTCATTGCCGTCCTTGCCTATCGCAGACACGAAGACTGGCCAGCCGGCCTTACCCCCTGGCACGACCGGCCGATTGACCACGTGCGCCCAGGGCTTGAAGGGCGGCTCAATCTCTTCGACCGGGACGACCTGTCCCGCGTCCCGACTGGGCCAGCGGCTCTGCGGCGGCTCGGCGCGGCCTGTCGTCCAATCCTCCATCGACACCAGCAGCGCGCGCAGCAGCGGCGTATAGCTCAGCGGATTGGCGGGGTAGGTGCAATAGGGCGGGGCAAAACCGGCCGCATGGGTGCCCCCTGCAAGCGCATAGGCACGGACACCGTCGGGGAGCGGCACGTCGCGGTCGGTCCCGCCGGTGCCGACGAGCGAAGCGCCGGCCTGCCAGAATTCAGCGCCGGTATCGACATGGAAGATGCGCGGGCAGCTGCGCGTCGCGGTGCAGCGCGCCAACAGGCCGTCGCTTCGCTGCGTTACCGGGTCGGTCAATGTCCCGTAGGTGAAGGGAAAGTCATATCCCGGGACATCATGATCCTCATGCTGGCGCGAAAAACGGCCCGGCTCGGCGAAGCGAAAATTGGTGAATGTCCGCCGCGCGCCGGCGATGTACGGGATCATGCCGTCGAACACGCGTTTGCCGGCGGTGTCGCGGTTGAACCCCTGCCACAGAAAATCGCGCAGATAACGGCCGGATTGCGATCCGCCGATGGCGATGGCCGATGTGAACAGGTCCGCCTTGGCTCGTCCTTTTTCCGCCGAAGGCTGCGTCCCGTCGGCCAGCGGATTGCCCGCCTGTGGACGGCGCAGCCAGGCGACCAGATCGCGCGTGGCGGCAAAGCCCAGCCCCATGACGACAGGGTCGCGCGCCACATAGCTGAACGTGTAGATCGCGCCTGCGTCCATGTCGGCCGGCCGCTTGATCCTGACGCGCTGCGCATCGACGAACGTCCAGTCGCCCGGCGCCAGCGTCCGCGCCGTATCGCTGCTGCGCTGCCTGACCGTCAGCACGGCGTCGCTCTGGCTAAGCTGCGCGGCGGGATAGGGCAGGGGCATGATGTCGCCCGTCGGCGCATCGAAGATCGTCTCGCTCGTGACCCGCCCTGTGATTGGCGACCCATCCTGCTGGCGCGCGATCGGGAAGCGGGCGCCGAGCAACTGGGGAAGTGCCATGCCCGGCGGAACCATCGCCGGGCGGGCGTCGCTCTGCCATCCGCTCCACATGATGGTATAGCCCTGCCGCATCAGGAACCCGTCGCCCTCGGCAATCGGATCGCCGCTGAGCGGGCCCTTGTTCAGTGCTCCGAGCAGCTTGGTGCCGCGATTGACGACATCATAGACGAGCGTCCGGCTTGCGCGCTGGCTGGCAGTGGGCCGCAGGATGACGACATCGACATCATAATCGACCATTCCGTCAGCGGCGCGCGGCGCTCGGTCGAGATCGACAATGTCCCGATTGGCGGGATCGGCCGGGTCGATGCGCATATGGGCGACCGCCTTGATCTGCTCATAGGCACCATGATCGCCGAAGCTGCGGCCCTCGAAGGCCGGGCTGCGCGCGCTGATCTCGAGCCTGACCTCGCTCTCGCGCGCCTCGGCTCCGCCCGCCATTCCGGCGCCCAGAAGCAGCAGCAGTCCTGCGCTCGCCTTGCCCATCCTCTCTCCCCCTCATTATTCCGGGGGGGTATAGTGATAAACGCCGATTTGTAATTTCCTGACCACAACGCCAATGCCGGTCATGGGTGGAGTTCAGTCGGTTAGCTTTTGGCGGGTTAAAGCACACTGCTGACATGGCGCATGACATGAAGGACTATCGACGAAAAGAAATCATGAATCTTCTCAACGCATAAATTTCTGGTTCATAGCATGGTGGTGCGAGAAGTAATCTACGAGAGGAGCCAACTTGTCGCGACCGCCTTCTAGCTTGATTGTCTTTCGCTTGAAAAAATGCACCCGGTTAAGGCGAGCAGACCAATTCCAAGCGTTAAATTGGATGCTCTTGACGATTTGAACTCAGCCTGTTCCAGCATACCACCCTCGCTAGTGTCACCGCATTGACTAAGCGACTGCTAGCAGGATTTCGATAGGCATTGTTTAACGACAACAAATGATCGACGGTTGCTACTCGATCTTGCCGCCATCCAACAGAATGCGTCGGCCCTCAGGACATTTAACGTATGAAAATTTTCGGCTTCGATCCTGAATGACAAATTCACTGCCAGTTGATCGAAGAATCGGGAATCTATCGATCTGATGCAGCGGCTGGGCCTTTGGTGTGTCGCTATCATCACCGGTTTCATAACGCAGCACTGTCTCCCGTATGAGCGTCCGGCCCGAAACTCTCCATCGCCCTTCAACGCCGCTAAACTCATCCCCTTCCGAGAATCTGCCGTCATCGCTGTAGCCTGCGCCATAGCCAGTTGCGCAACCGTCATCTGCGAGCGCCCAAACGCCGATGATTTGTGCCGCGTCATCATGTGCCTTTGGCTTGCTCAGTTCCACTTTAACGGGTCTGGTATCAAAAGGTGATGCTATTGGAATGGCTGCCGCGTCTTGCCCGACATAATATCCAGCTCCTGCCAGCGAGGCGGCAAGGCCAAATCCCAAAGCGCCAAAAAGCATTGGCTTAATCATGTTCGACCCTCTCCAAGCGCAATCAGAATTTCACGCGATTTTCTGCTGCTGCCCGCCCCGGCTGATTGGCTTGGGCCTGATCCGCCCACAAAATACGAAAATCTATCATCTTCATTTCCAGCGACTTTTCGCCGTCATCGTCAGAGATAGAGGCGGTCATCCACATCGTCGTGAAGGGATTGGGGACAGGGTCAATGCTGCGAACCCGCTCAACCAATTCCCAATGATACATGCTGCCGGTTACGCTGGCTGGAGCGCCATATTTTGCGGTCAATTTGGATAGCAGCGTTGAGCGAAATGCCTCATCTTCCGCGAAACGGCCAAGCCGCTGGCTCGATTGAATGCGATAAATGCGGCCCAGCGGGGTCACTTCAAAATTGAATTGCAGCCCATCACGCTCTGTATCGAATTGGTATCCGCCTATCGGCTCGATCCGGGCCAGCTTTGCCGCCTCACGCAAAGGCATCCCCAATGCAAAGCCGCCAATCTCTCGCGACTTTGTTGCAGATGCGATGGGCTTGGTTGCTGAATCCGCTTCGACTGCTGGCGACCATGCAAAGACGCAGATGGCTAACGCGGCCATAGCCAGATGCTTATTCATTGGATCAATTCTCCGCCAATCACCATCTTCCGATTTAATATGATGGATATAGGCAGTGGTTTAATGACCACTTAATTGGCGCTTTGCGTTCATGCGTGGGCGCGATCTTGTTGGCAAAAATGTGAGGCGCATTCGCGTCGCTCAAAACGTGTCGCAGGAACGCCTCGCCTTTGATGCGGGCGTGGATCGGTCCTATCTCGGTGGGCTGGAACGGGGGGAGGAAAATCCGACCATTGACCTACTGGACAGACTGGCCATCACGCTGGCCGTGCCGATCCAAGAATTTTTCACGGCCATAGCAGATGATGATGGCGCGCCGGGCCTACCGCGCGGGCGTAAAAAGGGCGGGCGCGTAGCCTAAAAGTCAGGCTGATATAACCGTCGCCACCATCCGGGCTAGTTGCGGGGAAAGACGGCAAACACCGTCCTTCCGCAATACAAAGTCCGCTCCGGAAAATTTGCGGCTTTTGGCAAAGGACAAAATTGCGGCGTCCACCTTGGGCCGCTCTGGCTCGATCAGGTCGTAAACATAAGCGGGAAAATCGGGCCGCGAGTGGTGCATAATCCCGGCATTGGGATCGAAGCCATCCGCAACCGCCTGAATTTGTAGACGTGCGGCTTTCACCGCATAGGCATAGTTCAACATGGCGTTGATCGGATGCGATGCCTTCCAGTTTCTCGGCTTGCGCCCGGTCAGGGTGGAACTGCGCGATCTATATGTGCGCCATTGATCCGGGGCAGGATAGCGGGCCGCTGCGGTCCATTGCATTTCAATGTCTACCCATGCCGCGAAATAGGCGGCGGCGCTTTCCCCCTCAATAGCTCTAATGTCATTCATATCGCTGATGGCTTGCGTCCGTAGCCGCTTCGCAGCTTCCTTCGCCTTCGCAATTGCCGTTCCCGCAAACCGCCCTTGCCCAAATTGCCCCTCAATTGTCTCGACGCTGCTATCCATCTTTCGGGCGATTAAGTCGGCAGCGAAAGCTAAGCGAGCCGCCCCATCCTTCTGAGTAGCATATTGCCAGCGCAAATTATCTGGATTGGCAGTGAAGCCCGCCCCGGACGCCACAACGGCAACGTCGCCGTCCGCTTTGATCCGGGCGAGTGCCACGCCCTGTTCTCCAAGCCAGTTCAGCACATCAAAGGATAGCGAGCCGCTGCCATCCAGCAATATGATGATGCGTGGCAACGCCAAATCGCCTTTGAAATAGCGATGGCTTTCCCGCTGCTGCGGATAGTGGGAAAAGCCCTGCTTGATTACCAGCGCCCCGCTTTCGATCCGTAACGATGTTCCTTGGCCGGTCAGGATCAGGGCGTTGGAATTGCGCTCGCGGGTCAGCCGCTTACGTTGCGACTTCCGGCTTTCAGTCATCCAATATTCTGACCGGATGGCCCATTCATCGGAAGAATGGTCGGCGGGAGAAATTGCTTGCTCAAACATACAGAAATATAACGAATTTCCGATAAATCGCCTATTAAATTCATGGTAAATGCGGCCAGAAATAGCGGGATAGAGATGTCGAAAAATCTGGATAACTGGCTTGGCGCATCAGAATTAAATTTCGCCTATTATGATTTCACCGATCCGTATCAGCGGCAGAAATTTGAAATGGCGACAGCGCGCGGCCCGATGCAGGCATTTAAAATGCTGATGTGTGCTGATCTGTTTGCGCAATTGTCTAGCGGAAAGCTGAAAGCATGGGGCTTTTGTGTGGAACCCATGCCTAGTGATGGCCCGGTGCTTATTCCGGTGCATTTCTTCATAGAACGGCCAAACGTCGAAGAATGCGACCTAAGTATTATCTCCGCCTCTGGCTGGCGTTATGAACGCGTCCGAATTGCGATTGCGGAGAATGGCGACAATTTCACCGCCACGGAAAATTTGCCACCGCCAGCAAAATCCAATGCGGGCCGTCGTTCAACCTATCCGGCTGTAAAGGCTGCACTCGAACAAATAAGAGCAACCGATCCAGCGAAAATCCATTGGTCCGCCGAACGGTTGCTTGATGAATTTAACGGTATTTACGGCGAGTATGCGCTGGCGAGGGGCTTCGCATCGCAAACATTGCGCGAGCGGACGCTCCGCACTCATTTAAATAAATTTCGGCAAGAATTGGCAGAAATTGGAAAAGATATTAATGCCAATTGATTCAATAGATTAGACGCATTTAAGCGAGCCAAATCGACCAGCCCGAATCATCGGGCGGGACGGAAAAATGGCTCGCAAACGTGACTATAAAGCAGAATATCAACGGCGCATCGCCAATGCGGAGAAGCGTGGGCAATCACGTTCGCAGGCTCGCGGCCATGCCAAGGCTGGCGAAACGCCTGCCAGCGCCAAGGGCAAAATCGGCGGCGCAAAATTTGAAGCTGCGCTCAAACTCTATCGCCAGACCGGCAATCAGGGAGCGGCAGCAAAAACGCAGAGCATAGCGCCGGAACGCTTTCGCCGTTTCATTCGAGAAAATGTGCAGGTTTCCGGGCGCGGCAAGTCGCTCAAAATCATCGACATGCGCCCGCGCCTGATGACGGTCATTTCCGATGGGCAGGTCAGCAGCATCCATTTGAATGGAGCTGATGAGGCGTCGTTGAATGGGAAATATCTGAATGCCGTCCGAACCCTGCTGGTCAACAATGATCCCGGCATCATTAGCCCATTCGCAGGCCGATCCGTCATCGACGCTGACGGCAACCCCTATACGCTCGAAACCGATGTGAACGAACTCTACCGGCTCGCCGCCAGTGGGGATGCCCTTTTCCACGATGTCTACCGGCTCACCCAATAAAGGAGAAATCAGCATGGATAAAATTGAACTCGCCCGCGAGCGACGCAAACAGCGGCGGCTAGAGGTGCTTGGCACCAACAATCCCATTTGCGGAACATGTGGCGAAAACCGCTGGCAATGCTTCGAACAACATCATGTTGCCGACTATGCCCGCGACGACACCACTGTGCGGGAATGCTATAATTGCCACCGCATTTTGAGTGATAATCAGAGGGATCATCCGTCGTTCAACGCCGCGGCTGATCCGCTTCTGGACCGTATCGGCCATTTCCTGCTGGGACTGGTCGATATGTTGCGGCTCATCGTGGACAAACTTCACCAGTTTGGCATGCAACTGATCGAACGGGCAGCCATAGGGATGGGAGAGGCGCAGGCATGAACGCGCCCGTCATTCTCCCAGTCAGCGACCATCTGCCTATCGCGCTCCGCGCATTCACTGGTCCGCAGTTTTTTGAATTGAAAGACGAAGCGGCACAGCCGTCGAAAGCGAAGAAACCACCTCTGTCAGCATCATCCTGGACGCTGACATTTGACACCGAAACGCAGGCAGATGCGGGGCAAGGGCTGCGGTTTGGTGCCTATCAGCTTCGCAATGCAGGACAGATAGTTGAAGCGGGATTGTTCTATGATCCCGATGGCGTGACGCCCGCCGAACTGGAACTGCTGACCGTCTATGCCGATCACCATCGCTTGGCTCTGCGGACCCGTGAGGGCTTCGTGGACGAAATTTTCTTTGCCAGAGCCTATCAATTTCGGGCGCGGATTATCGGCTTCAATCTGCCATTCGATATTTCGCGCATTGCCATCCGCCATTGCGCGGCGCGGTCGGCAACCGATGCAGAAGCGGCACCAATGCGGGGTGGCTTCACCTTCACGCTTTCCCAGCAAAAAATCTATCCGAACATTCAGGTCAAACATCTGTCCCAACGGGCCGCCATCATCAGATTTGCGGCAACGATGGGACAGAGTACCGGGCGCAGTCAGCGCCAGCGCGGCTCGAAAGTTTCCACCCGTCGCGGGCATTTCATCGACGTAAAGACGATGGCGGCGGCACTGTTTGCCCGCAACTTTTCGCTGGATGCCCTGTCCCGGTTTCTCGCCGTGGACAATCCGAAACAGGACAAGCCCGATTTCACCGCCCCGATCTGCGAAGAGATGATTGGCTATGCGATGGGCGACGTGCAGGCGACATGGGAATGCCATGAAATATTAATGGCCCGTTTTGACCGGCTGGGCTTGTCCGGCACCAACCCGGAAAAAATCTATAGCGAAGCTGGCATCGGCAAGGGGTATCTCCGCGAAATGGGCATCGCTTCATGGCGCAAACTGCAATCCGATTTCCCGCGCCATCTGATCGCAAAGATTATGGGCAGCTATTATGGCGGCCGATCGGAAGTCCGCATTCGCCGTGAAATGCGACAGGTCATGCTCTGCGATTTCCTGTCCATGTATCCGACCGTTTGCACGCTGATGGGGCTTTGGCGGTTTGTGATCGCGCAAAGCATGACGTGGGCGGACAACACAACGGAAACCCGCATATTTCTTGATGCCATCAGCCTGGCCGATTTGCAGAACCAAACCCAGTGGTCGAAATTGACGACGCTTGTGCGGGTTGTGCCGGACGGCGAGATATTCCCAGTGCGTGCCGACTACGCGGATACCGGCGAAACGACGATAGGCGCAAACCACCTAACATCGGATCATCCCCTTTGGTTCACCTTGGCCGATTGTATTGCGGCTAAAATGCTCACCGGAAAAGCGCCGGTCATCGTTGAAGCAATCACCTTTGCGCCGGGGCAGGTGCAAGACGGCCTCCGCGCCATCAATATTGGCGGCAATCCCGATTATCACGTCGATCCGGCCACATGCGATTTCTTCAAGACTCTGATCGAACTGCGGCAATCGGTAAAGATACAGCAGAAGGGCGCAAGCGGGGCGGAATGGGAGGCGTTCGATACAGAGCAAAACGCCCTCAAGATCGCGGCCAACTCCACCAGCTACGGCATATGGGTTGAACAGAATGTCGAAACCCGCCCCGGTCGGCGGGCCGTCACCGTGCATGGCTCGACCGGCGAGCCGTTCAGTTTCAAGACCGACAAGTCCGAATTGCCGGGAAGTTATTTTCACCCGCTGTTGGCCACTCTCATCACCGGCGCGGCGCGGCTGATGCTGGCCATTGCCGAACGGCTGATAACCGATGAGGGTTTAGACTGGTGCTTTTGCGACACCGACAGCATGGCAATCGCCAAGCCAACTGACATGGGCAGCGAGGACTTTACCCGCCGCGCAACCCGCATCGTGGACTGGTTCACGCCGCTAAACCCTTATGCCTTTCACGCGCCCATCCTAAAAATTGAGGAGGTGAACAAACGGCTGGGCGGTGACGAACTCCAGCCGCTTTACTGCTGGGCGATTTCATCCAAGCGTTACGCCCTGTTCAATCTGGACGAAGTTGGAAAGCCGGTTTTGCGGAAGGTTTCGGCGCATGGGCTTGGCCACCTTCGCCCGCCCTATGATGACGACAATCCACCATCCGATATTCCCGCTCCTGACGGAACTGTTTTGGGCAAGGGCATCCGCCGATGGCATTGCGATCTTTGGCGTCAGATAATCATGTCGGCACTCGCGGGGCATCCCGATCAGGTCGCGCTTGATTATCACCCGACATTGGCCACCCCGGCTATCAGCCGATATGCGGCCACATCGCCCGACCTTCTGCGATGGTTCAAAACCTATAATGCGAATCGGTCCTATCGGGATCAGGTGAAACCGTTCGGTTTTCTCCTGTCCATGTCGGCATGGAAAGACTGGAGCGGGGAGGCGATAGGCAGCGTCGCCGAGGCCGGGCGACGGAAAGCGCCTATGCCGTTGAAGCCGATTACACCTTTCAATAGCGACCATGGCAAAGCGGTCATATCAGCGTTCGACCGTGACAGCGGCGCGGCGGTGCTGGCGGATCGCTTGAAATCTTATGCGCAGGCACTCGCTCAATATCATCTGCAACCGGAGGCGAAATTTCTTAACGCCCGATATACGGATCGCGGCACGACCGTGCGGCGGCACGTCCATGTCGCCTATGTTCGGCATATCGGTAAGGAAGCTTATGATTGGGAACGTCAAGCCGTGTTGGGGTTGGAGGCTGATTCCGCGATCAGCTATGGGAAAGGTGCGGAGGCACAAACGAGCATGGCCGACAGTATCCGTGCATTGATTGCGGAATTTGGTCGATCACCTACCGCTAAGGCTTTTGGGCTGTCCTCGCGGCAGTTGGAGGCTGCGATTAGCAGCGGGGCGATACGCCAACGTAATCCGATCGCGCACAATCTCGCAGTCAGAATGACCAAAGCTGTAAAGGCATTGCGTCGATTACAACTCGTTAAATCCGCCGAAATTTGTCGTTTGCAGGCCATGGTGCAACAATTTGGATTACGGGAAACTGCCCGAAGAGAAGGAGTCGATCCATCCAATCTACGGCGGTATATCGCGTCTATCTAAGCATTCTGGCGTCTGCCCATCACGTTCACCAAAAGTTGATGACGCCGCCGTTCGATTCGCGCTATTTTCAAGAGCAAGCCACTTTGTGCCATGAAATACAACTGCTGCTATTCGTTGATCTCCAATTTTCCATTTTGTTAGAGGTCTTGCGGCAGCATCTTAGCAGCATCATAATCACTCGCGATGACGCAACATATCAAAAGTTCATTGGATTCAATCCCGTCACCACGCGAAATGATGCGGGAAAAGAGGCCATATCTGTTCTCCGATAGCGACGTTGACCGCTCTGTCACTCTCCCCAAGACAAACTTTGAGTACCATCTGGAGACGCTCACCGCGCGAAAGCAAGAGTATGAGTTTGAAGATTTTTGTAGGAAAATAGCTGAAAAGGAGCTTTGTCCCAATCTGACAATCCAAACCGGCCCTACTGGTGGCGGGGATGGCAAGACTGATGCGGAAACCTATCCTGTTGCCGCTGAAATTGCGGAACGCTGGTGGATAGGGAATCCCTCCGCGGGAAATGAGCGGTGGGCATTCGCATTTAGTGCGAAGAAAGATTGGAAACCAAAGTTAAAGTCAGACATAAAAAAGATCGCGGAGACAGGCAGGTCATACGATGTCGTTTATTTTGTAACTAACCAATTCGCAGCGGATAAGGATAAGGCGAAATTACAGGATGATTTGAGTAAGCAATATTCCTTCCGTGTCCATATTTTAGACAGATCGTGGATTGTTAAAAAAGTTTATGAAAATGGCCATTTGGCTATGGCAATCGATACCCTTTCTATCGAAGGCGCGCAGTCTGAAATAATTCAAAAATTTGGACCAAATGATGCGGCCCGCGTGGCGGAGCTTGCTGAACTGGATAAACAAATCGCCGACCCAAGCCGGTACATCGACACGCGATTTCAACTAGCTTCCGATTGCTACCGTTCTGCCATTCTCGCAAGGGGACTGGAGAGGCCAAGGGCTGAGGTGGAAGCGCGCTTTGAGCAAGCCATGCGGATCGCTGACGAACTTGGCGAAACGCAACAGGCGATGCGCATACGGTACAATTATGCTTGGACGCAGTTTTGGTGGTATGAAGATTTAAAGAAATTCGTGCCGCTTTACGATGACGTAGAAGCGCGAATAAAAGGAACTATCCATAGTTCCGATGTCAAGCATTTACATACGTTATGGTCGCTCGCTACTTCTTGCATCCGCAATGGGAGATTGAAAGCTGCCGATATTGATATTGCGCAGAAGCGAAATACCCTCGTTTCCATCCTAGAGCCGTTGGCCGCCGATACGGCTAGGCCCAACAACGCTTTAGAAGCCAAGACATATCTTACGCTCATGCGACTGCACGAGACGATGAGTGATGCAACGCAAGAGGGGCTGAACGATTGTTGGAAAAGTCTGGGCGAAATTCTTGAAGCCTCAAAACCTCTCGGAAGCTACCCGGTAGAGTTGCTGGAGAGCATTCTTGGCGAATTGGGCGCAGTTGTTGATAGCCCAGAGTTCGACGACGTTTATACCAAGCTGACCGAGGTCATCGCACAAAGGCGGAGCGATGGCTCGGCTGGACAAGCTCATATCAAGAGAGCTTTCCAAAAGCTCGAACTAGAAAATCCGTATGAAGCGATCCGCTGGCTTGGTCGAGCTGAGGAGCTTCTGCTTAAGCGTGAGTACCGAGATGAACTGACCCAGGCACTGCTTGGCAGCAGCGGTGCGTACAGTGTTGTAGGTTTGCGATGGGCGGCGAGAAATAGGGCGTTGGCGGCTCTAGACCACACAATGCAGGAGTTTAGAGAAAGCGGTGATGTTGAATGGGCTGCATGGATAGCGGCAAAGCAACTTGTCTGGTCGGAACTTCGATTGGGACGTGTTCCCCAAGCCCTTGCTGCGATGATCTTGGCAAAGATGCTGCTATCAGCCTCTGCTCCAGCGGATGACCTGCTGGGGCAGGCAGTGGAAGATTTCACTTCAATTGAAATTGCATTTGGCTTGCTATTGCTAAATCTGGAGCCAAATCAACTGGATGCTATCGCTAAATTGCATGATAGCTTTGAGGAATATGACCTTGTCATTCCCGGAATGGCGACACTTTTCTCCTTGGGTCAGCGGCAGGCGCTTCGGGATGAAGGGTATTGCCCAAGCGAACAAACAGACCAAGATATTGAAGATTTTCTCGCGGGTTGGATCAGTGTGCCCGGCGCGGATCAGATGCCAGATCATACGATCTTATTGGATCAGGCGACGGTTGAATTTCGTTCCGTCGTCCTTGGGTGCTCGATATTGCTGACAAGCAACGCGGACCCGATTTCAGTTGGAATAGCCGAGTCACTTCTTGGCGGCCTTGAAAGCTTCATGGCGACGAGTGACGAACGCGATGTGATGCCTCATCGAGAAACGCTTCGGATTGTCATGCGGTCAGGCGGAGACGATATTGCAGTTCCAAAGCATCGGATTGTTGAGGAAACCGGAGCGTCATTCTTTGAAGTGATCTATTCTCTGGATTTCCGGCAAGATAGTGCCGAGAAAATCCAGAAATATCGCGACTGGCTACAGGTCGCCCTTGTTGAAATCATTTGCCATTTTGCAATCGTCCGCGATGTTGAGAGATGGCTTACAAAGATTGCCGATGGCGAGCGAGGCTTTAGTCGTGCCTTAGTGTTCAGCGACATGTTGACTGCCAACGGCAATGTATTTGGAGATAAGCCGCCAATTCACATTGCAGATCATCTCAGGATCGATGCACGTGAATTTGCCCCGCTGCGAACAACACCGCTCATAATGAGAGAGGTGGCGAAGCGGGAGGTCGGAGGAAATCCCAAGTTTGGAACAGGCGATCCACCTGAACCATTCACCAAGCCGGAGGATATGAAGCATTCGGACCGGACGGTTCTGTCTCCTATCCAGTTGGATTTGTGGAACAAGGCGGGCTGGCATGGAACAGCTTTCATGGTTCACCCTCAGTTGCCCGGCCCGCTCCTCGCGTTGCATTTTCGGGATGCCGATGCCGCGAGGCGGATTTTTGAAGATTGGCGTGAACGCTGGGGAAGGGAAGGAAGCGACGAGAATGTTCGCATTTCGATCATCACAGGCGTCGATCAAAAGGAGCCGTTTGCATATTCTATGCAGGTCGCACCCGTTTTCCGTACTGACCTCCTTCAATGCGGGAAGACATTCCTATCCCTCTCTCGCCACATGCGACTTAACGCTGCCACGCCGGACAATTTGAACAATTTCTTGGTTTCCTATCAGAAGGCGGGCGAGTTTGGCCTAGTGCCCGCGATCACCCCGACCGGACGAGGTTTCCCGGAACCAATGTATGATCTCATTCAGCCAAGGCATAAGCTGGAGGTTCGCCCCGCTTGGATGATTGAAGAGAATGATCCAGACCTCTCGGTTATGCAGGATGACGACGACCCGTTCATTCCCGATGGTCAAATTGATCCACCCGTTTGGCGAGCAATGGCGCAGCTAAAAAAGATGCGAAAAAACAGTCCTTAACCAACCAACATGGACGTTGTGGTCAGGAAATTACAAATCTGTGGCTATCACTATACCCCCCTCATTATTCCGGGGGAGGCTAATGCCGGCCGGCCTTGGACGCAAATCGCGTTTACGCGATAGCGCGCGTCATCCAGCGCGCGGACGCGCCATATTTGCGGAGGGCTTCGCGGATGGCATCTGTGGCCGTCTCTTCTGTGAAGCCCAGCCGGCGCCAATAGGTCGCCGCGCCCTCGACGGCGACCAGCTCCGCCCGATCCAGTCCCGCTGCCGTCGTCATCGCAAAGGCACGCTCGACCAGGGCTTCGCCGACCTTCAACCCACGTCCGGCGGGCGCAACCGCAAGATCATGAATGAAGAGGATTTCGGGCGGCTCAGCCTCCGCCAGCACCGCGCCGAGCGGGGGAGGCGACGCGTGATGCCAGCCATGGGCGAGGATATAGCCGACCAGCGTAGCCTCGCGCATGGCGGCCAGGCAAAAAGAGGAGGTCATCCCCATCCGCCCGAGAAAGACGCGCTCATCCTCGACCAGGAAGGGCGGATAGGCCTGCGCCTGAATGGCGAGCGCGGCGGGGAGGTGATGCCTCTGAAGCGGTTCGATGGCGATGGCGGGTTCTTCGGGCAACATGGTTCCTTGTCTCCGCGAAGCATGGGCATCGCAAGCTGCCCCGCGCGCCACAACGAAAAAAGCCGCCCCAAGACGGGGCGGCTTTTCTCTTTCACGATCCTTGTGAGAAAGATCAGGCCTCTTCGGCCGTCTCTTCTTCCGCATCCGTGGCGATTTCGCCCGGTTCTGCGTTGGGATCATAATCCTCGGTGAAGCCCGCTTCGTCCTTTTCGAACATCTCGGCCATCACGTCGACGCCCTGCGACTGCAGCTCGGCCTCTTCGGGCGAGCGAGCGACGTTCACCTTGATGGTGACGGTGACTTCGGGGTGCAGCGCGACCTTGACGTCGAACAGGCCGAGCGTCTTGATCGGGCGTTCCAGCACGACCATCGCCTTGGTGACGTTGGTGATGCCATCGGCCTGAAGCGCGTCGATCACGTCGCGAACCGCGACCGAACCATAAAGCTGGCCGGCGTTGGACGACTGACGGATGAGGACGATCTGCTTGCCCTCGACGCCCTTGGCGGCGTCCTGTGCATCGCTGCGACGAGCGGCGTTGTCGGCCTCGATCTTCGCGCGATTGGCTTCGAAGACCTTCTTGTTGGCAGCGTTGGAGCGCAGCGCCTTCTTGTTGGGCAACAGGAAGTTACGTGCATAACCGTCCTTGACGGTGACGACGTCGCCGATTGCGCCCAGCTTCTCGATACGTTCGAGCAAAATGATTTGCATGGTGACTGCTCCCTTACTTCACGATGTAGGGCAGCAGGCCCAGATGACGGGCGCGCTTGATGGCCTGGGCCAGTTCGCGCTGCTTCTTGGCCGAAACGGCCGTGATGCGGCTGGGGACGATCTTGCCACGCTCGGACACGAAGCCCTGAAGCAGACGGACGTCCTTATAATCGATCTTCGGCGCATCCTTGGCGGCGAAGGGGCAGCTCTTGCGGCGGCGGAAAAATGGGCGTGCCATGGTTCAGGTCTCCTTATTCGCCAGCCGGGGCGTCTTCGCGCTCGCGGCGCGGGCCACGATCGCCACGATCACCACCACGGTCGCCGCGATCACCACGGTCGCCGCGCGAACCACGATCGCCGCGTTCGCTGCGCTCCTGCTTGCGCATCATGACCGACGGGCCGGTTTCCAGCTCATCGACCTTGATGGTCATATAGCGGATGATGTCTTCGTTGATCTGGGTCTGGCGCTCCAGCTCGGCGACGACGCCAGCGGGCGCGTCGATGTTGAGCATGACGTAATGCGCCTTGCGGTTCTTGGCGATCTTGTACGCCAGGCTGCGCAGGCCCCAGGTCTCGACCTTGGTCACCTTGCCGGCATTGTCTTCGACGATCTTGGTGGCGGTTTCCGCCAGTGCATCCACCTGCGCCTGTGCCAGATCCTGGCGCGCAAGGAACACATGCTCATAAAGAGCCATGTCTTTTGCCTCATTGTTGGCCGATCGCTGACGAGCGCCCCATGCGCTTCGCCCCTCCGGCTGTCGTCTCACATATTCCGCGCGTGCCCCGAGTCACCTCGACGCCTTTGCGAAGCGGCGCCTATGACGCATGGCCCGGTAAAAGGCAAGCGGCCCCGCGCCATGCCGCTTGCGGCCGGCGTATCGCGCCTTATGCAGATGGTCTGACCCGCGTTCGAACATAAGGATGTCGCATGGCCGTCGCGATCGCCGCGCTTTCGCTGATTCTGCTCATGCTGGCGGCCTATCGGGGGATGAGCGTCATCATTATGGCGCCGCTGCTCGCGATGCTGGCCGTGTTCCTGACCGATCCGGCGGCGGTGCCGGCGGCCTTTTCCGGCCTGTTCATGGAGCGGGTCGGCAGCTTCCTCAAACTCTATTTTCCCGTAT
>Ga0233380_1000570_pt1 | contig 18792 bp, 18 predicted proteins | sample ElkDunMinimDraft_9_FD_191541 | JGI IMG/M metagenome (GOLD analysis project Ga0233380, IMG submission 191541) | Fecal eukaryotic communites from dung pellets of Tule Elk in California, USA - Elk Dung F36 | ecosystem: Host-associated > Mammals > Digestive system > Large intestine > Fecal | place... | reverse complement strand
TACGGTCGCAGGCTGGAAGCGGGCGAAATTGAGGAAGTGGAAGGCGGCGTGACCTTTGCTGGGGGCGTGCCGGTTATGCGCAACGGTGAACGCATCGGCGCGGTGACGTCCAGTGGTGCCCGCGGCATCGAGGACGAGCAGGTATCGCTTGCGGGTGCCGCAGCGATCTCTGACTAGCAGGCTGTTTGCGGGGGGCACTTCGGCGCCCCCCGCTTCTGACGGCCAACTACTGAATCGAAACCTTTCCGTGATTGCCGTTATTCTCTACACAGGTTCTTTCCCAGACTTCATTGATGAGCTCATCGCCGTCATGTTCTGCTGCAAACGCAGGATAGTGCCACCCGTTCAAGGGTGACCCCTCCTGGTATCTGATCGCGGGAATGGTCACTGTCCAGGGGCGCGTGAATACCTCGGGGTCATCAATCGTCGCGTGGTAGGTGTAAGCGCTGCCATCGTTAGCGAACACATAGCGTTCTGTGATCTGCGCATTCGGCCCATGAAACTCACCCGTCCGGGCCAGTCTGGCTTTGCCGTTATTATTTCGCACATCCACGACGAGTGTATTCCCTTCCCAATATCCCCTCGAATCGCCATTCCACAAACTCACTGACTCCGGCAGATGTGGCGCATCGCTGAGGTGAATGATTCTACTGCTGGAGTTGAACATGAACACAATGTAACCGGGATACTGGCGGATTTCATAACCGTGCCAGTACAGCGATTTAATGGGACCGCCGGGCGCGCAGCGGGCCAGCGGCTCGATGTACTGCTCTTTGGTCGGATTGAAGAAGTTCGCCAGGAATTCCTGCTGCAGGGCGCGCGCCCAGGGCTGGAATGGCACCTCACCACCCACCGGATCACTGACCCTGCTCGGAGCGCGCTGGCGGCGATCTCCCACCGGATTATTGGTGCCGATTGCCGCTGCGCCGCCTCCGCCTGCACCGGTGGGGTCTCCCGGGATACCTCCACGAGGGTCGGTGAAATTGTCCTGATTTCCCACCGTGTTTGACCAGTGCCCCTGGATGTCAGGTTGACCATCTTCCAGCCGCGCCGCTGTCCATTCGCCGGACGGAACCACTTCGAAAGTCGGTAACCACTGACCTTGGGCCAGCAGATACTCCGGAACGCCCGATAGCAGAATTGGCGCCAGCATCAGCAGTCTTCGTCCTGTCAGTCTTTTCAATTTATTCATGATTCAGGGCTCCCTGACTTGATCTTCAAATGGTGGATACGGATAGAACTCGTCGTAAGGCAGCGTGTAGCAGTAGTTCTCAATGAGCTGAAAATTCTCTTCCTTATGGCGGTACAACAGCACCTCCAGCGTCCAGGGGCGAGTAAACACGTCCGGATCTTCCAGAGTCGCGGAATAGCTCAGGGTATCGGGATCGATAAACTGCCAGCGCTCGGTGACCTGTAGCGCCTCGCTATGGAAGTTGCCGGCGCGATCCAGCCAGGTTTGATCAGTGAAGTCCTGCACACTCACTACCAGCGTATCGCCCTCCCACGTGGCCCTGGAATCGCCCAGCCAGAAGCCGATTGGTCCTTCAGGATGTTTGGTGCCATTGGTATTGATGGTCCGTACAGCGCCAAACTGGCGGACAATGGTGATGTCGCGCGGTCGTTGAAATATCTGGAAGGGCTCCGGGTAATACACCGACCGGGGCACACCCAGAGAAAAGCAGTTCAGCCGGGTGTGATCGGCAACCTGACGCTGGGCGAAATTCTCTGCACGCGTTTGCAATGCCCATGGCTGATAGGGGATGTTGGTTTCCTTCACCACGCCGGCGCCAGGCGGCGCATCCACACGACCTGAGTGCGGCTCAAGGTCATAGTCCGCCACGCTCAGGGTTTGCCAGATGCCACTGAAGTCCGGTCGACCTTCCACGGTACGGGGAATCCCAGCACCTGTTTGCTGGGCATCAACAACGGGCTCGCCGCTTTGCAGGTAGGCGATCGTCAGAGCTGCCACAATCATAAACAGCGCCGCCCGTCCAGGCAGCGCATGCCACTCTTTACTTTCAATCGATGTCTTTTCACTCATAATAACTTCTGCCTCTGGTATGAACCCATCAGATCCGACCGCCGAACTCGATCCCTATCCAGCGCGGCGTGGTCGCTGGTGTCCAGGTATTCCACCCTTGAGCACGCTCAGTGGTATCAAAAAGATTGCGCACAATCAGTCTTGTTCGCCAGCTGCCATCGTCCTTCTCCAGCCCTATGCCGAGATCGGTGATGCCATGGCTGGGGACAACGCCATAGATGGAAAGTGCGTTGTCGCGATTGGTCTCAGCCGTATGGAAGTGATTGAAGCTGAGATTGACTTCCTTGTCTGAGAACACCGGGATGCGGTGTTCCGCTCCGACGCTGACGGTCCACCTGGCGTTGCCGGGAAGCTGCTCACCACTGACATCACGGAAAGGTGAGGCACCGGGATACCCATTCTCCGGGGGCTGCGCCGAGTTCTGGAAATCCTTGTAGTAGGCGTCAGAATAGGAGACATTGAAGCGCACAGACGTGTTGGGCAATCCGGTATAGGTACCGTCAATCTCAACGCCTCTCGCTACGACCTTGGCAACATTGCCTGTCCCATTGGCGTAGTAGAAATCACCATCGTTACGAAGATTGGTGGTGTACTCATCGAACACACGCACCGATTGCTGGTAGTTCTTGATGTCGTTGTTGTAGATCGAGGTATACAACCGCAGGTCACTGTTAAAGAACAGCGACTTCAGGCCCAATTCGTAATTCACCGATTCTTCCGCCAGCGCATTGCGGGCGATGCCATTGGTGAACTGCACGATGCCCGCCTTTTCACCATATTGAAGCGATGCATAGACCGTGTGGTCATCATTGAGCCGCCAGGACGGGCTGAACAAATATGCCGGCTGAACTTTTTCGAAGGGAATCCCCTCTACGGGGCTGTTCAGGATGCCGATCTGCGACTGACGCAGCGTCTTCGCAGCGGCAATCTGCTGGAGCTGGGTGCTGCTCAGGCCGCTGTAGGCCTGCCCGGGAACCCCGGTGATCGTGGCATCGAAATATTTGTTGGCAGTGAAGTCGGCAAGATTCAATTGTCCGATAGAGTTCCCGGCCAACAGCGCACCGGTGCTGCCATGTGATGCGAACCCTCCCGTCACCACCCCGTTTATGGCGACCGGATTCAGCTCTCCACCGTAGCCGTTGTCGAGCAGGCCGCGATGATAGAGACTGGTTCGATCTTCCTTGGTGAAGCGTAAACCGAAGGTAAGGGTGAGATCGTCGAATATTGTCCAGTTTGCCTGGCCGAAGATTGCTGCATTGCGGTTACGAATGTTTTCGCCGCCTTGCACAAAAAGCCTGTCAAGCGAGGTATGGAGCAGACTGCGGCCAGCTGCATCCGCATCCAGCAGCGTGTACTGGGCCCCATTCGCAAACCAGGCACGGGCATCCGAGCCCCAGTTCGCCTTGGCCCGGTAAGTGTTTTCTGACTCGAACAGGTACAAGCCAGCCTGGTAGTTGAAATCTCCGACAGCATTGGACGCAATGCGAAACTCCTGGGAAACCTGTTTGTAATTCACCGTGGTGTTCATGTTCTTGGTGATATCGAAAGGAGTTCCTTCGTCATTGCGGGCATCGAAGTAGTAATCCTTGTAGGCGGTAATAGACGTCAATGTATGACTGCCGATGTCCCACTCCACGTAGGCAGAAGTCCCTTTGGATTCTGTGTACAGCGGAGCCTGGCCATCATTGTTGATCACCAGGCGATCGGATTCCCCCAGGAAATCATCAATCACGTTGTACGTCCCCTGCTGTGTGAACCAGCGTCGTGAAAGCCTGGTCGTTGCGTCATTGGCCAAGCTGACAGGTGTCCCATTTGCGTAGGTCGACGGAGGCAATTGGTGGAACGTCAAACCGTTGGAGTTTTCACCCGCCCTCGGCGCAATGTCGGCACTGAAGCGGACTGACAGATCACTTGATGGTGTATACAACAACTGCAAACGCCCACCTGTGCGGTTCTTGTCGCCGTAGCTGCGATCGCCGTCATCATAGATATTGGGATAGAATCCCTTGGCCTTGTCCGCGTAGAAGCTGCCTCGCCACGCCAGCACATCATCGATGATGGCACCGCCACCGGCCCCTCTCACCAACAGGGAATCGTTTTCTCCAAACTGGACGGATAGCTGGGCGTCAGGGTCAAATGAAGGCGTGCGGGTAATGATATTAAGGACGCCCAGCGTCGCGTTCTTTCCCAGCAGGGTACCCTGGGGGCCGCGAGTCACTTCAATCGCCTCAACATCCGTAAAGTCATAGAATGACATCGCGTTATAGGCGTAGTACACCCCATCAACGATGATGCCAACGCTGGGATCCTGAGCGTCTGTCTGCCCCTGCTTGCCAACTCCGCGGATGGAAAGACTGCTCTGGCGGGGATTTCCGCTGTTGAATGTCAGGTTTGTCACACGCTTGGCAAAGTCATCGATACTGACGATACTTTCCCGTTCCAGCTCCACCGAGTTGAGAACGGAAACGGAAAGCGGCACGTCCTTCAACGGCTCGAGTCGATTTCTGGATCGGGTCACAACCACCTCGCTAATAGCCTCACTCCCGGCATTATTGGAGGATGACTGCGCGTAACCCGCCTCCGGAATAAAAACCGCACTTACAACGGCTGTTACACCAGCGATGGCCATATGCAGTTTTGAAAGTTGTGTTGGTGCTCCTCTGTAAAGATCCTTGCGCTTATGCATTTTTATTTCCGTTCTCTCTCATCAGATTAATTTGAAATACCAGATCATTAATCGCCTCATATGGCTATGACAGAATCCAGCAATTGAATGGTCAGTCGTGACGGAATTGCAGGAAATGTGCCAATCATGTCGAGAGCCAGGCTCTTGGCATCAACCACTTGATTTAGCTACTAATAGATCGAGGAATGGACGAGGATCGATGGTCCAGCGGAGAGGTATTGCAGAAAATCAAACAGCTTTCGGGCGGGAACTGTTGTCGGGATAACACCCCTGCCAGTCCCGGGACGTCCAGGGCAACGGCGACAGGAACGGGAGAAGACTGTCCGGGGGCAATAAACCAAACAAAAACGTGAATGCAGCGGCCGCGGATGGTAACTTATGCGCACTTTTCCAATCGCCAGGAGTATTCAACAAGATGGGTCCAATAGTCAGTAACGTCGCGATCATCCGCACGTTGCTGGTGGTGATACTGGCCGCCGGTGTGTTCTTCTTCATTGGATTCCTGGTTCCGGTACTCGCCGCCCTCATCATCTGCTTCGCCAGCTGGCCGCTGTATGGGCGCCTGCTGCGGGCCTGCGGGGGCAACTCCATCCTGTCCGCGTCCATCGCATTGATGGCGATTCTGCTGGGCATCGTCATTCCGCTGGTCGTCATCTTCTCGTTTGCACTGGAGGAGGCGAAGAGCTGGGCGGCGTGGCTATCCCGCACCAACGAGTTTGGGGCGCAGATGCCGCTCTGGCTGCCTGAGCTGCCGCTGATCGGGGAGACCCTGGCGGAACAATGGGCCACCTACCTGGGGGAACCACAGCAGTTGGGGCAGATCGTCAGCCTGGTGAGTGGGGCGCAGATCAGCGGCATCTCCCGCTGGCTGCTGGCATTCGGCTGGAACACGGCCGGCCTGATGCTGACGCTGCTGTTCATGCTGATCACGCTGTTCTTTCTCTACAAGGATGGGGAGTCGCTGGCCGTGCAGCTGGATACGCTCGGCGAGAGGATCCTGCCGGCCCGCTGGCAGCAGTTCTCCCGGGTGGTCCCCACCACGGTGACCTCCACCGTGATCGGCATGACGGTGATCGCCATCGGCGAGGGCATCGTGCTGGGTGCGGCCTACTGGATTGCCGGGGTCCCCTCGCCTATCGCCTTCGGGGTGGTGACGGGATTCCTGGCGCTGATTCCGGGCGGGGCGCCGCTGGCCTTCAGCCTGATTTCGTTGTATCTGGTGGGTTCGGGAGAGATCGCTGCCGGCATCGGCCTGCTGATCTGGGGCAGCCTGGAATTATTTATCGTTGATAAGACGATTCGGCCCAAGCTGATTGGCGGGCCAGTGAAGCTGCCGTTCCTGCCCACCTTCTTCGGCCTCGTCGGCGGTGTGAAGACCATGGGTTTTGTAGGCTTGTTCGTGGGGCCGGTGCTCATGGCGCTGCTGGTCGCCATATGGCGCGAGTGGCTGCGCGACGACCGCATCGCGCTGCCACCCGGGCCCGATCAGGAAGCCTAGGGGCACTAGCCCTTGATCAATCCTTCCGCCTGCATCGCCTTGGTCACCGAGGGACGTGCGCCAATGCGTTGCACAAACGCGCGGGTCTGCGGCCATGGATCCAGCGAATAGCCAATCGCGTTGCTCCAGTTGAGCACCACGAAGGCGTAGGCATCCACCACGGTGAAATGATCCCCCATCAGGAATTCGCGGCCATCGGTGAGACGGTTTTCGACCGTGCGGATACGCCGGGCGAGCTTCTCCTCCCACCCCTTTTTTGTTGCCGCATCGGCACTGCCACCAAAGAACGGGCTATAGGCCTTGTGCAGTTCCGAGCACAGGTAGGCCAGCTGTTCCTGCAAGCGTACACGCTCGAAGGTGCCGCAGGCCGGGACCAGTTTCAGCTCGGGCTTGAGGTCGCCCAGATACTGCAGGACGGCCATGTTCTCGGTAAGCACTTCGCCATTGTTGAGCTCGAGTGCAGGCACATAGCCATTCGGATTAACGCTGCTGTAATCCTTGCCGCTCTCGGTCGTGCCGGCTTTGGTATCGGTCTTGTCGAGCGTGAAGGGCAGCCCGGTTTCGTTGAGGATGATGTGTGATGCCATCGAGCAGGCACCTGGTTTGTAGTAAAGCTTCACGATATGACTCCTTTCTGTCGGGTGAATGATGGCTTCAGGGTTCTGGTTTTCAGGAGCGAGGGTTCGGGAACGAGGAGCTCCCCTGCTCCAGCGTCCATGGGATGAGCTCACGCGCGAGCTCGTCGGCGGCCACTCCGAGTGCGCTCACCACGTCTGCCGGTGCATTGCCCTGCACCGGCGCCTCGGCCTCGAAGCGGCGACTGGCGAGAATGCGGCGGCTGGCGGTGTCTATCAGCCGGGCATCGAAGCGGATCACCGCAACGGAGCGATCACCATAGTCATGGTGCAGCGACCGCAGCATGCCTCCCAGCTCCAGTGCCGATTGCAGGCCATCGCTGCTGGTGCTCAAGGCGGTGACGCGGCCATCGCGCCAGAAGGCATCGAGCAGCCAGTCGCGCCACAGCACCGGCACTGCTGCCGCCCAGCGGGCGCCTGGATGCGCCTGGAAGCTGTTGTTCTGCACCTGCACCAGCAGGCGGGTGGTGGCCAGCGCGTCGCTGGCGGAAGGTGTGGCCAGTCGCAGGCTGCTCAAGGCGGGCGTCGTGGCGCCTTGTTCCTGGGTTGAGGGTTCCAGGGTGGAGGGCGGCAGCTCGTACAGCTCCACCGGCACACGCTCCGGCAGCACGCTGCAGGCACACAGGACAGCGGTGATAGGGAGCACGAGGGCGCGAACGAGAGTGCGGCTGATGGCGTTGATCATGGTTCAAAATCCTGAATGTTGTCGGTGCCCAGAAGGAAGCCTGCAGGGTCGTCCTCCAGTCGACGGGATATTTCGCTGAGCCTGCCGAGAATGCCACGCAGCTCCTGCATGGCAGGCGCCAGCTCGCTCAGGCTCTGCATGCCGTTGCCCATGGCATCGCTGTTCTCCTCCAGCAGGGTGTCCAGGCGGGCGCTGAAGCGCTCCATGTTGGTCATGGTGGCGTTGACGGTCTCCAGGAACGGACCACTGTGGGTAGCCAGCTGCTGATCGAGACTGCGCAGCAGACTGCTCAGGTCGGAGCCCGCGGTGGCCAGATTCTGCAAGCCTTCGCGCAGGGTGTCCTGCTGTTCCGTCATGGCGGTGGTGAAGGTATCCAGGTTCTCCAGGACGCGGGAGACGCGGCTGGCGTTGTCGGTGGACAGCAGGGCATTGGCACGATCCAGCAGGGTAGTCACGCTAAGCAGCAGATCTTCGCTGCCGGTGCGCAGGATCGCCATGGAGGACGGCTCCGCATGGATGACGGGCACGTCGTTGTCCGCGGTCAACAGCGGGCTGGAAGGCAGTCCCTGACTCAGCGCGATACTGGATGAGCCGGTGATGTTGAGCAGGGCCAGCCGGGCCGTGGTGTCGACCTTCACCGGTGCCGTGCTGACCACCCGCACCCGCGCCCACACCTGGCGCGGATCCTCCGGGTCCAGAGTCAGTCGCTCCACCTCGCCCACCCGGATGCCGCTGTATTGCACCGGGCTGCCCACGCTGAGGCCGGCCACGGCCTCCTGGAATACGATGTCGTAGAGGCGGTAATCCGAGTCGAGCGTGGCGCGCGACATCCACAGTCCGAACAGCAGGGCTGCGGCTCCCAGACCAAGGGTGAAGGCACCGATCAGGATGTAGTGTGCCCGGGTTTCCATAGTGTTTCTCCAGATTGCTCCTGCAGGGCAAGGGTAGCAGCCCGCCCCCGCGGGCCATGAAAATATTCCTGTATCCAGCGGTCGGGGGTTTGCGCCACGACCTCCAGCGTATCATTTACCAGCACCTTCTTCTGCGACAGCACCGCCACCCGGTCACAGGTCGCGTAGAGCGTGTCCAGGTCGTGGGTCACCAGAAACACGGTCAGGTTGAACGCGTCGCGCAGCATCAGCAGCAACTGGTCGAACGCCGCCGCCCCGATCGGATCGAGGCCCGCCGTGGGCTCGTCCAGGAACAGGATGTCGGGATCCAGCGCCAAGGCCCGGGCCAGCGAGGCCCGTTTGATCATGCCGCCGGACAGGTCCGAGGGAAACTTGCGCGCGGCATTGGCCGGCAGCCCGGCCAGGGCAATCTTGACCGCTGCCAGCTCATTGGCGGCGCGGCGCGACATACCCAGATGCTCGACCAGCGGCAGGGCGATGTTCTCCTCCACGGTCAACGACGAAAACAGCGCGCCCTGCTGGAACAGGACGCCGATGCGCCGCTCCAGCACCGTGCGCTGCTCCCGCGGCATGCTCAGCAGGTCCTGATCGAACAGGCGGACCTCCCCTGCCGTGGGGCGCATCAGGCCGACAATGGAGCGCAGCAGCACCGACTTGCCGGTGCCCGACCCGCCCACGATACCCAGAATCTCGCCGCGCCACACGTCCAGATCAAGATCCTCGTGCACGACGTGATCCCCAAACTGGTTGCGCAGTCCCCGCACCTGGATGATCGCCTCCCTGTTCACCAGCCCATCTCCATGAAAAACAGCGCCGCCACGGCGTCCAGCAGGATGACTACGAAGATCGACTGCACCACGGCGGAGGTCGTGTGTATGCCCACCGAGCGGGCGCTGCCGCTGACCTTGAAGCCCTCAAGGCAACCGATCAGTCCGATCAGCACCGCAAACACCGGTGCCTTGCCCAGGCCCAGCAGCAGGTGGATCACCGGAATCTCCTGGACGATGCCCAGGAACTGGGACAGTGAAATATCCAGACTGAACAGCGCGACCATCGCCCCGCCCACCAGCCCGGACAAGACGCCGAGAAAGGTCAGCAGCGGCAGCATGATCAGCAGCGCCAGCACCCGCGGCACCACCAGCAGCTCGATCGCGCTCAGCCCCTGCACCGTCAGCGCGTCCAGCTCCTCGTTCACCTTCATGGAGCCGATCTCGGCGGTGTAGGCGCTGGCGGTGCGGCCGGCCAGCAGGATAGCCACCAGCAGCACGCCCAGCTCGCGCATGAAGGCGTAGGCCACCAGATCCACCGTGTAGATAGTGGCACCGAAGCTCTCCAGCACCGTGGCCCCGAGAAAGGCCACCACGGCGCCGATCAGGAAGTTGAGCAGCAGCACGATGGGCACGGCATTGAAGCCGGCCTGATGCATCTGCGCAATCAGGGCTGTGACCCGCCAGCGGTGCGGCCTGAGCAGCAGACTGACCAGGGTGGTGAGCGTCAGCCCGAGAAAGTTGAGAAACTGCAGCAGCTGTCGGGTCGCCCCTGCGCTGCGCTGCCCCACGGCGACCACCACATCACTGGGATGCCATGGCGTTCCGGGTTGGGGGGCCTGCTGCTGTTCCATGCTGCCGGCAACCGCCAGCAGCAAGGCACGACGCTCATCCGACAGGCCGCGACCGCTGCTGACGATATCACGCAGCGTCTGCGCGCCCAGCAGCTTCACCAGCAGGGTGGCGCCAGCCGTGTCCAGCGAAGTGAGGCCGCTGGCGTCGAGCTGTGTAGGCGCCTGCGCCGGCGTCTGCAGGCGGGAGGCGATCTCCTCGTAGTGAGCCAGCGTCCACTCCCCGCGCAGCTGCAGGCAGGAAGCGTCGTAGTGCAGGACGCCGGCGCTGGACATCTAGCTGCGCATCTCTTCGATGAAGCGGTTGGATTCGGCAATGGCCACGTTCATGGCATCGAGCAGCCGATCGACATCGCTGTTGATGGTGTCCAGTTCGCCGCGCAGTGACGCCACCGCGATCGCGTTGAGGTTATGACGCAGATAAAGGACGTTATCGCGCAGGCTGTCCAGTACCGGATCCATGGTCTGCTCCGCACGTCGCATAGCCGTTATCAGCTGGGAATAGCGACTGCGGGTCGTGCGCAACTGCTGCTCGCTGTCGCGTCGCAGGCTCTGGTTGGTGTAGTCATCCAGCTCGTCCTCCCATTCGTTGAACAGGTCTTCGGCCACGGTTTCCACCGCATCGATGCGCTGGCGGATACGGGCCGCCGCAGCCTCGGTGTCCTCGAACTCGCTGTTGAGCCGGTTATAGACCCGCTCCAGTTGGCCACCATCGAAGTTGACCACGCTGCGAAACTGCTCCAGGGCATCCTGGAACTGTTCCTGACCCTCTTCCTGCGCCTTCTGTGCATCACCGATACGGTCCACCAGTATCTCGCGCTTTTCGATGCCGAAGCGTTCCATGGTGTTGTAGTAGGCGGTCTGGCACCCGGCCAGCAGCAGCACTGCCAGCAGTAGAGAAAGCTTTCTCATCCCCTGTTCTCCCGAATGGCATCGACGATGCGATCGGTGCGCTTGTCATTGAGATGACCGTGAACGATGAACAGGGCGTGGATGACTCCCGGCACCCAGAACAGCATTGTGAGAAAGATACTGAGAATGCCCTGCAGGGGTTTGCCACATAGGAACACCGCCAGCGGCGGCAACAGAATAGCAATCAGATAGCGCATGGTGGGGGTCTCCACAGATTGAACCTGGAGCCAGTGTACCCCAAAGCACCTGGGGGGAGATGAGACGTCATTCTTCTTTTTTACCATTGAATGCGGCTATCATGACCGACGAAGGAGGCAGAACAGATGAGCCAGGAAGACCGGATCCGCTGGGATCAACGCTACCGCGACGGGGCCTATGCGACGCGCGAACACCCCTCCGCCTTCCTCCAGGAGCGCCTGCCCTGGATAGGCCGCCCGCAACCTGGGTCGCTGGCGCTGGATCTTGCCTGTGGCCGTGGCCGTAACGCCCTCTTCCTTGCCCGCCAGGGCTTCCGCGTCGACGCGGTCGACATCTCCGCCGAAGCTTTGCAAGGCGCGCGAGAAGTGGCCGAAGCTGCGGCGCTGGATGATATCCGCTGGACGCTGCATGACCTGGACGAAGGTCTGGACGGCATCGCACAACCACAACAGCAGCCACGACCGTATGATCTGGCACTCATCATGCGCTATCTTGACCTGTCGCTGCTGCAGGCCGCAGCGGATTGTCTGCAACCCGGTGGTCACCTGCTGTGCGAAGTGCATCTGCAGACCGAGCTGCCCGTTGCCGGCCCCGGCAATCCGGCCTTTCGCGCCGCACCGGGGGAAGTGAAGCAGGCCGCCTCCGGTCTGCAGATACTCCTCTATCAGGAAGGGTTGATTCAGGATCCCGACGGTGAGACCGTGTGTCTGGCGAGACTGCACGCCCGCCGCCCGCACTGATGGGTCGCAAGAAGGCCCAGTAAGAACCCGCAAGAACGCCACGACGTGACCGCCTGCTGGAACCCCAAAACCCAACAAAAGGATTTCGCACCATGCACAAGCTCCTCCCCCGCACCGCCCTGCTCCCGCTTCTGGTCGCCTCGGCACTGGCCAGCACCGGCCTCCACGCCCAGGACGATATCGACATCCGCGGCGAGCGGATCCACCCCGAAAGCCTGACCTCCTCGGCCGACGGCACGGTGTACTTCGGTAGCCTGGGTCTCTCCGCCATTCTGCGTGCCCGGTCCGGCGCCAGCAGCACCGATGATGAGCCGTGGATCGCCCCGGGAACAGGCGGCCTGCAGAGCATGCTGGGGGTCTTTGCCGATGACGCATCGAATACGCTGTGGGTCTGCTCAAACCCCGCCAATCCGCCAGCGGCCAACGCTCAGCCTGCGGCCCTGCTGGCCTATGATCTGCGCAGTGGTGAGCCCAAGGGCAGCTATGCACTGCCCACCGAGGGCGGGCGCTGCAACGACATCGCGGTGGACGCCGATGGCGCTGCCTACGCCACCGACACCCCCAACATGGAACTGCTGCGGCTCGCGCCGGGCGGCAGCGGGCTGACAGTGTGGGTGGGCGATGAAGCCTTCGGTCCCACCGGCGGCGTACTCGATGGGGTAGCCGTGCTGGGCGACAGGGTCTTCGTGAACACCTTGTCCACCAACAAACTCTTTGCGGTCGACATCCGCAGCAACGGGCAACCCGGCGACGTGGTCGAACTGACCCTCGATCGCCCGCTGGCCGGCCCCGACGGCATGCGCAGCCACGGCAATAATGAGCTGCTGATCGTGGAAGGCGGCGAGGGCGGACGCCTGACCCGTGCCGTCATCAACGGCAACAACGCCGCGCTCACCACGCTGCAGGACGGCTTTGGCAATGGCGCCGTGGCAGTCACTGTGGTTAACGACACTGCCTATGTCATCGAAGCTCAATGGGGCGGGCTGCGCGACACCAGCGTCGCTCTGGAACCCTTCCGCGCCATCGCCGTTCCGTTGGCGGACTGATACCAATCGCAGGGGCGGAGGTATGACATGTGGATGCAATCGGCGATCGTCATTACCACCCACATTGTTCTGCCCCTGTTCTTCATCGGCGGCATCGCTGCAGGCAGGTTGAACAGTGCGTTCAGTCTGCTGGCCAGCGTGGTGCTGGCGACGACCTTCCTGACACTGATCCATGCGGCTGGGGGTTGGTTCTGGGTAGGGGCGTTCTGGCCCGCCCTGTTCTGGTTGCTGCTGGTATGCGCGGTGGTCCTGGCCCTGCTGCATCGCCTGCCCGCCCTGCCCCGCTGGCCTCCCGGGCGCAGGCATTGGCTCGAACCCGGCATATCCCTGCTCGTCTCCGCCTTCCTGGCCTCTGCATTGCCCTCGATCCTGAGTGCCGGCAGCTTCCCCGACGACGCCGTCGCGCTGCAATTTCCCCTGTCTGACGGCGAATACCGCGTCATTCAAGGTGGCAGCAGCGAGGTGCTGAACCACCATTATCCGGTGCCGGCACAGCGCTATGCCCTCGACATTGTCAAGACTGCTGCGCCAGGCTGGCGCGCGCGGGGCCTGAGACCGAGCCAGCTTGATGCGTACTACATCTGGGGACAACCGGTACTGGCGCCCTGCACGGGCGAGGTCGTCGCGGCTGAAAGGGATCTGCCGGATCTGCCGCTCTCGCAGGCCGACCAGGAGAACGTGGCCGGCAACTACGTCGCTGTTGCGTGCCAGGGAGTCACCGTGGTGATGGGGCATCTGCAAGCCGGGTCCGTGGACACTGCTGTTGGCGAGTCGGTGATTGCCGGAACGCCGCTTGCTCGTGTCGGCAATAGTGGCAATACCAGCGAGCCCCACCTGCATATCCACGCAGTAAGAGGGCGAATCGACGCCTATGGGCAGGCGATGTTCCAGGGTCAGGGCGTCCCGATGACTTTCTCGGGACGTTTCCTGATTCGGAATGAGAGTATAGTATCCACTCCAGACCAATAAAAACGACAGGAAAGCCTCATGAAAAGAAGGTCCTTCAACACCAGCCTGCTCACCGCCCTCACTGTCCCCGCACTGGGAGGAATCCACACACTGGCCTCGGCCCAGACTCCCCGCTGGTCACTTGTCGCCGATCTGGCCGAGTGCTGCAGCTGCGAGATCCCCTGCTCCTGCAACTTCGGACGTCCGACGGAACTGCGCTGTGACGGCAATCGCCTGATCCAGATTCGCGAGGGTCAGTTCGAGGGTGAGGACCTTGCCGGCATCAACTTCCTGGTCACCTTCCTCATGGGCAACTGGACCCGCATCCACATCGACGACAGCATGAGCAGTGCCCAGCACGCCGCCTTCGAAAAGATGTTTCCGGTCGCCTTCGCCGGCTTCGACCGCCTGGCCCGCACCAAGGCGCGAGTGCCGCTTGCCATCTCCAGAACGGATTCCACTTTGTCCTTCTCCGTGCCGGAGTCGCGCGTGGAAATGAAGCTGCTGGCGGGCCTTGATGGCAGCCCCATCGTCATCAATGGCCTGCCAAACCCGGCCTACCATGACTATGTGCAATACGAATCCGTCGTGCACCGGCACGAGAGCGCGGATGCCAGCTGGAGCTATGAGGGCACCAATGGCTTCACCTCGGTGATGCGGGTGAGCGGGTAGGGAGACGAGAATGAAAAGGGCGATTGCGTTGGTATTGTTGATGGGATTACCTCTCTCCCATGCCCAGCAGCAGAATGACAGCGTAGTTGATCTGACAGTTCGGGATAATGGCATGTGGGAAATCAACATAGACGACCCCCTGGCACACGATCTGAAAGGGCTGACAATTATCGAGGAAGTGGGCGCCCAGTACCCATCACGCGCGGTCTCGCGCGGCATCGAAGGGTATGCCAGGGTCGCCTTCACCGTCGCGGAGGATGGCAGCACCCGGGACATTGTCATTGTGGAAAGCAACCCGAAGGGGATCTTTGACTCCCCTGCCATCCGGGCTATGGAAAAATTCCGCTTCAGGCCACCCATGGAGTCATACCGCGCGGTCGCCGTCCCCAATGTCGAGTATGTATTCATCTTCGAGTTGTAAAGATTAGACACAAACTCGCACAGGGCGCTGTGGAGCAATGTCCTGACTGCGGGTATATTAGGCCATCCCCAATTTCCAGGCCCTGTATCTCAGGCCGAAAATTATAAGAACAGGATCCGTCTTTCTATGCGCCGCCTGACTTTCCCTGCCGTACTGCTGGCCGCCGCCCTTGTGCTGTCCGCTTTTCCCGCCATCGCCCAGACGCCGTTTTCAACGACCATACAGCCGGAATGGCTGAAGCAGGTGCTGCCGGCCGCCGAGACCTTCTCCGACAAGGCCGGCGATCCCCCCGTCTACTCCGGCTTCCGCAGCAATCCCGAGACGGGCGAGCAGGAACTGGTGGGCTACGTCTTTCTTACCGACGACTTCAAGCCTGAGCGCGTGGGCTACGCTGCGCCCATCGACAGCATGGTGGGGCTCAGCGTCGAGGGTGAAGTCACCAACATCAAGGTGCTGGACTACACCGAGTCCTATCTGTATTCCCGCGGCGACTTCATCGACAACTCGGTCTTCCTGAGCCAGTTCCGCCGCAAGCCGCTGACCGATGAGTTCCGCCTGCGTCGGGACATCGATGGCCTGAGCGCTGCCACCGCCACCAGCACCGCCATCATCCGCAGCGTCAGCGAAGGGGCGCGGCGGGTCGCCCGGGTCTATCTGGGCTACGAGGAAGGCAGCGAGGCCGAGCGCAACAACGCCGCCAATGCCATGGCGCTGCTGGAGCAAACCAGTTGGGACGCCATGGTCGCCGATGGCACCATCGTGAAGATGGATGCGCTGTCCGCCGAGGGCAATCCCTTCGTCATGAACATCACCTACATTGGACGGCCGGTGCTGGGTGAATACTTCATCGGCGAAAACGCCCACACCGCTGCCAAGGCGGATATCGATTTTCGCGCCGGCCCCAGTGAGCTGATGCTGATCATGCCGGTCGGGGAAGGCGCCGGCTCCGTGTACCGTCCCTATCCCATGAGCGCCCGCCAGGGCGAGGTTACCCGACGGGTGGCCGGAGGTCGCTTCGCCAACGGTGGAGACGCCAGCGTCGGGGCCATTGTCGGCCACGCCGGCTACGGGGTAGTGGTCTCGCTGCACCCGGATATCGATGTCACGCAACCGTTCACGCTGATCTACCACACCCCGGGGGGACGCGAAGACGCGTCCGTTGACTACGCCCTGGGCGGGTTGGGCCTGACCCTGGCGCGCAACGAGCCGGTGCTGTCGGAAGAAGACATCCTGCAAGCGATGCTGGCCGAGGCGGGCTTCTTCCAGCGCCTGCAGATGGCGCCGCCGTGGGGCGAAACTGTCTGGCTCGACGTGATTCTGCTCGGTGCCCTGCTCTCTCTGGTGATGGCCGCCTTCCTCAGCAAGAGGAGCGCGATTCGCTGGAGCGCAATGACCGTGACCCTGCTCTATCTGGGCTTCTACAAACAAGGCTTTCTCTCGGTATCCCACATTACCAGCCTGATCAAACAGGGGCCTATGGTCTTCACCAGCAACCTGACGACGCTAATGATCGTAGCGTTCACCGTGATCACGACACTGATATGGGGCCGCATATTCTGCTCTTCCCTCTGCCCCTTTGGCGCGCTACAGGACTTCCTGGCCCGCTTTGCACCCAAACGCTGGAAGATCAGGATGCCGCAGGCGATCCATGATCGGGCCATCTACATCAAATACGGCATCCTGGCACTCATCCTGACGCTGGCCATCACCAGTCCGACGGTTAGCGTGTTCCAGTATTTCGAACCTTTCGGTACCATATTTTTCCTTAGCCCATCGGTGCTGCTGTGGGCCATCCTGGCGGCAATCCTGGTGGCCTGTGTACTGGTGGAACGCTTCTACTGCCGTTATGTCTGCCCACTCGGCGCGGCGCTGGGAGTGATATCGCACCTTAGCCCGCTGCGCATCCGCCGGGTGCCGCAATGCACCATGTGCAAGGTGTGCGAGCAGTCCTGCCCCACCGGCGCCATTCGCCGGGAGCAGATCGACTTCAAGGAATGCGTGCGCTGCGATGTGTGTGAGACCAAGCTGATCAAGAAGGCCGGCACCTGTCGGCACCCGATGGAGGAGATCGCACGCCGGCGCAAGGACAAGCCGACACACGAAGCGCCGGACCTCATCCCTGTAGCCGCTATTTAGCAGGTCAGGTCGGCTCTTCCCAGTCATTGTGATTTGCTGGAGCCAACCATGAACCCCTTGCTGATTATTCACGGCTGGAGTGACGACTGTCATTCCTTCCTGCCCCTGGCCGATGCGCTCGCCGCCGCGGGTCGCGACGTCGACAGCCTCTACCTGGGCGATTATGTCTCGCTGGACGACGATGTCCGCATCAAGGACCTGGTCGCCGGTCTCAGCCGGGCCTGGCATCAGAAAAAACTGCCCGACACGCCCCGCTCCGTGGATGTCATCGTCCACTCCACCGGCGGCCTGGTCATCCGTGACTGGATGGATACCGAGTATGTCAGCAAGGGGCTCAAGCCGCCCATTCACAACCTGGTGATGCTGGCGCCGGCCAATTTCGGCTCGCCACTCGCACACAAGGGGCGCGCCTTATATGGGCGGGTCATCAAGGGATTCAACTCGCGCAAGCCGCTGCAGACCGGCACCCACATTCTGAAAGCGCTGGAGATGGCCAGCCCCTACAGTTGGGATCTGGCAGAGCGCGACCGCTTCGGCGACAACGCCATGTCGGCCTCGGGCGTGCGCACGACCGTCATCGTCGGCAACACCGGCTACCGCGGCATCAGCTCCCTGGCCAACGAATCGGGGTCAGATGGCACTGTCTATGTCGCCACAGCCAACCTCAACTGTGCCAGCGTGCAGATCCACTTTCCCGAAGGGGACAGGAAGCCCAGGGTGAACGCCATCCGCGAGTCCCGGGGAGAGACCGCCTTTCTGGTCAAGGACGGATTCGATCACTCGTCCATTGCCCTGAAAGATCCGCAGCATCCTGGCAACGCTGAGTTGCTGCAAAATATTCTGGAGGCGCTGTCAATCACCAACGCCACCGACTTCAAAAGCTGGGTGGCGAAGTGTCAGCAGCAGACCGATGAGATCACTGCGCGCCACGCGGGCAGTCGCGACGACTATAAACACGGATTCCAGAACACCGTCTTCCGGGTTCGCGACAACTATGGCTTTCATGTCTGCGACTATGTCATCGAGTTTTACCACGACGTGGACGCGAAGAAAGACCGGCTGGCCGAACTGTTCAACAAGAAGGCCCTGCAGAAGGTTCACGCCTACAAGGATGACTCGGCGCTGCGCAGCTTCATGATCAATTGCAGCGAGCTCTACCGCATCATCGACAAACAGGGCAAACCCTTGAGCATCAGCCTGTCAGCGCTGCCCGACCTCAATATCGAAGAGAACATGGCCGGCTACTGCAGCTTCGGCAACGATGACATCGGTCAGATGGAGCTGGACGCCGCCGCGGTGCGCCGCTTCTTTGCCCCCAACCGCACGCTGCTGGTAGACCTGACGCTGACGCGCCTGCAGAAAGATGCCCTGTTTACCATTCGCAAGCGCCAGGATGCCTCTGAATAACTCTGGTCTGAGCCAGGAGGGAGTGCAATAATCGGCGCCAGGATCATTTTCGAGAACCCATGGAGTGAGTCACATGAAAGCAACGCTTACCACCCTGTCTCTTACCACCCTCTCCGCACTGACACTGCTCTCCCTCGCGGCCTGCAGCGGTGGCGACAACACTGATAACAGCACCATCACCCTCATCGACGGCAGCAATGGGCTCAGCAACTTCGATGTCGTAGGCGATGCCAACTGG
>Ga0233380_1000569_pt1 | contig 18793 bp, 19 predicted proteins | sample ElkDunMinimDraft_9_FD_191541 | JGI IMG/M metagenome (GOLD analysis project Ga0233380, IMG submission 191541) | Fecal eukaryotic communites from dung pellets of Tule Elk in California, USA - Elk Dung F36 | ecosystem: Host-associated > Mammals > Digestive system > Large intestine > Fecal | place... | reverse complement strand
CCGCGTGGATAGCCCTGCATTCGTCGTGGATGCGGCGAAACTGCGGGAAAACCTGTCCGTGCTGGCTGACATCCGCAACCGCGCCGGGGTGAAGGTGTTGTTGGCGCTGAAAGCCTTCTCCATGTGGAACGTCGCGCCGCTTATCGGCGAATACCTTGATGGCGTGTGCACATCCGGTCTGTGGGAAGCGCGGCTGGCGGCAGAGCATTACTCGGGCGAAATCGCCACTTATTGCGCGGCCTACAAGCCGCAAGACTTGCCGGAAATCTGTCACCTTTCGGACCATGTGATCTTCAATTCGCCAGGCCAGATCCAACGCTACCGCGAATTGCTGGACGCGCAGGGCGAGGGCTTTGACATCGGGCTGCGGATTAACCCGCTGCACGCCGAAGGCGAAGTGGCCCGGTATGATCCCTGCGCGCCGCATTCGCGGCTGGGCTTTCCGGTCAACCAGCTTACCGACGCGGACCTTCAGGGCGTGACGGGGCTGCATTTCCACACGCTGTGCGAGCAGGATTTTGAGCCGCTGCAGCGCACATGGGATGCCCTGTGGCCGCATATTGAACGTTATGTCCCGCAGCTTGCATGGCTGAACTTTGGCGGTGGGCATCACATCACCCGCGCTGACTACCAGCGCGAGGAACTGGTGCGTTTCCTGCGCCGGGTGAAAGAGCAAACTGGCTGTGAGATTTATCTTGAACCGGGCGAGGCCGTAGCGCTTGACGCCGGCATACTGGTGGGCACTATCCTTGATACCCACTGGAATGGGATGCCGCTGGCCATCACCGATATTTCGGCGACGTGCCATATGCCCGACGTGATCGAGGCGCCCTATCGTCCGGCGATGTTGGGCGAAGAGGACGTCGATCCAGACCAGATCGTCGATGAAGGGCACGGCGGCGCAGTACGTCTTGGCGGCCCTTCCTGCCTGGCCGGGGATGTGATCGGTGATTTTCGCCTGCCCGTTCCGTGTGAGCCGGGCCAGCGTTTCGCCTTTCTGGATCAGGCCCATTATTCGATGGTGAAAACGACTACCTTCAACGGCGTGCCGCTCCCCTCGATCTGGTTATGGGACAGCGAGACCGATTCGCTGGAATGCGTAAAGCGCTTTTCCTATGAAGATTTTCGTGACAGGCTAAGCTGAGGCCGAAAAATTTTCTTTTATATCAGTGTTTTGATGAAAATAATCGCGTAAAATCATGCGCATCTGATTTGTGGTGCAGCGTACCCTGTTTTTGCTTGAAACTTAACAGCGGGGGCCTATATCGGCCGCTCGCTGCCCCATGGGGACTTCCAAACCGCAAGGCAGCTTTGTTCAATTATCCGTTTGGGGGTCCCTTGAGTTGCACACCTATCCTGATGCATCGGCTGTAGTCCGCGCACTTTCGCCGGACGAACCTGTAATTCTCAACCGACCGCACGCCGCGGCACGGGCTGCCCACTTCTTTGCCGAGAAGTTCCCGGGTAAGTCACTTTATGCGGTGAAGGCCAATCCCTCGCCAGACCTGCTGAAGGTTCTGTGGGATTCAGGAATCACGCATTACGATGTCGCCTCGATTGCTGAGGTACGGCTCGTGCGTGCCACGCTCCCCCACGCCACTCTGTGCTTCATGCATCCGGTGAAGACCGCTGGCGCCATTGCCGAGGCCTATAAGGCCCACGGCGTGCGCACATTCAGCCTGGATGCACAGGAAGAGCTGGAAAAGATCGTAGAAGCGACGCGTGATGATGCGGGCGAAGTGGCAACTGATCTTGCCCTGTGCGTGCGTTTGCGCGTGTCCTCCGAATATTCGGAACTAAGCCTTGCGGCCAAGTTCGGCATAGATCTGGCTGACGCTGCGCCGCTGCTTCAGGCAACCCGTCAGGTTGCTGACAGCCTGGGCATCTGCTTCCATGTCGGCAGCCAGGCGATGACGCCTTTCGCCTATGTACAGGCGCTTGAGCGCGTGCGTGCCGCCATCGTCGACGCTTCGGTCACGGTGGACATCGTTGATGTTGGTGGCGGCTTCCCGTCGATCTATCCGGGCATGGAACCGCCGCCGCTGGAAGATTACTTTGCTGTGATCCACCGCGCTGCGGAATCGCTGCCGGTGTCGTATTCGTCGGAACTGTGGTGCGAGCCGGGCCGTGCGCTGTGTGCTGAGTACAACTCGCTCATCGTTCGCGTTGAAAAGCGCCGGGGCCAGGAACTCTACATCAACGACGGCGCATATGGGGCATTGTTCGATGCGGCCCATATCGGCTGGCGTTTCCCCGTGCGGGGTCTGTCGGAAGGTAGCAGCGAGACGCTGGAAGGCTTCTCGTTCTACGGCCCGACGTGCGACGATGCCGATTTCATGGAAGGCCCCTTCATGCTGCCGGAAGGCATCAAGGCTGGCGACTTCATCGAGATCGGGATGCTGGGCGCCTATGGTGCGGCGATGCGCACGGCGTTCAACGGCTTTGGCCAAGGCGAAGTGGTAGAAGCCATCGATGAGCCTATGGCCAGCCAGTACATGGGTGACCGCCGCGATCCGCGCCAGTCAGACAATGTGGTAAGTCTTCGCTGACATGTTTTGAGAGCGGCTGGGTCTGTGTGAAGCGGGCCCAGCCGCCCTTCAGCACAGGTTTGTGCTTACACCAGCCCCAGCTTTGTCAATTCGCTGATCAGCCTGCCGGGCAGGACGTCCCCGTCGGTTATCTCCCCGCCTAGATCAGCCGGAGCGTCTAGGTCAGCAAGATAGCGCCATCCTTGATGGGCGCGGCGGCCAAGGGGCTGAACAGGGATTAGCCGGGGTTCCAGCCTAATCCACCACTTCCCATCATCCCGCTGGGCAAAGCCGACTAGCGGTGAGCGGCCAATGATGGCGTGTTCGTGGATCCAGTAGAGCGAACCACCCGCCATTTCTTCATGTCGCTTGGGCAGATAGCGTGTGGTGAGCCGTGCTTCGTCCTCATGGCTTTCCAGCCAGCTGCGGAGGCTTTCAGCACTTTCGCTGCCATAGGCGATCTTGGTCAGGTGCAGGGGCATCCGCTTATCCAACCAGACCGCTCATGCTGGCGAGGCCCAGGAAGACCAGAAATCCCATCGAATCGGTCGTCATGGTGACGAATATGGATGAGGAGATGGCCGGGTCGGCCTTCAAGCGGTCGAGCGTAAGCGGAACGAGCACGCCGGCCAGCCCCGCGATGACGATATTGGCCATCATCGCCACGGCTATCACCCCGCCCAACTGCATATTGCTGAAGATGATGCTGACAGCGATACCGACCACGACGGCTATGGTGGCACCATTCAGCAGGGCGATGGAAAGCTCTCGGCGTACCGCGCGCCATGCGTTGGTCGCGGTTAGCTGGTTAGTCGCCAGCGCGCGCACGGTCACGGCCAGTGTCTGCGTGCCAGCATTGCCGCCCAGTCCCGCAACGATTGGCATAAGGGCCGCAAGTGCCACCATCCGCTCGATAGTGCCTTCGAACTGCGAGATGATGAATGAGGCCAGCGTGGCGGTGAGCAGGTTGGCGATCAGCCAGCGCACCCGGCTGAAATAGGATTCGCGGATCGGTTCGTTGATGTCGCCTTCGCCGGCGCCGGAGAGCAGCAGGGCATCCTCGCCCGCCTCTTCCTGAATAATGTGGACGACGTCATCGACGGTGATCTGGCCGACGAGTCTTCCGGATCCGTCCACCACCGCGGCAGAGATCAGGGCATACTTCTGGAAGCGGAGGGCGACTTCCTCTTGGTCCATGGTCACGGGAATCAGCGTCTGGTCGCGCTTCATCACGTCCGTTAGCGCCACCGTGCGGGCCGCGCGCAGGATCCACGAAAGGGCGCACGTGCCAATAGGGCGATGTGCCGGATCGACAACGAAGACTTCCCAGAATTCGGTCGGCAGGTCGAAATCGTCGCGCAGGTAGTCGATAAGATCGCCTACCGTCATGTGTTCGGGCACCGCGATGAAATCGCGGCTCATAATGCGGCCGGCTGATTCTTCCCGGAACGACAGTGCCGTTTCGATGGCGGCACGGTCGGCCGGTTCCATCTTGGCGAGGACGGCTTTCTGGTCTTCCTCGTCGAGATCCTCGATCATTGCGACGGCGTCGTCGGTGTCGAGTTGTTCGGCGATTTCGGCAATCGTCCCGGCCGACAGGGACTCAACCATCAGTTCGCGAACGTGGTCGTTAAGCTCGGCGATAACCTCCGGGCTCATCTGGTCGGAAATCGCACGGGCGAGGGCGGGGCGCTCGTCCAGGTCGATCAGTTCGAACAGATCCGCGATGTCGGCGGGGTGAAGTGGATCAACAAGGTCATAGACCCTGTCTTTTTCACCGGCTTCCAGCGCGTCGCGCACGGCGCGGACAAACTCGGGCTTCAGGCGGTCATCTTCGTCGAACCGTTCGTGTTCCGTGTTTTCCCAGGATGCGCTGTCTTGCTCACCCGCGGGGGCGGGGGCAGGGCGGGCGCCTGCCTTCAGCGTATCGTCGCGATCCTCGGGATTCATGGCGCCGGGGATAGGCTGCTCAGTCGTAAAAGCAAACTGCCTCTGCGTGTCGGCGTGACATTGTCGTCAGGAACCTTATATCGGCGGCTCTTTTCAGGAGAGCACCATGGCCGACGAAATTCTCACCTTTACTCTGGATACCGGCAACGGCACGGGCGGCGATGTCGTCATCAAGTTGCGCCCCGACCTTGCACCCGGTCACGTCGCCCGGATCAAGGAACTGGTTGGCGAAGGCTTTTATGACGGCGTGAAGTTCCACCGCGTAATCCCCGGCTTCATGGCACAGGGCGGCTGCCCCAATGGCACCGGCATGGGCGGTTCGGACAAGCCGGACCTGAAGGCCGAATTCAATGCCGAACCGCATGTTCGCGGCGTTTGCTCGATGGCGCGCACCAGCGCTCCAAACTCGGCCAACAGCCAGTTCTTCATCTGCCTTGATGATGCCCGCTTCCTTGATAACCAGTACACTGTCTGGGGCCAGGTAGAGAGCGGCATGGAACACGTTGATGCCCTGCCCAAGGGTGAGCCGCCGCGCGAACCGGGCAAGATCGTCAAGGCGACTGTCAGCGAAGCCTGAGTCAGCAATGGTGAGCGGTCAGCAGCGCCACGCTCCGGCGACGCAGCGCAATCGCGAACCTATACTTGATGTGCTGCGCACCGTCCTGCCGCCCTCTGGCCTTGTGCTGGAAGTGGCGAGCGGGACGGGCGAGCATGCCGTCTATTTCGCTCGTCATTTGCCTGCCCTGCAATGGCAGCCCAGCGATCCGTCGCCCGATGCGATGGCATCCATTGCGGCTTGGCGTGATGCGGAAGGGCCGGACAATTTGCTGCCACCACTACGGCTGGACGCAGCGGGGGGCGAATGGCCGATCACCCGCGCCGATGCCGTAGTTTGCATCAACATGATCCACATCAGCCCGTGGGAAGCCACAGAGGGGTTGATGTGCGGTGCCGCGCGGCTGTTGGATAGCGGCGCGCCATTGGTGCTGTATGGCCCGTTCCGCCGGCAGGGGCACGACATTGAACTCAGCAACGCTGCGTTTGACGAAGACTTGCGCCGCCGTGACCGCCGATGGGGCCTGAGGTTGCTGGAAGATGTGAACGCCCTAGCTGGCCGTCACGGTCTGGCGTTTGAACGGCTGGTGCCGATGCCAGCAAACAATCTGGCGGTAATTTACCGCCGCGCGTAGCGCTGGCCAACGAATCCACCCGCCGCATGTATCATGGCAAAATGCGGAACTGACCGCAGCATTCAGACCTGGAGCCGATGCTTTCGCTCCGCCAAAGCGACGTGTCGGATTTGACCGCCATCTCATCGCAACATGGGCGTCCGGCGTGCGCAAGGTGATTATTGTGCGCGCAGCAGCAATGGGATGAAAACCATGCGGAGGATGATGAAGGGCGCAGTCCACCTTGTTAATGCCGACCGGGTTGGGCATCGGGTGCATGCCATGAAGCGCAGCTTCGGCAGTCTTGCAGGACACGCTGCAGGCAGGCCGAGGGCTATGTTCGCACGCCTTTAATTTTCATCCTGAGATGTTTGCGTTGCGGGATCAAGCCGGGCGCCGTTGCCTAGTTATTGTACCGCATGGTTCGTCAGCCACCTGCCAGCACGTCATCGACGTGCAGAGAGTGGCAATGCGATCAGGAGAAGCCGATGATTACTGAACGACAAAAGCTCACGGAATGGGTGCGTAAGGACCCAGTGCAGGCTGTGCTTGCGACAGCCGCCTATGCCCGCATGCAGGTTGCTTCGTACGAAATTCTCAAGAACGTTGCCGAGGCAGCGGGCGAAAATGCCATTGCGGTCAGTTGCGAAGAATATCGCATGGAACAGTTGGAGTTCGCAGAGTGGCTGGATCGGCAAATTCCGCAAGTCGTTGAGAATTGCCTGACGATGGAAGCAGCCCAGTAAGCCCGATCAACCTGCAGGTGGTCTTTCAGCGGCGCCGGTTTAAAGATCGGCGCTCCGCATCCAGTCGTGGAAAATCTTCACCGGGCGGCTTTCCAGATCGCGTGGGCGGCAGATGAACCAGTAGCTGTACGGACTTTTTACTTCGTGGTCGAACAACCGGGCCAAGCGGGAGTCATGTGACCGCTTGAAGTGATCGTCATGCATGATGGCGATGCCAAGCCCTTGCGCTGCGGCTTCAAGGATCAACTGGCCGGAATCGAAATGGTCGATTGCCGCGGGGACCAGCTTTTCCAGATTCAGTGTTTCTTTCCACGCGTCAAAGCTGTCGGGCAGTTCATGGTGAATTAGGAACGTCTGACGAGAAAGTTTGGCGATGTCGGGGGTTTCGCCGATCTCGTTGGCCAGCGCCTTTGAAGTAATCGCATAGACCCGGTTGTGATCCAATCGGACCGAATAGAAGGTGGGGTCTGGCTCCTTCGAAAGCAGGATCGCCGCGTCCAGGGAATCGCCCACGCGTTCTGCCATCTGCGGGCTTGAATCGATGTCGATGTGCAGGCGGGGATGCAGCTTGCGCAGTTCGGGCAGACGCGGGAACAGTCGCTGGCCGCCGAACAACGTGGGCACGCCCAGATGAAGGCGAAGAACGCGACCGGAATCGACTTGCGATTCAACCGCTTCTGCCAGTTCCTCAAGCTTGGGAGATACAGCGTTGTAAAAAGCTTGCCCGTCTTCGGTCAGTTTCATGGACTGGTGCTGGCGGGTGAACAGCCGTTTGCCGGTGAAATCCTCAAGCGCGGTAATCCGGCGCGACAGTGCAGACGGGCTGAGGCCGAGCTCGTTCGCCGCAGCCTTGGCTGAGCCGAGGCGAACGATACGCACAAACGCCTCTAGGGCACGCAAGGGAGGAAGACGGCGGGCGACCAAGGCTTTATTCTTCGTCCGTATTGTTATTACTGGGTGGGTGCAGCCTGAGCCGCGTTACGTGGCGCTCGTTACCGGCGGTTACTTCAATGCGCCAGCCGCTTTCGTGTTCGAGAATAGTACCTACCGGAGGAACCTGTTCGGCGAGGACAAAGGCAAGGCCGCCCAGCGTGTCGACCGATTCTTCCACTTCGGCGAGGCGGGGATCAACTCTTTCGCCCACGTCTTCCAGTTCAACGCGCGCGTCGGCGTCCCACATGCCGCCATCCAGCGGCACGAGAAGTTCGGGCGCGGCGTCATCGTGCTCATCCTCAATCTCGCCGACGATTTCCTCGACAAGATCTTCGATAGTAATGATCCCATCAGTGCCCGAATATTCGTCAACCACCACGGCAAGATGGATGCGACTGGCGCGCATGTCGGCCAGCACATCCAGCGCGCCGCGTGCCTGGGGTACGAACAGGGGCTGGCGCATCAGCGCGGTCCAGTCCTCTGGCGGAGGTTTGGCGTTAGCCAGGAACGGGAAAACGTCCTTGATCAGCATCATGCCGATCACATCGTCCAGCGTTTCGGTATAGACCGGCAGGCGGCTGTGCCCGTGTTCGGCAAACGCCTCGATCACCTGCTCCCATGTCGCGGAGGCGGGAATTGCAACGATTTCGCCACGCGGAATGGCAACGTCGTCGGCATCGGTTTCGCTGAAATGCAGGAGGTTGCGCAGCATTTGCCGTTCAAGGGGAGACAGATCGCCATTGGTGGTGCTGTGCGCTCCGGCGTCGTCTTCATGCTCGTCGATCGCTTCTTCCAACTGGGCGCGCAGCGATTGATCGCCATCTCCCCGGTCAAAGAATCTACGAATACTACGCCACAGCGTGCGTTTACTGTCCGGTTCTCCCGAGCCGGTGTCGCCAAGGCGGCCATTATCGGCCATTGTCTGTTATAACCCCTTAAGTTCTATCGTTGTCGCCATATGGGTCCGCTATGCCCATCAGGGCAAGAGCATTTATTTCCAATGCTTCCATCGCTGCCGCATCGCCGGGCGAAGTTTCATGGTCATGGCCTGCCAGATGAAGCAGCCCGTGAACGATAAGATGGGCCGCATGAATTTCCAGCGGCACACCCTTTTCCTTGGCTTCTCGGGCACAGGTTTCCAGCGACAGAGCTATATCGCCAAGCAGTTCCGGCGGGCCATCCGGCGATAGGTCCAGCAGTTCCTCGCGCTCCAGCATGGGGAAGGAAAGGACATTGGTGGGCTTGTCCTTACCCCGCCATTCGCGGTTGAGCGCGTGAAGTTCGGCATCGTCTGCAAAGACAAGACTGGCGGAAAGCCTTGGGTTCGAAAGTTCAGGCGCTTGCGAAATGGTGGCATCTGCAGCCCGCGCGGCTAAAATGTCCCAGTCGGTGGCTGCCGGCCATTCGGCTTCCAGGGCAATGTCGAGTTCCATCGGCGCCCCTTAGACACCTCCCTGCTGGCGCGCTAGCGGGCACGGAGGTGCCACCGCTAGCGCGCCTTGGCAAAGAAGAGACTGGATCAGGCGCCGGGCCCTTCATACGCATCGACGATCCGACCGACGATGGGATGGCGCACCACATCGCCAGCGCCGAAACGGATAACGCTGATGCCTTCAAGGCCTTCAACGCGCCGCACAGCATCGGCCAAGCCCGACTGGGCGTCGCCGCCGGGGATGTCGACCTGCCGAGGGTCACCGCAGACTACCATGCGGCTATTCTGGCCAAAGCGGGTCAGGAACATCTTCATCTGCGCTGGGGTGGTGTTCTGCGCCTCGTCCAGGATAACGAAGGCATCGGCCAGCGTGCGGCCGCGCATGAAGGCGATCGGTGCGATTTCAATTTCGCCGCTGGCAATGCGCCTTTCCACCTGCTCGGGTGGCATGCAGTCATTCAGCGCATCATATAGCGGGCGAAGATAGGGATCGACCTTCTCCTTCATATCACCGGGCAGGAAGCCCAGCCGCTCACCCGCCTCAACCGCCGGACGTGACAGGATCAGGCGCTGGACGCTGCCCGTGATAAGCTGGCTGACGGCCTGCGCCACAGCCACATAGGTCTTGCCGGTGCCTGCCGGCCCAAGAGCGAAGATGATGTCCTCCTTCGCCAGTGCCTGCATATAGGCGATCTGAGTCGCAGATCGCGGCACGATAGTTTTGCGCCGGGTGCGGATCATGATGGGCGGCGATTCCCGGTCGCCCGAGATTATGCCTTCCAGTGTTGGCTCATTGGACATGGCAATCAGCGATTCGACAGCGCCGGTATCCAGTTCCTGCCCCGTCAGCAGCCGCTGGTGCATGCCTCTCAGCACGTCGCGGGCGCGGGCGACCGAATCCTCGCTGCCTTCGATCTGCACCCGGTTTCCGCGCGCTGCGATATAGACGGCAAGCCGGTTTTCTATCTGGACGAGGTTCGCGTCGAACTGGCCGAATAAGGCTCCTAGGATTGCCGGTTCATCGAATTCCACTTCCGCGCGTGCGCGGCGGGGGGTGTCGGGGCTAATCTGCGCCACATTGTGGGCGCGAGCTGTTTTGCGGGCCATGCGCTCCTTTCTGGCAGGCCAAAGCAGCCTGTGAGTCCGAAGATAAGCCCACCGTGTTTCAGTGCAAGAACGTCAGGGATGCTGCGTGGTGGAAAACTGGCCGAACGCTGATTGGGTGTGGTGAAATTGCCTCGCTCGTCGGCTTCAGGGTTCAGCCTGGAACGCTGATCCGCTCGTCGGCGAAGACCGAATTCGCCCCGCCACTCGTGATGTCCACCGTCAGCATATCGCCAATCGCTGCGTCCGTGCTGACGACAGCCGATTGCAACCAGGGAGTCTTGCCAATCATCTGGCCGGGAAACTTGCCCTGACGTTCAACCAGTACATCGCAGGTCCGGCCGACCGTCGCATCGTTGAACGCCACCTGCGTGCGATTGAGTGCGGCTTGAAGGCGTTGAAGCCGTTCGTCCATCACCTCTGCAGCGATTTGACCGTCCATGGTTGCAGCTGGCGTGCCGGGGCGCGGGCTGTATTTGAAACTGAATGCCTGCGCGTATCCCACAGCGTCGATCAGCTTCACCGTATCTTCGAATTCCGCATCAGTTTCGCCGGGGAAACCGACGATGAAGTCGCCCGACAGTGCAATGTCCGGGCGGACGGCGCGGACGCGCTCCAGCAGGCGCAGATAGCTTTCCACCGTATGGCTGCGGTTCATCGCCTTGAGCACGCGGTCATTGCCCGCCTGCACAGGCAGGTGGAGGAATGGCATCAGCTTTTCCACCTCGGCATGGGCGGCTATAAGCCCGTCGGTCATGTCGTTGGGATGGCTGGTGGTATAGCGGATGCGGGCAATATCCGGCATTTCTGCCAGTTCGCGGATCAGCCCGTCGAGGCCCACGGCGCTGCCTTTACCGTCCTCGCCGGTCCAGGCGTTGACGTTCTGGCCCAGCAGGGTGATCTCGCGCGCGCCAGCTTCGACCAGCCGATGCGCTTCGTCGATCAGGTCTGCGAATGGGCGCGAAACCTCTGCGCCGCGGGTATAGGGCACGACGCAATAGGTGCAGAACTTGTCGCAGCCTTCCTGCACGGTGAGAAATGCGGTTGGGCCGGAGCGGCGTTTGCGTGGCAACGCACCGAACTTGGTTTCCGCCGGCATGTCAGTATCGGTGACACGGTGGCCAGCGACGGCCTTGCTCAGCATCTCAGGTAGGCGGTGGTAGGCTTGCGGGCCGACAACCATGCTGACCGAGGGCGCGCGGGCCATGATTTCATCGCCCTCAGCCTGCGCCACGCAGCCGGCGACGGCGATCAGCGGCGCGGTGCCGTCATCGCGTTTCAGCCGGCCAATGTGGGAAAAGACCCTGTCTGTCGCCTTTTCGCGGATGTGACAGGTGTTCAGCACGACAAGGTCGGCATCCCCGCCCTCTGCCACCGGGGTCAGGCCCTGCGCGTCCAGCAGCTCTGCCATGCGATCGCCGTCATAGACGTTCATCTGGCAGCCGAAGCTTTGGACCCGATAGGTCTGTGGGGACGGGGTTTGGGGCATGGGCCGCGCCGATACGCGAGTTTGCGTGATTTTTGAAGCGGAGTCTCTTAGTCGTGGCCAAGAATTGTTCCCTTTCCCGCCATTCCCGGCTAACCGCGCCCGAATGTCGGATAACCTCACGCTGTACGCTGCCTTCGCGGGCCACCTGAACGCCGCACTTGATGCGCTGGAAGCTGCGGGCACTCTGCCTGCCGGACTCAGCCGCGCCAACGTTACGGTGGAGCCGCCGCGCGATCCCAGCCATGGCGATCTTGCGACCAATGCTGCGATGGTGCTGGCCAAGCCCGCCGGCACCAATCCGCGTGCGCTGGCAGAGGCGCTTGTCGCCGAGCTGGTGAAGGCGCCGCACGTCACGACCGCTGAAATCGCCGGACCGGGCTTCATCAACCTGCGGCTGGCCGACGAAGCATGGCTGGCGGAACTAAACGCATTGGCGACACTGGGGGATGACTACGGCCGTTCTACCGTGGGCGGCGGCACGACCGTCAATGTTGAATATGTATCCGCCAATCCGACCGGGCCGATGCATATGGGCCATTGCCGCGGCGCCGTAGTGGGCGATGCGCTGGCTGCGTTGCTTGAACATGCCGGTCACAAAGTGATCCGCGAGTATTACGTCAACGATGCGGGCGGGCAGGTCGATGTCCTCGCCCGTTCGGCGCATATCCGGTACCGTGAGGCGCTAGGCGAAGCCGTGGGCGAGATACCGGAGGGCCTTTATCCAGGCGACTATCTGGTCCCCGCTGGCGAAGCGCTGGCGAAGGAATTTGGCGATAAATTCGTGAACGCTCCGGAAAGCGAATGGCTCGCTCTCTTCCGCACCCGCACCGTTGCGGCGATGCTGGAGATGATCAAGGATGACCTGGCTCTCCTTGGCATCAAGCATGACCTGTTCTCTTCCGAGGCAGAGCTTCAGGCGGCTGGTAAGCCGGCAGAAGCCGAGGCGTGGCTGCGTGCCCATGATCTTGTCTATGACGGGCAGCTGGAAGCCCCCAAAGGCAAGACGCTGGATGATTGGGAGGCGGTGGAGCTTCCCCTGTTTCGGTCGACCAAGTTCGGTGATGATCAGGACCGGCCGATCAAGAAGTCCGATGGTAACTGGACCTATTTCGGTGCTGACCTGGCTTATCATTTTCAGAAGGCCCAAAGCGCCGACGCGCTCGTCGATATCTGGGGTGCCGACCACGCTGGCACGGTGAAGCGCATCAAGGCTGCAGTTGCCGCCATGACTGGTGCGGATGGCAAGTCAACGCCTTTCGAGGTGAAGCTGGTGCAGATGGTTCAACTTCTGCGTGATGGCGAACCGGTGAAGATGTCCAAGCGTTCTGGCAATTTCGTGACACTGGCCGATGTCGTGCGCGAAGTGGGCAAGGACGTGGTGCGTTTCACCATGCTGACCCGCAAGCCCGAAGCGCAGATGGACTTTGACTTTGCCAAGGTTGTGGAAGCGTCGAAGGACAATCCCGTCTTCTATGTGCAATATTGCCATGCCCGCATCCGTTCGACCCTGCGCAAGGCGGCGGCGGAAGGTTTTGCGCCGTCGGATGCCAACCTTGACCTTCTTGGCGCAGAGGAGATGGAGCTTCTCAAGCTTGCAGCGCAGTTCCCGCGTCTGGTTGAGGCGGCGGCTGCGGCGCGTGAACCGCACCGGGTCGCGTTCTTCCTTTATGACCTCGCCGGGGCGTTCCATGGTTATTACAACCTGGGTAACGACAATCCGCAAAAGCGGTTCATTGTGGCACAAAATGGTGAACTCACCGCCGCCAGGCTTTATCTCGCCACCCAGATCGGGCAGCTAGTCCGTAATGGTCTCGCGCTGCTCGGCGTGGAGGCAGTCGAAGAAATGTAGGGAAGGGCGGGCAATGCCTCAGTCCGACAGGAATCGGGACGTCGGCGGCTTCAGCCGCGATCCCGCGAATGATGTTGGTGAAAACGGGCGCCTTGCGCTCGATGATGAGGATATGAGCCTTCCTTGGCTGGAATCCGACGACGACGAAATTGACGATCAAGGCGCAGCGGGTGGCCGGATCGCCGGTTTCCTGACGGGTGCTTTGCTGGTCCTCGGCCTGCTTGTCGGCGGGGTCTGGTGGCTGAACGGCCGCGCCGCCCAAAGCGAGCTGCTGGCTGATGGCAGCACCATCGAGGCGCCTTCGCTGCCCTATAAGCATGCGCCGGAAGATCCGGGTGGCAAAACCTTCGCGGGCACCGGCGATACCAGTTTCGCTGTCTCCGTGGGGCAGACCCGTCCGGCACGGCTTGGTCATGATGAGGGTGCGCCCAAGGATGGACCCGAATCCGGCAAGGCGCCGGAACAGAATGCCGCACCCTCGTCGTCTCCGGAAGCTCCGGTCGCTGCGCCCGAGCCGAAGGGGGTTGGCGTACAGGTGGGTGCCTATTCCTCGCGGACCGCTGCTGAAGCGGGCTGGCTGACGCTTAAGCAGCGTTCGGATGTGCTGTCGGGCTATGAGCACCGCATCGTGGAGGGCCGAGCTGACATCGGCACTGTCTATCGCCTGCAGGCGGTGACGGGCGATGTGTCATCGGCGCAGGCTCTTTGCGGCCAGTTGCGGGCTACCGGACTGTCCTGTCAGGTGAAGAACTGAGCGGGTCCTATCCACATCGGTAACAGGCACTGTGCTTGCGCAAATGCCGCATTTCTGCGACTCGTTAAGACATGACACCCGCGATCTTCGGCCTTGCCGGATTGACGCTAAGCGATAGCGAACGCGCCTTTTTCCGTGACGCGGATCCTGCAGGTTACATCCTGTTCGGCCGCAACATCAAAAGCCGCGCGCAGCTTCGCGCGCTGACGGATGACCTGCGCGCCATCCATGGGCGCGAACAGTGCTTTATCTGCATTGATCAGGAAGGCGGCCGGGTTTCCCGGATGAAGGCGCCGGAATGGTTGAGCTTTCCGTCCGCTGAAGTATTCGACCGGCTCTATGATCTGGCACCGGCCAGTGCGATCGAGGCGGCGCGCAACAATGCGGCGGCGTTGGGGCTGGATCTCGCAGAGGCCGGAATTAGCGTTGATTGTTTGCCATTGCTGGATGTGCGCCAGCCCGGCGCGAATGACATCATTGGCGACCGTGCCCTGGGGGCAGAGCCGATGCGCGTGGCGGCACTTGGTCGGGCGGTGTTGCAGGGGCTGGCGTCGTCCGGTGTGGCTGGTGTGGTCAAGCACATCCCCGGCCACGGCCGCGCCATGGCAGATAGCCACAAGGCGCTGCCGATTGTGACGGCAAGCGCGGAAGAGCTTGAAACCGATATTGCGCCGTTTCGTGCGATCGCTTCCGCACCAATCGCGATGACAGCGCATATTCGCTATACCGCGTGGGACGATCAGAATCCGGCGACGCAATCGCCCTTCGTGATCGAAGAAATCATCCGGCGGCGTATCGGTTTTGACGGGCTTCTGCTTACTGATGACCTTGATATGGAGGCGTTGCAGGGTTCGGTGCCCGAACGCGCAGCTCATGCCATCGCGGCAGGCTGCGACGTCGCGCTGAATTGCTGGGCGAAAATGGACGACATGGTGGGCATTGCAAAGGCGCTGCCGGCCATTTCAGCCAAAACGGCGGCGCGGCTGGAGCGGGCATTGGCAGGCATCGATGTTACTGTCCCTGATCCGGGACGACAGGCGGGGCTTCTCGCAAAACGCGATGCGCTGCTGGCGCTGGTGCCGGGGGAGAATGTGGTTTGACAGATAACCTTGCCCCCGCGCCATCGCTCTTCCCGGAAGAGCATGGCTGGGAGGCTCCGGTTTCTGCCGCCACTGACGAAGCTGCACTCTATCTTGAACTGGATGGCTGGGAAGGCCCGCTCGACTTGCTGCTCGATCTCGCTCGGCGGCAGAAAGTAGATCTTCGCGGCATCTCTATCCTGGACCTGGTGGACCAGTATCTTGTCTACATCACCAGGGCAGAGGCGCTGCGGCTGGAATTGGCGGCAGACTACCTCGTTATGGCGGCGTGGCTTGCGTACCTGAAGTCTGCGTTGTTGCTCCCGCGTGACGAGCAGGAGGACCCAAGCCCTGAAGAGATGGCTCTGCGGCTGCAATTGCGGTTGCAGCGGCTGGGCGCGATGCGCGAGGCGGCGGCCCGGCTGATGGCGCGGGATCGGTTGGGCCGCGACGTGTTCCTGCGGGGCGCGCCCGAAGGGCTGCGGGTTGATCGCCGTAACCGCTGGCAGTGCAACTGGTTCTCGCTGATCCAGACTTATGGGCAAGTGAAGGCGCGAAGCACGCCTGTGGTCCACATGGTGCGTGACCGCATGGTGATGACGCTTGATTCGGCGCTAGCCCGGGTTTCAGCCATGCTGGGCGTGCGCATTGACTGGATCGAGCTGCGGGATTTCCTGCCGTCCCCGGATGAAGGCGATTGGGCAAATCCGCAACTGCGGCGCTCTGTGCTGGCATCCAGTTTTGTTGCAGCTCTGGAATTGGCGCGTACCGGCAAGGCGGAAATCGCGCAGGATGAGGTGTTCGGGCCGCTTCGCCTGCGGGCAGTGAGGTCGTGAGCGCATCCGACGCCCTGATCCGTGCGGTGGAAGCGACCCTGTTTGCCGCCGAAGCTCCGATGACGGTCGAGGCGATATCGACGCATCTGGGCGGCGCAGAGGTGCGCGACGCCCTGCGCGAGATTGTCCGTCATTACGAATCGCGCGGCATCAATCTGGTGGAGCGGGGCAAACGCTGGCATTTTCAGACCGCGTCCGATCTAGCCCACCTGCTGCGGCGTGAGCGGGAAGATGTGCGGCGTCTGTCGCGCGCCGCGACCGAAGTGTTGGCTATCGTCGCCTATCATGAGCCTGTCAGCCGGGCAGAGATCGAGGCCATTCGCGGGGTGCAAACGGCGAAGGGCACGCTTGACGTGCTGCTTGAGGCGGGTTGGGTGCGGATCGCCGGACGCCGTGACGTGCCTGGTCGGCCGGTAATTTATGCGACGACCCCAGAATTCCTTGCGCATTTCGGGCTGGCTTCACGCCGCGACCTGCCGGGTATCGACGAATTGCGCGCAGCGGGTTTGCTTGATCCGGTCGACGATGCCTACGCAGCGCTCATGACGCCGGAAGGCGATGAAAGAGGCGAAAATTCTGGCTCAGATTCCGAATCTGATGGAGACGGGGTGGCAAGCTGTAATGAAAATGCCTAAATAGAACCCGACAGAAGGCGCGGCGTAGTATACGCAACGCGCATACTCTCACACGCAGGAGTTTGAATAATGGGTCTGTCGCTTCCGCACCTTATCGTGCTTGCACTGGTGGTGTTGGTGCTGTTCGGCCGTGGCCGCATCTCCGAAATGATGGGAGATTTTGGCAAGGGTATCAAGAGCTTCAAGCATGGGATGAACGAAGAGGTCGATCGCCCGGCCACTCCGCCTGCCCAGATTTCGGCCAACAGCCCGGTCCAGCCGCAGTCACAGTCGACGCTGAATGGCGATGCGGTGGTTGATACCAACCCGCCGAAGCCTCAGTAAGCTAGCGGGCTTACCGCACACGCCATGTTCGATATCGGCGCATCTGAAATGCTGTTGATCGTGATTGTCGCGATCGTTGTCATTGGTCCCAAGGACATGCCGCTCGCCCTGCGGGCAGCGGGCCGCTGGATGGGCAAGATTCGCCGCGTTTCGGGTCATTTCCGCAGTGGTGTGGAAACCATGATACGCGAGGCCGAGCTTGAGGAAATGGAGCGCAAGTGGCGTGACCAGAATGAGGCGATCATGAAGGCAAGCGCTGAAATGGGCCCTGCTGCTGCCTCCGCAGAAGCAGGGGCTGCTGCGCAAGCCGTAGAAGTCTCGGCGGTAAGCCTGGATTCGCGCGATGCGAAAGTGCAGGATCCGCAATTGCCCCTGTCGCGGCCCTGAGGTTCAGGCATGCTGAAGATCAAGGAAATAGACGAAGCCGAGGCACCCTTGCTCGATCATTTGATCGAGCTGCGCGGACGGCTGTTACGCTGCGTGATTGCGCTGGCGATCACGTTTGCCATTTGCCTGTACTTTGCGGATGATATCTTCGGCTTTCTGGTCCGGCCTCTGACCGCCGCCTTCCCGGAGGGGCAGGGCAGACTTGTCTTTACCAAGCTGTACGAGGCCTTCTTCGTAGAGGTGAAGGTGGCGCTGTTTGCCGCGTTCTTTGTCAGTTTTCCGGTTATCGCCAACCAGCTCTGGGCCTTTGTGGCGCCGGGGCTGTATGCGCGGGAGAAGAAGGCGTTCCTACCCTTCCTGATCGCGACGCCGGTGTTGTTTACCAGCGGTGCGGCGCTCGCCTATTACGTGGTGATGCCAACGGCCTTCAAGTGGTTCCTGGGCTTTGAGGGCGAGCGCGGCGGACTGAAGCTGGAAGCCTTGCCGGGCACTGGTGATTATCTTGCGCTGGTGATGCAGTTCATCTTGGCTTTCGGCATCAGTTTTCTGCTGCCGGTCCTGCTCATGCTGCTGAATCGGGGCGGTGTCGTATCGCGCAAGCAGCTTATCCAGGTACGGCGTTACGTGATCGTCGGGATTGTCGCGCTGGCAGCGGTGATAACGCCGCCCGATGTGGTTTCGCAGCTTATGCTCGCCATTCCGATGCTGCTTTTGTTCGAAGGCTCGCTGGTCGTGATGTGGCTGGGCGAACGCCGGGCCGCCAATCGGAACGGCGAAGTGACCGGCAATGGCCCAACGTCATTGCCCGACGTGACGCACGACACCATCGCCTGACCCAGGACGCAGGGTAACGGCTGTCAGGGTAACGGCTGTCAGGGTAACGGCTGTCATTGAGCCAGCCGTTCGCGAACACGATCAGCTTCTGTTTGGCCAGGAGCCTTGCGGTGGATGTCTTGCCCGCCGATCAGTCGGCCTTGTGCACCAGTTGGCCACCAACCCAGCTTTGCAGCACCTTGATCTCGCGCAGTTGCGCCGGCGTTGCGAGTAGAGGGTCGTCGCTCACAAAGATGAAATCGGCGCGCTCACCCTTGGCCAGTCGGCCGAACCGGCCTTCCGCGAAACCGGCGTACGCACCGCCCGCAGTGTAGGCCGCCAGCGCGGTTTCGCGTGAGACGACCTCTTGTGGCTGCCACCCGCCAAACGGCTGACCATCGGCACCTTGGCGGGTTACCGCCGAAGCCATGCCAGCAAATGGATTGGGTGCTTCGGCCGGGCCGTCCGAGCCGAACACCAGCTTTGCACCGGTGGACGCCACCGAATTCCACGCATAGGCACCCGCCAACCGCGCCGGGCCAAGCCGGGCCTCTGCCATCAGCCTGTCTGTGGTCTGGTGGCCGGGCTGCATGGAGGCAATGATACCGTGCTGGCCAAATCGCGGAATATCCGCTGGGTCAATGACCTGCGCATGTTCGATACGCCACCGCCGGTCGCCTTTATAGCTGACCGCGAGTTCATCGATCGCGTCGAGCGTGGCGGTATTGGCGCGATCGCCGATGGCGTGCACGGCGATCTGGAAGT
>Ga0233380_1000564_pt1 | contig 18873 bp, 21 predicted proteins | sample ElkDunMinimDraft_9_FD_191541 | JGI IMG/M metagenome (GOLD analysis project Ga0233380, IMG submission 191541) | Fecal eukaryotic communites from dung pellets of Tule Elk in California, USA - Elk Dung F36 | ecosystem: Host-associated > Mammals > Digestive system > Large intestine > Fecal | place... | reverse complement strand
CCCCATAGCCGGTGCCCACCACTGCGTTCGGGAAGGTTTCCACGACCGCCTGGAGCAAGTTCACAGGCTGCGCCTGCCCGCCGGTCGATACCGAAACGAGCGAGGAAAGGTCTGCATCCACATTTTTGCGGGCCTGGATGAGATCCCAGACCATCGTCGGGGAGCCGGAGAAGCCAGTGACTTTCTCAGCTTCGATCAAGCGCAATATATCCGGCGCGTTCCAGCGCGCCGGCACTACAACTTTACCGCCAGACGCCAGGCCGGCGAGAAAGATCGAATGACAGCCGCTGACATGGAACAGCGGGAACGCCAGCAGATTGACCGATTGCGGAGGCGGCGCAGAGAGTGCGGCCGGACCCATCATCTTGAGGCCGATCATCGCGCCGGCGAGCTGCGACAGGAGCAACCCCGTAAGCGCCGCACGATGGCTGAGGGTTGCGCCCTTCGCGCGGCCGGTCGTGCCGGACGTGAAAAGGATCATCGACGGCGCGTCTGGGTTCGTCTCAGGCCGGGGCAGCGGCGCAGCGCCGGGCGAGGGATCGAGCGTCGGCACCAGACAGGGTACGCCGCAGTCAGCCAGCATCGCTGCGCGCCGCTCATCGGCAAGGACTAGGCGGGCTTCGACCAGCTGGATCGCCGCCTTCATATCCTCGGCAGTTCCGCGGCTGTTGACCAGCGCCGGCACCGCGCCGCACGCGACCGTCGCGATAAAGCCGACCATCCAGGCCGCGGAGTTGGCGCCGGCGATCGCAACCCGGTCGCCGGGAGCCACGCCTTTTGCCCGCAGCGTCTCGACAAGGCGTGATGCCGCCGCCTCCACCTGAGCAAAGGTCAGGCGGTGGTCTTTGTCGACGATGTAGGTCTTCTCGCCATGAAGCGCGAAATTGTCGAACAACGAGGTCAGGCTGGCTTCCGCGCGACGCAGACCGCGCATGGACCGGCCATCCACCTCGATGTCGATAAGCTCGAACGGCGCGCCCGCGCCGGTGAGCATAGTCATATATGTTTGTTCTGTGTCTGCCACAGCCCTCTCCCAGGCTTCCGGTGGGCAGGTGTAACTTTTTTTGGACTGCAGTCCAGAACTTTCTTTTGCCTTATGTCATTCGGCCAGTAATTGCCGAGCTGCCGGCGCACCATTGAGCAGGCGATTCTGCCGATCGACGATGCGCCACGCCTCGCCTTCGCGGCGCAAGATCCAGCGGTTGGCAGCGACGCGGTACATTTCGAACGCCGCTCCGGTCCACCGCGCGACGCAGGAATAGCATACGGCCACGGCGTCATCGCCATCGATGGCAATGCGCGGCGGTCCCAACATGTGCGCCGCCCCCTCGCCGATCAGACCCTGATGCAGGTCGGCGTCGAACAGAGCCGCGATTGCTGCATGCCCGCGCGCGACGCCCATCTCGCCCAGATCATAGCTTCCGTCATTGGCCCACATGGCCGCCAGTTCGGTCCGCAACGCCGCCAATCCCTCATTTTCCATGATCGCTCCCTGTGGATCGTTACATCTGCGCAATTTATCTTGCCATTATCTACGCGGAAGGCCAGATTTGCGCTAGCATTCCATGCGATCGCATCGCAGGCGACGTAAAAATCAACATCGACCGGGCCGGGCACAGAGCCCGGCCGACAAAAAAACAGGAGGACCGCAAGCGATGCGGAATGATTCGGGGCATTTTGATAGCGGCAGTGCAGCTTGCCTAAGGCAGGAGCATATCAGTGCATCCTCCATCGCCCGGTGCGCGCCATGACGACCCATGCCGATACCGCCCACCTGTGGATCGAAACCGATGGCGTTACGCTTCACGTGCTGACCCAGGGCGAGGGTCCGCTCGCCCTGTTGATCCACGGCTTTCCGGGCTCAGCCTATTCGTGGCGGCACCAGCTCAAACCTCTGGCCGATGCCGGCTATCGCGCCGTGGCCGTGGATTGCCTTGGCTATGGACGAAGCGACCGCCCGCTCGATCAGCAGCTTTACGACGCAGAACATGCCAGGCGTCAGCTTTTGGGCATCATCAACCATTTCGGCGATGCGCAGGCCATCATCATAGGGCAGGATTTCGGCGCACAACATGCCTGGAACCTGGCGGCGCGCTCGCCCGAACGGGTGCGCGCCCTCATTACCACTATTCCCTATGACTATGATCTTGCCGGCCGCGCGATGCTGGGCAGCCAGCGGACCGAGCCGGAAGACGCGCCGATCCGCCCCGACGGCGCGTCGCCCAACAGCCTGCCGACGCAACGCTTCGCCGCAATGGCTGCGCAGCATTTCGTGCACTTCCACTATTTTCAGCCGGTCGGCCCTGCGGAGGCCGAGCTGGCGCCGCAGCTGGCCGAATTCCTGCGCCGCGACTATTTTGCGCTGAGCGCGGCGGGCGACCTGTGGAGCTGGAAGGGACATGAGAGCGAAGGGTCGGGCTATCTCGACGCCTTGCCGCCTGCGCCGCCCCTCCCCTGGCCCTGGCTATCGCAGGCGGAGTTCGACCGCTTCGTCGCCGATTTTGCCCATCCCGATCAGGCCCGCACGCTGATCGGCGGCCTCGCTTCCTATCGCGCGGCCGACGATAACTGGCGCCTCGGCGCGGAGTGGGCCGACGCCGACGTGCAGGTACCGACGCTCTTCATCTATGGCGGGCTCGATCCGTCCTTCGGCTTCTTCCCCGACTGGCAGGCGCGAATGGAGCGGCGGGTGCCGGGGTTGAAGGGGATCGTCCGGGTCGAGGATGCAGGGCATTTCGTCCAGCAGGAATCCGCTGAAACCTTTAACCGCGCGATGCTCGACTTTCTCGCTACGGTCTGAAACGGGCGAACAACGCCGCCCGCTTCATGTAGTCGATGGCTGCTCAGCTCAGCGTGGAGCCGCCATCGACCGCGATCGACTGGCCATTGATCCACGCGCCATCGGGCGATGCCAGCAGAGCGACCATCGCGGCAATGTCTTCTGGCTCGCCCAGCCGTGTGGATCGACCGCCAGCAAGCACCTGCGCCTGAAAATCCCTGGGCATGGTTTCGCGCTTTTCCGGCGTGATGACCAAGCCGGGCATGACGGCGTTCGCCCGCAGCCCCTCGCGTCCCCAGCGTGAGGCGCAGTGGCGGACGAGCGCGTTGATCCCGCTTTTGGCGATCGCATAGCAGGGCCGGGTCGGTTCCCCGACGATCGCCGCGCTCGACGAGGTGTAGATCATCGCGCCGCCGCCGCCTTCCAGCAGGCGGGGTACGGCGTGACGGGTGATGCGCATCATGCCCTTGAGATTCACGTCGAGCGTGCGCTCGATCACCTCGTCGGTCACGGTGACCGCGTCGGAATCCTCGAAAATCACGCGGAGATCGGCGAAATTGGCATGGACCGCATCGATCTTTCCAAGGCGGTTTGCCGCTTCATCGATCAGCGCTGCGACCGACGCATCGTCGGTGGCGTCGAAACTAGTGCCATAGGCCTCACCACCTGCCGCCTTGATCTCTTCGACCAGCGTATCGATCAACGCGCTTTCGCCGGCCGGCGAACCGACCACCAAGCGCGCACCCTCTCCCGCCAGGCGCAGCGCGGTCGCGCGCCCGATCCCAGTGCTCGCACCGGCAACGACGACATTCTTGCCCTGCAATCGCCGGCTGCCTGCCCAGGCTGGTGCCCCGGTTCCGCTCATAGACATTCCCTCTCCATGTTTACGCGCTACAAAGCGCTCACGCTTATTAGCTTCCCCTGCGCGTAGCGCTGGGTCAATAGCTCTACGCGTCGACCATTGTGCGGGGATCATCTGCTTGTTAGATTTTCGTTGCACAGACGATCGAAGCTGGTGGGCATCCTTGAAAGGCCCGCAATATGATCTGGGAGGGGAAGATGCGGAAAATTGCGCACATGCTGTCGGCCGGGGTGGCCGCGCTTGGTCTCAGCAACGCGGCTCCCGCGGCCGAGGCCCCGCCCCTGCCCCCGCAACACGTGGCATGCCCGGCGGACGATCCCTCGATCATCTGCGGCGATTCTGCGGCAGAAGATATGCTCCCGCTTCCCGGCACCAACTGGGTCGTCGCTTCGGCCTATATGGGCGCGGGCGGCATCCGCCTGATCGACCGCACCAGCCGACGGACGATCAAGCTACCCTTTCGCGCCGGTCCAGACGATGCGCTCGATCGCGAAGCCTATCCCACCTGCCCCGGCCCGCTCCCCGCAACCGTGCATGACAAGCTCCTGACGCATGGCCTCGCCGTCGCCGAAAGCCGGGGCGGCATCCACACCCTCTATGCGGTCCATCACGATACCCGTGAATCGATCGAGATTTTTCGCATCGACACCGGCAAAGCGGAACCGTCGCTGACATGGATCGGCTGCGTCGTCGTGCCCGGCAAGATCGGGCTCAATTCGGTGGCGCCGCTACCCGATGGCGGCTTTGTCACAACCAATTTTCTGCCACGGGGCGGAGCGCTGGAAACGGATTTCGCTACGCTGACCGCTGGCAAGGATACGGGGGAACTGTGGACCTGGGACCGCCGCAACGGCTGGGCCGAGATCCCCGGCAGCAAAGGATCGGGACTGAACGGGGTCGAAGCCTCAGCCGATGGCAAGACTATCTATGCGGCATCCTGGGGCAGGCAATCGCTCATCCGGATCGGGCGTGACGGCAGCAACCGCACCTCTGTTTCGCTCGGTTTCCGCGTGGACAATGTTCATTGGGGACAGGATGGCAAGCTCATCGCCGCCGGCCAGACCGAAGGCGGATCGAAGGTCGTCGCCGTCGATCCGCAAACCCTGACGGTGACGGTGCTAGCCGAAAGAGCCGATACGCCACCCTTCGCCAGTGCGAGCGTCGGCCTGCAGAATGGCGACGAGATTTGGCTCGGCTCCTATGGCTGGCCCAACATAGCGGTGGCGAAGGCCGCGCCTGCCGGCTCTCCGAAACCGCAGAATAAAGTAGATTGAGGACAACATGGGACGGGTTGAAGGAAAGACCGCCTTTGTCACCGGCGGCGCGAGCGGGCTGGGCGAAGCGATGGTTCGGCTACTGGTGAAGGAAGGCGCGCGCGTCGTCGTGGCCGATGTCGATGTCGCGCGTGGGCAGGCTCTGGCGGCGGAGATCGCATGGCCAGAGGAACGCGCACTGTTCGTCGAACTCGACGTGAGCGACGAGGATGGCTGGGACCGCGCCATGGCGGCAACGATCGCCTGGGCGGGCAAGCTCAATATCCTCGTCAACAATGCCGGCGTCGCGATTGGCGGCGACATGGAAATGTCGCTGGCGGCATGGCGGAAGACCATGGCGATCAATCTGGACGGCACATTTCTGGGCACCCGCGCGGCAATCCGTACGATCTCGCTCTGCGGGGAGCCAGGCTCCATCATCAACGTCTCATCGACCATGGGGATGACGGCCGAGCCGACGACTGCCGCCTACAGCACGAGCAAGGGCGGTGTGCGCAACCTGACCAAGGCCGCAGCCGTCCATTGCGCGACCCATAAGCTGCCGATCCGGGCCAACTCCATTCACCCGGGCATGTGCGTCACGCCGATGGTGCGCGACTATCTTGAGCAGCACCCCGAAGCGCTGGAATCGCAGATCGCCTCGCACCCTATCGGCCATCTTGGGGAGCCGAACGATATCGCCTATGGCGTGCTCTATCTGGCGTCCGATGAATCCAAATTCATGCTGGGATCGGAGCTGGTCATCGACGGCGGCTATCTGATGTGAGCCGCCAGCTGGCTGCAGCAGGTCGAAACCGCCGCAGCCAGCCGAGCAATCGCTGAACTTACAGCTTTACGACGCGCACTTCGGGGACGGGTGCCCCGTCCGCCTCGATCCAGCGCCACAGGCCCGTACCCTTGTGATGGCCGGCAATGTCGATCCAGTTACCATAGCCGGGGTCCTTATCCGCGCAGACCAGGATGATGCGGCCATCCTCTTCATATTTGGCCTGCGCGCTGTTGATCCAGACCTTCTGATGGACATGGTCGAGCGACTCCATCCACCAATTGTCGATCTGGAAGTTCCACATGCGGCATTGCTCAGGAGGCATGACTTCGAGCACCAGCGCCTCGTCGGGCTGGATGTCGAAATAAATGTGGCCGTACCAGATTTTGGGATCGCCGCCGGCACGCAGATAGACCGACTGTTCCTTGCCCATGTAGATACGGTTGGGCTCTTCCATGAACCATTCCGACCAGTCGGCAAAGGTGTTGGCGGTGCCCTTCACCCAGGCGGCGCTACCCATGAGCTGCTGTTCGATCTGCTCAGGCGTCAGCAGTGCCGGCGCGGCCGGTCCATTGATCCGCTCGACATGCAGTTCGGCTGGAACCTGCGTTGCCTTGTCCTCAAAGGTCTGGCGAACGATGAGCAGTGTCGTGTCGTCGGCCATGGGAAGCCAGTTGCGCCCCGGCTGCGGATTGCGGCTGACGATGATCTCGAAGCTACCGTCGGCTTCCAGCTTCACATCGTCAAATTCGATCTCGCCGGTCGACGCCATCGTGCCGTCGATGGCGTAGCGGTTCGCCTTGCTGCCGATGCTGAGATAGGGGACCGTGTTGCGCTTGCCCCAAATCCGATATTCGCGGTCGCCGCGCACGACGATCTGCTGGTAGAGATTGTCGGGATTGTCTGCCCCGATCTTGATCTTATCGTCGCAGAGCAGGAAAATGCGCGGGAAATCGGGATCGGCGGAATCCACCAGCATGTTGAGCGACGTACGCGCCAAGCGGCTGAGATAACGCAGGCCTTCTGCCTGATCCAGCGGCGTGCCGGGCGCCTTGTCGCGCAGCAGGACATCGCCCGCTTCCGCCAGCCGGTCACAAAATTCGCGCCATACAGAGGCGAGGCGGACATCATCCCCCGTCGTTTGCGGCGATGCGTTGGGGGCAACAAGCGTGTCAGTCATGGCATATCTCCTTCGCGTGCCAAGATTTCATGGGCAGCGATCGGCTTCAAGCGCGCGTCTCGCTTTCGTGCGCGTTTCGCGACATAATGCTGCGCTGGAGGATGAGGCGATGAGCAGTGCCAGTTGGCGCGTCCTGGGTGAGACGGAGGCAGGTGGCGTGTGGGCCGCGGTGGCGGAACATCCGCCCGTGGAGCGACTCGACCGCACCCATGTCGTGCCCCAGACGACGCTGAGCCTCTGGCTCTCCCCGCAGCCGAACCAATCGCAAGGCCGCTTCCTCCAGCCGGGCCGCGCGCAGGCCCATGCGCCGATCGGCCGGATCGTCGTCATGCCCGTAGACATGCCGCTGCATGTGCAATCGGCGGCTGAACCGACGCGGCGTTTGCTGCAATGCCGCCTGCCCGCGCGGCTGGCCCTCCCCCCACCGCGCGACGCCCGGTCGCTGCGCCACTGCCTCGACCTGCGCAATCCGTCGGTCGCGGCCAATCTGACGCGCTTGGCGCGGGAAGTGACCGCACCCGGCTTCGCCAGCGCCACGATGATCGAGGGGCTGGGCCTGCAGGTCGCGGCCGAACTGGCGCGCGATCTTTCAGGATCGGCTGTCCGCTCCAGCGGCGGACTGGCCCCATGGCAGTTGCGGCGGATCGACGATTATATCCTGGCGGGACACTGGGACTGCAGCGTCAGCGATCTTGCGGCACTTTGCGGTATCAGCGCGGGCCACGCGATGCGCGCCTTCCGGCACAGCCGGGGGCGCTCGATCGCCGCGCATGTGGCGCTGCTGCGCATCGGCCATGCGCGCGACCTTCTGATCCAAACCGATGACGATATTGCCGGGATTGCCGCCACATTGCGTTTCTCCAGCCCTTCGGCCTTTTCCGCTGCCTTCCGCCGCGCGACCGGCGAGACGCCCAACGGCTTTCGTCAACGGATGCGCGCGTCTTCCTGACTTGCCCGGCGCCGAGGACGCAACCACCGCCTTTTTCTTGTCCAGACGTGGTCCCTTCTCCATTCTGTCTAGAATCACGACAATAAGGGGATGAAGGATGGCCGAGGGCATATTGGCGGGACGCACCGCACTGATCACGGGCGGGGGAGACGGAATTGGACTGGGCATCGCCAGCCGGTTCACCCAGGCCGGCGCATCGGTTCTGCTAACCGACTTCGACGAGGAAAAGGGGCAAGCAGCTGCTGACGCGCTGAAAGTTGCCGGCGGAAAGGTCGAATTCCTCTCCTGCGACGTCACCCAGAAGCAGCAGATGCTGGATGCAGTCGGCGCTTGTGTCGATCGGTTCGGCGCGATCGATATTCTCGTCAACAATGCCTATCGCGGCAATGGACTCGCCCGGATCGAGGACAAGTCGGACGAACTGTTGACTATAGCTTTAAAATCTGCCTGTACGCGGCGAAGTGGTCAATGGAGGCCGCCATGCCGCATATGCGCGCGCGCCGTTGGGGCCGGATCGTCAACATCGCGTCACTCAATGGCGTCAACGCGCATATGGGTTCGGCCGAGTATAATGCCGGCAAGGAAGCGCTGCGCAGCTACACATGCACCGCCGCCCGCGAATGGGCGCGGCACGGCATCTGCGCGAACATCATCTGCCCGGCAGCAGCGTCTGCATCATTTAGAATGTTTGAGAGGCTGCAGCCCGAAGTGGCGAAAACATCGGCAGGAGCCAATCCTATGGGCCGCATGGGCGACCCGGAAAGCGATATTGGCGGTGTCGCCCTGTTCCTCGCGAGCGAGGACGCGCGCTACCTGACCGGTAACACGCTGTTCGTCGATGGCGGCGCGCATATCAACGGAGTCGCTTGGGCACCCGATCTGGACGCACTGGGCTGATCGGCCAAGGCGCTTGCCCCGCTCGAACCCAAGTTCGAACGGGGCAGCTTCTCCTCAGCGAATGATCGCAGGGTGTGGCACGCGTGGGTCGCCCAGCATCGGACGATGCGAGGGCGGCTGGCGGCCGCCCGCCTCGGTGATGCCGTAACGCTCGGCCATTTCCGCCGTGATCACGGTCTGACCGTTGAGCTGCGGCAGTTCGGGATCATTATACATCGCCAAAATGACGCGGCCATTGAACTCAGGCGTTTCGGCCTGCGCCATCAGCGGCTCATATTGTTCGGGATGCTCTTCCAGCGTGCGCTGGCTGCGCTCAGTGAGCAGCGGTCCCATCCAGATCGACACGGCCGCAACGCCGCAGTTTTCCTCGCGGAAATCGACCGCCATGTCCGCCGCGAACTTGTCCACACCCGCCTTCTGCGCGCCATAAGCGGGGCCGTGCATGTAGCAGACCGAACCGAAGGACGAGGTGAAGGCGATAAGCCCCCTGCCCTGCTGCGCCATGAGCGGTGCAGCATGCCAGGACGCGAGATATTGGGAGCGCAGGCCGACATCGAGGATGTCGACTAGGTCAGGCGACTTTTTCCAGAACGGTCCAGGCGCAACAAGGTCGTCATGGATCGCGGCGACATTGTTGACCAGGATGTCGAGCCGTCCGCTTTCCCGCTCAACCCGCGCGAACAATTCGGCAATCTCAGCGGCGTCGCTGTGGTCGACCCTGACAGCGATGCCCTCGCCGCCCGCCTTCGTCACGGCGTCGGCGGTAGCGCCGATCGTGCCGGGCAAGGGCGCCGTGCCTTCCTCAAGCGTGCGGCCGGTCACATAGACCCGCCATCCCGCTTCGCCCAGTGCGATGGCAATCCCGCGCCCCGCGCCACGGCTCGCGCCCGTGACAACCGCAACCTTACGTTCGCTGCTCATACTGCAAATCCCCCTGAAACCGATATACGCTGGCCAGTCACATAGGCCGCTTCGTTCGACGCGAAGAACAGGCAGGCATGCCCGATCTCCGCTGCCGTGCCCCAGCGCTTGATGCAAAGCATGCGATGGGTGTTGTCGATCCATCTCTGGTCGATCTGCCCCTGCTGCGTCAGCTCATGCAGTTGCCCGGCATCGATCACGCCGACCAGAACCGAATTGGCGCGAACGCCATAGCGCCCTTCTTCCTTGGCGATGCCCTGGACGAGTTGTTCGTTCGACGCCTTGACCGCCACGGACATGCCGTCGCGCGTCGGCCATTGATCATGCCCCGCCGATCCCAGCGTGACGAAGCTGCCGCCGCCCATATCGCGCATGTGCGGGATCACGGCTTGGGCGACCTGGAAAAAGCCATGGACCTCGACGTCGAAGGCGTGGCGCCATTCGTCGATGGGCGTGGCGGACAGATAACGCTGATTGACCAACGGCCCCGCCGCCCAGATCAGGCTGTGTATCCGCCAATGCTGCGCAATCGCCTCGTCGACGACGCGCTTAATGTCGTCGCCCACGGTAACGTCGGCGCGGTGGATGCTTACGCGCCTGCCCATCGCGGCAGCGTCGTCGGCGACCTGCGCCGCGCGCGCTTCATTACCGCGATAGACGATTGCAATGTCGCTGCCCGCCTCCGCGAAGACGCGCGAAACACCAGCACCAATGCCGCCGCTACCGCCGAACAGCAGCGTGCAGCCATCAGGAAATGTGGCCAATCTAAACTTCCCCCCAATGGCCGACGACCGGATTTGGCTCCGGTCGCCGCCTATCGTTCAGGCCGCCTTGCTGCCGGGACGCGTGTCGTGCGTAACGACCAGACCATTGACGCGCTGGCGAATACCATCGCCCTGGTCGCGGGGATTGTAGAACTGGCGATACCAGGTGCGAACCTTACCGTAAGGCCCGTCATTCGGGATCGCGAGCGGGTTGAGGCAGGCGCGCTTGTTCTGCCAGATCTCGACGTCCTGCGCGAAGGCAAGACGGCTGGCCTCTTGATAGCCAAGCGCCAGTTCACGGTCTGCGTCGGTGATCGGCTTGCTGCCGTCATTCACCTTGACCATCAGAGCGTGCCAGGAACGGGAGACACCATCCTCGATCGGCGTGTTCGAGATCATGATGAAGGAATCAAACTCGCCGGCCATCTCGGACTGGAGGAAACCGGGGCCTTCATACCAGGTGTCGAGGGCCAGCTGATCGTCCTCGGATGCGGTCAGCGTACGGTGGCCCGCGCTATAATATTGGTGGACGATATGGCCCTTGAACTCATTGGCGAAGTAGGTGAAGTCCTTCGCGCCATGGATCGGCACGAAGTGGCCGAAGTCCGCCATATTGTCGACGATCTCGATGCCATGGCAGTCAAGATCGCCCATGAAGTCGATCTTCCATTCCACCCAGCCGGGCTCGCCATAATGGCCGCCGAAATTGGGGAGGTCCCATTCCGGCTCAAGGCCTTCAGGGTCGTGCCACATCCAGATGATGCCGGCGCGCTCGATCACCGGGAAGGTCTTGAGCGTCGCAGCCTTGGGCACGAACTTAGAATAGGGCACGTCATTGCACTTGCCGTCCGGGCCGAAACGCCAGCCATGGAAGGGGCAACGAATCGATTCGCCCTGCACCTGCTCATTATCGCGCACGATATAGGAGGTGCTGTTCTTCGCGAGGTGCGCGCCCATGTGCGGACAATAGGCCTCGACCACATAGGGCGTGCCGCTTTCACCGCGATAAGCCACCAGGTCCTGCCCGAAATAGCGCATCGGGGTGGGCGTGCTCGTCACCTCGTTTGCGCCGCCGATCATGAACCAGCCGCGGGGAAACTGGAATTCCCCCAGACCATAATCCTTGCTCGTCGCCATCATTCGATCCTCTTCTAAGACGCCGGTTAAGGCCGTTGCGCCATCCCGTCCCATATAGCAGCGCGGGGCGCGGTTCGCGACCCATGCGAGCCTAAACTTGACACGCACAGTAGCTGTGCAAAAATGCACAGCCATGAATTGGGACGACCTTCGCGTTTTTATCACGGCCGTGCGCACTGGCTCATATACAGCTGCCGGACCTCAACTGAACATGAACCGAACGACCGTCGGACGGCGTTTGGCGGCGATTGAGGCTGCTTTGTGCACGCCCGTGTTTCGCGATACGCCGTTTGGCTTTGAACCGACCAAGACAGGACAGCTACTCCTCGCAACCGCAGAACGCATGGAAGCGGAAATGGAGGCCTTCTCGCGCCGCCTGGCTCTGAGCGAACATGACCCCTCACCCCTGCGTATTGCTGGTAGTGCGGGCATAGCTGCGGAATTTCTCGGTGAGATCGCAGCCTTCCGCGCGACTCATGGCGATTTGCCGCTTGAACTAACGGGCGCGGTCGATGCGATCGATGCTGTCACCCATCGCCGCGCCGACCTTGCCATCGCCCTCGTGCGTGCCGCACCCCGCCGCCTTGCCGGCCGGCACGTCGCTACGCTTTCGCAGGCGCTCTATGCTCGGCGGGGCGGCGGCGCGCGCCAAGCGCTGGGCTGGGGGTCGGAGGTGGAGCAATCGCTGCCCCGACATTGGACGGCGGCCAACATGCCCGACGACGCGCGCGCAAGCCGGTTCAACGACTGCGCTGCGCTGCGCCAGGCCGTGCGGGACGGTCTGGGCAGCGCATGGCTCTGGTGCTTTGCGGCCGATGCCGACCCGGAACTAGAGCGGATCGCCCCGCCCGACCCGCGCTATGACACGGGCCTATGGCTGCTCCATCGCGCCGATACGCCGCAAACCGCTGGCGCCGCCGCGCTCACCGACGCGCTGGCACAGGCCATCGCCGCGCGCGTAGCGCCCAGTTAGATAGTGTGATCGAGCACGGCGCGCGTTACCTGACCCGAATGCAGCGCCGCGATCGCATCTTCAAATTCGGCGAGCGGCCAGACCCGCGTTACCTGGGCCGCCACATCGATTTTACGCGCTTTTGCGAGTTCGATGAGTTCGGGATAGTCCCGCTCCGGCCGCGCGCCGCCGTTCAGGGTTGCAACGATCTCCTTGCCCATGGTCAGACCATTGAGATCAAAGGACGCTCGCGCGCCCGCGCCGCTCTGGCCGATCAGCACCACCCTGCCCCCACGCTTAGTCGCCATGATCGCGGCCTCGACAGCCACCGCCGCGCCGCTGCATTCGATCGCGACGTCGATGGGCGCGAACGCCTCCTGCAACGCGACGGCCAGCGCGGAAGCATCCATATCGCGCGTTGCCGCGAAGAAGTGGGTCGCGCCGGCATCACGCGCGACCTGCTCCTTTGCCGGGTTGAGGTCGACGGCCAGCACCTGCGCGCCCGTAAGCGCAGCGCTGGCGATGGCGTTCACGCCGATCCCGCCAGCGCCAAATATGACGGCGCGGTCCTCCGCCGTCACCTGACCCAGATTGCGCGCGGCGCCATAGCCGGTTGAGACAGCGCAGCCAATGAGCGCAGCCTGCTCGGGCGGGAGGTCGTCAGTCCGGAAAAGCTGCCCGGTCTTGACGACGATCTCTCCGGCAAAGGAGGAAACGTTGGAGAAGGAATAGGTCGGCTGCCCGTTCCACATGAACGGCTGTCCGGCCGCCATGCCCCAGGTCACGTCGCAATTGGCGGGCGTCCCCCGCTTGCATTCCCGGCAGGTCCCGCACGGCGTCTGCGTACCCACCATCACCCGGTCGCCGACCGCAAAGTCGCTGACGCCCTCGCCCAGTTCGACCACCTCGCCTGCGGCCTCATGGCCAAGGACGACCGGCGTCCGGATGACGCCGCCCTCCACCATATTGAGGTCGCTATGGCAGATGCCAGAGCGCAACACGCGCACCTTGACCTCGCCCGGACCCGGCGCGCGGACGCTGAGCGCATCGGTAAGCCGCAACCGCTCGCCGTCGAAAATAATTCCCCGCATCACCCTCTCCTTTGTGCAAGCAGGCCCAGGCCCCAGGACGGATCATCCTTGTCCACGCGGCCATGCGCGGCGTCGCCGCCGATCTTCGCGAAGCCATCTTCGTCGACAGCGCGGATCTCGCCATAGTCGAACACCAGCGAGCGATGGCTGAATTTCCAGCGCCCATCCCTGCGACTATAGCGGTCGAGATAACGTCCGTTGACGATATACTCCCGCCGCTCCGGCCCCCAGGTGCGATGATAGGCGACGACATGATGTTCGCCCTCAGCCTCGTCGCCATTGATGGCAAAAAGGCTGTTCGACAGACTATGCTTAGTCAGTTCCCACGGCGCCATTGCCTCCGGCAACCATGCGACAAATTCGTCCGGACCGCCCTTGAACATGGAGCCATGATCATCGATTGCGTCGTCATGATAAAGCGAGCGGACGAGCGCGAAATCGCGCCGGTCGCATCCTCGGCAATAAAGCGCCACCAGATCGGCGAGCGCTACACGGTCGAGCCATTCCTGCATCATCATCTCCTGTCCTAGCATCGCTACAAGCCGCTGGATCGCTACGCAATTACCTTTATGCTTGCTCCTCGGAGCCGGCAATGCCACGTGGATAGGCCACAAGACTGCGCAAAGAAGAAGAACAGGGGATGATCATGTCCGGGGGCCAAGCCGATATGCCCAGCCAGTCGATAATGAAAGCTGCTATGCAGGCCTATGTCGATCGCACCAATGCGGGCGACGCAGAAGGCCTGATCGCCCTGTTCGCGCCGGACGCTTATATGGAAGATCCAGTCGGCACCCCGCTCAAATATCGGGACGAGATGGCGGCCTTCTTTCGTGACGGGGTCATTTATGGTGCCCACATCGTCCTCGACGGACCGATCCGCGGATCGCATGCCAATGAAGCGGCGATGAGTTTCGAGGTTCGCTTTACCCCACCCAATAGCCCCCGGATGCTGATCCGCTCGCTGGATGTCTGCACGTTCAACCAGGACGGCCTCATCACCAGCCTGCGCGCCTTTTGGGGGCCGGACGATATTTGCGAAGCACCGACCGAATAAGGAGAGGATAGTTGGAAAAGATCATTTACGCACTGTGGCGCAAGGAAGGCGAAAGCCGCGAAGCGTTCAACAGCCGGCTGCGCGAAGACGTAGCGCCCGCGTTGCTGAAAGAGGACAATGTCCTTGCCCTTCGTCTCAACCTGCAAGACGAACATGTCGTCCGCGCCGAGCCGCTGCGCCAGCACGGCACCGATCCGCAGATGGACGCGGCCGTGCAGATGTGGGTGAACGTCGCGCATGACGCCTTCCGCAAACCGATCGACGACACGCTCGCCGCCGCATCTTCCCGGATTGCGGCCTGGTCCGTGTTGTCATCATCCGTCATCCCCAACACGCTGCATCCTTCGCGCGTCGGCGAACGCACTTATGGCTGGTCGCAATTCTGTTTCATCAAGCGCCCCGAAAAGTTCACGCCGGAACAGTGGCGGTATAACTGGCAGGTGCTGCACACGCCGGTCGCCATCGATACCCAGTCCAACTTTGAATATGTGCAGAATTTCATCATCCGACCACTGATCGAGGGTCCGCACCCCTATGCCGCGATCGTCGAGGAATGTTTCCCCACCGACGCCATGGACAATTCGCACGTCTTCTTCGATGCAATCGGGGACGATGCCAAGCTTGAGCAGAATGCCCAGGCGATGGCGGACAGCTGCGCCCGCTTCGTCGAAATGCCCGGTGGGATCGATGTGCTGCTCACCAGCCAATATGATTTTCGCAAACTCGCGTGATGCGCGGTCAGTAATAGGAGAATGACGACGATGAGCGATTTCCCGACAGGCGCGGCGATCATTTTTGGGGGCAGCGGCGGCATCGGCCAGGGCGTTGCGAAGGAATTTGCGAAGGCCGGCACCGGCGTCGCCATCTGCTACCGCTCCAAGCGCGACGTTGCCGAAGCAGCAGCGGCCGAAATTCGCCAGATGGGCGTCAAGGCCAGCATTCATCAGGCCGACGTTCGCGATCGCGCCCAGGTGCAGGCTGCGTTCGATGGAGCAGTCGCCGAACATGGCCGCGTGCATACTGTCCTGTGGGGCGCGGGACCGATCGTGGCGCAGGTGCCGCTCGCCGACTGGACCGATGACCAGTTCCGCGCATCTGTCGAGATCGAGGTGTTCGGTTTCTTCAATTCCACGCGGGCGGCCATTCCCCACTTCCGCGCGCAGGGCGGCGGCTCGTTCGTCCATCTGGGCTCGGCCGGGCATGACTGGTGGCCGCATCTCGACGGCCTTTCGGTCGCGCCCAAGGCCAGCAACGAAGCGCTGATCGACGGCATTGCCAAGGAAGAAGGCGTGCACGAAATTCGCGCCAACTCGATCCTTGTCGGCGTAATCGACGCGGGCCAGTTCAAGGTCGGTCAGGACGAAGGCTATTTCGACGAAAATTGGGAAAAGGCGGTGAAAGCCATGCTGCCGCTCAAGCGCTGGGGCAAGGCGGAAGATATCGGTCAGGCGGCCGTATTCCTGGCCTCCAATCGTGCCAACTATATCACCGGCCAGCATATCTCGGTCGCCGGTGGCTTTGGTGTCTGACGGGTCTTCGGGGACGGCGACACTCCGTCCCCACCTGTTCGACGTCGATCAGGCCGTCGCGCGGATGGCGCTCCAGCATCTGGGCACGGCCTATTGTCATGCAATCGATCGGCGCGATTATGCCCTGCTCGCCACCCTCTATCATGAGGATGGCATGGACGATCACAGCCCTTATTATTGCGGATCGGCGGAGGGCTATGTCGCCTGGCTGCCGACGATGATGGCCAATTGGAGCGCAACCGCTCACCGGATCGACACGACGCTCTATCTGATCGATGGCGACCGCGCAGAAGGCGAACTGCGCGCGACGGCGTGGCACAGGACATTGGAGGGAAGTCGCGACTTCATCGCCCATGGCCGCTATGTCGATCAATATGAACGCAGGGATGGCGTCTGGCGCTTTCTGCGGCGCGCGTTCATCCTCGACTGGTCGGAGGAACGCGCCGTTGTGCAAGCTGACGATTTCGGCAGCGACGGGGTCGCGACCGGTCGCGCGGGCAGCGACGATCCGGTGTATCGCTTCCTGCCAATGATGGCGAAGGATCGGGCGGCGAACAACGCCGCCTGATCCCCAACCGTCTTAGGAACGCGGGTAGAGAATGTCCGCGTCCCCGCTCTGCGCGGCCCAGAGCGCGTCGCGCCGGACGATGCGCCAGCCCTCCCCGCGCCGCTCCCATTTATCGACATATTCGCCGTTGGAATCGTAAACCGTACCGCCCACATCATCGCGGCGCTGGTGGCGTGCCTGAACATAGGCGCGGCTGACGGCCTGGTCGCCGTCCACATCCACCAATATGCTGCCGATCAGATGCTGCGTGCCGCCGCATCGGTCCAGAAACCGACGCATCTGTTCGGTGAGGGCCGCCATGCCGCTCCGTTCGCCCTCGCCATAGTCGAAGGTCAGATCCTCGGCGAAAACATCGCCAAGGGCGTCCCACTGCTTGCCGTCGAGAACGCGCGCAAAACGGGACAGCCCACGCACAATGTCTCGTTCGTCCCGCAGCGCCTTCAATTCCGCTGCGACGGGTTCAGTCATCGAAGCTGCTCACATGTTCGTCAACGATATACATGCGCGACGCACTGCGATCGAAAACATTCTCTTCATCTTCCGCAATCTGCCGGGCAACGTCTGGGTCAGCCGATCGGGCGACGAAACGGTCGTAGGATTCGCGGTCCGCGAAACCGATCTCGGTCACGACATCGAAATCACAAGTCTTGCCGAATTCAAAACCACCGTCGCGCTGGATGAAATTGCGCTTATAGGAAATGATGCCGGGCAACAGGCGCTTGATCAGCGGGACGTGCCGTGTTTCATAATATTCTATCAGCTGATCTCTGGTCAGCTCGGGCTTGCCCTTCAGCAGCGCAATACATTTGAACATCTATCTCTCCTCGAAGTCCCCAATACGGTCAGGGATCAGACATGCGAGCGCGCCCGAGATGACGCATGTCGTCTGCCTCAGCCAGCGCGCGTAAGGCGAAAGTGACGGCGGCGCGCGATTGTGGCAAGGCGATTTTTTAAAAGGGCGGGGTAAAAATTACGCATATCCGGCCCCCTTCCGGGAACGGAGCGTGAAAACGCGTCCCGATCGCCGACATCATGTCTATAATCTACTTGACGGCCCCTGGGGCAGGTAACGGCAGTGCGTACGCCGGCGCCTATTATTCATACCGGGCGACCTCATGCCTTCGCTGCGCGAGTATCGACATCTTGGAGGTGAGACAGCGCCAGGGACAATGTGTAGCGCACGGCTGCGTTTGCCCCCTCCTCTTTTGAATGCACAGGAAAGCCGCTATCGCCAGCTTAAATCCGCCTGAATACGCAGCGCCGCCCTTCAAGGTTTTGCCCATGTCCGATCGCCTCAAAGTCCTGCTTCAGCATCTGTTGCCCAAACAAGCCCTCACCCAGCTTGCCGGCAGCATTGCCTCGGCCCGGGGTGGGCCCATGACCACGCGGCTGATCCGCTGGTTCGCAAACCGTTATGGCGTGGACATGAGCGAAGCGGAGAATGCCGATCTCGGCAGCTACCAGAGCTTCAACGACTTCTTCACGCGTCCACTACGGTCGGGCGCACGGCCGCTCGCGGCTGCCGACGTCGTCTGCCCCGTGGATGGCGCGATCAGCCAGTTCGGCGCGATCGACGACCATCATATGCTCCAGGCCAAGGGCCATCGCTTCACTACGACCGAGCTGGTCGGCGGTGATGCCGGACTGGCCGCGCAATTCCGCCACGGACTTTTCGCCAATCTCTATCTGTCGCCAAAGGACTATCATCGCATCCATATGCCTTGCGATGGACGGCTGATGCGCATGATCCATGTGCCTGGCGCGTTATTCTCCGTGAACCCGGTGACTGCGCGCGGCGTCCCCAATTTGTTCGCGCGTAACGAGCGGGTCGTCTGCCTCTTCCAGTCCCCTCAGTTCGGACCGTTCGTCATGGTTCTGGTGGGCGCGACAATTGTCGGCAGCATGGCCACGGTCTGGCATGGCGTGGTCAACAAAAAGCGAAGCGCCCGAATTTCCGAGTGGCGCTATGAAGATCAGAATGTTGAACTGAACCAAGGCGATGAGATGGGGCGCTTCCTCTTAGGCTCCACCGTCGTGATGCTGTTTCCTGCCCAGAGTTTTGCCTTCAACCCGGAATGGGAGCCAGAACGTCCAGTGCGGCTCGGCGAAGCGGTGGGTAAGCTGGCGAAGTGACCCCCCTTCCCTTCTGC
>Ga0233380_1000563_pt1 | contig 18916 bp, 18 predicted proteins | sample ElkDunMinimDraft_9_FD_191541 | JGI IMG/M metagenome (GOLD analysis project Ga0233380, IMG submission 191541) | Fecal eukaryotic communites from dung pellets of Tule Elk in California, USA - Elk Dung F36 | ecosystem: Host-associated > Mammals > Digestive system > Large intestine > Fecal | place... | reverse complement strand
TGCAGGTTTGGTGGTACATCCGGGGCACGGAAATTATACTGGAACTTTGGTAAACGCATTGGCGTATCATTTTGAAAATTTACCTTTAAACAGCTCAGAACGTCCTGGTTTGGTGCACAGAATCGACAAAGATACCACAGGTTTACTTGTTATTGCTAAAACCGATTGGACAATGAGCGAACTGCAAAAACAGTTTGCCGAAAAAACTACCGAGCGTGAATATGTTGCCTTGGTTTGGGGAAATGTCCAGGACGATGAAGGGACTATTGAAAGTTACATTGGTCGCCATAAGGTAGATCGTATGCAGATGGCATCGTTTCCCGATGATTCAACCGGAGCGAAATATGCAGTTACACATTATAAGGTGATTGAACGTTTAGGATATGTAACTTTGGTTTCATGTAAATTAGAAACCGGTAGAACACACCAAATTCGCGTACACATGAAAGCAATTGGGCATACCTTATTTAATGACGAACGTTATGGTGGAAACCGAATTCTAAAAGGAACCACTTTTACAAAATACAAACAGTTTGTAGATAACACTTTTAAAACGTTACCCCGACAAGCTTTACATGCGAAGACATTAGGTTTTATGCATCCTGTTAAAAAAGAATTCATGCGTTTTAATACAGATGTACCTGCCGATATGGTTCAATGTATCGAGCGTTGGCGAAACTATTCAAGCAACCACGAAATTGTTGAAGAAGAAGATTAATCTGAATTATGACAATAATTAAATTAAGAGGTGTAAAAAATTTAGCAAGCGATATTAGATTAAATCAGCTTTACAATCAGTTTGAAGTTCTTTTAAGCGAATTAAGAAAAAGAGCATTACCTGATACTATTGCAGAAACAATCAATAAAGAAGTTGAAGAAATCAATACGTCTAATTCTTTAACTACTAACGATTTAAGAAAGGTAATAAAGAAAAAGCAAACTGCAATTTTAAGACTGATCGAAAAAGACTTAAAGTTAGTTCCTAAAAATTATTACAGAACGCTTTGGTTAGCTCTTGGAATGACCGTTTTTGGTATACCAATAGGTATTTTAGCCGGAACCTTGTTAGGAAACTTTGGTTTGTTTGCTATAGGTTTACCTGTTGGCGTCGCTTTTGGTGTAACCGTTGGATCAATAATGGACAAAAACGCAGTTAAAGAAAACAGACAATTAAACGTAGAAATTAAGTATTAATCGTTTTAAAATAATATATGTTAGTATTTGTAGGCAGTAACTCATCAAAATCAATCAACGAACAGTTAACCAAAGCGGTTTTAAAAGAACTGAATGTAACGCACACGTTTGTTGATCTTAAAACATTAGATATTCCTTTATTTAGTGAAGATTTAGAACGCGAAATTAAATCGCCACACGACATTATTTCTTTAAAGGATCAAATCGATACTTTTGAGCATATTTTCATAACCACAAACGAACACAACGGAAATTTATCGGCGTTTTTTAAAAATATTATAGATTGGTTGTCACGTGCCGATAAAAGTTTTTTGCAAGGAAAAAAGATCTTTATTTTAAGTACATCAAACGGAAAACGTGGTGGATTAGGTGCGAACGAAAGTTTACAGAAAATGATTGAACGTTTTGGGTGCGAAGTGTATGAAAGCTATGCTTTTGCATCTTTCTCAGAAAACTTCAATAAAGAAACACAGCAAATTACAAATAAAGATTTCTTACAGGAAATTGATACTAAACTAAACAGAATTTTAAAAAGTTAATGCAACGGTTTTCAAAAACGTATCAAATAGAAAATATTCCAGGTTTTAAAAGACAAATGCTTCAGTGGGCACAACAGTTTCGCGAAGTTGTTTTTTTAGAATCCAATAATTATAAAGCCAAATACAGTTCACACCAAGCTGTTTTGGCTTTTGATGCTTTTACGCTACTACAGACCGATTATTTTAATGCATTCGATCAGTTAAAAGAATATCAAAACAATACTAATGATTGGCTTTTTGGTTATTTAACGTACGATTTAAAAAACGATGTGGAACGGTTGGAATCAAATAATTCTGACGGATTGAACTTTCCCGATTTATTATTTTTTCAGCCAAAGAAACTCATTTTTTTCGAAGATGATTTGGTTCGATTTGAATATTTGGGAATATGTGATGATGAAATGGATGATGATTTTCAGCAGATAATTTCAACCGAAATAAAACAAGCAGATCAGCAACAAAAAATTAAAGTACAAAGTAAATTAACGTTTAATGAATACGAAAACGGATTTCAAAAAGTAATCAATCACATTCAACGGGGCGATATTTACGAAGCAAACTATTGCATGGAGTTTTTTGCAGAAAATGTTCAATTGAATTCAAATGATTTATTTTGGAAACTTAACGAAATTTCGCAACCGCCTTTTGCCTGTTTTGCAAAGTTCAATAAGCATTTTGTACTAAGTGCGTCACCGGAAAGATATATAAAGAAAGACGGTTTAAAGATAATTTCGCAACCCATAAAAGGAACTGCTAAACGTGGAGCTACTGCCGAAGAAGATTTACTTTTAAAGGAAAATTTAGCTTCAAATAAAAAAGAACAATCCGAAAATGTAATGATTGTAGATTTGGTTCGAAACGATTTGTCAAAAACCGCAACAAAAGCATCTGTTCAAGTCGAAGAATTGTTTGGCATTTATACCTTTAAACAAGTGCATCAAATGATTTCTACGGTTGTTTCAGAAGTTTCGGCAGATCAAAATCCAGTCGATATAATTAAATCAACCTTTCCAATGGGAAGCATGACTGGCGCACCAAAATTATCGGCAATGAAAATTATCGAAGAAGTCGAAAAATCAAAACGCGGTCTGTACAGCGGTGCTATTGGTTATTTTACACCCAATAACGATTTCGATTTTAACGTAGTTATCCGCACAATTTTATATAATCAAGAAGAAAATTACGCATCGTTCAGTGTGGGTAGTGCTATTACAATAAACGCAAACGCTACCGACGAATACAACGAATGTTTGTTGAAAGCACAAGCAATGCAAAAGGTTTTAGAACAATGTTAGATCAATTTAAACAATATATCGCCCAAAATTTTCCGGAATTATTGAATGGAAAAACCTTATTGGCTATAAGCGGCGGAGTGGATAGTATGGTGTTGTTGCATTTGTGTCATTTTTTAAAATTAGATTTTGCTGTTGCTCATTGTAATTTTCAGTTACGCGATAAAGAAAGTGATTTAGATGAAGAATTGGTCGCTAATTTTTGCAAAAAAAATAACATTCCTTATTTTGTTGAACGATTTGATACGATGCAGATTGTTGAAACCAGAAAAATTTCTATTCAAATTGCGGCTCGTGAATTACGATACAATTGGTTTAAGCAGATTTGTATCGATCATGATTATCAGTTTATTGCAACGGCGCATCATTTAGACGATCAGTCGGAAACGTTTTTGATCAATTTTACACGCGGAACCGGAATTGATGGTTTGGTTGGAATTCCTGAAAGAAACGAAAATATTATCCGTCCATTGCTAATTTTTTCTCGAGAGGAAATTCTGAATTATGCTACTGAAAATGGAGTAGAGTGGAGGGAAGATCAATCAAACGCTACAACAAAATATTTGCGAAATAAAATGCGCCATTTGGTGCTTCCGGTCTTAAAAGAAGAAAATACAGAATTTTTAAAATCGTTTCAAAATACACTTCATCATTTAAAACAAACGCAACTTTTAGCAAACGATGCAGTTGTTTTTTTTGAGAAAGAATGTGTAAAGATGAACGAAGATCAACTGGAAATAGATTTAGATAAAGCGCAGAATTTCAACAGTAATAAATACTATTTACTACATGTTTTAAAGAGATACGGTTTTGATTCTCTTAATGAAATTGAAAAGATATGTTCGTCTGAAGCTGGTAAAATGTTAAAAAACAATCAGTTCACAATTTTAAAAGATAGAAATAAATTGATTGTTTTTAAAGAAAAGTCAACAAGTAATGATATATATTGCATAAATAGCAAAGAAGATGTTTTAAACTTGCCTTTTTTTATGAATATATTAGAAGTTGAAAAAGAGGAATTTAACGCAAACTTATCTACTATTTTTGTAAATTCGAACCTTTTACAATGGCCGTTGGTTTTAAGACGAAAAAAAACAGGTGATGTTTTTCGACCTTTTGGAATGGGCGGAATGAAAAAAGTGTCAAAGTTTTTTAAAGATGAAAAACTATCTAAAATTCAAAAAGAGAATACTTGGATTTTAGAAAATGGCGACGGAAAAATAATCTGGATTGTTGGTTTACGTGCCGACGATCGATTTAAAATAACAAATGCCAATCAAAAAAATTATAAAATAAGTTTAGAAAAATGAGAAATTTACTCACGGCACTGGTTTTATTTGTAACCAGTTTGGGGTTTTCGCAGGTGCAAGATCCTGTAAAATGGAAAACAAGTATCGAAAAAATTTCAGATACAGAATATCAAATTAAATTAGATGCGGCAATTGAAGGCGAATGGCACATGTATTCGCAGTTTACACCAGAAGGCGGTCCGCTTCCTTTAGAATTTCTTTATAACAATGCCCAAGGTAATTACGAGCCACAAGGTAAAGCAAAAGAAAGCGAGTACACTAAAAAATTCAATGATGTATTTGAAGTAGACGAATATTATTTTGCAAAAGAAGCACATTTTACACACAACATAAAAATTACAAATCCTGAAGTTAAAACAATTCAGTTAGAAGTTTTTTATCAGGCTTGTATTGATATGTGTATTAATCAAACTAAATATTTTGTGTTTGATTTAGCAACGGTTTCATCAAAGGAAGTATTAAATTTTGAAGATTTTGCAGCTGCATCAACAACATCAAACGATACGTTAGCTAAAACCAAACCCATAACAGAAGACGTAAAAGTTGATAAATCAGAACAAAAAGGTTTATGGTCAATCTTCATTATTGCATTTTTCTCGGGCTTTGCTGCATTGTTAACTCCGTGTGTTTTTCCAATGATTCCAATGACGGTAAGTTTCTTTACCAAGCAAAGTAAATCCCGTGCTAAAGGAATTAAAAACGCAATTATTTACGGTTTATCAATCATTATTATATATGTACTGCTAGGATTAATCGTAACCAAAGTTTTTGGGGCCGATGCGTTGAATGCACTGTCTACAAACGTTTGGTTTAATGTTGTTTTCTTTGCATTGTTAGTGATATTTGCATCATCATTTTTAGGAGCGTTCGAAATTATGTTGCCTAATTCATGGGCAAATAAAGTTGATAAACAAGCTGATAGAGGAGGTATGATTGGCATCTTTTTTATGGCATTGGCGTTGGCAATTGTATCCTTTTCATGTACCGGACCAATTGTTGGAACCCTGTTGGTAGAAGCGGCTTCTAAAGGTGGAACAGCTCCGTTAATTGGTATGTTAGGTTTTTCATTAGCATTGGCATTACCATTTATGTTGTTCGCAATGTTCCCGGGCTGGTTAAATTCTATGCCGCGTTCTGGTGGATGGATGAACACTGTAAAAGTTTCATTAGGATTTTTAGAATTAGCCTTGGCTTTCAAATTTTTATCGAATGCCGATTTGGTTTTGCAAGCACATTGGATAGAACGCGAAGTATTCTTGGCAATATGGATCGCTATTTTTGGGGCATGGGCAATTTATTTATTTGGAAAAATTCAGTTGCCACACGATTCTAAAATCGAAAAAATATCAGTAGGTAGATTATTCATGGCATTGTTGGTATCAACTTTTACCATTTATTTAGTTCCGGGATTATGGGGAGCACCGTTAAAATTAATTTCAGGTTTCCCACCACCAATGACGTATGCTGAGAGTCCGTATGGTGTAGGAAATTCTAAAGGAGGAACATCTTCTTTAAGTGAAATTCCAGAGGGCGCAAAAGAAGGTCCGCAAGGAATCATCACTTTTACAGATTATGATAAAGGTATGGCTTACGCAAAAGAGATCAACAAACCAGTTTTGTTAGATTTTACAGGACATGCATGCGTTAACTGTCGAAAAATGGAAGAACATGTTTGGTCTGAAACCAATGTGTTAAATATTTTAAACAACGATGTAGTTTTAATATCTTTATACGTTGATGAGAAGAAGGAATTGCCAGAAGCTGAACAATACATTTCTAAAACAACAGGCAAGAAAATAAAATCGGTAGGTAATAAGTGGAGTGATTTTCAAATTGAAAAATATCAGGCAAATGCGCAACCTTATTATATTGTTTTAGATAACGATGGAAATTCGTTAAATACGCCGGTTGGTTACACACCAGAAGTTTCAGAATATGAAAATTGGTTAAAAAAAGGAATTACAAACTATTCAAAATAATTAAAAATGAAAAAGTTATTATTAGCAGCTACATTATTTGTAGCAATGCAAGTAAATGCACAAATTAAAACACCACAGGCTAGTTTAAAAGCTGAAGTGGAACAAGCGGTTGGTTTAACAAATGTTAGTGTAGATTATTTCCGTCCGGCTAAAAAAGGTCGTTTAGTTTTTGGAGATTTAGTTCCTTACGGAAAAATGTGGAGAACAGGTGCAAATCAAAATACTGTTATTGAAATTGATACAGATATCGAAATAAACGGTGAAAAATTACCAGCAGGTAAATATTCATTATTCACTTTGCCAAAAGCAGAATCTTGGGATGTAATTATTTACAAAACTACCGATAATTGGGGATTGCCTCAAAAATGGAACGATAGCGATGTGGTTGTAAAAACATCTGTAAAACCTGAAACATTAACTAAAGATGTGGAGTATTTTACAATTGATGTTACACCACAAAACAACGAGCAAGGAACAATTGATATTTCATGGGAGAAAACAATAGTGCACATTCCGTTTAAAGTACCAACGCACAAAATAGCAATGGAAAGCATTAATTCTAACATTAACGAAAACTCTAAAGCTGCAGATTATTATGCTGCGGGTGTTTATTTGTTTACAACAAAAACCGATGTTAAAAAGGCATTAGATTATGTAAATAAATCAATTGATATGCAAAACGGCGAAGCTCCTTTTTATATGTTGCGTCAAAAGTCTTTAATTCAGGCGGCAAACGGTGATAAAAAAGGTGCGGTAGAAACAGCTAAAAAATCGTTAGAAGCTTCAGAAAAAGCAGGAAACGAAGATTATGTAAAAATGAATAGAAACTCTATTTTGGAATGGAGTAGATCATAAAGAAGAAAAGAAGCAGAAATGCTTCTTTTTTTATGCCTTCAAAATAAAATAAGTTTTTTTAAACTGTAAAACCTCAGTATATTTGTTACCTTAAAAATATTGCAACTATTTATGTTAACAGAATTAAATGCTATTTCACCTATCGATGGTAGATATAGATCAAAAACAGCTCCATTAGCAGATTATTTTTCGGAAGAAGCCCTTATAAAATATCGCGTTTTAGTAGAAATTGAATATTTTATTGCTTTGTGCGAATTGCCATTGCCACAGGTTGCAAACGTATCTAAAGATTTGTTTTCTGAATTGCGAAAAATTTATAACAATTTTTCTACAGAAGATGCGCTTTGGATCAAAAACACCGAAAAAACAACCAATCACGATGTTAAAGCTGTTGAATATTTTATAAAGCATAAATTCGATCAATTAGGTTTACAAGAATATAAAGAGTTTATTCATTTTGGTTTAACCTCTCAAGACATCAACAATACCGCGATACCTTTATCAACAAAGCACGCTTTTGAAAAAGTGTACATGCCAACTTTTATCCAATTGGTTAACAAGTTAAAAGAGTTAAGTGTTGAATGGAAAGATATTCCAATGCTGGCGCGTACGCACGGGCAACCTGCATCGCCAACGCGTTTAGGAAAAGAAATTCTGGTTTTTGTTGTTCGTTTAGAAGAGCAGTTGCGTTTGTTGAACAACATTCCGTTTGCAGCTAAATTTGGTGGGGCAACAGGAAATTTCAATGCACATAAAGTTGCGTATCCACAAAATGATTGGAGAGTTTTTGGTGAAAATTTTGTTGAAGGAGTTCTGGGCTTGAAACATTCATTCCCTACAACACAAATTGAACATTACGATCATTTTGCCGCTTTTTGTGATGCTCTAAAGCGCATTAACAATATAATTATTGATTTAGACCGCGATGTTTGGACGTATGTTTCAATGGAATATTTCAAACAGAAAATCAAAGCTGGCGAAGTAGGATCATCTGCAATGCCACATAAAGTTAACCCGATCGATTTTGAAAATTCAGAAGGAAACTTAGGTATTGCCAATGCAATTTTCGAACATTTATCGGCAAAATTACCTATTTCTCGTTTACAGCGCGATTTAACTGATAGTACGGTTTTAAGAAACATCGGTGTTCCATTTGGGCATACCGTTATTGCATTTGAAGCAACTTTAAAAGGTTTGAACAAATTATTGTTGAATGAAACCAAGTTTGCAAGCGATTTAGAAAACAACTGGGCGGTTGTTGCAGAAGCAATTCAAACCATTTTACGTCGCGAAGCTTACCCAAATCCTTACGAAGCTTTGAAAGATTTAACACGTACCAACGATGTAATCAATCAAAAATCAATTCATGCTTTTATTGATACATTAAATGTTTCGGTTGAGGTTAAAAATGAATTAAAGCAAATTACTCCAAGTAATTATTTAGGAGTTTCAATTTAAAGATATATGAAAAAAATTATTGTTGCTTTATTTTTGGCATTAGCATTTGTTGGGTGTAATGATGACGACAATCAGGTTGATGTTTTGGTTGGAAAATGGTATCCGCAAGGAGTAATCATTAATGGCGAAAGCACACCGTATCAGGAAAATTCGAACTGTGGAAGAGATTATTTGCAGTTAAACGAATTTAATTCATTTGAAATTATTGACTATGTAGAAAACGATGTAGAAGCAAAAACTACACCTGCACCACCATGTCCGTTGCAAAAGTTTTATGGTTCGTATACCGTCATTAACAATGAATTAAAGTTTCACGGATCTAACTTTTTTCAAGGTGGAGAAATCGTTGAGAAATCTGAATATCAGTTGAAATTAAAACGAATGATCGATGTTAATGGCGATGGGACAGAAGATGAAGTAATAGAAGTTTTTGTAAAAAATTTAGCTGAATAAAGAATAAAAAATCGAACGTAACGTTCGATTTTTTATTCCTCAATATAATTTTCATTTTTAGGAATTTGGCTAATCAGCTTAACAATGTTTTCAGGCAAGGTGGTCAGCTTTCTTGTTTTTAGGTCAAACCAAGCGCCATCTACGTTAACCGTTGCACTTTTGGTACCATCGGCTTTATAAACAAAATGAGTGATCGAAAAACGATTGTTGGTAATGGTGTGTTTCGTCATTTCAACAGCTACAGAAATTTTTTCATCCATTTTAATTTCCCTGTGAAAAATCGTTTCTTCCCTAAAAAGAATAGGAGCGATACCATACTTTGCACATTCATTTACAGATAAGCCTATATGGATCATTAAATTGTTACGAGCTTGTGTACATAAATCACTGTAAGCAGAATGACGTAAATGTCGGTTTGCATCAATCATACTCCATAATACCTGACCTTTAAAGAAAATATTTTTCATAATTTTACCAAAGTTTCAAACAAAATTACAAAAAAATTAAGCAAGATATTTTTTTGGCACGATTAATGAAATGAAGATTAATATAAAAGATATATAAACATTTAACAACAATACATCATGAAAAAGATAGCACTACTTTTAACAGCATTCATAGGTTTATCAGCATTACAAAGCTGTACTATTGAAGAATATTATGAAGAACAATCTCAAGTTATCGAATTAACAAACCAGACAATTGATACACCTGAAGATACTTTTACTAATTCGGGAACATGGAATTTTGATTATCCACTTTCAGATGGTGATAATGTATTGGTTTACAGGTGGCAAGGTAATTCATGGGTTTTACTTCCAGCAACATATGGGTTAACATCTGACGGAGATCAACTTTCATACGATTATGATTTTACGAGATACGATGTGAAAATATATGTAAGAACCAATTTTCCTATTGAACAATTATCAAATTCTGAATACAATCAATTTATCTACCGCCAAACTTTTAGAGTGGTTATAGTACCAGGCGGATTTGCACAAAAAATGAATTTTAGCGATTACAATGCTACCATATCAGCATTAGGTTTAGAGAATGCCCCTATTAAAACAATGACTTTAAAAAAATAATTAAATGTTTTTTTTAAACACCCCCTAAAATTTAGGGGGTGTTTTTATTTTTATTGAATTTTTTATTTATTTTTGCATGGTATAACTACACAATACAAAAAATTATGGCAACTTTTCGTTTCGAAGCTTTAAAAGCAGCAAGTAACCGTCCGCCGGTAGCGGTTTCTGAAATTGGTAAAAAATCAGAAATATTCGGTAGCAATGTATTTAATGATAAATCAATGCGCCAGCATTTAACTCCAGAAGCTTACAAAGCAGTGCGTTCTGCAATGGATCAAGGTATAAAAATTGATCGTAAAATGGCAGATTATATCGCTTTAGGTATGAAAGAATGGGCAATGACTAAGGGTGTAACACATTATACACACTGGTTTCAGCCTTTAACAGGAACTACTGCAGAGAAACATGATGCCTTTTTTGAAACTTCTTTTGATGGTTCAGATCCTGTAGAAAAATTTAGTGGGTCATTATTGGTTCAACAAGAACCAGATGCATCTTCTTTTCCAAACGGAGGAATCAGAAACACATTTGAAGCTCGTGGTTATACTGCTTGGGATCCTACATCGCCAGCATTTATTTTTGGAACAACATTATGTATTCCAACCGTATTTGTATCGTACACAGGGGAAGCATTAGATAACAAAGCACCTTTATTAAGAGCATTATCTGCAATTGACGATGCTGCGACTGAAGTAGCTAAGTTTTTCGATAAAAACGTTAAAAAAGTAACTCCGACTTTAGGTTGGGAACAAGAATATTTCTTAATTGATGATGCATTGGCAGCATCGCGCCCTGATATTTTACAAACGGGTAGAACATTATTAGGTCACGTTTCGGCTAAAGGACAACAATTAGAAGATCATTATTTTGGATCGATCCCAACAAGAGTTTTAAACTACATGCGCGATTTAGAAAACGAATGTATGTTATTGGGAATTCCGGTAAAAACACGTCATAACGAAGTTGCTCCAAATCAATTTGAATTAGCTCCAATTTTCGAAGAGACTAATTTAGCGGTAGATCACAACTCCTTATTAATGGATGTGATGCAAAAAGTTGGCGAGCGTCACCACTTTAAAGTGTTATTCCACGAAAAGCCATTCAAAGGCGTAAACGGTTCGGGTAAACACAACAACTGGTCGTTAGCTACTGATACTGGTATCAATTTATTAGCACCAGGCAAAACACCAAACAGCAACTTACAGTTTTTAACCTTCTTTATCAATACCATTAAAGCGGTTTCAAACTACGAAGAATTATTGCGCGCCTCTATTGCATCGGCATCAAACGACCACCGTTTAGGAGCAAACGAAGCACCGCCTGCAATTATATCAATATTTATTGGTCAGCAATTAACCAAAGTATTAGAAGAATTAGAAGGTGTATCAACAGGAAAATTATCGCCTGAAGAAAAAACCGATTTAAAATTAAACGTAGTTGGTAAAATTCCAGACGTTTTGTTAGATAATACCGATCGTAACCGTACATCGCCATTTGCGTTTACAGGAAATAAATTCGAATTTCGTGCCGTTGGATCTACAGCTAACTGTGCTACATCAATGACTACTTTAAACTCGATCGTTGCAAAACAGTTGATCGATTTTAAAAAAGAAGTAGAAGCATTGGTTGAAAAAGACGGATTGAAAAAAGACGAAGCGATTTTCAACGTATTGCGTGAATATATCAAAGAAACCAAAGATATTTTGTTTGAAGGCGACGGATACAGTAAAGAATGGGAAGAAGAAGCGGCGCGCCGTGGATTATCAAACCATAAAACAACTCCGGCTGCATTAAAAGCAAAAGTTTCTAAAAAAGCTTTCGATTTATTTGGCGAATTAAACGTAATGAATCATACCGAAGTAGAATCGCGTTACGAAATTGAATTGGAAGATTATATTAAGAAAATTCAGATTGAAGGTCGTGTTTTAGGTGATATTGTTCGTAACCATATTATACCTACCGCTTTTAAATACCAAAACTTGTTAATTGAAAATGTTAAAGGTTTAAAAGAAATTTTTGGTAAAGATTATGAAGAATATGCTACAGAGCAAATCTTAATTTTAAAGAAAACGTCAATGCATGTGAATGAGCTTAATGCGAAATTACACGCTATGATGGATGCTCGTAAAGAAGCAAATGCTTTAGAATCGGTTGAAAAAATGGCGCATGCTTATTGCGATAACGTAAAACCATATTTCGACGAAATTCGTTACCACGCAGATAAATTAGAGTTAATGGTTGATAATGAATTATGGACGTTGACTAAATACCGCGAATTATTGTTTACAAGATAATTTTATATTTATTTATACAGAAAAACCTCCGTTTTGAATAATCAATTCGGAGGTTTTCTCATTTATTGGATTAGATTTATTGAAATTATCTGTTGAAATTAAATACAAACGTATTTCCACCGCCAGTGTAGGCTCTGCGTTCCCACATTCCAAACTGATCGCGGGTTAAAATGGTTCCCAAATCTCTGCGTAACCTGCGTTCGTAATCACGCGGACCATAGTTGTTGTTTACCATAAAGTTTAACGAAACCTGTAATTGAGATCTTTGTGCATGCGATAATCTTAAAAAATCGTATCGGCTCATTTCACGATCTACATGATAATGGTAATCTCTGCGGTCATCATATCTAACAACTCTTCTTTGGTTGTGGCGGTAATTGCGGTCGTTATCTCTATGATGTTTGTGCGCGTAATGTTTTTTGTGCTGTTTTTTATGTTTTTGGATACCTTTATGGTGTCCTGGCTGCGCACTTGCAATTGTTGTTAGGGCTAAAAGTGCTAAAGTGAATAACGTTTTCATAACAAATTGGTTTTAAAGAATTGATAATTGTTGTTATAAGGTGATTTTCAAAGTGCGTGCCAAAAAATGTTAAGAAATAAAAAAGGCGCTACTTTAACAGTAGAGCCTTTAAATATTAAATTTGAAGCGAGTTTAATTCTGCTTTTTTACATATTTCGTAAGAATTACAATCTGCTGACCATCAATTTTTCCTTCTATTTGCTCGGTATTATCATGAACCAAACGAATATTTCTTACCGCAGTACCAATTTTTGCGTTTAAAGTAGATCCTTTTACATCTAAATCTTTAATTAATGTTACGGTATCGCCACCAATTAAAATATTACCGTTGCAATCTTTATGTAAATCAATACTACCATCGCCTTCGTGATCTCCGGTTTGTTTAGCCCAATCTAATGTTTCATCATCTAAATACATCATATCAAGCAAATCGGCAGCCCAACTTTCGTTTCTAAAACGGTTAAGCATTCGCCAGCTTACAACTTGTACCGGAAGATTTTCGTTCCACATAGAAGTTGACAAAGATTGCCAGTGACCTGCATTTAATTCTTCTTTCTTTTCAATTTGATTTAAACAAGTTTCGCAAGCTAAAATTTCTCGATCTGATAAATTACTTGCTGTTGGCGGAACATCGTAAATTGATAAATTCTCTGTTGCTGCACATAATTCGCACTGATTGCCGCTGCGTGCCATTAATTTGTCTAATGTTTTCATGGAGTATATGTTATAAATTTTGGCAAATATATCAATTCTGTTTATTATTTTGTATAAACTGAATCAAATCAATCAATCGAGAAGAATATCCAATTTCGTTATCATACCAACCCACAACTTTTACCATTCTACCCAAAACTACAGTCAGTTGGGCATCAAACAAACAAGAATGTGTATTTCCAATAACATCAACAGAAACAATAGGATCTTCGGTATATTCAATAATTCCTTTCAAACCATTTTCTGAGGCTTTTTTGAAGGCCTGATTGATTTCTTTTTCGGTTACATCTCGGTTAACATAACAGGTAATATCGGTTAAAGATCCATCGGGAACAGGTACGCGAATACCACCTCCGCCAATTTTTCCTTCAAATTCTGGGAAAATTTTAGTCAATGCTTTCGCTGCGCCTGTTGTTGTTGGAATGATCGATTGTGCTGCGCCACGTGCCCTGCGTAAATCTTTATGTGGCTGATCGTGTAAACTTTGATCGGTGGTGTAAGAATGTACAGTGGTAATAAACGCCTTGTCTAATCCACATAAATCTTTAATAACTTGGATCATAGGTGCAGCGTTGTTGGTTGTACAACTGGCGTTAGACACAATTAATTCAGATCCGTCTAAAATATGTTCGTTTACACCTAAAACAACTGTTTTTATTTCGTTATCGTCGGGCGGAACCGAAAGAATTACTCGTTTTGCTCCGTTTTTTATATGATGCTGCAATAAATCTGCTGTCTTATGTTTTCCGGTAGCTTCAATGACAAAATCAAGATCAAAAGGTTTCCAATTTAATTTTGTAATGTCTTTTTCGTGCAGAAACGTAATTTTGGTTTCATTTACAATTATATGATCTTGGTCATGCGAAATAGTTTCTGATAATTTTCCATGCACACTGTCGTACTTTAACAAATGCGCCATTGTTGCGGTATCGGCTAAATCGTTAATGGCAACAACCTCTATCTGCGGATGATGAATCAGTAAACGGAAAAGGTTTCGACCAATGCGACCAAATCCGTTAATAGCGATTTTTATTTTTTGTTCAGGTTTCAAATTTCCTGTTGTATTAGGAGTTTAAAAAATCATTTGACTTTTTAGCGGTAATCAATTTATATATAAGTAAAATTCCACCAATAACTTCAACAAACATACCCATTGTTAACATACTATTTCCATTTAAAGGTCCAATTTCCATGTGGATAATCTTTAAAACAGCTCCAATTAAAATTATAAAAAAGCCAATTGCTAAAATAATTAAGATGTGTTTTGTTTTCATTATATAAGTGTTTCTAAATTATTAAAAGTTCTCGACTACGCTCGAACTGACGTTTGACTTTCGACTTGAAGACTTTCGACTATAAAATATGTTTTTGTGCTTTGTAAGAAGATCTAACCAAGGCACCACTTTCTACATGGCGGAAACCAAGATTTAAACCTATTTCTTCGTATTTTTTGAATTGATCTGGCGTAATGAACTCCTTTACAGGCAAATGCTTTTTACTAGGCTGCAAGTACTGCCCAATTGTTAAAACATCTAAACCAACATTTCGTAAATCGTGCATGGTTTGTATAACTTCTTCTTCGGTTTCGCCCAAACCAAGCATAATGCCTGATTTAGTTCTTTTAGCTCCGTTTGCTTTTAAGTAACGCAACACTTCTAAACTACGATCGTATTTTGCCTGAATACGCACTTCGCGGGTTAATCTGCGAACGGTTTCCATATTGTGCGAAATCACTTCGGGAGCAACTTCTAAAATACGGTCGATATTTCTTTCGATACCTTGAAAATCAGGAATTAATGTTTCCATTGTAGTTCCCGGACTCATTCTGCGAACTGCTTTAATAGTTTCAGCCCAAATAATTGAACCACCGTCTTTTAAATCATCACGATCAACAGAAGTTAAAACCGCGTGTTTAATATTCATTAACTTTATAGAACGGGCAACTTTTTCAGGCTCATCCCAATCTACCGTTTCAGGACGACCGGTTTTTACACCGCAAAATCCGCAAGAACGCGTACAGATGTTTCCTAAAATCATAAAAGTAGCAGTACCTTCGCCCCAGCATTCACCCATATTAGGGCAGCTTCCCGATGTACAAATAGTGTGAAGCTTGTATTTATCTACTAACCCCCTTAATTCTGTATATTTTTTGCCGGTTGGTAATTTTACACGTAACCATTTAGGTTTACCAGTAGCCGGTTTGCTTGTGTCTAAAACCGATTCCATAATTTTTTCAATCTAATAGGCAAAGTTAATGAAAATTGATGGCATATAATTGTAAAAGATTGAATTTGTATAAGTGCCGCTTTGTTTTGATCTATTTGATAGCGGATTAATAAATTAACATGAACTTAGTTTGCGTGTTTGTTAAAAATATTTAATTTTATCAAAATTTTAAATTTATAACCAATGAGAAAACTTTTACTTATTGCTTTTTTAGCAAGTAGTCTTATGAGTCTGCAAAGTTGCGGAGGAGATGATAGTGTTGCGCCAAGCGGTGGTGGTAATAATAATGGAGGTAACAATGGCGGAGGTGGAAACAACGGTGGCGGCGGTAATACTACTACAGCTAATTTGCCTACAGAAATTGAATTGAATTATGGAAAAGTTATTTATGAATATGATTCAAAAGATCGTTTTCAAAAGGTAACTTTCGAAAGCAATAGTTCTACAGATGTTGTCACTGAATTTACCTATAGTAACGATATTATGACTGAGCTGAAACAAACAACAGGACCATCTAACGACCTTAAAGTTATTACGCATAGTTTTAATTATTCAAATAATATCGTCAATGTTTCTCTTAATGATAATAATGTTTACGATATCAGACAAATATATATAGATAATCAAGGATTAGCTGTAAAAACCATTTATACTAATTCTATGTATAATACCACCTATACCGAAGAATATTTGTATGATAATAATAAAAACATGAATTCTTTTAAGATAGATAAAACTACTCAAGGGATGAAATATGACACTTCTAATGGTATTTTTAAAAATGTAAATATGCCTCAATGGGCTCTTTTTTACAGTTTATTCCATGTTAATAAAGTACTTGCGTGGAATATCAATAATAATCCAATTGAAATATCATTAGGTCCTGATCCATATATATTTCAGTATACCTATAATAGCGATAATTATCCAATGACATTAAACTCTAATTACTATGGGGAAACGGCTAAAGTAACATATAGTAAATAAAAAAATGCGAAACACTTACTTAATTGAGGTATTTTTTATTTTAGAAGGATACAATCAAAGTCAAAATATTACCTAAAACAATTCATTAATACAATAATTTAAAAGCTAACAAAACGTTAGCTTTTTTTTATCACATCTTATTTTATCTTTGCACAACTTATTTTTATAAAATGATTACAGTAAACGATATTGCCGTAGAATTTGGCGGAACAACACTTTTCAGCGAAGTAACTTTCGCCATTAATGAAACCGATAAAATTGCCCTTATGGGTAAGAATGGTGCGGGAAAATCTACCTTACTTAAAATTGTGGCGGGTGCAAACAAGCCTACACGCGGAAATATTTCCGCTCCAAGCGATGCCGTTATTGCATATTTGCCACAGCATTTATTAACCGAAGACAATTGCACGGTTCTTGAAGAAACTTCAAAAGCGTTTTCATCGGTTTTAAATATGAAGAAAGAAATCGACGATATTAACGAGCAGTTAACCGTTCGTGCCGATTACGAAAGCGACGAATACATGAAATTGATCGAAAAAGTTTCAGAATTATCTGAAAAGTATTATTCGATCGAAGAAGTAAATTACGAAGCCGAAGTAGAAAAAATCTTAAAAGGACTAGGGTTTGATAGAGAAGATTTCAATCGCCCAACCAAAGAATTTTCTGGTGGATGGAGAATGCGTATCGAATTAGCAAAAATCTTATTAACAAAACCCGATTTAATTTTGTTAGATGAGCCAACCAACCACTTAGACATGGACAGTATTGAATGGCTGGAAGATTTCTTGATCAACCAGGCAAAAGCCGTAATGGTGATTTCGCACGATAGAGCGTTTGTTGATAACATTACCAACAGAACGATCGAAGTTACCATGGGGAGAATTTACGATTACAAAGCCAAATATTCTCATTATTTAGAATTGCGAAAAGATCGTCGCGTTCATCAGCAAAAAGCGTACGATGAGCAACAAAAATTCATTGCAGACAATCAGGCGTTTATTGATCGTTTTCGTGGAACTTTTTCTAAAACCGATGCTGTTCAGTCGCGCGTTCGTATGTTAGAAAAAATTGTTCCTATTGAAGTTGATGAAATCGATAATTCAGCTTTAAAGTTGAAATTTCCGCCATCAGTTCGTTCGGGTCAGTATCCGGTTATCGTGAAGGATCTTGAAAAATCGTACGATGATAAATTGATTTTTAAAGATGCCAATTTGGTAATCGAACGCGGACAAAAAGTAGCTTTCGTTGGAAAAAATGGAGAAGGTAAATCAACCATGATTAAAGCCATTATGAAAGAAATCGAAATTAATGGTGGTTCGGTTGAAGTTGGTCACAATGCTCAGATCGGATATTTCGCTCAAAACCAGGCAGCGTTATTAGATGAAAATGCGACTATTTTTGAGACGATAGACAGAATTGCGGTGGGCGATGTTCGTACGCAAATAAAAAATATTTTAGGCGCGTTCATGTTTCATGGCGATGATATTCAAAAGAAGGTTAAAGTACTTTCAGGTGGTGAAAAAACACGTTTGGCAATGATTAAATTGTTGTTAGAACCTGTTAATTTGTTGATTTTAGATGAGCCGTCAAACCATTTAGATTTAAAAACCAAAGACATTATTAAAGATGCCTTACGTGATTTCGATGGAACATTGATTTTGGTTTCGCACGATCGTGATTTCTTGGATGGCTTGGCTGAAAAAGTTTTCGAGTTTGGAAACAAACGCGTAAAAGAACATTTTGAAGACATTAAAGGATTCCTCGCAAACAAAAAAATGGACTCTTTAAAAGAGATAGAGAAATAAAAAAAAGAGTGGTTCGGTTAGAATCACTTTTTTTTTGCTCTTCCTTTGGGCGTTTCCCGCCTTTTAATGGGCGGGCCGGGCTTTTCGCTTCAAGCTTTTGTGGCAAAAAAAGCCACAAAAGGCTATCCGCTGCAATCCCTAACGCAAATAACAGGTCAATAAAATAATACAGCAAACCATAAAAAATCACGCAAGATAA
>Ga0233380_1000561_pt1 | contig 18984 bp, 16 predicted proteins | sample ElkDunMinimDraft_9_FD_191541 | JGI IMG/M metagenome (GOLD analysis project Ga0233380, IMG submission 191541) | Fecal eukaryotic communites from dung pellets of Tule Elk in California, USA - Elk Dung F36 | ecosystem: Host-associated > Mammals > Digestive system > Large intestine > Fecal | place... | reverse complement strand
GCAACCTCAACCATATTCTGTGCTCCCAGCACCAGAATTTCCTCCACATTCGCGGCGCCGCGGGCCCCGTGAGTCAGATTGATGTTGTAGATATCGCCCAGACTGATGGATTCGATGGTCACCGGTTGCCCATCCTGCACCGTCACCCGGTAGGGGCCACCCACCGGCAGGTTGGTTGCAAAGAATGTGCCGCTCTCGTTGGCTCGCAGCGTGCGGGCAGCCCCGGTGCGCTCGTCCACTACCGTGACCGTCACATTGACTGCCGGGTCACCATCGGCATCGCTGATCTTGCCTCTAATCGCTGAGGTGGTGCCCTGTGCGACGGCACCGGCTGAGAACCCCAAGGCGACGACAATGGAAGCGAACAGCAGCTTCCGGGAAAGAGAAGGAAAGGTCATCTAAATCTCCTGATGTAGTTATTCTTGCGGTTGCAGCCGCCATTTTCGGGAGAATTCTTTGCTTCGGGGTGACGACGGCGTGAAACTTTCGTGACGTGTAGACAACAGCGGCGTGACGCTTTTATGGCAGGAGGAAGAGGGGAATAAGGAGAAATGAACTCTGGGCAGCGACCAGACAGGCCGTGCAGCCACACGGGGACTACACGACCCGATCGGTCATCTTGGCATGCCGATCAGTCGATCAGCCGCGGGATGAACTTGGTGATGCCCTGAATGGGGCCAACTTCACCCGCATAGACATTGCCATCCTTGTCGACGGTCACGCCTTCACCCATGGAGCCTTGTCCGCCCATGCCGGAGGCGCGCTCGGAGACATGCTCGGGCACAAAGTAATGCACTTCACCGGTGCGGGCGCTGCCCACACGCAGACCCTTGCGCCAGCCCGGGTTGTAGTTGCTGTCGGACTCGGAGTCGATGGCATAGAGCACGTCATTGTCATCGATGAACATGCCGCTGATGCGGCTGAACTGGTACCAGGTGTCCAGATGCGTGCCTTCCTGATCGAAGATCTGGATGCGACGGTTGCCCCGATCCGCCACGAACAGGCGTCCCTGGGAATCCATGGACAGCGCGTGAGGAGAACGCAGCTCTCCGTCCTCGTAGCCCCACTCGCCCCAGCTCTTGATGAAAGTGCCATCTGGCGCGTATTTGGAGATGCGGCTGATGGCATTCGGGCCAGGCTGATCGACGAACTGTGCACCATGTGACTCGGCCACAAAGATGCTGCCATCAGGCGCCACCAGCACGTCGTTGGGATCAGTGAAGTGCGTGGGCGGATTGCCGGTTTCCCCAGGAGTACCGAGCGTCATCAGCAGCTCACCATCCGGGTTGAACTTGAGCACCGCGTTGCCCTTGCCGGCGGCATCCGGGGAAGCTTCCAGCTCACGGGCATTGGCCACGCGTGAGTCGACGATCCACACGTTGCCCTCGCTATCCACTTCAATGCCGTGCGGCCAGATGATGAGGCCGGCACCGAAGGACTTGACCACGTTACCGTCGGCATCCAGCTTCACTACCGGATCCAGATCAGAACCGGCACAGGAGTTGGCGCCACAGCGATCGCCGATCCAGACGCTCTCGCCATCGATGTCGATGTTGATCGCGCTGACGGAGCCCCAGGTGCGTCCCGCGGGAGGATTGCTCCAGTTGCGCACCGTCTCGTAGGGGTTGGGCAGGTTGTTGATGGGGGTTACGTCTGCATGTGCGGCCGGAGCGGAGTGGCCCTGTCCCAGCGCCAGCACCGGCAGCGCCGACAGCACGCTGGTTACCAGCACGGAGCGGAGGAATCTCTTATTCATTATGCACCTCTGTTTAACGACTTGGGTTAATGACTTCCCAGAAAACACAGCAATGGGTTCCATGTATTCATGGCACTGGAAGTGTGCAGAACATGACCGCTTGCAGCGGGAAAGTCAACCGCGTGGGGCGCTGCTCAAGGCATAGGCACAGATAGTCACGGCACTCGCCACGTTCAGCGAATCGATGCGGCCACTTCCGCTAATGGTATAGGCGGAGATTTCCTGCGCCGCTGCGGGAACGCCCCGCGCCTCGTTGCCGAACAGGTAGCAGTCGTGATCCCGGAATCCAGGCGCGCTCACCGGTTCACCGCGCATATCCAGCTTCGCCAGCCGACGGAAGCGCGTGTCCAGCTCAGGCAGACTGACCTCCTGCTCCACGGGCACATGGAAGATGGCTCCCATGCTGGCCCGCACCACCTTCGGATTGAAGGGATCCACGCTGTCGGGGCTGAGCAGGCAGCGAAAGCCGCCGAACCATGCCAGCGTACGCAGGATGGTGCCCAGATTACCCGGATCCTGTATCTCATGCAGATAGATGGCGCGCCGGGTCTGGGCGTCGGCCACGCTCTGCAGGGCAGCAATCGGCACCAACGCGATGATTCCCTGTGGCGTGCGGGTGTCGCTGACCTGGGCCATCTGCCGCTCATTGAGCAGGCGTTTGGGCAAGGGCCCCGGGCGATCCTCCCACTTCGAGGTCACCAGCAGCTCGCAGCCGGTCAGCGCGGCGTTATGCTGCAGCGCTTTCTCCAGTTCCAGGACCAGATGCTCACCCTCGGCCAGGAAGTAGCCGTACTGCTCACGGTACTTTTTCTGCTGCAACTTCTTCAGTTCATCCAGGGACAGTGGCATCAGTTATGCTCCCTTCCGGTCAGCCAGCATGGACAGCGCGACGGCTTCGGCCACCTTGATGCCGTCCACGCCAGCGGAAAGAATCCCACCGGCATAGCCAGCGCCCTCTCCCGCGGGAAACAGGCCGCGGGTGTTGAGGCTCTGCAGGCTGCCGTGGTCGCGGGTAATGCGTACGGGCGCCGAAGTACGGGTTTCCACCCCGGTGAGCACCGCATCGTCACGGTCGAAGCCACGGATCTGCCTGCCGAAGGCGGGCAGGGCCTCGCGAATGGCGGCAATGGCATAGTCCGGCAACGATAGCGCCAGGTCTCCCGGAAGCACCCCCGGCGTATAGGAGGGCTGTACTGCCCCGAACTCCGTAGAGGGCCGCTTGCGCAGAAAATCCCCAACCTGCTGACCCGGCGCGCAGTAGTCAGCGCCTCCCAACTCGAAGGCCCGTGCTTCCAGCTTCTCCTGGAGTTCCACCCCCGCCAGCACACCACCCGGAAAATCCTGCTCCGGACTGATGCCCACCACAATGCCCGCGTTGGCGTTGCGTTCGTTGCGCGAGTACTGACTCATGCCATTGGTCACGACCCGACCCGGTTCCGACGTAGCCGCCACCACCGTGCCCCCGGGGCACATGCAGAAGCTGTAGACGGCACGTCCGTTCCTGGCGTGATGCACCAGCTTGTAGTCTGCCGCGCCCAGCTCGGGGTGACCCGCATACTTGCCCAACCGTGCCCTGTCGATGAGAGACTGGGGATGCTCAATGCGAAAACCTATGGCGAACGGCTTGGCTTCCATGAAAACGCCACGAGCATGCAGCATGCGGAAAGTATCGCGAGCACTGTGGCCCAACGCCATGACCACATGATGGCTGTACAGTGTCTCGCCGTCGGCCAGTGCCACTCCCGCCACCCTGCCGTCCTCGATCAGGATGTCGCTGACGCGGCTGGAGAACCGTACCTCCCCGCCGAGCTTCCGGATCTGCTCACGCATGGTCGCGACCACCCCGGTCAGACGGAAGGTGCCGATGTGGGGCTTGCTCACATAGAGGATCTCTTCCGGGGCTCCTGCTTCCACAAACTCCTGCATTACCTTGCGACCATAGAACTTCGGATCCTTGATCTGGCTGTACAGCTTGCCGTCGGAGAACAGTCCCGCGCCACCTTCGCCAAACTGCACGTTGGATTCCGGCGTCAACTCATGTTCTCGCCACAGGGCCCAGGTGTCTTTGGTACGCTGACGTACTTCCTTGCCCCGTTCCAGCACGATGGGCCGGAATCCCATCTGCGCCAGTAACAGTGCCGCAAACAGTCCGCAGGGGCCGAAGCCCACGATGATCGGGCGCTCATCCAGAACGGACGGCGCCTGGCCTACCGGGTAGTAGCGTGTGTCCGGCGCCGGGGAGATGTGCCGGTCCGCCGCCAGCCGCTCCAGCAGCCGGGGCTCATCGCCGACCACGGCATCGATGACATACACAAAGGTGATCTCGGTGTTCTTCTTGCGGGCATCGTAGCTGCGCTTGAATACCGTGAAGGCCTGCAGGTCAGCGTCGTCGATACCCAGCCGGGTCACGATGGCAGCGCGCAAGGCAGTTTCGGGTTGCCCCAGGGGCAGGGAAAGTTCGGTGATGCGGATCATGGCGGTTCCTGGCCGGTGGCTCCGGCAAAGGTGTGTTGATGCAGGCATTGTACGCAGCTGCATGCCGCAAGTCATGGGGGCTCCGCTGGCCGTGCGGCCCTGTGACTGCTATCCTCTGCATCCCCGTTTACCCTGGAACCGAGCAGAACAAGCCCATGGCGCGATCCAAAAGCAGCAACCGCTGGCTGGAAGAGCATGTCAACGATCCCTACGTCAAGAAGGCGCAGGTCGATGGTTATCGTTCGCGTGCCAGTTACAAGCTGCTGGAGCTGATCGACAAGGACAGGCTGGTGCGCCCCGGCATGCTGGTGCTGGACCTGGGCTCCACCCCCGGAGGCTGGTCACAGGTGGTGGCACCGCTGGTCGGCCGCCAGGGCCGAGTGATAGCCTCAGACATTCTGCCGATGACGCCGATCAACCACGTCGACTTCGTGCTGGGCGACTTCACGGAAGAGGAGGTCTTCAACCAGATCATGGCACGCCTCGACGGGGCGGGGGTCGATCTGGTCCTGTCAGACATGGCGCCCAACATCAGCGGCGTCGATGCTGCAGATCAGGCCTCGTCCATGTACCTGGTCGAACTGGCGCTGGATATGGCGCGACAAACGCTCAAGCCTGGCGCCAACTTCGTCGCCAAGGTCTTCCACGGCGAAGGCTACGAGCAGTATCTCAAGGATCTGCGCAGCAGCTTCGACAAGGTGGTGGTGCGCAAGCCGGACGCCTCCCGTCCGCGTTCCCGCGAAGTCTATGTGGTGGGCAAGGGTTTCAAGGCCTGACCGGGCGCCGCTGCGACTCCCTCATCATTCCATCATCGCCCGATGCGGGTATCACCACGGTATTCATCGCAGAATTGCTGGCGGGTTTTCTCCGTGCCGTCTTCCCGAAAGAAGTGCTGGGTGGAGAAGTGATCCACAATCACCAGTGAGGCGCCGCAGTCCACTTCGTAATCATTGTCCTGCCCCACGACGGTCGCGTAGGACGGCGGGCGGGGGCGCTCAGTGGCAGAGCCGGCACAGGCGCCCAGAACGCCGACGATGGACAGGAGTACTGCTGTTTCCACGATTCTCATGAGGCATTTCCTTGATGCACGCGTCGATGCATTCCCTGTTGTCGAAAGTCATTGTAACGGCTCTCCAGGACGCTCGCAGCAGGCGCTGGACTGAGTTGTAGCAGTGGATCACATTTCATTCGCCTGTCGCTGAAAAGTTCGCTGACTTTGCTATGGTGGTTTTTCGCAGTATTGTTTTTCACCATGCGGTTTATTCAGGAGGAATGATCATGGCAAGAGAAGCCGGAGACCGATATCGATGTGACAAGTGCAACGCCGAACTCGTTTACGAGAAGCCCTGCCCCTGCCCCAATGACAAGCTGGTTCACTCGGAGATTTGCTGCGACAAGCAGATGACAAAGGTCAACTGACCCTGCCTGGACAGGGAAGGCAAGGTAGCCATGGCGTCAAGAGCTACATGGAAGGGACAGCTGCGTCTCTCGCTGGTGTCAATACCGGTGGAGATGTATTCGGCCAGTAAGAGCGGCGCCCGCATCTCGTTTCGACAGATTCATGAGCCCACCGGCAAACCGGTCCGCTACGAAAAGGTAGTGGCCGGTGTCGGTCCGGTGGATACCAGCGACATCATGAAGGGCTATGAATACGAGAAGGGCAAGTATGTCCTGCTCGACCCCGAGGAGATCGAAGCCATCCGTCTGGAGAGCAAACGCACCTTCGAGCTGGTGCAGTTTGTGGACGCCTGTGAGATACCGCCGCTCTACTTCGACAAACCCTATTATCTGGTTCCCACCGACGAGCTGGCGGAAGATGCCTACCGCGTGATCCGCGACGCGCTGCGCCGAACGCGAAAGGTCGGACTGGGGCAGATCACGCTGCGTGGCCAGGAGCACATCGCGGCCGTCAAACCCTGTGGCGATGGTCTGCTGCTGGAGACCCTGCACTACGCCGATGAGATTGTAGGTGCCAGCAGGCTGTTCGCCAGTATCGAGGACGAGGAAGTCGACAACGAGCTGCTGGAGGTGGCCACCACCCTCATCGAGCGCAAGACCTCCCCCTTCAATGCGAAGGCGTTTACCGACAACTACAGCGAAGCCATGCGCAAACTGCTGGATGCCAAGCTCAAGAACCGGAAGGTGAAGCGCGTCAGCACCGAAGAAGACGAGCCCCGCCCTTCGGGAGAGAACGTGGTGGACCTGATGGCCGCACTGAAGAAAAGCCTCGAGAAAAGCGGCTCTGCCGGCACCGCCAGAAAAAGCACCCGCGCGGCCTCATCCTCATCGAAAACAGCAAAAGGCAAAACCACCAGGAAGGCAGCACCCACCAAATCGGCCTCACGCAAGAAGGCTTCGTGATGGCCAATACCCGCAAGCTTAGCGACTACAATGCGAAGCGTGATTTTTCCCGCACACCGGAACCTGAGGGGAAGCCGGCCCGCGCGCGCAAGCACAACCTGCAATTTCTGGTGCAGAAACACGCCGCACGCCGGCTGCATTATGATCTGCGCCTGGAGTGGGACGGCGTGCTGTGGAGCTGGGCGGTAACACGTGGCCCCAGCGCCGATCCCGGCGAGAAGCGGCTGGCCGTGCGCACCGAGGATCATCCGCTGTCCTACGCTGAATTTGAAGGAAGCATCCAGAAAGGCGAGTACGGTGGCGGCACCGTCATGCTCTGGGACGAGGGCACCTGGGAGCCATTGCACGACCCGGCGGCCGGCCTGCAGGAAGGCAAGCTGCACTTCCGCATCGCCGGAGAGCGCATGAAGGGAGGTTGGGCGCTGGTCAGGATGCGCAACCGCGATGGCGGCGGCGGCAAAAAGAGGGAGAACTGGCTACTGATCAAGGAGCGCGATGACGAGGCCAGTGAGGATCCGGACGGGCTGGTCTCACGCTACGACCACAGCATCCTCAGCGGGCGCAGCATGGAGGCCATCGCTGCCGCAGAACCGGTCACGCAAAAGCGCCGCAGCACAGCCGGGAACCAAACCAGCAAAAAGGCTGGCAAAACCACAAGCGCGGCTCGACGTGCCCGTGGCCATCTTTTGCCGAATCCCCCATTTCATCAACCCCAACTCGCCACGCTGGTGACCGAGGCGCCGCAGGGTGACCAATGGCTGCACGAAACCAAGTTTGATGGCTACCGCTGCCAGGCCTCCCTAGGCAAGGCAGGCACGCGACTGTACACCCGCACGGGTCTCGACTGGAGTCACCGTTTTCAGGATCTGCTGCCGGCTTTCGACAGCCTGCCCTGCCGCAGCGCCCTCATCGATGGCGAGGTCGTCTCAGGCACTGGCGGCACTTCCGCGTTTTCCTCATTGCAGCGTGATCTCAAGAGCGGTGGGCCGCTGCAGTACTTTGCTTTCGACCTGCTGTTCCTGGACGGCAAGGATCTGCGCAAGCTGCCCCTGCTGGAACGCAAGCAGCATCTTCAGACACTGCTTGAGTCGGCTACTGCGGGCTCTGCCCTGCACTACAGTACCCACATCATCGGGCATGGCCCGCAGATCGTTGGAGAGATCTGCCGCAGCGGCGGCGAAGGCATCATCTGCAAGCGGGCCGATGCCAGTTATCGCGCCACCCGCTCGCGGGAATGGCTGAAGGTCAAGTGCTCGCGTCGGCAGGAGTTTGTGGTGGGGGGCTATTCACCCTCGACCAAGCCGGGGCGCCCCTTTGCTTCACTGCTGCTGGGCAATTTTGAGGAGGGCGAGCTTCGCTACCGCGGACGCGTCGGCACGGGCTTCTCGGAGGACGCTCTGGGGGAACTCGACGCCCTGTTCCAGCGCCTCGCCAGAAAGACCTCTCCCTTCGCCAGCGCACCGGCGCGCATCGGGGCGCAGGCTCGCTGGTTGCGGCCCGAACTGGTCGTCGAGGTCGACTTCGCCGAATTCACGGCGGACGGCCACGTGCGTCACGGTGTCTATATGGGCCGCCGCGAGGACAAACCCGCCGCAGACATCACCCCCGAACACCGCACGCCCTTGCAGGCGGTCACCAAGGGCAGGATTGGCAACATTCGCCTCACCAGCGGCGACCGGGAGATTTTCCCCGGCACCGGCACCACCAAGTACGAGCTGGCCGCTTTCTACCATGCCGCCGCAGAGCGCCTGCTGGCGATCGCCGGCAAGCGGCCGCTATCGCTCATGCGCTGCCCGCAGGGACTGGCCGGGCAGTGCTTCTTCCAGAAGCATGCCGGCAAGGGATTTCCGGATACACTGAAGCAGATCGACATCGAGGAGAGTGACGGCGACGTGCAGCCCTACCTTTACGTCAACAGCCGGCCTGGATTCGTCGCGGCGGCACAGATGGGCACCATCGAGTTTCACATCTGGGGTTCGCGCGTGGACAGGCTGGAGAAACCTGACCGGCTGGTGTTCGATCTCGACCCGGATGAGTCGCTGAGTTTCAGCCAGGTCAGGGACGCGGCAGAAACCGTGAGGACCCTGCTGGAGCGGGTCGGGCTGCGCTCCACACCCCTGCTTACCGGCGGCAAGGGCATCCATGTGTGCGTGCCCCTCAAGCGCTTTACCAGCTGGGAAACGCTGAAGATATTCGCCCGCACCGTGGCGGAGTTGCTGGCGCACTCCGAGCCCGAGCGCTTCACCGCCAACATGTCCAAGGCCCGTCGCCAGGGGCGCATCTTCATCGATTGGCTGCGCAATGAAAGGGGGGCTACCGCCATCGTGCCCTATTCGGTGCGCGCCCGCCCTGGCGCGGGGGTCGCCACACCGCTCACCTGGAAGGAGCTGGCAGCTGTGAAATCTGCGGATGCCTATCACATCGCCGATGTCCTGCCGCGTCTGCAACAGCCTTGTCCCTATCTACAGGCCCTCGAAGATCCGCAACTGCTCGGCGAGGCGGTGATCGGCGCGCTCGACGACCTGCTGGGATCGCAGGAGTAGCCGCACTTCCGTTCAGCAAGCATCTGGTGTCTACTGGCAGAACAGAGTGACGGCCGGAGACCCAGACAGGCTCATGACACACAAATATACCCCCTTCAATGCGGTTGCGGTCGTGATTGCCAACATGGTTGGCACCGGCGTGTTCACCAGCCTCGGCTATCAGCTGCTCGACATACAGTCGTCCTTCGTCATCCTGTTGCTGTGGCTGACAGGGGGCATCACTGCGCTGTGCGGCGCGCTTACCTATGCCGAGCTGGCTGCGCGCATGCCCCGTTCCGGCGGCGAATATCACTTTCTCAGTCGCCTTTACCATCCCTGTGCGGGCTTCGTCTCGGGCTGGGTGTCCCTCACCGTTGGCTTCGCCGCCCCCACCGCGCTGGCCGCCATGACCATGGCAGCCTATCTGGATTCGTCCATAGGACAGCTGCTGCCGTTGAACAGGCAACTGTTTGCGGTCCTGCTGGTGGCCGGGCTCACACTGGTACACGGCAGCAGCCACTCCGCCAGCGGACGCCTGCAGAACTGGTTTACCGTCCTCAAGGTCCTGTTGATCGTTGTCTTCGTGATCGCCGTGAGCACTGCAGTAGCCTCGCCGCAGCCGCTGAACGTCCTGCCCGCCGACGGTGACGCAGCACTGGTCGCCAGCGGCGCCTTCGCCGTGTCGCTGATCTATGTCAACTATGCCTATACCGGCTGGAACTCGGCCACCTACCTGAGTGGGGAGATCGAGAATCCCCAGCGCTCCCTGCCACTCGTCCTCATCGTCGGCACCGCCACAGTTGTCGTGTTGTACCTGGCGCTTAATGCAACCTTCCTGCGCGCGGTACCGGTGGAAGCCCTGCAGGGCAAGATCGAGATTGGAGTCGTCGTGGCAGAACACAGTTTTGGTCCGACCGGGGCCCTGATCATGGGTGGCGCCCTGTCCCTGTTGCTGGTATCCACCATCAGCGCCATGCTGATGGCCGGGCCTCGTGTGCTGCAGGTCATGGGGGAGGATTTCCGCCTGTTCCGGCTGCTCGCCAGAAAAAACCGCCGCGGCGTTCCCCGCATCGCGGTGTCGGTCCAGGGCGCACTGGCCATCGGGTTCATTGTCACCTCCACCTTCGAATCGGTGCTGGTGTTCTCCGGCTTCATCCTCGGGCTCAGCTCCCTGGCCACGGTGCTGGGCATCTTCATCCTCCGCGCGCGGGATCGTCAGCAAGCCGGGGCAGAACAGGATGGCCACCCGCGCGGCTACCGCACCTGGCTTTATCCGCTGCCACCCCTGATCTACGCGGCGCTCATGCTGTGGACGCTGGGGTTCATCACCGCAACCCGCCCCACCGAGGCGGGGGTGGCGGCCGCCGTCATCATGCTGGGGGTCGCCGGTTATCTGGTCACGGAGAGATTTTCCCGGCAATCGTAGGGAGTCTCTGAATAACTCTGTTATGTCTCTGCGGAGTCTGTCCTGTGCATTACCGCACATCCTGGCCAACGGCTGACGCCTGAGCCTGTCGCCCGGCCCGGTTATCCCTAGAATGGAAACCATGCCTGCGTGAACAGGAAGTACCTGTTCACGCACTTATGGAGATGGCAATGACGGAGAACAAGGGACGTTACATGCAGCTGCTGCTGCGTGATTTTCATGCGCTGGAAACGCTCCTGCGCGAAGACCGGCTGGAGTCGGGAGTCCGGCGTGTGGGGTATGAGCTGGAGCTCAACTTCATCGACCGGGATCTGGAGCCGGCCATGATCGGCACCCAGGTGCTGGATGGGTTGCAGGAGGCGATCTTCACCCCCGAATTCGCCCGTTTCAATCTCGAAATCAATTCGCAGCCGCTGAGGTTGACGGGGGGCTGCTTCTCTACCCTGGCCGAGGAGCTGTCCGCTGCCCTCGCCCGGGTCCGCCGCAAGGCTGATGAGTTCGACAGCCGGGTGCTGATGACCGGCATCATTCCCACCCTTTCCCATGCCCACATTACTCCGGAAGCCCTCACCCCCGAACCGCGCTACCGCCAGTTATACGATCTGCGCAAGGCGCTCAAGGGCGACAACTACGAGTACCGTATCAACGGCGCCGATGAGCTGCTCACCCGGGACAACATCGCTCTGTTCGCCGGCTGTGTCACCAGCTTCCAGACTCACTACCAGATCGACGCCGACGATGTGGTCGACAGCTACAACTGGGCGCAACTGCTCGCGGCCCCGCTGCTTGCCTGCGCCACCTATTCGCCGCTTTTCCTCGGCAAACGGCTGTGGCACGAAACCCGCGTCGCGCTGTTCGAACAGGCCACAGACACCCGCAACACGACGACCAGCCATCCCCGCAACCAGGCCAGGGTACTGTTTGGCGACGACTGGCTGCGGCAGTCCCCGCTGGAAATGCTGCAGGAAGATATCGCCAGCTTCGGCGCCCTGTTCTCCGTCGACGAAGCAGAGGACCCGCGCATCGCCATGGACGCCGGAGAGGCACCGGCACTGGCCGCCTGGAACCTGTTCAACAGTTCCATCTATCGCTGGAACCGGCTGTGCTACGGCAGGCTGGACGGCAAGGCTTCACTGCGCATCGAGAACCGCACGCTGCCCTCCGGCCCCACAGTCGAGGACATGGCGGCCAACGCTGCCTTCTGGACCGGCGCAATGGCGGGCATGCCTGATGCCTATCGGCAGCTGCAGGACAAGATCGAGTTCCAGGATGTGAAGCAGAACTTCTTCAACGCCGCCCGGCTGGGGCTGGAAGTGAGTCTGCGCTGGAGCAACGGCAGGTCGCTGTCGGCGCGGGACCTGATCCTGGAGGAGCTGTTGCCAATCGCCCATGAAGGCCTGCAGAAGGTCGGCGTCAGCGAGCGCGATGCCAACCACTATCTGGGCATCATTCGCGCCCGCACCGAGACGGGCAGGACGGGCTCCGAGTGGATGCTCAGCGGCTACTCCCGGCTCATGAAGTCGGCCAAGCGCGATGAGGCGCTGCAGATTCTCACCGCCGGCATGCTCACGCGCCAGGAAGGACGCATGCCCGTGCACACATGGGAACCGGTCGAGCCCACCGAGGGAGGAGACTGGCACAACCGCCTCAACTACGTGCACCGCTTCATGACGACCTCCCTGTACAAGGTGGGAGTGGATGATGTCATGGATCTGGCGGCACACATCATGGATTGGAAGCGCATCGGTCACATCCCCGTTGAGGACAGCCAGGGCAAGCTGGTGGGCATCATCACCAAGGACACCCTGATCAACAGCATCTGCAATCCTCCTGATCATGAGTCACCTGTCACGGTAGGGGACATGATGGTCAGCGATCCGATTACGGTAGCGCCGGACACCCCATTGGCCGAAGCGGTGAACCTGTTGCTGGATAACCAGATAACCTGTCTGCCGGTCACCGTGGACGGGCGCATTGTCGGCATCGTCACCGATCGCGACTTCCTGGAGGTAGCCCGTCAGTTCCTGCAGGATCGTGAGCGCCATGTCGCACGCGAAAAGACAGCAGAACACAATTCACAGGAGAACTGAGTATGGCACGCAACGGCGCGGCGCTGACGAGCGCCCTGTCCGATGGCAGGGTAATCGGAAGCTATTCCAGCGGGGAGCCCGGCCCCCTGATCCTGGCAATGGGCGGCATCCACGGCAACGAAGGCAGTGGGGTGCTGGCCATAGAATCCGTCATAGGGCAACTGCGGGAGAAACGCACACCAATCTCCGGCACCTTCATCGGACTGCTGGGTAATCGCCCGGCGTTGGCACGTGGCACCCGTTGCATCGACGAGGACCTGAACCGCTGCTTCCGTCCCGAGCGGATGACGGCCACCCTGCCGCCCGAACCGAGTTCAGAGGAAGGGCAGTTGCGGGAGATTACCACCATCATCGACGCGCTGGCCGAGCACCACGACGACATCTGCTTCCTCGATTGCCATACGACATCTGCCATGACAGTGCCCTACATCAGCGTCAACGAGCATCCGGAAAGCCTGCACCTGGCACGGCATTTCCCGGTTTCCTGCGTGGTGGGGCTGGAGAAGAGCATCCCGGGCTGCTTCGGCGAATACTGCAATCGCCTGGACTATCGCGGCTTCACCGTTGAGGGCGGCCAGCACGCCGACGTCGCCAGCATCCAGCACCACGAAGCGATGTTGTGGCTGCTGCTGGTGTATTCGGGAGCGATGCGGCAGCAAGACCTGGAACAGTTCAGCCACTATCGGAACGCCCTGGCCCGCCACAGCACCGACGGCTGCAGGCACTTTCGCCTGGCCGCGCACTATCGCATCAGCGAGGGCGAGCAGTTCGTCATGCGCCCCGGCTATGTGAACTTCCAGCGGGTCAGCAAGGGTGAGGTACTGGCGGAAAATCTCTTCGGCCAGATCGCCTCACCGTGCGATGGCCGCATCCTCATGCCGCTGTATCAGGCGCAGGGAGATGACGGCTTCTTCCTGCTGGCCGATGATGACTGATGATCTCTGAATAACGTCTCAGCGCTGATGCGCTCCGGCCAGACTCTCCGGCTGCAGGCCGATCGGATGCTTCGAGAACGGCCGTGACAGGTGCACATGGAGGATACGCCACAGGCCCTCTCGTTTGCGCAGCCCCACCGTGAGACGCATCGCCAGCTCCTCATCGCGATTGCGATAGGTAATGCCCACGCAGGACACCAGTGCCGTCGCAAAGGCGATGTCGCTGCCCGCTGTCACCGTCAACTCATTCAGACCAAAGACCTGCTTGTTCTCGAACCAGTTGAAGTAGGCTGTCCACGACTCGCGATAATCGTCGATGCCCTTCAGTTGCATCGGCTGCGGCATGGGGAAGGTGAGCAACTGCGGATCATGAGCCGCAAGAATCTCTTCCACGTTTTCGTGACTTATGGCCGTTGCCCAGTGGTCAAGCAACTGCCGGATATCCTTTTCGTCCTTCGCCGAATCGCCATGAAATGCCATGCTGATCCTCCTTTGCCAATCGTGTAGAACCGCTCCATGCATTCAGTCTACTGAAGTTTTTCTGCTCCGGCGGGGGCACTTTTACAGAGTGTGAACCAATTGAGATCAGGGCAGGGATCTGTGCTAATTTAATGCCTACAAGAGGCCGCACAAGGAGACGCTCATGTCACGCTGGATCAAGGTAGATGAGGGAATCAATCGCTACATCACGGATCATCTGGAACCGGAGCAGGAGATACTGCAGGCGCTGCGCAGGGAAACTGCTGGCATGGAAGGTTCCGGCATGCAGATATCCCACGAACAGGCTCGCTTCATGACCCTGTTGCTGAAGCTGATGGGCGCCCGCAGGACCATCGAGGTGGGTGTCTACACCGGGTACAGCACGCTCATTACCGCGCAGGCGCTGCCGGAAGATGGTAGGGTCATCGCCTGCGACCTGAGTGAAGAGTGGACCGCCGTGGCACGCCGCTACTGGCAGGAGGCCGGCGTGGCGGAGCGCATCGACCTGCGTCTGGCCCCTGCGGCCGACACCCTGCGCGGGCTGCTGCGGGACGGCCAGGCCGGCAGTTTCGATTTCGGCTTCATTGATGCCGACAAGACCGGCTATGACGAGTACTACGAACTGATGCTCGAGCTACTGAGGCCGGGTGGCCTGGTGATGCTGGACAACAGCCTCTGGGATGGCACCGTGGCGGACGACACCGACCAGGACGAGGACACCGTGGCCCTGCGGAAGATCAACGACAAGGTCAGCCGCGACGCCCGCGTGCATTCCTATCTGGCACCGGTGGGTGACGGGGTGTATCTGATCTACAAGCGCTGAGTTTACAATCGCTGAGGCCCCGACGACACAAGTGGTGACAGGGTGGGAATTGACCCAGGAAAGTGCAGGGGGTAAAGTCCATGGCCTGTTTTACCCATTTTTCGATCTTTTTGGTGCCCATCCGTGTCCAGGAACGCCGGCAAATTCCTCATAGCCCTGGTGCTGCTGCTCAATTACTCCCTGTTGTTCGGAGTCGTTGAAGGTGCGCATATTCCGGACGTCGAACATCCCTACGGACATACCGTCCCCTACGACCATACCGGGGAGCACCTGTCCCATACCGGGCACGCTGACGATCACGAGCAGCATCACAAGCACGGCGTCCATATTCATCTGGGCGCTTTCATTCCATACTCACTGAATTTTGCGCTGCAGCCTCTCGTGCATCACGCTCCCAGCCAGCACAAGTTTCTTCATCCCAGCCTGACCTACTCCCCTCCCGTTCCTCCCCCGAACCATTGATCTTCTGGTAACTCGTGCGCTGCGATCTTTACTCTGATCGGCCGCTGCTTCCTCCAGAACACATCGTGGCCCATGGCCGCGACACAGATCAATGGAGTCTGACCCATGATATTCACTTTCTGCGCCTCCGCTCCCGGAGGTGCCACCTGGCGCGCGCTCGTCGTGTCGTGCATGCTGGCCTGCGCAGCCAATATGGAGGCCCGCGCCCAGTCCGCTGCGCCCTCTCTATCCCTGCCGCAGGTCCTGCAGTTGACCTTGATGAACAACCCGGAACTGCAGCAGTTCCCGTATCAGCTGCGGGTCACCGAAGCCCGCACCCTGCAGGCCTCCACCACGCCTGCGCCGACCCTGTCACTGGAGGCTGAGAACGTCTTCGCCAGAACTTCCGGTAATCGACTGCAAAGACCCTTCGCAGAGAGCGAGATCACGCTGGCCCTGAGTCAGGTCATCGAACTGGGCGATAAGCGCACACGACGGATGGAGCAGGTGCGCAGCAGCGCTGAGGTTCTCTACGCACGATATGAACTGACCAGACTCGAGGTGCTGGCAGAGACGGCTCGTCGTTACTACGACGTCCTGCGCCTGCAGCAGCTCCAGGGCTGGATACGGAACCGTATCGCGCTGGAGCGGGAGGCGCTGGCCACGGCACAGGATCGCGCGGGCGCCGGCGCGCTGTCGCAGGCGGAGGTCTCGAGGTTGCGACTGCGACTGGCCCGCTCCGACTCCCTGCAACTGGATCTGGCAGGACAGCTTGCCCTCACACGACTGCAACTTGGCGCAATGTGGGGCAGCAGCGATCCCCTGCCGCCGATATCGGGAGACCTGGCTCCGCTGCCGTCTGTGCCAGACCTCCAGACGCTGCGGCAGGTCGTGGAAAATGCGCCAACCTTCCTGCACCAGGCAACCTCACGTCGGCTTGCGGCTGCCGATCTGCGCCTGCAGCAGAGCGCCAATCGCGCGGACCCGACTGTCTCGATCGGAGTTCGCCACAGGGGGGAAGACAACGACGAAGCCCTGGTATTCAGCCTCGGCCTTCCCTTGCGTCAGCGCAGCAGCAATCGCGGCAATGTAGCAGAGGCGCAGGCTCAGCTGGACCTGCACGATGCGAGGCAATCCATTGTCGCTGTCCGGATTGCCACCACACTCGAGCAGATCCGGCAGACGATGGCCAATGAACACAGCATGGCCACGCGGCTGCAGGAGCAGTTGCTGCCGCTTTCACGACAACTCCTGGACGACATCCGTATCGGTTATGTGCAGGGACAGTTCGACGTCATGCAGTGGCTGGATGCGCAGACCGAGCTGGTAGCGCTGGAGCGCGAACTGATCGAGGCGCGCCACGCCGTCCATCTTCAACTTCTCGAACTCGAACAATTGACAGGGCAACCCTTGGCTGGCCGCAAGATGAGCATCTTGCCGCCGCAACCGACCCCGGAGATATCACCATGAACCCTATCTATCACTTTCTGCAACGGCAGTCCCTTTTTACCTGTGTACTCCTCGCACTGCTGGTTTTCACAGGCCAGGCCAGCGCTGCAGAAGAGGGGCACGCCCATGCCGACCATGACGGGCACCCTGAACAGGTCGTGCTGGATGACGAGCAAGTAGCACTCGCCGGTATTGACAGCGAAACGGCGGGCCCGCGCACCTTGATTACCAGTGATGCCCTGTTCGGCAGGGTAAGCATCCCTGCCGATGCCATCTACCGGGTCGCCGCTCCCTATAACGGCATTGTGACCCGGGTTCACGTCAATGTCGGCGATAGCGTCACACCTGGACAGGCCCTGGTGACAGTGCGCAACACCAGCACCCTGCAGAGCTATACCATCGACAGCCCGGCACAGGGCGAAGTCACCATGCGTCTGGTGAACAGCGGCGACAGTACCGAGCGCGGGGTACTTCTCGAACTGGTCGATCTGCGGCAGGTATGGGTGGACATTTCCACGTTCGCCGAGACCATAGAAAAACTGGCTGTGGGATTACCTGTCACTATTCGCGACATGCATCAGCATGAGGTGATCGATTCGCGGATCACCTATGTCTCCCCTCTCATGACCGGCGGCCACATCGCCACCGCAAGGGCAGTTCTCGACAACAGCTCAGGGCATTGGCGACCCGGCATGCATGTCACGGCACAGCTTCATATCGACAGTCGCGAGGTAGCGCTGGCAGTACGCCTGGAAGCCATTCAAACCATCGACGGCAGACCCGTCGTGTTTGTGCGGCAAGGAAACACCTTCGAACTCCATCCGGTGGAGCTGGGGGAAGACGATGGGGAGTATATCGAGGTACTCGGCGGATTGACGCCAGGATCACGCTACGCGACTGCAAACAGTTTTGTACTCAAGGCAGACCTGCTCAAGAGCGGCGTCAGCCATGACCACTAACAGGACGCATCATGGATTCGATCATACGATTTTCCCTGAACCAGCGCTGGCTCATCTGCCTGGCCGCACTGCTGATTGCCTTGCTTGGGGGCTGGAACGCGCTGCGCCTGCCTGTCGATGCCGTACCCGATATCACGAATATCCAGGTACAGATCAATACTGCGGCGCCCTCCTACTCTCCCCTTGAAGTAGAGCAGCGTGTCACCTTCGCTGTAGAGAACGCCATGGCCGGTCTGCCACGACTGGAATACACCCGTTCACTCTCCCGCTATGGCCTGTCCCAGGTTACCGTCGTGTTTCTGGAAGGCACAGACATCTACTGGGCCAGACAGCAGGTGAGCGAACGCCTGCAAGGCGTGCGGACCGACCTGCCGATTGGCGTGGAGCCGATGCTGGGGCCATTGGCCAGTGGACTCGGTGAAGTATTCACCTACGGCATACAAGCCTCACCCGAGGCCACCATGCCGGACGGCAATTCCTATACCCTGGAAGATCTGCGAACGATCCAGGACTGGATCATCCGTCCCCAGCTCCTTAAAGTGCCAGGTGTCACTGAAATCAACGGCATGGGCGGATATGTGCGCGAGTACGAGGTTGCGCCTGAGCCTCTGCAATTACTTGCCTTCCATCTCACCGTAGACGATGTCATCGCCACCCTGGAGCGCAACAATGCCAATGCTGGCGCGGGGTATATCGAGCGCAACGGCGAACAGTGGCTGGTGCGTTCACCGGGACAACTCACCAGCATCGGAGACATCCGCCAACTGGTGATCGCGATGCGTAACGAGATGCCGGTGAGGATCGGCGACGTCGCCAGCGTTTCTTTCGGCAGGGAGCTGCGTACTGGCACTGCCACACTCAATGGCGAGGAATCGGTCCTGGGCACCGTCTTCATGCTGCTGGGAGGAAACAGCAGAACCGTAGCGCGCGATGTCGCTGCCCGGCTTGAAGAAGTCAACTCGACCCTGCCCGCGGGGGTACAGGCTGTGGCACTGTATAACCGCAGTTCGCTGGTTGATAGCACGATCAGGACGGTGCGCAACAACCTGTTCGAAGGCGCTGTGCTGGTGATAGTGGTGCTGTTCGCGCTACTGGGCAATTTCAGGGCCGCGCTGATCGCCGCACTAGTCATCCCGCTCAGCCTGCTGTTCGGATTCACCGGCATGGCTACCGGTCGCGTGTCGGGGAATCTGATGAGCCTGGGCGCCATCGACTTCGGACTGATCGTCGACGGCGCCGTGATCATCGTGGAGAACGCCGTGCGACG
>Ga0233380_1000560_pt1 | contig 18995 bp, 19 predicted proteins | sample ElkDunMinimDraft_9_FD_191541 | JGI IMG/M metagenome (GOLD analysis project Ga0233380, IMG submission 191541) | Fecal eukaryotic communites from dung pellets of Tule Elk in California, USA - Elk Dung F36 | ecosystem: Host-associated > Mammals > Digestive system > Large intestine > Fecal | place... | reverse complement strand
CCGCGCGATACACGGCCAAGATCTGCGGCGCCGGTTTCGGTGCAGAGATCGCCGCCTATGATCCGATGCTTTCGCCCGAAGATCTGCGGGCTGCCGGCGCGGCACCGCTGGATTTGCCTGAACTGCTGGCCTGGGCCGATGTGATTTCGATCCACGTCCCGCTGACGGACAGCACCCGCAACCTTATCGGTGCCGAGCAATTGGCGCTGATGCACAAGGGGGCGGTAATTGTGAACACCTCGCGCGGGGGCATCATAGACGAGGCCGCGCTTGCCGAGGCGCTGAAGGCAGGCGTGATCGGCGGGGCGGGCATTGACGTGTTCGAGCATGAACCGCCCAAGCCGGACAACCCGCTGTTCTCACTTCCGAACGTCGTGCTTGGCCCGCATGTCGCGGGCGTTACCGAAGGCAGCATGAAGGGCATGGCGCTTGCCTGTGCGGACGTCATTGATACGGTGCTTGCCGGAGAGCGGCCCGCCACCCTGCTTAATCCGGAGGTTCTGAAGTGAGGCCCGTAAAGTCCGTAATTTATAATGATATTCCGCGCCCTGATCCCGAACTGCTGGCGCGTGCCGCCAAGTTTGGCGTGGCCGACCTGCACGGCGGGCTCGGGCTGGTCACAGGCCGCATGTGCCTGATGAGCCCGGCGATGCGGCCGATTGCCGCTGGGCAGCGCCTGTGCGGCCCGGCCATCACTGCCTGGAACTTTCCCGGCGACAACCTGGCGATCCATTGCGCGCTCAACACCGCGCAGGCAGGCGATGTGTTGGTGTTCACCAACGGCGGCGGCCATCAGGGGGCGCTGTGGGGGGATGTGGCCTGCGGCTTCGCGGTCAAGAAAGGTGTCGCCGGGGCGGTTGTTCATGGCGCTTGCCGTGATACCGACGCGATCCGTGATATGGGGTTTCCCGTGTGGTCGACGCATGTGTCGGTCGAACAGCCCGAAAAGCGCGGTCCCGCCGCAGTCAATGTGCCCATTGTTGCCGACAACGTGTTGGTCGAGCCGGGCGATATCATCGCGGCTGATGCCGATGGTGTGGTGGTGATCCCGCGCGCACTGCTTGCAAGGACAGTCGACGCCGCCGAGGCGCGTGCTGCCAATGAGGTGAAGATCCGCGCCCGCATTGCCGCAGGGGAACTGCCGCTCGACATTTTGGGTATCCGCGCCGTGATCGAGAGCCTTGGGATCGAGCAGGTCGATGGCACTTGGGAAGACGATCAAGGCTGATGAAACCCGCCTGGAACATCAACGACCTGCGGACCGAAGCAAAGCGGCGGCTGCCCCGCGCGATCTTTGAATTTGTTGAGCGTGGCAGCGAGAACGAGTTCCTGTCGGGCCACAACAAGGACGCGCTCGACCGCATCCGCATGGTCCCGCGCACCCTGCGCGATGTCACGGGGCGGGATGCCGGGATAAAGCTGTTCGGCCGCAAGTTGCCCATGCCTCTTATCGTCGGACCTACTGGCACTGCCGACCTGCTGTGCCACGGCGGCGAAAGTTGCATTGCAACAGCGGCGGCAGAGGCAGGCGTGCCGTTCACCCTTGCTACCAGTTCCACCACTAGCATGGACCGCATTGCCGAAATTACGCGGGCGTCGGGTTTCTGGATGCAGATGTACCTGTGGGAACGGCGCGATCTTTCCTGGCAGGTGGTTGACCGCGCTGCGGGGCTTGGTGCCGAGGCGCTGATCCTGACGGTGGACACTCCGGTCTGGCCGAACCGCGAGTTTAACAAGCACAACGGCATGGGCAATCCTATCAAGCCGAACCCCACGCTGGCGCTGGATTTCGCGCTGCATCCGTTGTGGCTGATGCGGGTGATGGGGCGGTATATGTTGTCGCATGGCGGTCTGCCGAAGTTTGCCAACTATCCCAAGGAAATCGGCGGCAGCGTGACCGGCCCCGTCAACCGTGTCACCAATTCGGCCTCGGTCAATTGGGACGACGTTAAGGAGTTGCGCCGCCGCTGGCCCAATCGCCTCCTGCTGAAGGGCATCCTCAGCAAGGAAGACGCGGTTCTTGCCGCCGATCATGGCGCCGATGGCGTGATCGTATCCAATCACGGGGCACGCAATTTCGATGCTGCGCCGGCGTCTATCGAAATGTTGCCCGAAATTGTCGATGCAGTAGCGCACCGCATGGCCGTAATCTTCGACGGCGGGATCCGCCGGGGGAGCCATGTGCTGAAAGCAATCGCGATTGGCGCCCATGCAACGTTGATCGGCCGCGCTACGCTGTACGGCGCTGCGGCTGGCGGTCAGCAGGGCGCTGCGCGGGCGCTTGAAATCCTGCGCGAAGAGATCAGGACGTCGATGGCGATGCTGGGGGTGAACGCGATGGCAGAACTGGATCGCACGATATTGCGCTGAGTTTCGTTTGGTCTGACGTGTAGCCCCAGCCGATCGGCGTGTTCCCAATTAGGGGGTGGGCTGTCCATGGGTTGGGGGATAGGGCCCGGTGTAGCCGAGAATTCGCGAAATTCGCTGGCCCGCATCCAAGGCCAACTGCTCCAGCGCGCCGCGCCGGGCATCCATCCGTTCAGTCGGTCCGGCAATGGAAACCGAGCAGAACGCCTCGTTTTCCTGATTGAATACTGGGCTGGCGACGCCGCTGGCCCCGTCAACGATGCCGTTGCGGTCATAGACCACGCCGCTCGCGCGTGTCCGGCGAAGCAACGAGGGCATTTCGTCCTTGCGGCTGGTTTCGACCGTAAATTCGAAGAATTCTGCCTGATCGAGGTAGCGCTGCTGTTGTTCGGGCGATTGGAACGCCAACATGGCCTTGCCCGATGCAACGCTGAACAGCGGGCGGCGGTTGCCCGCGCGCATGGCAAAGCGCAGAGGCGAGAGGGATTCGATCACTTCCAGATAGATGCTTTCGGTCAGCTTTTCGGAAATGACGGAGAGCATCACCGTTTCGCCGGTTTCCTCGGCCAGCATTTCCAGAACCGGCCGGGCGCAGGCGGGAAACTGCGCTGCGGGCGCGGCCTGTCCCAATGCTGCGGCAAGTCGGAAGCTTTCTGGCCCGGGGCGATAAAGCCCGTCGGCCCGAACCACGAACCCGCCATGTTCCAGGGTGCGAAGCAAGCGGTGCAGGCTGGTCTTTGGTAACGTTAAATCCTGGGCCAGCTTGCCCAAGCCGATACCGGCAGCGTTTCTGGCGACGGCCATAAGGACTTCGGGCACGCGCAGGATCGCCCGCGGTCCGGCGTCCTCACGTCCCGATTCCCCAAGGCCAGCATTGTCGCTCGCTGGTTCCGCTTCTGGCACTGTGCCCGCCCTTTATTCCGTTCCACCTGACAAGAGCGTGCTGCGCATGACTTGGCAAGGGGCTGGCGCCCGGCATGACGCGTTGATCATAAAGCGATGAGGAGTTTTGGCATTATCGCTGCGCTTACGCGACTCGTGCCTTGCAGGATGGGCATAGGCAGGCAATCATGCGCACCGGGAGTATTGGCGAAGCAAATTTGGCGCGCGAATGTTGGGCCGGTAGTTTCGTCCAGTAGAGATAAAGAGTCTGCTGCGCGGCACGCGAATGTCGCCAGAGGCGTTGGAGAGGATACCAGAAATGAGAAGAGAGCCGCATCCGCTGACTGGGACGATGTATGAGGACATCGGCGATGGCAGGATCAAGGTGCAAAAGGAAGGCAGCAACGCCTACGGCATATTCAGCTACACGGGCGAATGGATCGAAGGCGAGGTTACCCAAGCTGATCCTATGATGTTGCTTTACATCGGCGGGCCGGATTTGCCGCGTGACCACGAAGTGACGTGGATGGTGGCGCCGTCCAAGGCTTTCGACGGTACGATCCCCATGGAGGCCTTTCCGGGCACCCACATGGATGAGATGAAGCGCATCGTTGGCAAGTACCAGCCTGATACAGGCATGGAAACCGCGGAGGGGTGGCGGTCCAATGGAAATGCCGACCCCAGCTTCTTCCTTGATAACGATCGCGTGCCTGAACGTGTGCCAGACGCCTATCGGCAGCGCGGCGCGCTACCAGGCGGACCGAAACGGATATCGACCGACCGCTATTGGAAGAAGGAATTCCACGACCTCGAGGTTGAGCATATCTGGAAGAAAACCTGGCAGATGGCCTGCCGGGAAGACGAGATCCCCAATGTAGGGGACTATTATGTTTATGACATCGCCCACCTTTCCTATCTCGTCGTCCGTACCGAGGATGGCGTTATGGCGCATCAGAACGTCTGTCTGCATCGTGGACGGCTGCTGAAGGATTGCTCGGGCAAGGGTGAAAAGGAATTCCGCTGTCCGTTTCACGGCTGGGCCTGGAAGCTGGATGGCAGCCTGAAGGAGATCACCTGCGAATGGGATTTCCCCGGGGTGCGTGAACATGCCAAACAATTGCCTGCCGCCAAGGTCGCGGTGTGGGAGGGCTTTGTCTTCATCAATCCCGATCCCGATGCGGGGCCGCTGGAAGACTTTCTTGGGCCGGTGATGATGGAGCATTATCATCGCTATGGCTTTGAACACCGCTATATTCAGGCCAACGTTTCCAAGCTGATCCACGCCAACTGGAAGGTGGTGATGGAGGCGTTCATGGAAGCGTACCATGTGATCGCGACACATCCTCACCAGATGCTGACGAGCGGCGATTTGTCGAACACCCACTACGATGTATTTGGCAACTGGGGGCGTTCGGCGCAGTATCCGTCGCCGGGCAGCCCGCAGCGCGGTATCTTCGTCAGCCGCGAGGAAGCGCTGGCCCAGTATCGTGCAGCGGCGGACGGAACGCGCGGCCTGATACAGGCGCTGACGGGAGAGGATCTTTCGGAATGGTCCGATGCGGAGCTAAACGGCAACGCCTTCAACGACCTGTTCCCCAACCTTCACCCATGGGGCGGGTGGATGCGCATCTGCTTCCGCTTTCGGCCGCATGGAGACGATCCCGAAGCCAGCATCATGGACATCCTGCTGCTTGCGCCCTGGGCCAAGGATAAACCGCGTCCAGCCCCGGCCAAGCCGCGCAAGCTGGGCTTCGATGAGCCTTGGACGATGGCGCCAGAGCTTCTGTCGCTTAGCAAGATCACCGATCAGGACGTGTTCAACGTGCCGTCGGTTCAGCGCGGATTGAAGGCCAAGAACCCGCCTTACGTCTGGTATTCGGCCTATCAGGAGATGAAGATCCGCAACTTCCACCAGAATTATGAAAAAGCACTGGGGCTTGCGGACGAGACGCCGGAAGGCTGATCGTCGATATAACAGGGCAGGAGAATTTCATGGCGGGCAGCGTTGCCTTTGTCACAGGTGCGGCGCGAGGGTTGGGCAGGGAAATTACCCTGGCCCTCGCGGCGAGTGGTCACCGGCTTTATCTGGTCGATATACTTGCTGATCGGCTGGATGCCACGGCGGCGGAGTTGCGCGATGCCGGCCATGAAGTGGTTGCGCGCGTGGCCGACATTTCAAGCCGGCAGGGCTGTGTTGATGCCGTCAGCGATTGTGTGGCCCAGTTTGGCGAGTTGGCGGTGTTGGTCAATTGTGCTGCGGTGATGAGAATGGAGCACTTCGCCGACGTGTCCGAGGACGACTGGAACCGTATCGTTGCGGTCAACCTGTCGGGGCCGTTTTTCCTTACGCAGGCAGCGCTGCCTCATCTGATTGCGGCGGAGGGCAATATCGTCAACGTCGCGTCGTCCAATGGCTTGATGGGTACGCCGTACACCGGTCCCTACAGCGCCACGAAGGCTGCATTGATCAACCTGACGAAGACGCTGGCCATGGAATATGTCGAGGAGCCGATCCGGGTGAACGCTGTGTGCCCGGGGCCAATGGCGACGGAGATCGCCAGCGCCTTGGTGCCGCCGCCGACCATAAAGCGCGAGAAAATCGTCCGCTATTCGGGACAGCGGGGGCTGGGGGATGCGGCTGATGTTGCAAAGGTCGTTGCCTTTCTTGCTTCCGATGCGGCGGCGGGCGTGCACGGCGCGATCTGGACGGCTGATCTGGGAACGAGCGCCGGCTGACCCCCAGCGTTCGGCTCAGATCCGGCCAGCCCGCCGGGCGACAACGTTTCCGATAGAGCTATTACCAGCGTTCGCCGGTGGCTGTCGTCAGGGGGCGCTGATAGGCTGGATCGTTTCGGTCGCGATTGCCGCTGAGATAGCCGGAGCCGGCAAGGGGCTTGCCATTGGGCAGGGTGGCCTTGCCCTCCATTGCTACCTCGACTGTCGCCCGGCGCAGAACTATCCGCCATTCGCCGTCACGCTTTTCCAGCCGGTCGATGTATCGTCCGGCAAGGATGCGGCCTGTCTCGCCCCCCTTATCGAGAAAACGCCAATGTTGTAACTTTCGGCATGGGCAACATCGCCGTCAATTTCGCATGTGTGCATTGTGACAGTGTGCATGTTCGCGTCGAACAGCGCCCCGTGGGCGTGGTTGGCATGTTGGCCATATTCGTGGCCCGAAATCTGCTTTTCGCCCAGTTCATGAAGGCCGTCCGGGTGATAGCTGCTGGTGACAAGATCGTCGTCGAAGCGGTCGTTACCGCGGGCGTTCCGCTTGATGCAATCGAAGATGGCCTGCCGGTCCACGAATTCCTGCATCTTTGTTTCAAGGGCCGTTAGACGGTCTTGCGTGTTCATGGGCTTGTCCTTTTGGTGATGTAACCGGATGTGGTCAGCCGCCGAATGTTGATGCGGGAAGGTTGCGAGCGTCGATCGCCGAGCGATCATTGCACCGGATCGAAGTGCACCGTTGGCTTGGCTCCGGCCGTGAAGGGCAACACGAATTGACGGAACTGCTCGTGGGCAGGCTCACGCCGTGAGGCGAGGTGGGCGTCGATGGACTCCCACTCAGCCAGAAACATGACAGAGTTCACGTCTTCTACCCCGCGCAGAGCCCGGAAGGAGAGTATTCCGGTGAACCGCGAGGTCAATGGCAGAGCCTTGGTCTTCAGGACGTCCAGAAACGCGTCCATCTGGCCGTCTTGAATGATAACTTCCGCACGTTCCAAAACCATTGCGTGTTCTCCCTCGGCACGGCGGCCGTAAGCTGGAGAAACTATCGTCGTCGATGATTGGCCCTCAGGTCAAATCACGCGCGCGGCCGATGGGGACCGCCTCCGCTGTGACGGGGTCAGCCGTTACGCGGCGACAAGTGGACGTTGCCATCATGGGTGTGGGAGTGATCATGATCGTGTCCGTCGCCCGCCTCGACATCCAGCAGGTTGATCGAGCCGAAACGGACGCCGCGCTCTGCCCGGATGCGGTCGGCGAATGCCCGAACTGATGTGGTGCGGCCCCTGAGCATCACGCTTTCCAGGCTGTGGTAATGGTCAAGCCGAACCACGCTGGTCGCGGCAATCAGGTCATGCTGTTCGTGCTGAAGTTCGGCAAGGCGCTGCGGCAGGTTGCGGACGCGCCGGTCGAAAACATACGACAGGTTCGCAACGCAATGCTCGCTTTGGGACCCTTCCTGCCGCCACTGCTCGATCGAATCCCGCAAGAGATCCCGCATGGCTTCAGAGCGGCTCTTGTACGCCCGATCGCGGAGCAATGCGTCAAACGTGGCGGCGAGTTCGTCATCGATTGCAATGGTTATTCGCTGCATGGGCTTAATTAGCAGGCTGGCCTGCGCGGGACGGCTACGTCAAATGACGCATGGAGAGCAAAGGAAAGTGCTTCTTAGGATGATTTGGCAATTTCATCCTACAGACGAGGCTCCAGCGTGCTCTTCTCCAACTTCCGCAGCATCGCTGCTGTGACAACAATCGCCAGCGCGCTGTTGGTAACTGCCCCTGCCTATGCGCATGATGTGACTCAACAGGCCCGGCAGTTAATGTTAGACGGTAACCTGCTGGACGTTGTCTGGATTGGTGCTGAACACATGCTCACCGGATACGATCACTTGTTGTTCCTGTTGGGAGTTCTGTTTTTTCTGACCAGCGTTTCGCAAATCGTTCAGTTCATCACAGCCTTTACACTGGGCCACACGATCACGCTGTTGGGCGCGACGATCCTGGGAATCACCGCCAACGCCTATCTGGTGGACGCGGTGATTGCCCTTACGGTCTGCTATAAAGCTCTGGAAAACCTGGGTGTGTTTCAGCGGTGGCTGGGCGAGAAGACACCCAACTTGCTTTACATGGTGTTCGTGTTCGGCCTGATCCACGGCTTTGGTCTTTCCACCCGCCTTCAGCAGATGACGCTGACTGAAGACCCTCAACTGATCAGTAAAATTCTGGCCTTTAACGTCGGCGTGGAATTCGGCCAGATCGCCGCACTTTGCCTGATGGTTGGCGTGGTCCGCCTGTGGCGCCAGACCACTGTGTGGCAGCCGGTGATGCGCGCCTCTAACGCCGGGCTGCTGACGGCAGGGCTGGCACTGTTTGCGGTCCAAATTTCGGCCTTCACGTCGGTTTCCTCTTGAGCCGTATCCAAACGCTATCGCATTCATTCCTTGCTGGAGGAAGTATGTTGAACCGCGCATGTGTAATGTCTTCTCTTGGCATCGCACTGGCATTTGCTGGACCAGCACGGGCAGATGAAGCCGACAACGAAACGATAGTCGTTAAAGGGCAGCTTCTTGATGCCGAAACATCGGCCTGGTCGGCGACGACGCTGGATGCCAAAGAGATTCGCCGGGAAGCGGTTTCCGATTTCGATGAACTTGTGCGCCTCGTTCCCGGAATGGCAGTACGGGATTTTGGCCTTGGCGGGGTGGCCAACAGTATCGTCATCCGGGGCTTTGGCAATGGAGGGCACGGCGGCGATCTGGGCGCCGTGATTGATGGTATTCCGCTGAACGAAGCCATGAGCCATGCCGACGGCTATGTTGACCTGAACGTGATCGTCCCGCTGGAAGTGGATGATCTTACCGTGTTTCGCGGCCCCGTCTCTGCACTGTATGGCAACTACAACCGGGGCGGATTGCTGCGGATCACTACGCGAAAGGGAGGTGATTACGTCGATCTCGACGGCAGTCTCGGCTCGTTTTCTACGGGTGACATGCAGGCCGCACTGGGGCGTAGCTGGGATGGCGGCCGGCTCAATCTCGCCGGGCAGTTCTATCTGACCGATGGCTATCGGCCGAATTCTGATCAGGCACGTCAGACACTATCCGGCCGCGCCGCCTTTGACCTGTCGCCGGCAGTCGAATTCGCGCTGTCAGGACGCTATCATCATGCTGACGCCAACAGCGCCAGCTATCTGACCGCCGCCCAGTTCGAAACGGATCCGTATGGTATCGACCCCAATGTGCGAAAGGACGGTGCGAATAAGCACTTCGCCACCCTGCGCGCGGATCTGAGCGTGGCGTTGTCTGACAGCATTTCGTTGGTCACGTTCGGCTATGGTACGCGGCAGGATTTTACCCGCTGGTTCACGCGTCCGGTCAGCCCCACGGCATGGCGCCAGCGTGAAGAGAGTTATGACCGCGAAATCTTCGGTGCCGGTACAAGCATTAATGGGTCGATTAACACAGGCTGGTCGGAACAGCCGATCACCTATGTGGCTGGCGCAGAGATATTCCGCGAGCGCACCGACTTTCTTTTCTTCGATGGCCTTGATCGTCGCCGGCGTACCTTGCCGGCCGCGAATGACCGTACGACGAAGCTTAACAGTGTGTCGGGATTTGCGGAATTGCAGGCGCCCGTTCACCGCTATTTCGACCTGTCGCTTGGCCTGCGAGGTGACAGTTTCACTGGAGGCTGCTCGCTCAACGGGCCGGAAACCGGCAGTGACCCCTGCGGCGAACTCAATGACACCAAACGGCTCAGTCCGAAGATCGGCGCCCGTTCGCAAATCCTTCCGTTCCTGCAGGTCCGCGCAAGCTGGGCTGAGGGTTTCGCACTGGCGAACAACTTCGTAAAATACGCGGTAGGCGGGCAGGTGCTTGATCCTAACGTGTTCCGCCAGACTGAGGTGGGGGCAACGCTTACGCCGATCGACGGAATGACGCTGGACGTTGCTGCGTTTCGCCTGAATTCAAGTGACGAGGTGCGGACTGTAGCACCGGGGATTTTTGAGAACTTTGGCGCCACTCTGCGCAAGGGCGTGGAAGCCAGCGCCGAATGGCAGGCCACCCCCCGCCTGTGGCTGCGCGGAGTTTATAGTCATACCAAAACGAAGATCACCGAAAACGCTGACGCGGGATTGATTGGCAAGGAAGTTGCCGGTGTGCCGCGTAATGTAGCGAACGTTGATGCGCGCTGGACTCCGGTGGATGGTTGGACGCTGGGCGGGAACTGGCGCTACGTCGGCTCCTACCAGGTCAACGCGACCAATACCGCGCAGGCCGATAGCTATGATCTCCTGGACTTTGTGCTGTCATATGACGGTACCGCGCCCTTCCGATACCGGGCGTATCTGCGCGTCGATAATGTAACCGATGCGCAGTATGCGACTTCAGTTTCGATCATCGGAGGGCAGATGCTGATGGCTCCGGGAGCACCCCGTTCGGTCCGGGCTGGCGTGCAGGTCAGCCTGTGAATCTTGCGAACCAAAAGGACATGCGATGAATTCTCTTGCCTGCCGAGCGCTTCTTCTTGCCGGGTTGGTTATGGCGACACCCGCACTGGCTCACACGGTCTGGCTGGCGCCAGAACCTGGTAAGCCGCAGGGTTGGCACGTCCTGTTTGGTGGACATGCCGGCGCGATCAATCCTTATGCGGCAGAGAAGCTGAAGACAGTTACAGCGGTTGCAGCCAATGGTCGGCCGCTGGCCGTATCCCGGGTTACGCGAAACGACGGCGTGCACCTAACCGTGTCGGGTCCGGCCAGCCTGATCCTTGCCCATTATGATAACGGGATTCACACCAAGCGCAGCAACGGACCCTCGGTTGAAAAGCCAATGAATCTGGTGCCAAACGCGCTCGCCGCGACACGGGCCATCAAGTATCACAAGACGATCGCAGCATGGACGCCGATCGTCACGCGCCCGGCCGGCCAGCCCTTCGAGCTGGTTCCGCTATCTGCCGCGCAACCGCAGGCGGGGAAGCGCATGCTTATCAAGGTCTTGATTGGCGGCCAGCCGGCGCCGGGTATCAAGGTCTCGCGTAACGAGGAAGGCGAGGATGCTGTTACGGATGCCAGCGGCGTGGCGCGCTTCGTTCCTCAGCGCGGCTTCAACAAGGTATGGTCGGGCAAGCGTACGCAGGTAAGCGGCAATCCGGCATTTACCGAAGACAGCATCGAATATTCACTTGGGTTCTTCGCGAAATGATCCGGCGGGCAATAGCTGGCCTCGTCCTGGCATGGGTACTTGCAGCAAGTGGCCCGGCGTGGGCGCACGGCCTACTGATGAAGCTTCGCAGCGAGGACAGCGCGCTGGTGGGAGAGCTTTACTATTCCGGCGGGACACGTGCTGGCGGCGAATGGATCGAAGTCACCGATCTGGACGGATCAGCGGCGCCGGTGGTGTTTCAGACTGGTGCGGAAGGCGAGTTTCGCCAAGCGGCAACACCCGGCCATCGGTACAGCGTAAAGGCCATGGGCGAGGAAGGTCATGAAATCATCATGACAATCACTGTCGGGGACGCCGCCAGGGGCACCATGCAGGATGAAGCCACAGATTCCGAAGAATCCACGGATACGTTGCCGGCATGGGCACTGGTCGGAGGTCTTATGCTGATGTCGGTGCTGCCTGCGCTCTGGTTCAGGCGCCGAGACCGGCTGGCAGGACGCGACGAGGCCTGACGCCGAAAAAGGGCGACTTAGGACGCTATTGCGAAACCACCCGCACAGCGAAAGCCGCCGCTGCGGCGCGGGTTTCCACGCCGAGTTTCTCGAACACCTGTTCAAGATGCTTGTTCACCGTGCGGGGGCTGATCGAAAGGATCTCGCTGATCACACGGTTTGGCTTTCCATAGCTGATCCAGAGAAGCACTTCTGCCTCTCGCTGAGTTAGCTTGAAGTGCCGCTGAAGGCAGGAAATGTCGGCCTGCGGATCAATCAGGTTAATGCGGACCAACAGTTCTTCGGGGCGAGTATTGCCGACTACGACCAGTTCAAGCGCGCGGCCGCCATCAAGTTCCAGCTTTTGGCTTCCGCCGGGCGCTGTCTTTTCCTGAAAAAGCCGTGCGAAGGGTGCCGCCAGGCAGGCCGGCAAATCGCTACTGTGCCGGGACCATTCCGGATCGAAGTCTTGCATCAGCTTCTCGGCCGTGGGGGTGCACCATGCAAGGCGCATGTCGTCCAGCACGGCGACAAGGCTGCGTCCGGTTGCATCGAGTGCGAAATGACTGCCCTTGGTCATGCGGGCGGCGGCCATATGGACCTTTACCCTGGCAAGCAGTTCATCGACCACGATGGGCTTGCGCAGATAGTCCACGCCTCCTGAATTCAGGGCATGGACCACATGCTCGCTTTCCATCAGTCCGGTCATGAAAATGATGGGCAGATGCGCGCCGCCGGGAAGGGCCTTGATCGCGCGCGTGGTTTCAAATCCGTCGAGACCCGGCATGACTGCGTCCATCAGCACAAGGTCGGGCACGACGTGGTTGAACAGTTGGAGAGCCGCTTCGCCACTGGTCGCGACGAGTACGGAAATGCCAGATGATTCAAGAGTATCTGTCAGGAATCGCAAGGATTCCTGCGTATCATCTACGACGAGTACGGTGTCCTTCTTAGGCGATGTCATCATGTTCACTGTGCGGCCCTGACCGTTTTTATTAGCGTTTGAATGTCGAATCGATCGAGCAGGTCCAGCAGCTGTGCGACAAGAGGTGCTGCTTCGGGAATCTGCAGTTCAAGGTCCTGAATGGCCGTTTCCATGCCTCGAACGTGGCCGATTACCGCAGATCGCTCGATGTCGGCAAGAAGGGCAATGGCGGCAGGGGGCAGGGCGACGGCCTGTCCAGACGAGGGCGCAGCCCGCTCATCAATTGCTGGCTCGTTGCCGTGCCAGTGCAGGGACAGCTGATCTGCCACGACATCCAGAATTGCGTCGAGTTCGACAGGCTTTTTAAGAAACATGTCATGGCTGGCCCGGCCGTCACCGCCTTGGCTGAATTCGTGGGCGTTGGCGGAAACCATGACAATGCGGCAGCTTTGCCCAAGGTCCTCACGTATTTTTCGGCAGACATCCCAGCCGGATTCACCCGGCATGGAGATGTCCAACAAGACGATGTCAGGACGCTCGCGAAGGGCAATCGCGTGTCCTGCTTTACCGTTTCGTGCGTCCAGAACTCTGAAGTCGAGTGGTTCCAGCAAACCGCGAATTACGGTGATCTGGGCAGGATCATCATCGATCACAAGAACCGTGCGCCGATCCCCGTCATAGCCCGAAATCTGCTCGATGGGTCTGATGTCAAGTTTGGGGTCGGCAACCTGGCTCAACATCAGGCGCAGGGTGAAGCGGGTTCCCTTGTCGGGCTCGCTTTCTACTGCAAGGTCGCCCCCCAGAATTCGTACCAGCGCCTGGGTAATTGCCAGTCCCAGGCCGATACCCTTTTGCTTTTGCGCCTCGGGATTGGCGCCTCGCTCAAACGGTTCGAAGATAAGGGCGATGTCTTCTTTCGAAATGCCGATACCGGTGTCGATGATCTCGATGATCGCTAGTTCGCTGCGATATTGAACCTTGAACGTCACCGATCCGACCTGCGTGAACTTGATCGCGTTCGACAGCAGGTTGATCAGTATCTGGCGCAGGCGCTTCTGGTCGGTCCTGACGAAGTTGGGCAACCGCTCGGGAAGGTCGACATGAAACGCGATCCCCTTGGCCTGCGCCAACGGGTTGTACATGTTGGCAATTTGGTTGAGCAGGGAAGGAAGGCGGACAGTGTCGCTTGAAATTCGCAGTACGCCGCTTTCAACCTGCGAAATGTCGAGCAGACCCTCCACCAGATTGGTGAGGTGTTCGGAGCTTCTGCGAATAACCTTTGCGGCTTCGGCCGGCGTTACATCATGCCCGCGTTCCAGTAACTGCGAATAGCCATAGATCGCGTTAAGTGGAGAGCGGATCTCGTGGCTTACATTAACGAGGTAGCGGCTCTTGGCGGAACTGGCGGATTCGGCGGCTTCCATTGCCTTGCGCAGTTCGGCACCGGTGCGGTTGTGGGCTTTGACCTCCTTGATCAGCAGGTCAACGTGATGCTCGCTTTCCTGCATGGCGCTACGGCGGCTGTGCTGCGCCAGCACAATGATCCAGCTGATCACGCCGCCGGCCAGCGTCAGCAGGATGAAAAGCTCCAACAGAAGGCCGTTAAACAGGCTGGAGGTACCGGGTGACGCCAGCTCCATCTGCCAATCAAGCGTGGCGACTATTGCGGCGATGATGGCCGTTATGGCGGTCATTACGAACACGAAGTGACCAACCGGGCTATGCACAAAGCGACCGGCGCTGCGTGGCAGCAGGCGTTCCAGCCAGGACGCCAACTGCTGTGTGGCGCGGCTGTTCTGCTTGCAACGGTCGTGGCAGCGCGCTTCCAGCGTGCAGCAGAGCGAACAAATGGGCGCCGAGTACATCGGGCAATACGCCATGTCGTTCAGTTCAAAGCCGTTCTCGCAGATTACGCAGGTTTGTTCGGTAAGGCCCTCCGGCCACAGGGTACGGCGCGCGATGTAATAGCGGCCTTGTGTGGCAAGGGCGATTACTGGCGCGGTGGTGAATGCTACCGCCAGGGCAATTACCGGTGCGAAGGCCTGGGCAATTGGGCCAAGGAATCCAAAGTGGGCGAAGGCCGCCACGCTAATCGACAGCGCCATGGCGCCAAGGCCCACGGGGTTGAGGTCGTTCAGGTGCGCGCGCTTGAACTCGATCCCGCGGGGAGAGAGCCGCAGCGGCTTTGAAATCATGAGGTCACCGGCCAAGGCGCCGATCCATGCAGCGGCCACAGTTGCATAAAGGATCAGGATTTTCTCGATAACCGAGAAGATACCGACTTCCATCAGCAGCAGGGCCAGCAGGACGTTGAAGATCAGCCACACGATACGCCCGGGGTGGCTGTGGGTCAGCCGGGAGAAGAAATTCGACCAGGCGATAGAGCCGGCATAGGCGTTGGTCACGTTGATCTTGAGCTGACAAATGATGACGAACAGCCCGGTCAGGATCAGTGAAAAGACCGGCCAGCCCGTCATGTCCGTGAAGATCGCATTGAACAGTTCGGTGGGGCTGGTGGGGTCCTGCACCGGGATCAGATTGCTGGTCACGAACCAGGCGAGGTAAGAACCGAGCAGCAGCTTTATCCCGCCGATCAATGTCCAGCCGGGCCCGCCAGCCAGCATGGCAGTCCACCATTTTGCGGGTCCGATCTTCGCTTTTGACGGCAGAAAGCGCAGGTAGTCGGCCTGTTCACCGATCTGCGGCAGCAGGGAAAGCAGTGTCGATAGCGCGAGCCCGAAATAAAGCAGGCTAACGCCGCCGTCTGGCGTGCCCAATTGCCCGGTAAACCGTGACCATTCGGCCAGCGCGGCAGGCCCGGACCAGATGATGTAGATGATTGGCGCAACCTGCAGGGTGATCCAGATCGCCTGCGTCCAGCTCTGGAACCGCGTGATGGCACTCATTCCGTATAACGCGATGGGAATCACGATGAGGGCACAGATGAGGTAGGCGATGCTCATCGATATGCCGGTCATCGCGCGCAGCGCGACCGCCATGATCGTTGCTTCTACGGAAAATAGAAGGAAGGTGAACGAGGCATACACCAGCGAGGTGATGGTTGAGCCCAGATAGCCGAAGCCGGCACCGCGTGTCAGAAGATCGATATCGAGACCGCGCTTTGCCGAATGGTACGCGATCGGAAACCCGACCATGAACATCAGCACTACTGCTGCCGCGATGGCGGCCACGCTGTTTGCAAAGCCGTATGTCAGCGTGATCGCTGCGCCGATGGCCTCACAGGCAAGAAAGGCCGTGGCGCCGATGGCCGTGCCAGCCACCGTGCGCGCGCTCCAACGTCGGCCAGCATCGGCCGTAAAGCGCAGGGCATAGTCTTCCAGGGTCTGCGTTGCGACCCATTTGTTGTAGAGCCGCTTTTCCTTCAGGACATAGTCGGGCTGCGTCATCGTACAGGTTCGCGCGGGGGCAGCCCGCCGCTGGCAATGATGAAATCGATTATCGCGTCGAGGCCGATCATGTCCTTCAGGTTGGTGAACAGGAAGGGGCGGGCCCCGCGCATCAGTTTGGAATCACGGTCCATGACTTCAAGGCTGGCACCGACAAGCGGGGCAAGGTCGATCTTGTTGATGACCAGAAGGTCAGATCGGGTGATGCCGGGGCCACCCTTGCGCGGGATCTTGTCGCCAGCAGAGACGTCGATGACGTAGATGGTGATGTCGGCCAGTTCGGGGCTGAAGGTGGCGGCCAGATTATCGCCGCCGCTTTCGATAAAGATCACCTCCAGACCGGGAAACTTGCGCGTCATTTCGTCCACCGCGACCAGATTTATGCTGGCATCCTCGCGGATCGCTGTGTGCGGGCAGCCGCCAGTTTCCACGCCCATGATCCGGTCTGGCGTAAGGGCACCCGAACGGGTGAGGAACTCTGCATCTTCGCGGGTGTAGATGTCGTTGGTGATGGCGGCGATATTGTATTGATCGCGCAGGGCCTTGCAGAGACGTTCGGTCAGCGCGGTCTTGCCGGAACCAACGGGGCCGCCGATGCCGACGCGCAGGGGACCGTTTTGCGTGCTCATGAGCGGAAAAGCCTTGTGTAGAGAGTTTCGTGGGCGATCGATGCGAGTTCGAGTTCGGGCGCGGCCGTGCCGAGTGCATCCAGCGGAGTGGCCAGCGCGCGTTTGGCAATGTCCTCGATTAGGGGAGTAAGCGCGGCAAGTGCGAGTTGCCCGTCGGTCTGGCCCAGCGGAACGAGGCGGACACCTGCCGACACGAGATTGGCCGCGGTCGCGTGCAACATGGCATGGAGCGCGGGTTCGAGCGGTACGGCATGCGCCGCGCAGGCCAGCGCCAGGACAGCGCAATGCGCTATAGGGTGCGATCCGTTGCGGGCCGCAAACGCGTCCAGCGCCGGGTGCGGCCAGGCTTTCCGGGTGACTGTAAGGAATGAACTGCCCTGCTGACGGCTTTCGAGTGCGGTTTCGCTGCTGCCCCGGAACGCGGCGGAGAGTTCGGACAATGCATCGAATGCAGCGTTATCGCCTGCGGCGTTCCATGCATGGACGAACAGTACCGCATCGATCCAGCCGCCACCACGCGCCAGCACAGCTTCAACATAGGCGACGACATCCATCGCCGTCTTTACGCGGCCATCCTCAACGGCGGTTTCAAGGCCGTGGCTGTAAGTAAAACTCCCGACAGGGTAGGACGGCGATGTCCAGACCAGTAACCGGTGGAAGGCGCCGTCAGCCAGCATGGGAGTGATGCCCGTGCCCGTGCCGGTGTTCGTCGTGCCCATGGTCATGGCGATGCGCGTCATGACCGTGGTGCTTATGTTCCCCGCCATTTCCGCCATCGGATCCGGCGTAGGCACCCTGTTCCGGGGTAAACGGGGCGTTGATGTCGCGCACCTCTGCGCCAAGCCCGATCAGCATGGCGCGGATAACGTGATCCTGCCTCAGACGGATGGCGTCGGTCGTGATTTCCGCCGGAAGATGGCGATTGCCGATATGCCAGGCGAGCCGCAACAGCGCGTGAAGATTATGCGCGCGGGCTTCCATAAGTGCTTCGGGGGCTGCCCGTACCAGTACCGAACGGCCGTCCGACAGGCGCAGGCCATCCCCTTCGCGCAACACTATCGCGCGCGGCAGGTCAAGCAGGAACGCGGTGCCGCCAAGCGCAGAGTAGTGGAAGCGGCGGCGATGGCGCTCGTCATAGTCCAGTTCGATGCTGTCGCAGGCCGCGGCCTTGTTCCAGGTGCCGGGGGCAAGGATGTCACGGGCAGTCAGCATGTGTGCAGAATCTCGGTTTAGAACAGGAAATAGCGTTGGGCGAATGGCAGCACTTTGGCAGGCTCGCACGTGAGCAGCTCGCCGTCCGCGCGGACTTCGTAGGTTTCGGGATCGACTTCGATGTGCGGCATCGCGTCATTCAGGACCATGGACGCCTTGGAAATGCTGCCGCGCGTATTGCGCACGGCTTCCAGTGGGCGCCTCAGGCCCAACCGCTGCGCCATGCCGCCATCGATCCCCGCCGCCGAAACGAAGTGCCGCGAGGAAGCAACGCCCGCGGCGCCCAGCGCGCCGAACATCGGGCGGTAGTGGACCGGCTGCGGTGTCGGGATGCTCGCATTGGCGTCGCCCATCGGCGCGGTGGCGATGGAACCGCCCTTTATTACCATGTCAGGCTTCACGGCGAAAAAGGCCGGTGACCACAGCACAAGGTCGGCCAGCTTCCCCACCGCGATGGAGCCAACGACGTGGCTGATGCCATGGGCGATGGCCGGGTTGATGGTGTATTTCGCGATGTAGCGTTTTGCGCGGAAATTGTCGGAATCGGCATCGTCCGTGCCCAGCGATCCGCGCTGTTGCTTCATCTTGTCGGCCGTTTGCCAGCAGCGGATCACCGTTTCGCCGACACGGCCCATGGCCTGGCTGTCTGAGGACATCATCGAGAACGCCCCCAGATCGTGGAGGATGTCCTCTGCGGCGATGGTTTCCTTGCGGATTCGGCTGTCGGCGAAGGCCACGTCCTCGGCGATGCGGGGATCAAGGTGGTGGCAGACCATCAGCATGTCGAGGTGCTCCTCGATGGTGTTGACGGTATAGGGCCGGGTTGGATTGGTGGATGAGGGCAGCACGTTGGGCAGGCCTGCCACGCGGATGATGTCGGGAGCGTGACCTCCGCCAGCACCCTCGGTGTGGAAGGCGTGGATCGTGCGACCGGCGAACGCTTCAATCGTGCTTTCGACGAAGCCGCCTTCGTTAAGCGTATCGGCGTGGAGCGTGACCTGAACGTCGTATTCGTCGGCAACGGAAAGGCAGCAATCGATGGCAGCGGGGGTGGTGCCCCAATCCTCATGCAGTTTCAGTCCGCAGGCGCCTGCACGGATCATCTCAACCAACGCGCCGGGGCTTGAGGCATTGCCTTTGCCGAACAGGCCGAAGTTCATCGGCAGGGATTCCAGTGCCTGCAACATG
>Ga0233380_1000557_pt1 | contig 19059 bp, 23 predicted proteins | sample ElkDunMinimDraft_9_FD_191541 | JGI IMG/M metagenome (GOLD analysis project Ga0233380, IMG submission 191541) | Fecal eukaryotic communites from dung pellets of Tule Elk in California, USA - Elk Dung F36 | ecosystem: Host-associated > Mammals > Digestive system > Large intestine > Fecal | place... | reverse complement strand
CTACTATTTAATAAGTGCAATGCCGTAACCACAGAATTTTCTTGTTGGTTTTTAGTAAATGTATTTGCGAGTTTCAGTAAATTTTTACCAGCAGAAATCTGATCAAAATAAAACAATATTTTAAACTTGGTTTTATTTAAAATTTCATCGGTACTTTGGCTTTTATCTTTAAAGATCTTATTTAGCAAATCTAAAACAGGTCCGGTCATAAAAGTAGTAACCAGTGCCATAATTACCATCATTGCGAAAACTTCGGGCGTTAAAACGCCTAATTCAAATCCAATATTCAGCGCTACCAGTTCCATTAAACCACGTGTATTCATTAACGCACCAATAGACAAACTGTCTTTCCAGCTTTGTCCAACATATTTTGCTGCAAAAGCGCTTCCTACAAATTTTCCAATTACGGCAACCAGAATAATGATTCCGGTCATTTTCCATAAGTAGATATCGTTTAGTAAGCCAATCTCGGTTCTTAAACCTGTGTAGACAAAAAACAACGGTAAAAAAAGTATAACAGTAACATCTTCTACCTTTTCAACAAAAATATGACGGAATTTATTATTATCGGGCATAATTGCACCTGCCATAAAAGCACCAAATAATGCATGAATTCCTATAATTTCGGTAAGATATGACGATAGTATCAACACTAATAAAAACAAAGCAACAACAGGTTTACTTAATGTTTTGTTGTTAGCGTTTAAATTACCAATGTGTCGTAAAAAAGGGCGTACTAACTTTAACATTAAAATTACGTACAAAATTGCCATGGCAATTACGTAAAGCGCACTTACAAACGACCCGGCTTTTACAATGGCAATTACAACTGCTAAAATACACCAAGCGGTAATATCATCTGCAGCAGCAGCCGTTAACACTACGGTGCCCAACTTTGTTTTTTGTATACCGCGTTCTTGAACAATACGAGCCAAAACAGGAAAAGCCGTAATACTCATTGCAATACCCATAAACAAAGAGAACGATAAAAAATTAATTCCTTCTGGCGCAAAGTAGGCATACGTATAATATGCCAAAACCATACCTAACGCAAACGGAATTACAATGCTGGCATGACTAATTACAACAGCATCTTGCGCTTTGCTTTTAAGTATTTTTAAATCGAGCTCCATTCCAATTACGAACATAAAAAGAATCAATCCAACCTGACTTAAAAGCTGCAAGTTCCCTAAAGAATCTAATGGAAACAATACAGCTGAAGTTTCCGGAAAATACATTCCGAATAATGAAGGTCCTAGTACAATACCGGCAATGATTTCGCCAATTACTGCTGGTTGCCCTATTTTATTAAACAACCAACCAAAAATACGTGCGACAATTACAATGGCAATAATCTGCATTAACAGTAATGCCAACGGATGGTGAAGATTACTTATAAATGAATCAATAAATTCTTGCCAATCGTTTTTATCTGAAGCTATATTTTTTACATCAACTTCTAACGCTTTACCATTAATAAAGGTTACGTACATGATACACGAAAAAACAATGATTATTGCCGAATAAAAAATGGTATTCTTGTATTTGTGCATTTTATTTTGGGATTTATTTTACACAAAAATGATAAACCTTAAACAAATAGCTGTTAACGTTGTAAAATAAAACGCAGATAATGTAACAAAACGCAAAAAAGTTGTAATAAGAACAAATGACTAATTACTACTTTACATAGAAATGTAATTCCGTGCTTGACACTGAATCGCATCATCATCTTAATAATTAATATCAAATCTTGTGAGATGCTGAAACAAGTTCAGCATGACGCTGTGGAGTAAAATTAAAGGTACTATCCTTCTTAATAAATCATTAAAATTTTACAACAACATTAAAAATTCATTTCTGAAATTGATGCCTATTGTAAAGGTTTTAGGTTTACCGTCGATTAAAACTTTAGATACAATTTCATCGTGCGAATAGTAATTCACACAATTCATTGCAATAATTTCTCTTTTATTAATTCGAGTAAATTTGCGGCTTGGTAAGGTTTCTTTCAGTTTTTCGAAAGAGTTGTTTTTAATTAAAAGGGTAGATTCATCTTTAAAATGAATGATCTTATCGCGGCTATCAACATCAGAAACAGTGATGTAAAAAATATCGTTTGTATTAATGATGCTTTTACCTTTTTCGGAATTTAACGTGATGTATTCCGATACGGGTTTTGATTCTTTCGTTAACTTCTCAATTTTACGAAACGCTTTTTCTAATCGATCTTTTTGAACAGGTTTTGTTATGTAATCGATCACCTCAAGATTGTACGATTCTACTGCATAATCTCGATAAGCGGTTGTAAAAATAAGATGTTTGTTTGATAGTAAATTGGCAATTTGTAAACCGTTGATCACAGGCATTTCAATATCAGAGACACAAACATCAAAATCTAGCTCGTCTTTTTCTAAAATAAATTTTTCGGGATTATCATAAACCTTAACAACTTCAACACCCGATATTTGTTCGCACAACAACTTTAAATATTGCAATGCCAGCAACTCATCATCTAACAAAACACAACGCAACATTATTCTTCTAATTTAATTTTTAATGATACCGAATATATCTTATCTACAATACTTTTTTGCAGTTTGTATCGATCTTCGTATAAATATTTCAATCGTTTCTCAAGGCTAGAAACACCAATACCACTACTATCCTTTTTTAATGGGTTTTGGTTAGACATTTTGTTTGATACCGACAGAATAAAATAGCCATTACTAAGTTCTACAACGATAGAAATAAAGGCATTTTCACTTTGTGTATCGGCATGCTTAAAGGCATTTTCAATTAAATCGATTGCTACAAGAGGTGCAATCACTTTTCGTTCTAAAAACGGATCGCGTTCATCGATCAAAATTTTGGTTCGCAAATCAAAAAGCGGACTTAATTTAATCTTATTAATCTCGATTAAATTCTTTATAAAATTGATTTCATCTCGCGGTGTTACCAATTGTTTGGGGGTTTTATATAAAACATAATCCAACACATTCGATAACTTTTCAATGGTATAATACGACTGATAAACGTGTGATTGTATCGAATTTAATACATTTTTAAACAAATGCTGGTTTAAACGGGTATCAATATTATCAAGCTCGATATTTTCGTACTTACGTTCCATATAACCGGTAGATTTATTATAATCTTCGATCATTTTCTTGTACTGGCGCATTTTATACCAAAAGAAAAAAACTGCAACAATTAGCAGTAAAATTACATAGTCTTTAAAAACCATTAGTTGTTGCTAATTACTGGTTTTTTTGTGCTTTTCGCTCACATCTAACACAGGTACCAAACCTTCTGCCGGCATGTAAATAATCTGAGGTAAATCGCCTTTATCAGCCAACTTTTCTAAAGTTCTAATAAACAAATATTGGTTATATGTTGAATTCAAAGTTCCGTTTTCTAAGCGCATAGCTTCTGCCATACCTTTTGCACGTTCTACTTCTGCTTGGGCATTTAATTTTTCGGCTTCTAAACGCGCTTTAGCTTCTTCAATTAAAATTTTACGATTTTGTTCTGCTTTAGCCATTTCGGCTTTACCAGCCATTTCTTGTTGCCAAACGTTATAAACCGGCAAACCAACCATTAATACAACAATTAAGATTGCTATTGAAACAAAAATAATAACTAAGGGTTTTGTACTTTTCATAATTAATCAAGAATTCCTTTAAATGTAAGTCCTAAAGATACAACATAATTTGAAAAATCGCTCGATTTAGAAAACGAACCGTTTCCAAAAACATTACGATAACCTACTTTAGAAGTAAGATACATAAATGCGGTTTCTTTAACATCTAACGCCACCAAACGATAAGATACATCTGCATAAGGTGTTAGTATGTAATAAGAATCGGTTTTTAATCTACGAGGAACATGTGTACTGTAGCCCATTCCTGTATCGGGATCGTACTGTATCACTTCTTTAGAATCGTTTTGATTACGCAGTATATTTAAAAGAATTCCATTAGAAAAGCCAAAACTCAACGTTAGTTTTTCTGTATTAACAACATCATATTGTAACGGAACACTAAAACTGTACATATTGATTAACGTACGGTCGGTATCATATCCAAACCCATGATTATATTTTGGACTGACGATATTAAGACTTAATCCACCAGAAAAAGCATCGGTAAAATAATATCTTGCCGTAATATCTAAACCAATTTTATTTTTATTGAATGCCGGAATTGTTGTTGCACCTATTGTTACAGCCAAATCGTTTTGTTGCGATTGAGCGAACGTTAGTTGTGTAAACAAAAAAGTAAAAAATAGTAGTAGCTGTTTCATAATGTTTGATTTTCATAATTAATCTAACGCTCCTTTTATCGTAAAGCCTAAAGATACAATATAGTTTCTAAAATCACTTGGTTTTGTAAAGTCGCCCTTGCCAAAAGTAAATTGATAACCTGCATTTCCGGTAACATACAAAGCGGTATTGCTCTTAGGATCGATATTTGCCACTTTCACAGCAATATCGATATTTGGCGTTAAAGAAAAGTAGGCATCGCGGTTTAAACGAACAGGCGTTTTCACAACTGTTGTTACTCCTGTTTCTTCATCGTAATGTTCTTCTATTTTTAACTGGTTTTTATCGCGTAATGTACCTAAAGAAAGTCCCGGAGAAATTCCCATTCCAATTTGAAACTTTTCGTTATTAATCACATCGTACTGTAAAGGCACATTGATGCCTAAATAATGCATAATAGAATTATTGGTATCGTACCCGAAACCATGTGTAAATTTATCGTTTGTGTAAATATAGTTGTTCCCGATAGAGAAAGCGTCGGTAATGTAATATCTTAAACCGACTTCGGCTCCTAAACGGTTGCTGTTAAAAACCGGCAAAACGGTTGCTTTTGCGGTAAACGCCAAATCGTTTTGTTGTGATTGAGCGAAAGTTATCTGTGCGAATAATAAGGCTGATAAAAGTAGTGCGTGTTTCATAATGCTAGATTTTCTTCTGCGAATACAAAAAGCAAGCCAAAAAGAAAACCGCCCAGATTATTGAGCGGTTTTGTATTGATTATTATTTTTAGAACCCAGCCAGATTGATGATTTTACCAGGAACTATAATTACTTTTTTAGGTGTTTTACCTTGTAATTGTGCCTGTGTACGTTCATCGTTCATAATAATTTCTTCGATTTGTTCTGCGGTTAAATCTAAAGGCAGTTCAATTTTAAAACGCATTTTTCCGTTGAATGAAACCGGATATTCTTTTGAACTTTCTACCAGATATTTCTCTTCGAATTTAGGAAACAGCTGTTGTGAAACCGAATCGGTATGACCTAACATATTCCATAATTCTTCTGCAATGTGCGGTGCATAAGGTGAAATTACAATTGCCAATGGCTCTAAAATAGCGCGGTGGTTGCATTTGTGCTGTTGCAGTTCGTTTACACAGATCATGAATTGAGAAACCGATGTATTGAACGAGAAATTCTCGATGTCTTCGGTTACTTTTTTAATGGTTTTATGTAACGATTTGTACATGTCTGCCGTTGGTTCGTCGTTTGTAACGATTAAGCCGTTATCGTCTGCATATAAACGCCATAGTTTTTTAAGGAAACCAAACACACCTGTAATTCCTGCAGTATTCCAAGGTTTTGATTGTTCTAACGGACCTAAAAACATTTCGTATAAACGCAATGTATCTGCACCGTATTCTTCACAAATATCATCGGGGCTTACAACATTATATTTTGACTTCGACATTTTTTCGACTTCGTGTCCTACAATGTATTTACCAGAATCTTCAGCATATATTTTATTAATCCCTAAACCTTTATATCTACTTCCGTTTTTAAATTTTTCAATATCCAATTCGCTTGTTACAGGATTAACATATTCTACCTCTATATGAAAAGGTCTAATAACTGAAGTTTCTTTAACATAAGTAACATTAAACCCTTTATCTTTTAAATAAGACAAATACTCTTCAACAATCTTATTCAATAATTCTGATTCTTCTCCTCTACCATGTGCTTCATATGCTGATTTTGGAACCATGAAATTAGGAGTTCTGTCAATTAATTCAGGTAAAGCATTGAAATCACTTCCAGTAAAACCTAGATTAAAAATATAACCAAAAGCCGAAGTACCCAAAATCATTCCTTGATTGATTAACTTTTGGAACGGTTCTTCGGTTGGTACAATTCCCATATCCTTTAAAAACTTGTTCCAAAAACGCGAATACAGTAAATGTCCGGTTGCATGTTCGCTTCCGCCAATGTATAAATCAACATTCTGCCAGTAATCAATAGCTTCTTTCGATGCTATTTCGTTATCGTTATCAGCATCCATATATCGCAACCAATACCACGAAGAACCTGCCCAACCTGGCATGGTGTTAAGTTCTAATGGAAAAATGGTTTGGTTATCAACTTCGCTCGAGCTGACAACTGAATTACTTTTAGTATCCCAAGCCCAATTGGTTGCGTTACCTAATGGCGGCTGACCATCTTCGGTTGGCAAATATTTTTCAACTTCGGGTAATTCAATCGGTAAATATTTCGGATCGATCATTTTAGGCAATCCGTTCACATAATAAACCGGAAAAGGCTCGCCCCAATAACGCTGACGCGAAAAAACAGCATCGCGCAAACGGTAATTTACTTTTGCTTTCCCCTGCCCTATTTTTTCTAAGTCGTCAATAGCTTTTTTAGTCGCTGCCTTGTAATCCAATCCGTTTAAAAAATCAGAATTTTGTAATTCAAAACCAGTTTTTTCGGTGTACGCTTCTTCAGAAATATCCTTATTAAAAATATTAATGATTTCTGGCATTCCGTTTTGTCCGGCAAAGTGTTTTGCAAATGCATAATCGCGCTCATCACCACACGGAACCGCCATAACCGCACCTGTACCGTAGCCTGCCAAAACATAATCGCCAATCCAGATTGCAACCGGTTCTTTGGTGAAAGGATGTTCTGCATACGCACCGGTAAACACACCCGAAATGGTTTTAACATCTGCCATACGTTCACGTTCTGATCGTTTTGCAGTTGCTTGAACATACGCATCAACAGCCGCTTTTTGATCAGCAGTTGTAATTGCACCAACCAATTCGTGTTCCGGAGCCAATGTCATGAAATTTACTCCGAAAATAGTATCAGGACGCGTTGTAAAAACCTCAATGTCGAATGTTGAATGTCCAAAGTCTGTAACGTCTTGCCCTTCCACTTTCGACTTTTGACTTTTGACTTTAAAATTTACAGACGCACCTACTGATTTTCCGATCCAATTGCGTTGTGCTTCTTTGATAGATTCGCTCCAATCAATAGTATCCAAACCTTGCAACAAACGTTCTGCATAAGCAGAAATACGCATGCTCCATTGGGTCATTTTTTTACGAATCACCGGATGACCGCCACGTTCTGAAACGCCGTTTACAATTTCATCATTCGCTAAAACCGTTCCTAATGCAGGACACCAGTTCACTTCGGTTTCAGCCAAATAAGTCAATCTGTATTTTAATAAAATTCTTTCTTGATCATCGGCAGAAAATGCATTCCACTGATCAGCAGAAAAAACGTCGATATTTTCATCGGATACCGCATTTACATTCGCATTTCCTTCTTTCGAAAAAAGATCAATCAATGTACAGATGCTCTCTGCTTTATCGGTATTTTTATTGTACCACGCATTAAACAACTGAATAAAAATGCGCTGTGTATGTTTATAATATTCTGGGTTTGATGTACGTACTTCACGATTCCAATCGAACGAAAAACCAATTTTATCTAATTGTTCGCGGTAACGTTTAATGTTTGTTTCGGTTGTAACCGCAGGATGCTGCCCTGTTTGAATTGCATATTGTTCTGCCGGCAAACCAAAAGAATCGTACCCTTGCGGATGCAGTACGTTAAAACCCTGATGACGTTTGTAGCGCGCATAAATATCAGACGCAATGTAACCCAACGGATGCCCAACGTGTAAGCCCGCACCAGACGGATAAGGAAACATGTCTAACACATAATATTTTGGTTTGGTTGATTGATTACTTGCTTTGAACGTATTGTTAGCGCTCCAGTATTTCTGCCATTTGGCTTCTATTTCTTTTGGATTGTATTTCATCTTGTAAGCCTGTGATTTTTAACAGTTACAAAATTACTTTAATTTCTTTAGATTACTAATTTTTTATTATATTAACCAATTGTTAACCAAATATAGTTTCTGAGTTAATTTTTATCGAAAAAAAAACCTAAATACAATTGTAATAAGAAAAAACTTATTTATTTTAGAAAAAAATATCTTTACAAAAATAAATTACGTAAAATAGTATTAAAAACATTTGAATATGACTACAACATTTAAACCTATAGAAAAAGAAGATATAGCAGATTTAGTTTTCCCTGCAACTGATGTTTTAACCGATAAACACGAAATTTTACAACGCAAGCAAGATTTGGAAAAAGCAATGGCAATGGGAAATACCGATCACGTAAAAATTGAAATTTTCTTTGAAGATGATACAAACCAGCTGGTAACAAACACAACCGTTTGGGCGGTTACACCAGAACATTTGGTACTTAAAAAAGGCGTTACCATACCAGTGAACAGAATTTACCGAATTATATAAATAATAATTTTCAAATAGTACTTTAAATATTCCGGACTTGTTCCGGAATATCCTTTTTATGCAAGGATCGTAATGAGAAGCTTGATAAAGATTGTTTTTTCAGCATTCTAATTCAACATTCTAAAAAATGGTTAAGTATATATTTAAATTGTTTATTATCTTTACCCACTAAATAATAAAATTATGGCTACAGCGTACGAAAAATATCAAAAGCGCAGATTAATATCGTCTTACTTTTCGGTTATTTTAAGTATTTTTTTAGTGTTGTTTTTGTTGGGATCATTAGGAATGTTCGTTATTAATTATGAAAAAATATCGAACAATTTTAAGGAAAACATTCCAATGTCGATTTATTTTAAAGAGAATGTAAACGAAACACAGCTTGCAGCCTATCAAACCGAATTAGGTCAGCAGAAATTTATTAAAGACCTTACTTTTGTTCATAAAGATTCGGCAGCTAACGCACATCAAAAAACAATTGGTGAAGATTTTGTGAAATTTTTGGGCTTTAATCCATTGCAACATTCGTTCGATTTACACTTTAACGGTGCTTACGTTGAAAAAGATTCTATCAAAGATATTGAAATAGGCATTAAAGAAAACCCGTTGGTTGACGAAGTTGTTTACGATTCGCAATTGGTTGATTTAGTGAACAAAAACATAAAAACAATCAGTTTCTGGATTTTAATAATCAGTGGCGTTTTCGCTTTTATATCGATACTTTTAATTAACAGTTCGCTGCGTTTATCGATCTATTCAAAACGTTTCATTATAAAAACAATGCAAATGGTTGGTGCAACAAAATCGTTCATTCGTAAACCATTCATCATTACAAGCGTAAAATTGGGTGTAATAGGATCGGTTTTGGCAATCATTGGTATTTTGGCGTTAACAGCTTATGCAGACAGCAAACTACCAACATTAGGATTATTAAGCGATGTACAGTCGATAGTTTTAGTATGCGGAGCCGTATTTATTGTGGGAATAATCATTACCTACATTAGCACGTATTTTGCAACGCAACGCTTTTTAAATTTAAAATCAGACGATTTATACCTGTAACTTATGGAAAATAATACCGAAAAATCATTTTTGTTCAGCAAACAGAACTACGTACTTTTATTGGCAGGTGTCGCGGTAATTGCTTTAGGCTTTTTACTAATGGCAGGCGGAAACAGTGAAGATCCAAATGTTTTTAACGAAGCTGTTTTCAGTTTCAGAAGAATTCGTTTAGCACCAACCGTAATTTTTATTGGTTTTGGAATCTGCATTTATTCGATCTTTAAAAACCCTGCAAAAAAATCATAAAAAACTTATAAATGGATTTATTACAAGCCATCATCATTGCAATTGTTGAAGGACTAACAGAATATTTACCTATTTCATCTACAGCTCACATGGGCTTTACTGCGGCTCTTCTAGGAATGGAAGAGTCTGAGTTTTTAAAGATGTTTCAGGTTTCAATACAGTTTGGAGCGATCTTATCGATTGTAGTTTTATATTGGAAGAAATTCTTCGATTTCAGCAACCTGCAATTCTACTACAAACTGGCATTTGCAGTGATTCCTGCATTGGGATTGGGTTATTTGTTAGATGATAAAATTGAAGCTGTTTTAGGAAATCAAATTGCTATTTCATCTGTTTTGGTTTTGGGCGGAATCGTACTTTTATTCGTAGATCGCTGGTTTAAAAATCCGAAAATTCACGATGAAAAAGACATTACGTTTAAAACGGCAATTACCATTGGTTTTTGGCAATGTTTGGCAATGATGCCTGGAACATCACGTTCGGCAGCATCAATCATCGGTGGTATGACGCAAGGTTTAAGCAGAAAAGCAGCCGCAGAATTTTCGTTCTTTTTAGCTGTTCCAACCATGTTAGCTGTTACGGTTTACTCCATTTTTGTAAAAACCTGGGGCAAAGGAACAGCAACCGAAATGAAAGGTTACGAAATGATTTTGCAAGATCAGCACCACATTATATTGTTCATAATTGGTAACGTTATTGCATTTATAACCGCTTTAATTGCTGTAAAAACATTCATTGCCGTACTTACAAAATACGGATTTAAATTTTGGGGCTGGTATAGAATTGTGATTGGAATTGGACTGTTAATTTACTTTTACACTAAATAATGCAGAAATTATCAAAGGAAGATTTTCTGGAAGGACAGATTTTACTGATAGACAAACCGTTATCTTGGAGTTCTTTTCAGGCGGTAAACAAAATAAAATACGCGTTACTAAAAAATTTAGATCTTCCTAAAAAGTTCAAAATTGGTCATGCGGGAACGTTGGATCCTTTAGCATCGGGACTTTTAATTATCTGTACCGGAAAATTCACTAAGCGAATTGCAGAACTACAAGGTCAGGTTAAAGAATACACTGGAACTATTACTGTTGGTGCAACTACACCGTCATACGATTTGGAAACCGAAATTAATCAGGAATTTCCTATCGATCATATATCGAACGAACTAATAGAAGAAAACCGTAAAAAATTTATTGGAGTTATAGATCAGTTCCCTCCTATTTTTTCGGCTTTAAAGAAAGATGGCAAACGTTTGTACGAACATGCGCGTGCGGGCGAAGAAGTTGAAATTGCATCAAGAAAAATTGAAATTATCGAGTTTGAAATCACAAGAATTGCCTTACCCGAAATTGATTTCAGAGTAGTTTGTAGCAAAGGAACTTACATTAGATCTTTAGCTTTCGATTTTGGAAAAGCCTTAAATTCAGGCGGGCATTTAACCGCATTGCGAAGAACCAAAATAGGCGATTTTTCTGTTGCTGATGCTATAGAGCCGTTAGCCTTTGAGAAAATATATAATTTAAATTTTAAAGAAGCCGAATAAGCTTCTTTTTTGCTTATGAAAAACATTCTATTCTTTTTATTGTTTACTCTATCAGCTTTTGCTCAAAAAACCGAATTAAAAAATGGCGATCTACTGTTTATCAATATAAATTGCGGCGAAATGTGTAATGCCATTAACGCAGTTACAAACGGCTATAAAAACAACGATTTTAATCACATGGGGTTGGTTGTTGCAACAGCAAAAAATGAATATTATGTGTACGAAGCCATTGGAAAATCTGTAGTAAAAACACCGCTTAAAGATATTTTGTCTTACACAAAAAACACGGTTTATGTAGGTACATTAAAGCGTAAACATCTTTATTTAATTCCAAAAGCTATTTCGTTTTGCGAAGAAAATCTAGGCGTTCCGTATGATGATGATTTTTTATATGATAACGGTAAATATTATTGTTCCGAATTAATTTACGATGCGTTTAAATTCGCAAATAATAACAAACCGTTTTTTAAGTTATTTCCAATGACGTATAAAGAGCCAAAATCGGATAAGTTTTTTCCTGTTTGGACAGAACATTTTGCAAAACGCAGAATAGAAATTCCCGAAGGAAAACCGGGTTGTAACCCAGGCGGAATGAGTCTTGATAAAAAAATAACTTTGAAAGTGTTTCAAATGTAAAATATAAAAGGTCTGAAATTTTCAGACCTTTTATATTATTAATATTGTTCTAAAAAGTAGTTTAATAAATCGGTAGTGGTAACAATACCAACCAGTTCATTGCCGTTTTCAACAACCGGAAGCGAATGAAATGTCTGTTTCGCCAAAATTTCAATTACTTCTTTTACCGTAGTATCAGCCGTAACCGTTAACGGAACTTTCGCCATAACCTGCGGAATTGTAAACATATCGTACACAACAGATTCAACCGTATCTTCGTTGTCATTAACATCCGCATAACTTATTTTCAACAGGTCGGAATAACTTAAAACGCCTACAATTGATTTTCCATCAACAACCGGAATATGTCTGATGTTGTGCTTTTTGAATAAACTTTCTGCTTCGTAAAGTGATTGATTCGTGGTTAATGTTTCTAAATTTTTGGTCATAATTTGTGACACAGGAACTCTTTGTTTCATAATTGCGTTATTTAAAATTTGATTTATCTTTAGAACAAATCTATTGCGCATCAATCAAAAAAATCATGACAAATAACATAGCGATTTAAGTATTTTTTTCGTAAATTTAAGTAGCACTGCCGAGCGTTTCTTTTGTCGGAATTGCAACAAAATCATAAGGTATCAAACGTTAAAACCACTTTTGTTTGATAAACTCCTTTTTATATCAATTGAAAAAACCGTAATTTTATAAGGAACAAGAAAATTATAAAGCTATGAGTTTAGACAAATTTAAATCGTTACACAACCAAAACCAACCGTTACTAATTGCCAATACGTGGGATGCCATTAGCAGTAAAGCTGCCGAAAAAGCGGGTTTTCAGGTAATAGGAACATCAAGCCATGCCATTGCGAATATTTTGGGGTATGAAGACGGTGAGAATATTCCGTTTGAAGAAATGTTTTTTATGATCGAAAAAATTGCGAAATCTACTTCATTATTGGTTTCTGCCGATTTTGAATCAGGATATTCTGATGATCCGCAACAGGTTGCCAAAAATGTAGAAAAATTGGTTGATGCCGGTATTTTAGGAATCAATCTGGAAGATGGTTTAACCAACGGAAAAGATCGATCTTTAGGTGATGTTTCTGTTTTGACTGATAAAATCAAAGCTATAAAATCGCATCTTCAATCGAAAGGAAAAGACATCTACATTAATGCGCGTATCGATACCTACACAACCAAACATGCCGATGCAATCAACGAGACTTTAAAGCGTATTAAAGCTTACGAAGCTGCTGGTGCGGACGGATTTTTTGTTCCACTGATAAATACCGATGAAGATATTAAAACGGTTTTAGAAACCACGCAACTTCCATTAAACGTTTTTATGAAAGACGGATTGAAAACCTACGAAGAATTTGCCGCTTTAGGTGTACACAGAGTTAGCTACGGTAACGGAATTCATGCGAAAATCACCGAAGCTACAAATAAAGCCTTTGATGATTTAATGAATACAAAATCATTAAAATAGTCACAGAATCTGTGGTAATAAACTATTTAAATCCTTAGCCTGAAAAACTAAGGATTTATTGTTAAAAAAAAGTTCAATAAAAAACAACAAATCTTTAAATTCACTACTTTTATACGTCATAGTATTTAAGCTAAAATTTAAGTATGAGTTTTAATTATACAGAGATTGAACGCGTAACAAAGCTTACGAAAAAAGAGTTCATAGAGAATTACTACAAAAAGCAGAGACCTGTGGTAATTACCAATCAAATTGAAGACTGGCCTGCATTTACCAAATGGAATTTAGACTTTATTAAAGAAATTGCCGGCGATAAAACAGTTCCGCTTTACGACAGCAGAAAAACCGATTATACAAAAAAAGTAAACGAGCCCGATTTTAAAATGACAATGGCAGAATACATTGATATTTTAGAAAAAGGTCCGACCGATTTACGTATTTTTCTGTACAACCTTATGAAAGATGCTCCGTCTATGAAAGACGATATGCGTTGGCCGGATTTAGGCATCAGGTTGCTTAAAAATTTGCCGTTGGTATTTTTTGGTGGCGAGAATGCCAAGGTTTTCATGCATTACGATATTGATTTCCCAAATATTTTCCATTTTCATTTCGATGGAAAAAAGCAGTGCGTATTGGTAGATCCTAAAGAAACAAAATACATGTACCGTTTGCCGTATTCGTGGATTTGTCATGAAGAAATAGATTTTGACAATCCGGATTTTGACCGTTTTCCGGCACTTAAAAAAGTAAATCCGTATATTACACAATTGCAACATGGCGAAATGCTTTATATGCCTGAAGGTTGGTGGCATTATATGAAGTATCAAACGCCAGGATTTTCTTTAAGTTTACGATCGTTGGCAGGCAGACCAAAAAATTTGTTCAACGGTTTAAAGAATGTAGTTTTCAACAGATATTATGATAATTACATGCGTAAAACAAAAGGACAACAGTGGTTAGATTATAAAGATGCCGAAGCAATCAGACGCACGAATGCTTTGCTGAAATAATCTTAAATTGTCAATAATTTTGTCACATCGAGCGAAGTCGAGATGCAACCCAACAACCAACAAAAAGGTCTCGACTACGCTCGACCTGACAGTTTTTAAACAGTTATTTAAGAAAAAACTAAAAACACATTTATGAAAAACTTTATTCTACTTGTTTCTTTTTGCGCACTGGCTTCGTGCAAGAAGCCCTTAGCTAATTTTACCGAAGCACAACCAGCAAATACAAAAGATCAATCTGCATTTCCCAACAAAATGATTGGAACGTATCACAATTACGAAACAGATACCGATTTAGTTATTCAAAAAGAATTAATTTTAAGTACACAGTACTTTAGAGATACCTTATCAGAAAAAGATCTTTTAAAAATTCAGCAGGAAATAGAATTAACATCGAAAAAACTAAACGACACCTTGTTTATTGCGAGTTATAATGTAACCGACACGATTTTTAATCTGCAACAAAATGATATTTTAAGAAAATTGAAAGGCTATTATTTTCTAAATATTGCAAACGAAGATAAAAACTGGAATGTTACCAAATTAAAATTTAAAAACAACATTGTTTCCTTAAACGATATTCATACAGAAGAAGAAATTAATACGCTGGCAGAATTAACCGAAACAGTTGTAGATACTATTCGCCCAGCAACTTTTAAACTTTCTAAAAAACAGTTTAGAAAATTTGTTAAACAAAACGGTTTTACTGAAGGAAGTGTTTATGTTAAAAAGAATTAATTCGAAAGTGCTTCTAAACTACAATAAAAACTACCATTATTTTGTCATTCCGACGAAGGAGGAATCTCAGTAGTAATTTAATGAGATTCATCGTTACATTTCATTTCACTCTGAATGACAATATATAAATCTTAAAACGCAGCTTAATTAGCTGCGTTTTTTAATAGATCAATCAGTTCATTCTGCATAGAAATTCCTTTATCGTTATTGTACCAAACTTGTACACCTTCTTTTACTTTGTCGTTAAAACCTCCGTTTTCATCTAACAGTCGTTTTACTTCAACTTGTGCAGTTGCAGGGCGCGGTCCCCAAGTAAACAATTCCTTATTTAAATTGGCAGAAACAGCGATTAATTTAGGAATCGATTTTCCGCCATTAGTTAAATACTGTTGCATTAACTCCTCATTATCATCGCGTAAAACCAAGCGCAAATCAATTAGTGGGTTAATTTCTGCAAGCTTTTGCATTACCGGAACATTCTGTGCAGCATCGCCACACCAGCTTTCTGTAAGTACAATCCAAATCTGTTTTTCAGAAATCTGCTTTGTAAGATTTTCTAATTCCGGAAGTATTTGCTGGGTTTTATCTAAACGCTTCATTCTGGCACGGTTCAGTTTTGTAAAATCCGTAAGCATCTCATTTTGCTCGTGTCCTGTTGAACTGTTCTCGTTAACTTTTTGGTCGATCAAATTTAAATAATCGTTATAAGACATCGAATTTTCGATTGCTTTTTGAAATATTGCCTGCATAATTTGTATTTTTATACAAAAATAACGATTTAACGTTACAAAAAATAATGAATAACAATTCAACCGTTTTCGGTTTGGCATTATCGGGCGGCGGTCACAAAGGAATTGCCCATGCCGGTGTGTTACAGTTTTTAAACGAACAAGAAATTTTTCCGGAAATTATATCGGGAACAAGCGCAGGATCTATTGTTGGCGGATTGTATGCCAATGGAATGAAACCTAAAAGCATACTTACTTTTTTTAAATCGGTAAGTTTGTTCAGTTGGACGCATTTATCTTTTAAAAAGGCTGGTTTTTTAGATGCCGATCAGTTTGCACGCTATCTTGATAAAGAATTTGGCGACAAAACCATTAAAGATTTAGATGTTGAACTGTATATTTCGGCAACCGAAATTGAACGCGGTAAATTAAAAATCTTTCATAAAAACACAAAAGTAGTATCGGCAATATTGGCATCAAGCGCATTTCCTGGAGTATTTTCACCGGTAATTATCAACAATAAAGTGTACAGCGACGGCGGTATTTTAAATAATTATCCGGTAAATACCATTCAGGGGCGTTGCGATTTTTTAATTGGCAGCAATGTAAATCCGGTGTTAATGTATAATCAAACTCGGTTTACATCAATAAAATCGGTTGCATTACGCGCTTTTGAAATTATGATGATGCAGAATACTTTTCCGCAAAACGAATTGTGTGACTGGCATATTCAGCCCGAAGCTCTTGCAAATTACAGCACCTTTGAAACATCGAAAAAAAGAATGGACGAAATTTTTGACATCGGTTATCAGGAAGCAAAAAAGAACTTCGAAAAAATAAAAGATAAATTGCCTTAAGGGAATCATTCATAATTGATGTTTTTTAATTATCTGATTTTTTTTCGTAAATTTGAATTGCAAAGAGTTTTAAAACCATGGACTTACAAACAAGAAAAATAGAATTTGTACAGGCTTTTCTTAAACTTCAAAGCGAAGAAATGATCTCTCAATTTGAAAAACTTTTAAGAAATGCGAAACAATCAGAATCTGAAAAAGATTTTGAGCCTTTTACTGTGGAGGAATTAAACGAACGTATTTTACAATCGGAAAAAGATTTTGAAAACAACAAGTTTAAAACAACCGCTGAACTTCTTTCAAAATACTAAGCGGTGAACTATAAAATTGTGTGGTCTGCATTTTCTGAAAAACAGATTGATGTTATTTTCAATTATTACACGCAAAAAGCAACTTCAAAAGTTGCTTTAGAAATTATTACTAAAATACTTTTAGCTCCGGATATTTTACTCAACAATCCAAAAATCGGACAAAAAGGACCTACTTTACAGCACAGATTAATTACATATCACTATATGTTAGCGTTGAATTACAAAATCATTTATTCAATTGATGACGATGAAATGCTGATAAAAATTGGCGATGTTTTCGATACCCGTCAAAACCCAAATAAAATAGATCGGGAAAAATAAAAGATAAATTACCTTAAGCGTTTTTAAACAATAGCAAAAATGATATATTTGCAAATAAATTTTTCCTCGGTATGAAATACAAAAGAATACTTTTAAAATTAAGCGGTGAAGCTTTAATGGGCGACAACCAATATGGTATTGACCCAAATCGCTTGGCAGAATATGCGCAAGAAATAAAAAAAGTAGTTAATTTAGGTGTAGAAGTAGCCATTGTAATTGGCGGAGGAAACATTTTTAGAGGCGTTGCCGGTGCTAGCAAAGGTATGGATCGCGTTCAAGGCGATTATATGGGAATGCTAGCAACCGTAATTAACGGAATGGCGTTACAAGGCGCGTTGGAAGATGCAGGAATGCTTACCCGTTTGCAAACAGCCTTAAAAATTGAAGCAATTGCAGAGCCATATATTAAACGTAGAGCCGTTCGCCATTTAGAAAAAGGCAGAATTGTAATTTTTGGTGCAGGTACGGGAAATCCGTATTTTACAACTGATACCGCTGCTGTTTTAAGAGGAATTGAAGTTGGTGCCGATGTTATTTTAAAAGGAACAAGAGTTGATGGCGTGTATACTGCCGATCCTGAAAAAGATCCAACTGCAACTAAATATGAAAACATTTCGTTTGCCGATGTCTTAGAAAAAGGATTAAATGTTATGGATACTACTGCATTTACTTTAAGTCAAGAAAACAATCTACCAATTGTTGTTTTTGATATGAACAAAGAAAGTAATTTATTAAAATTGTGCCAAGGTGACAATATTGGAACAACCGTTTATTAACAAGATATTTTAAAGTCATGACAGAAGAAATTAATTTTATTATAGACGAAGCCAAAGAATCTATGAACGGTTCTATTGAGCATTTAAACAAAGCTTTATTAAACATACGTGCTGGTAAAGCCAACCCGCAAATGTTAGGGGCGGTTTTTGTAGATTACTATGGGTCGGCAACTGCTTTGTCACAAGTTGCAAACATTAATGTACCAGATCCGCGTACGTTAACCGTTACACCTTGGGAAAAAAACATGTTACAACCTATTGAAAAAGCAATTATGATTGCTAATTTAGGTTTAAACCCAATGAATAACGGCGACATGATTATTATTAACATTCCTGCGTTAACAGAAGAGCGTCGTAAAGATTTAGCAAAACAAGCGAAAACAGAAGCAGAAGATGCTAAAATATCGATCCGTAATGCTCGTAAAGACGCGAATACCGACATCAAGAAACAGGAAAAAGAAGGAACCTCTGAAGATATTTGTAAAGATGCCGAAGACCGCGTTCAGAAATTAACTGATAATTTTATTAAAAAAATCGATGAAATCTACGCTGAAAAAGAAGCAGAAATCATGAAAGTATAATTAAAAAGCCACTCAATCGAGTGGCTTTTCTGCTAAATAAATAGCTATCAAAAATGTTTGTATTGGTTCTAGTTTGTTAAGGTGAGTTCTATTTGAAAAACAAAATATTTCTCTTTATGGTAATCTGGATCAGAATCAAAATTAACGTGAATCCATTTCTTTAAAGTTGGGTTAAAATACCATATATTTGA
>Ga0233380_1000556_pt1 | contig 19060 bp, 23 predicted proteins | sample ElkDunMinimDraft_9_FD_191541 | JGI IMG/M metagenome (GOLD analysis project Ga0233380, IMG submission 191541) | Fecal eukaryotic communites from dung pellets of Tule Elk in California, USA - Elk Dung F36 | ecosystem: Host-associated > Mammals > Digestive system > Large intestine > Fecal | place... | reverse complement strand
GGAGTCCTCTCCCCCCGGCGCGGATCGAGGGGGTCGCGCGCGAAGATCCGCGAGGCAGGTGAGACGCCGTGTCAGACCGCCGCGTGGTGATCCTGTGCGGGCCGCCCGGCGCCGGCAAGACGACCGCGGCGCGCGCCTCGGGCCTCGAGGTGTTCGACCGCGACGACCCGCAATGGTCTGGCGAGTCCGATTTCCGCCGCGCGCTGGCCGACCTGGCCCGCGACCCCGCGGCGCGCGCGGCAGTGATCCGCTCGGGGGCGACGTCGTCGGCCCGGGCCAAGGCTGCTCAGCTCGTGAACGCCACGCATGTCTTCGTGCTGCTGGCTGACGAGGCTGAGCTCAAGCGCCGGGTCCGCGCACGGGGTCGCGCGGACCTGGTCACTGGTATCGCCTCGGTGCCGAGGTGGCTGGCTTCTTTCGACCGCCTGGACGGGGTTTCTGACTTCCCGGGCTGGGATTCCCTGGCTCCGACGGATCTTTCGGTGGGTGTGCGCAGCAGGGAGTGGTGATGCCCGTGCTCAAGGCTGACCTGCAGCAGCGCGCCACGGACCTGGGGCTGTCCACGGACGGCACGAAGGCTGACCTGGAGGCGCGCATCGCCGCCGCGGAGGCCGCTGCGGCTGTGGCCGCTACCGACAGGCGCGGCAGAGTCCGCAAGGCGCTGGACGCCTCGGTGAAGGCCGCCACGCACCTCACGGTCGTGGATTTCGCCGTCGTCGAGGCCGCTCGGGCCCTGGCGGACAAGATCGACGCCTGGGACGTGATCGTCGAGTGGGCGCTGGAAGACGCGGCCGAGACTGAGAGCCGGCCCAAGGTCCCCCAGAACGACAACGTGTCTCTGGCCTCGTTCCTCAAGTACTGCCAGTCGCTCGGCCTGGCGCCGGACCAGCGCAAGGAACGTCCGACGACCACCGCGACGCCTGGCACCGCCGCTCGGAAGAAGTCCGAGCGGCCGTCCGAGCCGGAGGGGGGCGCCGGTGACAACGTCGGCAGCGTCACTCCGCTCGCAAAGTTCCTCGCGGCTCGCGGCGACCGGTCGGCGTAAGCAGTACCTCGGCAAGGAGGCGCCGCGGATCTGGACGCCGCCACTGCGCGAGCTGACCGACGACACGACCCTCGGGTTCGCCGCCGTCGAGTTCGCCGAGCAGGTCTGCGGGATCTCGCTGTTCCCCTGGCAACGGTGGCTGCTGATCCACGCTCTGGAGCTCGCGCCTGGCGTGACTGCCGAGACGATCTTCGACCGCGGGCCGCTCGATCCGATCTTCCGGTTCCGCAAGGTCGTGGTCCTGGTGGCCCGCCAGAACGGCAAGAGCACGCTCTCCCAGGTGCTCAGCCTGTTCTTCCTGTACGCCCTGGGCGTGGCTCTGATCCTGGGCACCGCGCAGGACCTGGACACCGCCGAGGAGGTCTGGGAGGGCGCCCTCGACATCATCGACGAGACGCCTGAACTGTCCGCCCGCGCGCTCAAGCCGATCATGGTCAACGGCAAGAAGACCATCCGGCTCGACGGCGGCGAGCGGTACAAGGTCAAGGCCGCCAACCGCAAGGCCGGCCGCGGCCTGTCCGGGGACCTGATCCTGCTGGACGAGCTGCGCGAGCACCAGTCCTGGGACGCGTGGGGCGCGATCACGAAGACGACCAACGCTCGGCCGTCCGCCCTGATCTGGTCCATGTCGAACGCCGGGGACGCGACGTCGGTCGTCCTGCGGTACCTGCGCAAGCTCGCACACGCCGAGCTGGGTGACCCGGACGGCATCAACGCCGCCGAGAACCCTGAGGACCTGCTGCCCGTCGAGCAGGAGGCCGCCGACGCGCTCGACGAGGCCGTGGCCGAACTAGTCGACGAGGCGCTCGAGGAGCTGCTCGACGAGTCCACGCTGGGCCTGTTCGAGTGGTCCGCACCCCCAGGGCTCGCGGTCACGGACATCGAGGGCATCTTGCAGGCCAACCCGTCGGTCGGCTACGGCATCGCACTGCGCACCATCCTGAGCGACGCCCGCGACGACCCCGAGTGGGTGTTCCGGACCGAGTGCCTGTGCCAGTGGTCCGATGGCACCCTGGAGGGCGCCTTCCCGCCCGGGAAGTGGGAGGCCGGCTGGCCGCTCGTCGACAAGGAGCACCCCGAACGGTCCGAGGCCGCCTCCGAGATCGCCACGGACTCCCGTCTGATGTTCTGCCTGGACGTCTCGGTGAACCGTGACAAGTCCCACGTCGCCGTCGCAGGGCTCCGCGCGGACGGCACCCCGCACCTCGAGGTGATCGCCTCCCGGGCCGGTACGGACTGGGTGGTGTCCCGGACCGAGGGCGAGGACGGCAAGGAGCAGGTGCGAGGCTGGTTCGCCGAGCGCGCCGGCTCCCGCTACAAGGACATGCAGGTCGTGGTCCAGACCCGCGGCGCCCCGGCGTCCTCGCTCATCGAGGACCTGGAGAAGATCGACGGCCTGACGGTCGTCGACTGGTCCGGCGGCGAGCTCGGCAACGCCACCGGCCTGCTGTACGACGCCGTGGCCCTGCCCGACCGGGCGGGCGTGCGGCACAACCCGCAGCCTGTGCTCGACGTGGCCGCCTCTGTGGCAGCGACCAAATACCTGGGCGGCGGATCGGTGGTCTGGGACCGCCTCAAGTCGCCCGCTGACATCGCGCCGCTGGTGGCTGTCACCGGAGCTCTGTGGGGGCTGCTGCGCCCCCAAGGGCCCGTGAAGGCTCCACCGCCCGACATCTTCTGAGAGGAGGCCGACATGGTCAAGAAGTTCGCTGTGACCCTGGCTGGACTGACTCGCGAGCAGGTGTCCGGCGGCGCGCTGGGCACCGGCTCCGTATCCCTCGCGGTCGGCGTCGGGGTCGTCGCCGGCGTCGGCTTCGGCTTCATCGCTCTCGGCGTGTGCCTCGTCGGCATCGCTCTCCTGCTCGGCTGGACCGACTGATGGGGTATCTGAGCCGCAAGCCGCGCTCTCCGGCCGCCCAGGACGTCGCCGACCTCGTCCCCGAGGCTGCCAAGATGTCCGGCGGGCTCGCCGGCCTCCTGTCGCAGGGCTCGAACTGGGGCATGGGTCCCGACCCCGAGTATCCGGCCTCGACGTTCCTGAACCACGTCTACCAGGGCTTCGACAAGAACGAGCTGGTCTACGCGTGCATCGAGGAGAAGTCCACGAGCATCGCCGAGGCCCCGGTCCGGGTCTACGACGCCGCCCAGCGCAGCCGTGACCCGATCGACACCCACCCGCTGCGCCAGCTGATCGCCAACCCGAACCCGCTCATGACCGAGTTCGAGATGTACGAGATGCTGCAGCTCCACCTCGACCTAGCCGGCAACGCGTTCTGGGAGATCGTCACCGACCGTGCCGGCCGCCCTGTCGAGCTGTGGCCGTTGCGCCCGGACCTGGTGCGGATGAAGCGCAGTCGGTCGTCGCTGTCGTACGGCTATTTCGTGGACGGCGCGGTCTACCCGGTCGACGTGCTCCACTTCCGTCTCCCGTCGCCGGTCGACCCCCTGGTGGGCACGCCCCCGATGCGTGCGGCGCTGCGGGCCACAGCACTGGACAACGAGGCCACCGACTTCGTCAAGGCGCTCCTGCAGAACCACGCCATCCCAGGCGTCGTCATCACGATGGCCGACCTCGAGCACGCGCTCGACGAGGCCACCACGAACCGGCTCAAGACGAAGTGGAAGCAGTCCTACGGCGGAAAGCGACGCGGCGAGCCCGCGTTCCTGCAGGCCGGTATGGACGTCAAGGCGCTCGGACTCAACCTCAAGGACCTCGAGTTCCCCGACCTACGCACGATCTCCGAATCGCGGATCTGCATGTCGTTCGGCGTCCCGCCGATCCTAGTCGGCGCGAAGATCGGCCTGGACCGGTCCACGTTCGCTAACTACGCCGAGGCGCGCAAGTCGTTCTGGGAAGAGACTCTGATGCCGCTGCAGAAGCGGGTGGCGTCAGCGATCAACGCCCGGCTCCTGCCGATGTTCGGCTCCGGCTCTGGCGTGCGCCGCGTGGTCGCCCGGCACGACAACTCCGAGGTTCTCGCGCTGCGCGAGGATGAACTGGCGCGGTGGACCCGGGCCACGGAGGCGTTCCGTGCCGGCGGCCTGACTCTGAACGACTACCGCCGCGAGGTCGGCAAGGAGCCGGTCGCGGGCGGCGACGTCTTCTTCGTGCCGTCGGGCATCATCGCGACGCGCGACGCCGCGGGGAACATGCAGCAGGTCGTGGAGCCCGCCGCCCGGCCTGCGCCAGCCCCGGGTGCCACGGAGGAGCCGTGATCCCTTGGGACACCGCGCTCAAGGCGGTCAGGGATGGCCCGGCCCGGGAGGATCAGGAGGCTCGCTACGAGCGGGTGTTCCGGCAGTTCTACGAGCGGGTCGAGCTCGACTGGCAGGCGCAGGTGCTGGACGCGAAGGCGTTCGGCGACGGCGCCTACTCCGCAGGCCTGCGGGCGCTGCTCACCCGGCAGCTGCTCCGCCTGAACATCGACGTCACGTCCGAGATTGGTTCGTCCGTCCTGTCGTCCTACCGACCCGGGCTCGTCCTGGCGTACCTGCAGCTGCACTCAGCCGGCCAGGCCGAGCGGATCACGGTCGACGTGCTCGACCGGATCCAGGCCGTCACCACCGGCGTGCTGCAGCGCACGCGCGAGGTCCTGGCCGAGGGCATGGCCGAGATGTTCCAGCAGAAGAAGACGTCCGGCTCCGTCCGGCTCGCCGAATCGCTGGTCACCGAGGCCCGTTCCCGCGGTGCGTTCGAGGCGGCCAAGCAGGCCGTGAATGACGGCCGCCAGGTCACCAAGACCTGGAATGTGACGTCGCTCGACCCGCGCCGTTCTCACGCCGCGATCAACGGCGAGACGGTCGGCGTTGAGGAACGGTTCTCCAACGGTCTCCGGTTCCCCGGAGACCCCGACGGCGACATCGACGAGACCGCCGGTTGCAAGTGCCGACTACAGATCAAGATTCAGGAGGGCTGACGGATGCTGGAACACCTCACCGTCCCCATCCAGTGGAAGGCCGCCGGCGACGCGGGGACCCTGGAGGGCTACGCGTCCACGTTCGGGAACGTCGACCTGGGTGGCGACGTCGTCGTCAAGGGCGCGTTCGCCAAGACCATCGCGAACATCAAGGCCAACGGCATCCCGCTGCTGGCCGACCATGTCGCTTCCACGGCGTCCGTGCTCGGCACGATCTTCGACGCGAGCGAGGACGAGACCGGCCTCAAGATCAAGGCCAAGTTCTCCTCCGCGCCCTCGGCGCAGGACGTGCGGACCAAGCTCCTGGAGGGGCACCTGGACCGTATGTCGATCGGGTACGACCCGGTCGAGTACGCGTTCGTGGACGGCGAAGACGGCCGCCAGAATCGGAAGCTGATCGAGATCAAGCTCTGGGAAGCCAGCGTCGTCGTCTTCCCCATGAACCCCGAGGCCGCCGTCGGCCGCGTGAAGTCGCTGCTCGGCTCGTTCGACGAGCCGATGCGCGCCGCGGTGATCGACGCGCTGTCCACGAAGAACACTCTTCCGCCCAGTGCACAGGGCGGCTCCCCCACCGACGAGGCGGGGGAACAGTCGGGCGACGAGCCTGGCGCCAGCACCGCACCGGCCGACGAGGCCGGGCGCGCGCCTGACGAGGGTGCGGCGGGATGGGATCGCTGGAAGTCGCAGGCCGTTCTGGCCGGGCGTGATCCCGAAGCAACCGCGAGCTCGGCCGACGTGGCCGGCGTTCGTACCCGACTGGAGCTGCTCGAGGCGGACATCGCCCTGCAGCTCGCCACCCGAGAGGACTGAGCACATGACTCACCCGTTCCTGGAGCAGGCCGCCCAGCACCTGGCGCAGGCCCGCGCGATCAACGACGAGTTCGAGGGCAAGGCGATGCCGGCCGAGGCTGGCACGCAGATGAAGGCGCACCTCGCCCAGGCTTCCACGCTGCGCGACCGCGTCAGCGCCGAGGCCGAGCTCAAGGCCAACGAGGCCTGGCTCTCCGAGCCGCAGTACAAGCACGACATGACCGGCGGTGGAAGCGTCGCCGACGAGTTCGGCCACGGCGCCCCGCTCCTGGCCTCCGAGAAGAAGGCGTTCGCGCACGAGGCGTTCATGACGTTCGTCCGCAAGGGCGCCGACAGCATGTCTCGCGAGCAGAAGGCCGCGCTGGTCGAGAACTCCGACGGCCAGAAGCTCGTCCCGACGGACTACGCCGGGACGATCCTCAAGGACGTGTCCCGCGACGCGGTCATCCGCAACCTGGCCACGGTCCGGCCGACGACGTCCAACCTGGTCGACATCGGCAACATCTCCATCAGCCAGCCGGGCTGGGGCAAGCTGGAGACCGGCGCCACGGCGACGGACCCCATGGGCACCCCCAACAAGGACACCATCACCGTCCACAACCTGAACGCCCTGGTGCTGCTCGGCGTGGACGAGCTCGACGACGCCGACAACATCGAGTCGATCATCCGCACCGAGCTCTCGGCGAAGTTCGCCGAGGCCGAGGACGACGCGTTCGCGGGCGGTTCGGGCACGGCGATGCCGTGGGCCATTACCCACGGTGTCACCCAGACCGTCACGGCGGCCGCGGGCGAGACCCTGGTGGCGGACGACCTGACCCGTCTCAAGTACGCGGTCAAGAACGCGAAGTTCCGCAACGCCGGCGTCTACCTGGGCCACACCTCGGCCGAGGAGTCCGTGGCGCTGCTCAAGGGCTCCGACGGTCACTACCTCTGGCGCATGTCGATGCGTGACGGCGAGCCCGCCACGCTCCTCGGCCGCCCGTGGTACACGGTCGACGGCCTGGAGGCCATGGACGCGGACGAGGACGAGACGGTGGGCACCAACGCGTCGGTCGTCTACGGCGACATCCGCAGCGGCTACATGGTCGCCGACCGTCGTCAGCTGACGGTGCAGCGCCTCGTGGAGCGGTACGCGGAGACCGGCAAGGTCGGCCTCCTGTTCCGCCACCGCGTGGGCGGCGACGTCGTCCGCCCGCTGGCCCTGGCCAAGCTCCTGCTCTGACGAGCCCACCGAGTAGTGGCAGTCACGCACCGTGACTGCCACTACTCGGCGCCCCACCCCACCCTGTAGCACCCGAGAGGACCCCTGCCGTGAAGATCATCTCCCTGACCAGCGCCTCCATCCGCATCGGCGGCGTCGCCGTCGCCCTGGAGAAGGACGCCGAGGTCGAGGTGCCCGACTCCAAGGCGAAGCACCTGATCAAGGTCGGGCTCGCCAAGGCCGTCGAGACCAAGGCGCCCGCGAACCGCCAGACGAAGACCGCCGCCCCGGCCGCGGCCAAGGCCGACGAGACCAAGGCTCCCGCCGACGAGGCGAAGACCAACGCGGCCAGCACCAAGGCCGACGAGAAGTAACGACGGGCGCCAAGGGAGGCGAGCATGAACCCGATCACTCCTGCGGAGCTCGCCGACTTCCCCGGCGCGCCGTTCCCGGCTTCGGTCGTCACGACAGCCCAGGCGCGCCTGGAGCGCGTCCTGGGCTGGCACGTCTCGCCCAGCAAGGCCGAGACGATCAAGGCGACCGGGTCCCGCGGCGACGACCGCGACCGCCTGATCCTGCCCTCGCGGTACATCACGGCCGTGACGGAGGTGCGGGACTCGCACGGCACCGTCGTGCCGTCGTGGAGCCTGACCTCGGCCACCGAGGCGATTCTCACGGGCTGCTACTGGAACCCGGGCGAGGTCTACGAGGTCGACGTCACCCACGGTCACGTGAACCTGCCGGCGGACCTGCTGCCGGAGCTCGCGGGCATGTGCTCAGACGTGCTCCGAGACCGCACGGTGGCCTCAGAGTCGGCCGGCCCGTTCTCGGTTGCGTTCCGCAACCAGCTCCTGGCGGGATCGTCCGCGCTGCGTGCCTACTCGATCTACTCGGGGGTGTGACGTGGGCCCACTGCGGTTCATCCACACCGTCACCGTGCGCCCGTACCAGGGCAGCGGCGGCATGGGCCCGGTGTGGGGCGACCCCGTCACCGTCGCGGCGTTCGTGCTCGAGGAGTCGAAGATGGTCCGCGACGCCTCGGCGTCCGAGGTGGTGTCGTCCACGCAGGTCTACTGCGCGATCGACGTCGCCGCGCCGCCGGAGTCGCTGGTGACCGTGTGGCCGGGCGAGTCGTTCGAGCGTGAGGCCCAGGTCATCACCGCGGCGCACTCGCACTGGCAGCGCCGCTCGTTCCAGACGCTGAACCTGACGTAGGGGGCCATTCGTGAGCACGATCGCCGCAGCGACCCTGGTCCACATCATGAAGCAAGCCGTGGCTGACGGCCTGAATGACGCCGCCAAGCTGGTGCAGGAGGATGCCCGCGAGCTCGCGCCGAAGGACACCGAGGAACTGGTCGAGTCCATCAAGATTGACGAGGCTACGCCGCGGCAGGCGACACCTACGGCGAGGGTCTACACCGGCGCACGGCACGCCGTACCGCAGCACGAGCGACTGGACTACGCGCACCCGAATGGCGGCCAGGCCAAGTATCTGGAAGCGGCCGCGCTACAGGGCCGTAGCAAGGTGGAAGCCGCCATCGCCGCGCGCGTACGGCAAGCCTTCGGCTGACCCGTCCTCCTCACGCTCTGGCGCCCGGGGCTGGTCCCAGTCGTCCAGCTGCGAGTAGTTCTCTGGCGGCTCCGGCATCGTGAGCCGGTCGCGCAGCCACTCGGCTGCCGCCTTCGACCACGCCCTGATCCTCATGGACCGAACGGTGCGCGACGGCGCGTTCGCGCGCAACGAAAGCAGGGGGTGAACGTGAAGGATTCCGAGGCGATCGAAGCCCTGGCGCAGATCCTCGAAGACCGCAGCGTCGGCAAGTGGGACCCGAGCGGGACCTACGCGGCCTCTGACGTCGGCATCTTCTACGGGCCGATCAGCTCGAAGCCGGACCGCGCGATCGGCATCACGCGCTACGGCGGCTCCCCGGACGCGACGTACGACGGCGACCGGGGCCCGCGCCTGTTCCAGGTGCGCGTGCGCGGCCTGCCCGGCAGCACGAAGTCGGCCGACGACCTGGCTGACGCCGTAGACGCCGTCCTGCGGCGCATGGCCCACACGGCGGGCCTCTCCTCGGCGTGGGCATCCGGCCCGCTCCCCCTCGGTGCCGACGGCAGTCTCCGGACCGAGCTGACCCTCAACTACCTCGTCACCACGGAGGACTGAACCATGCCCGAAACCCCCGCACTCCCGGCCGGATCCGAGTACGGCAAGTCGTACGAGTACGGCCTCGACCTGGACACCTCGGCGACCGACACGCCCGCATGGCAGGCCGTGCGCCGGATGTTCAACTTCGTTCCCTCGCCGGCCGCGATCACCCAGTCCGCGCAGACGTACGACGACTTCGGCGCCCCGAACGAGGACGTGACCGGGCACAGCTGGTCCGTCGCGTTCTCGGTGTACGTGAGCCGCGCCGCCGGCGTGCTGCCCCCCGAGCTGGCCGCGCTGTTCGACCGCACGCGCCCGGAGTCCAAGGGCTCGGCCGCCACGATCAAGGCGCGCTGGTACCACAAGCCCGAGAACGACGAGATGATCGACACCACCGATGCCTTCGAGGGCGTCGCCACGGTCGGCATCACGCGCGCCAACACCGGCCCGGACGGCACCAACGAGATGTGGAACGTCACCCTGACCGGGAAGGGTCCGCACAAGTCCATCACCAACCCGTGGGCGGGCTGGGAAGAGGACGAGGGCGGCCTGTGATCCTCGGGGATCTCAGCGAGCACGTCGCCGCGATCGCGGGCGAGGCATCGCTGGAGCTGCCGTACGCCGGCAAGGTGTACCTGGCGCCCCAGCCCGGCCTCGCCCGCGGCGTGCGATGCACGCAGTACCTGGTGGCCGAGACGCCGCAGGAGCGTGCCGAGGTGCTCGGCGAGGAGACCTTGCCCGACCTCACCCTGACGCCCGGCGTCGTCGCGCAGATGGACGCGGACGACGTGCCCGCCAGCGTCATCGGGACGTTCGCTCTCGTCGCGCTGGTGGCCTGGACGCGCGGACAGGCCGCGGCCGAGCAGTACGTGGCCCGCCTGCGGGACAAGACGGGCGGTGAGGGTGCCTCGGGGGAAGCCCCGAGCGGTTCCCGGTCACGGAAGCGGACTGGGACCGCTACGGCGTCGGCACGAAAGACCCGGCCACAGGCGTCTGGTCGGACTACCGGATCCCCCGCCGCCTCCTGAGCAAGGCGCCGTCCGAGCCGGCCGCGAACGTCGTCGGCTGGCCGGACATCCTGCGGCGCTGGTCGCTCGTCGTGGCGGACCTGGCGCGGCTGTACCACCTGGACCTGACCGACCCCGCCGCATGGGACCGCCCGTGGGCGCCCGTGCGGGGGTTGGTCCTGGCCCTCCTGAACGAACCCACGTCCCGTCTGCGGGCCGATCTGGGAGGTGGTGACTGATGCGCGTTGCCGAGCTCGAGAGTCTGTTCACCGCCAAGGTGGACGACTTCACCAAGGGCGCGGACAAGGTCGAGTCCCGGCAGAAGGCGATCGACGGCAAGACCGTCACCACCCCGTTCGACGCGGACATCACCAAGGCCGAGGCCAAGGTCGAGGACTTCACGCGTGAGCTGGAGATCCTGCGGCACATGGACGCCTCGCCCGAGGTGGACGCCGACATCGCGAAGGCGGAGGCGTCGCTCGGCAAGGCGGAGTCCCGGCTGCGCGCGGTCGAGGGACTGCGCGCTGAGTTCCAGGTAACGGCCGACGTCTCGGACGCCGAGGGCGAGCTGGACGGCCTGGCCGACGAGGCGGAGGCGGCGGGCGCCGACGGCGGCGAGCGGGCGGGCGGCGCGCTCGGCAACCGGATCATCGCCGCCCTGGCCGCCATCCCGATCGCGGGCTCCGTGATCAAGATCGGTGAGGCGATCGGCGATGCCCTGCTGTCCGGCCTGGACAACGAGGTGCGCTCCGACACCCTGGCCGCACGCACCGGCCTGGACGAGGCCACCGTGGCCCGCCTGGGGCGCGCCGCGGGCGAGGCGTACGCGTCGAACTTCGGCGAGTCCATCGAGGCCAACATGGACACCGCGCGGGTCGCGGTGGAGACCGGCCTGCTCGACCCGCAGTCGACCGACAGGGACGCCCAGGCCGTCATCCAGTCCCTGTCCGGGGTCGCTGACGTGCTCGGCGAGGACATCCCGAACGTGGCCCGGGCTGCCGCCCAGCTGCTCAAGACCGGGCTGGCGACGGACGCGGCCGGCGCGTTCGACATCATCGTCAAGGGGCAGCAGGCGGGGCTGAACGTCTCCGAGGACTGGCTGGACACCCTCAACGAGTACGGCACCCAGGCGCGCAACCTTGGGCTCGAGGCACCCCAGTTCCTCGGCCTGCTGAACCAGGCCGTCCAGGCCGGTGCGCGGGACACGGACGTCGCGGCGGACGCGCTCAAGGAATACTCGATCCGGGCGCGCGACGTCGGGGACACGGGCGCGCGCGAGGCGTTCGAGGCCCTGGGGTTCTCGGCCGACGAGATGCAGCAGAAGGTCGCCGGCGGCGGGGACTCGGCCGTCGAGGCCCTGGACCTGACGTTCGACGCGCTGCAGAAGATCGAGGACCCGGCCAAGCGGAACGCCGCAGCCGTGGCCCTGTTCGGCACGCAGGCCGAGGACCTCGGCGAGGCCCTGTTCGCTATGGACCTCGACACCGCGGCGTCCAAGTTCGACAGCCTCGACGGCGCGGCCAACAGGGCTCTCACGACCCTGGCCGACAACACGGCCGGCAAGGTCGAGCAGGCAAAGCGGGCCATCGAGCAGGCAGCCGACGGCGTCCAGGGGGCGCTGGCCCAGGCGTTCGCGCCGCAGCTCAACGAGCTCGCCGACTTCGTCTCGACGCACCGCGAAGAGATCGTATCGATGCTCTTCGATGCAGCGGACGGCGCAGTCGAGTTCGGCAAGGCGGTGGCCAACGGCACGGCCACCGGTGTCGAGGCGCTCGGCGACTTCGCGGGCTCCATCGCACCACTCATCGACGGGCTCGCTGACCTGGCCTACGCGGTCGACGCGGCCCTCCCCGGGGACCAGGAGGCCTTGGCCTTCCGCGACTGGGCCGACGGCGCGATCGAGAACCTCGCGAAGTTCGACGAGGGGACCGAGCGCACCGCCGACCAAATCCGCACGGCCCTGATCGAGAACGCCCTCGACCCCGCGCAGGAGAAGATCAGCAGCCTGCGCGTTCCCGCTGAGACCGCCGCGGCCCTGAGCGACGCGACCAACATCCTGTCCAAGGACATCGGTGGTGTCGGGTACGCCGCCGACGGGTCACAGCTGTCGCTGCAGCTCCTGAACGGCGAGGTGAACACCTCGACCCGGGACGGCAAGATCCTGGACAGCCAGCTCAACCGGGTGCGGGACTCGCTGTACGACCAGGTGTCCGCCGCGGCGGCCGCCGGCGAGGGGCAGTCCTCACTGCGTGAGCGCGTGCGCAACGCCCGCTCGGCGTTCATCGACCAGATGGAGGCCATGGGGCTGACCCGGGGCGAGGCCGCGCGCCTGGCGGACCAGTACGGGCTGATCCCCAAGAAGGTCCTGACCGACGTGAAGGCCGACGGGTCGCAGGCCAAGGCGGAGGCCAAGGCGGTGCGCGACGAGCTGGCCAAGATCAAGGACAAGACGGTCACGATCACCACGTTCCGCAAGGAGAACTTCGAGCGGGCGCAGATCGACGACAACCGCAGCCGCACGGGGTTCGCCACCGGTGGCTGGGTCTACGGGCCCGGCACGTCCACGTCCGACTCGATCGACGCGAGCCTGTCGGTGGGCGAGTTCGTGGTCAATGCGCGGGCCGCCGCCCGGCACCGGGACCTGCTGGAGGACATCAACGACTCCGGCCGTGCCCGGTTCGCGAACGGCGGGCCTACCTCCGGGGTGTCGCGGTCGATCGTCGTCAACCAGTACGGCGGCACGACGACCGTGCGGGACATCGTCCGCGCTGACCGTGCGCTCGAGCTGCTGGAGGCGCCCTCGTGAGCTACTTCGTCCTGGTCGCCCCGGCGGCGGCGCCCACGGCGCCGGTCATCCCGCAGGACGTCGTCCTGTGGCTGGAGTCGTGGGACGGGTCGCAGCGACTGAGCCTGTCCGAGGGTCCCGTACGGTGGAAGGCCGGCGCGACAGGCCTGGAGGTGGCCCCGTCGGACGTGCTGCTCGCGCCCACCCCGGGCGTATCTGGTGCGTCCGTCTCCGGGGTGTCCTACCCGCCGCGTGAGGCGCTCCTGCCGGTGACCGTGGAGGGCGACGGCTGGCCGGGCCTGAACGAGGCGAAGGAGCTCCTTCGCTCCATCACCGACCCGGCGCAGGGCATGACGCCTGACGGGTCGTTCCGTCTGGTGGCCACCACGCCGTCGGGCACCCGCCAGCTCGGCCTCGCGTACCGGTCCGGGCTGGAGGGCCTGGGCATCCCCTCGCACGTGCGCCAGAACTTCGTCCTGGAGGTCGTGGCGCCCCAGCCGTTCGCCGAGGACCGGAACGTGCAGACCCGACCGTTCCGGCTGGAGCAGAACACCGCACCGTTCCTCGGTGGCGTCTGGGGCGAGATCGCCCTGGCGTCGTCCCGGATCGCCGGGCCGGACACGCCTGTCGTCATGACCAGCGCCGTGCCGGTGTACCCGGTCACCACCGTGATCGGCCCCGCCGACTCGATCCTGATAACCGGGGATAACGGGCTCCGGCTCGACATCCCCGACGGCGTCGAGGCGGGCGAGGTGCTCGAGGTGGTGACCGACCCGCGGCGCAAGAGCACGCGCGTGAACGGCGCAATCGCAGCCGGGCGGCTGGCGCGCGGGTCGCGCCTGGCGCCGTTCGGCCTGGGCACCACAACCCTGTCGGTGTCGGCACCGGGCGCCACCGCGGACACCCGCCTGCTGGTGTCCTGGCGCACCCTGCACAGGAGCCTCCTATGACGTGGTCGATCACCCCGCGCGAACCCGACCTGGGGCGCACGCTGGACGACATCTCCCAGTGGTCCTCCATCGACCTGGTGGAGCGCTTCAACGGGATCGGGACCTGGGTGCTGGACGGTCCCGCCGGCCTGCTGGACGTGTTCACCCCGGACATGGGCGTCATCCTCGATCGCGAGGGCAAGCAAGCCGTCTCCGGAACCGTGCGTGCCATCGATCGCATCTACGAGCACGACGACAAGGGGCGCCTGGTCGACAAGGCCATCGTCGGGTTCATTGAGGACAACGCGCCCCTGTGGTGGCGCCACTGCTGGCCCGACCCGTCACACAACCTGACCTCGACCCTGAGCACGTTCTCGGCGGCGCACGACGTGCGCACGGGCGCGCGCGAGACCATCCTGCTCGGCTATATCGCCGCCAACCTGGGCCCGTCGGCGCCGATCGCCGCCCGCCGCCTGGCCGGGCTCGTGCTGCCGACGTCGCTCGGCCGCGGCGGGTCCACCACCTGGCGGGCCCGCATGGACGTGCTCGGCGAGGTCGTCGCCTCCCTGGCGGAGGCCGCCGGCCTGCGGGTGCGGATCGTGCACGACGAGCCGACCCCGTCCACTCCGCGCCTGCTGCTGGAGGTCACCGAGGTCACCGACCGGTCCGCGAACGTCGTGTTCGGCGGGCCGGACGCCGCCCGCGCCATGGGCCCCATCGCCTCGTACCGGTACTCGCTGTCCGCACCCGAGGTCACGGCCGCCATCGCGTTCGCCGCCGGCGAGCTGACGGCGCGCGAGGCTGCGATGCGGGTCGACACCACGGCGGAGTCGATCTGGAACCGCCGCGTGGAGGGGCTCGTAGACCAGCGCCAGACCGACGACCAGACGGTCGTCGACGACGCGCTGATCGAGCGCCTGGAGCAGGGCGCCACCCCGACCGTGACCAACTTCCAGATCTCGGCCACCGGCGGTCTGAAGTACGGCACGGACTACTTCCTGGGCGACGTCGTCGGCGTCGAGCTGCCCGGCCTGCCCCTGGCGATCTCCGACCGCCGGCTGCGCGAGGTCTCCACCACCATCCGCCCGGGCCAGGACGACGAAGTCTCCCTCGTCGTCGGTGCGCCCGGCGCGGAGTCCCGTTCAACGAGCCAGGCCGCGAAGCTCAACCGGCTGCTCAAGCGCATGGCCAAGTTCGAGAGGAACACCTGATGGCGACTGACGCAGCAGACTCGGGCCCGCTGCTCGAGGAGATCTTCACCGACGACCAGTGGGACGCCAACTTCGTCGACGGCATGGGGATCATCAACGACACGGACGGTTCGGCGTTCAAGCTGAACCTCCCGCCGGCGACGGACGTGGCCGAGATCGGGTCCACCACGGTGGAGTCCAACCTCGTCGCGGCCGGGCGCGGCCTGACCATCGCGATGGGGGCCACGCAGTCGCTGGAGATCCCGGCGGCACTGACCGGCGGCACTACGGGGCGCACCGACCTGATCGTGGCGCGCTGTGACCTGGAGGACTTCGACGAGCCGCCCGGGCCCGTGCGCCTGCACCGCATCGAGGGCACCCCGGGGTCGCTGTCCGTGCCGGCCTACGACCCGAAGACCGACCTGCGGCTGTATGCCGTGCGCCGGCGGCAGGGCGAGGGTCTGAACCAGACGATCGTGACGGACATGCGCCAGTGGATGGGCCGTTCCATCCTGGTCCGCCCGGGCACGAACCTGCCGGCCAGCCCGCTCGGCACCCGAGCGGCCCGTGACGGCGTGGTGTTCCTGCGCGACATGGTCGGCTCCGCGCCGGACTGGGTGGAGCAGTACCGCGCCCGCGTCTCGCTGACCGGTGGCTCGGCCACCGAGGCGTTCGGTGAGGGGTTCAGCCGCCAGGACGAGTGCCGCATGGACCGTCTCGGCAAGGCGCGCACCCTGCACTACGCGGTCAAGCGCACCGGGTTCGCGTTCTCGCTGCCCGCCGACGGCCGCCAGATCCTCGGGCTCGTCCACGACGAGGACAAGCCGGCCGCCGCGACCGCGACGTGGACAGGCCAGGCCCGCACGACGACCAACGGGTTCGCCGCGTGCGGCGGGATCATCTCCCGCGCGACGTGCCGCATCTACCTCGACTGGGTCTCCACCACGGCGCTCCTGGGTCCGGCAGGCCCGGACAACACCATCGCGTTCGACGCCCACTGGCACGTCCAGTGACCGACCGCTTCCCCGACCTGGAGGTATGACGTGTACCCGATCTACTCGGCCCCGGTCCGCCACGCCGTCACAGGCGAGCCGATGAGGGAGCTGGTCGGCGAGCAGGTCGTCATCGTGACCCGCGCAACGACCGACCCGTACCCGATCTACAACGGCGCAGAGGACCCCATCGCGGGCTCCCTCGTCACGGTCAGCTCGACGTTCGAGACGCCGCTGGTCAACATCGACACCGACACGCCGGCCGACGTGTACCTGGACTGGTACCACCCGGGCTCCGGGGCCCGCGGCGAGATCAACTTCGAGGAGCAGCTGCGTGCCCAGGCGCGTGCGGCTGCGGAGGCGGCCGAGCAGGCCTTCGCCGACATCCAGGCGTACATCGCCGCCAACCCGCCCGGTGGTGGCGTGACCGATCATGGTGCGCTCGGTGGCCTCGGGGACGATGACCACCCGCAGTACTTCACCGCCGCGCGCCTGGCTGCGTGGGGGTACAGCAAGGAGGAGGCGGCGACCCTCATCGCCAACTCCGTGGCTGCGGCGGCTCCCGCGAACCGCGACCGCGGCAACCACACGGGCAAGCAGCCGATCAGCTCGGTCGAGAACCTGGAGTCACGTCTGGTCGCGGTCGAGAACGGCACCACCGGTGGCGGCGGTGGCATCCTCCTGTTGCCCGAGGGCAGCGACGTCCCGCTGGGCACGCCGCCCGGGCTGGTCGGCTTCATCCCGGACGACAGCGTCCCGGCGCCGACGCTCGTGGAGACCATCTCACACGACTCCGAGGGGACGACGGTCACCTGCGCGCTGCCATCCGGTGTCCAGGTCGGCGACGCGGTCATCTTCATCCCGTCCTTCGACCCGGCTGTCACCGGCGGCGACAACATCACCGTGACCGACACCGGCTGGTCGGAGATCCTGGACTACTCGGCGCAGCAGGCGCGCGAAGTCGCGGCGTACGTGTACCGCGTCGCCGACTCCACGGCGCTGGCCGCGCTGGGTGCCACGGTCACGGCGACCTGGGCGGGCACGGCCGCGCGGCGCATGGGTGTGGTCTTCACCGTGCCGGGCTCGCTGGTCTCCTCCGCGTGGCCTGCGTACACCTCCGGCTCGAACCGCTCGCCCGCCACCGTCAACACCCCGACCACCACGGGCGCCACGATCCAGGGGTTCGCCACCGCGACCGTGCCGTTCCATAAGGTGGTCCTCGCGGTCACCAACGACCTCGGGGCCAACCCCGCGGCATCCTCCGGGTTCACGCTGGTCGGCTCGGCGACGTGCTCCACCGGTGGCGCGCAGCCGCGCACCCTGACCGTGCTGATCAAGGACCTGGCCGCCGCGCCCGTCCCGGCCGCCACGGTCACCCACCCCGCCGCGGCCAGCGCCACCCATGGTGGCGGCCAGTTCATCGTGCCGGTGGCGCCATGACCCGCGTCTACGTGGACGACCTGAGCTACTGGGACGGCGAGGCGCTCGTGCCCGGCGTCGACCTGCGGTACTGGACGGGCAGCGAGGTCGTGGACCTGACCGGGCCGCTGCTGCGCATCCCGCGCGGGTACGCGTCGGTGGCCGACATGCTCTCGCGGCCCTACGCGTACTTCGCGCACCGCGGCGGCAGTGCCGAGTACCCCGAGCACTCCCTGCGCGGCTACACCCAGTGCGTGGTCGAGGGCTTCGGCTGCCTGGAGTGGTCCACGCAGCGCACCTCGGACGGAGTCTTCGTCGGCTGCCACGACCCGAACGTCAACGCGGTCGTGGTCGGCGGCGGGAGCTACCCGCCCATCAACCAGATGACGTGGGCACAGATCCAGCAGCTGATGATCAAGCCCCCGCCGGCGCACCCCGAGCGGGCACCGCAGCCGTTCATGCGGCTCGAGCAGCTCATCGCGGCGTACGGCAAGACGCACGTCATCATGATCGACCCGAAGAACGTCGGGTCGGCCCACTATGCGCAGCTGCTCAACCTGATGGACGCCAACGGTGGGCCCGCACGCTTCATCGGCAAGTGGGTCGGCTCGAACGCCCAGTGGTCCACGGCCCTGCGCTCACGCGGGTACAAGTCGTGGGGCGCGTTCTACTCGACCGACGACCGGTCCATGGTGACCGCGGCGCAGGGGCAGTGGGACGTCCTGGGCTTCAACTACGGCGGCTCGGCCCCGCAGGAGGACTGGGACTTCATCCTCAGCTTCGGCAAGCCCGTCTACGCCCACGTGTGCCCCGACCAGGCGGCCGTCGACACCGGCATCGCCAAGGGCGCCCGCGGCGCGCAGGTCTCGGGCATCGAGGCGGTCGACGTCTACAAGGAGTTCCCCTGATGCCCTACCTGACGGCCCCACCCGCAGCCAAGAAGACCGACCGGACCGTGCTGACCATCCAGTACCTGGCGTGTATCGCCATCGGCGTGCTGGCCGCGTTCATCCGCGAGGAACCCGGGATCAGCATCCTGGGCTGGATCCTGCTCGCCTCCTCGATCCCCTGCGCGATCGGTGCCATCACCGGCCGGTGGGAGATCGAGTCCATCGGGATCTGGCCGCTGGCCTTTACCCTGCTGGGGTCCCTGGTCCTGATCGACGCCGGACCGGCCAACGTCGTCTGGTGGGTGGTCCTCGCGTTCGATGCCGCCCTGATCCGGCAGTGGCTCCGGCTGTACCTCCAGCTCCGTAAGCACATCCGGCATCGGCGGCTACTTCACTCGCTCGATGCCGGAGGTGCTGAATGACAGAGATCATCCTGGGTGCGTTCGCTGCCCTGGGTGCGGCCGGCGCGATCGTGAGCTCGGTCCTCAACCACCGCGCCGGGACCCGCAAGGACCGCCGCGAGACCGAGAACGACCTGTGGCAACGCCTGGTGTCCGAGCGGACCCGTGCCGAGAACGAGCGCGACAAGGCGAACGCCGAGCGTGACGAGGCCGAGGACGAGCGCGACGACGAGCGGGCCTACGTCCGTGCGCTCGAACGCGCCCTGACCAAGAACGACATCGAGCTGCCCGACCGCCCGGTGCGGGCCCGGACCTGAGGAGGACC
>Ga0233380_1000553_pt1 | contig 19113 bp, 23 predicted proteins | sample ElkDunMinimDraft_9_FD_191541 | JGI IMG/M metagenome (GOLD analysis project Ga0233380, IMG submission 191541) | Fecal eukaryotic communites from dung pellets of Tule Elk in California, USA - Elk Dung F36 | ecosystem: Host-associated > Mammals > Digestive system > Large intestine > Fecal | place... | reverse complement strand
AGGAACCAGGCCGACAGCCCGCCGAGCAGCAGGCCGCAGAGCAGCGCCGCGAAAGCGAAGCCGATGGCGTAGCGCCAGCTCGTGCGGCTTGACACGGAAGCTCGGGTGTTCATGCTGCCTCTTCCAGATGCTCGTTGTCGGCCAGCACGATCGCCCGGTCGGCGAGCGCCGCCAGAGCCTCGTCATGGGTCGCGACGACGACCAGACGCGACCGCGACATGTCGGAAATGACGCGCCGGATGGAAGCCGCGGTGGCGGGATCGAGCTTCGCCGTCGGCTCGTCGGCGATCACGGCACGTCCCGTCAGCGCTGCGCGCGCGACCGCGATGCGCAGCCGCTGTCCGCCGGAAAGGTTCGCGCCGCCCTCGTCGACATGTGCGGCGAGCCCGCCCGGCAGCAGTTCGTCGTCGAGCAGGCCGACGCTGCCGGCCGCAAGGAGGATGCGCTCGGGCGCGACGTCGCCGACATTCCACGCGATCGCGTCGGCCAGCGTTCCTTCGGGCACGTAGGCGTCCGTCGCGATCCAGGTGTATTCGGCGGGCAGGGGGCCGGAGCGCGGAGCGTCCAGGGGATCGACGCCGGCGATGCGGCGCAGCAGGGTCGACTTGCCCGAGCCGCTCGGGCCGACGACCGCGACCAGCCCGCGGGCCGGCATGGGCAGCTTCGCGATGCCGTCGAGGGCGGGGAGGCCGGGCATTTCCGGCGCCGCGCCGTCGAGCAGACGGTCGAGCGCCCCGGCCGCCGCAACGCCTTCGGCCTTGGCGTGATATTGCTCCGAGAAGCGCCGGAACGGCGCGAAATAATCCGGCGCGATCATCAGGATGAAGAGGCTCTGCCAGAGCTCCAGGTTGGAGAAGCCGGGGATCATGGCGAGCTTGAGATGGCCGAGGCCGAGGAACACGGCGAGCATCGCGATCGACAGCGAGGCGAAGAAGTCGATGATGCCGGCGTTGAGGAAGGCGATCCTCAGCACGCCCATCGTGTTTTCCGCATGGGCCTGAAGCCGGTCGGCGAGCTTATCCTCTTCGGTCGCCAGCGCATGGTTGGCGAGGATGGTGGGAAGCGTGCGTATGCGGTCGGCGAACTGGCCAGCCAGCCGTCCGAAGGCCCGCTCCTGCGCGTCGGCGAGCCGCCGGATCGCATCGCCGACCAGCGCGAAGAAGACGATCATCAAGGGGGTCAGGCCGATAACGAGCAGGGCCGCCTGCCACGACACCAGGACAAGCATGGCGGCCGCGGCGAGCGGCCCGACCGCCATCATGATGGTGGCGGCGCGGTGGCCGATCACAAGAGCCGCAACGGCTTCGGGATGCCGCTGCATGGCGACGATCAGGCTGCCGGCGCTGAGCGACTGGAGCTGGCGGGCCGGCATGTCGGCCAGCCGCTGCCCGGCGGCCTGGCGAAGTCCGGCCGCGACCGTCGTCTCGGCCGAGGCCTGAGCCCGGTCTGCGACCACTCCGGCGAGCGCGGCCAGGACTAGGAGGGCGGCTACGGCAAAGAGAACCCACGCCTGGAGCTCCCCGCCCATGATCGCCTGGCCGATCAGCAGCGCGGCGCCGCCGGAAAAGCCGAGCTTGAGGAGGAGCCGCACGGCCTGCCATCCGAGCAGGCGGTGGAGACCGGCCCTGCCCGTATGCCTTGCGCGATCCAGCGCGCCGAAATCCGGCGGGCTGTCCTGTGTTGCGGCGCTTGTGGCGGGGCGGTCGAGCATGGTTCGCCTTCTCGCATGCAGTTCACGTTTCCTGCTTGATCGAGATCAAGTGTCGCGAAGCATCGCAGGTCTAGAAGGAGCCATTCTGAAAGGACGTTCCATGATAGACCCGCTCCTCGTCGACCTGTCGCGACTGCAGTTTGCGCTGACGGCTCTCTACCACTTCCTCTTCGTGCCGCTGACGCTCGGCCTCTCGATCCTGATCGCGATGATGGAGACGGTCTACGTCATGACCGGCCGCACGATCTGGCGCGACATGACCAAGTTCTGGGGCGTGTTGTTCGGCATCAACTTCGCCCTCGGCGTCGCCACCGGCATCACGATGGAATTCCAGTTCGGCATGAACTGGGCCTACTATTCACACTATGTCGGCGACGTCTTCGGCGCGCCGCTCGCCATCGAGGGCCTGATGGCGTTCTTCCTCGAGGCGACCTTCGTCGGCCTGTTCTTCTTCGGCTGGGATCGGCTGTCGGCGCGCGCCCATCTCGCGGTGACGTGGCTGATGGCGCTGGGCACCAACCTCTCGGCGCTGTGGATCCTGATCGCCAACGGCTGGATGCAGAACCCGGTCGGCTCGGCCTTCAACCCAGACACGATGCGCATGGAAGTCACCGACTTCGCGGCGGTGCTGCTCAACCCGGTCGCGCAGGCGAAATTCGTCCATACGGTCTCGGCCGGCTATGTCTGCGGCGCGGCGTTCGTGCTCGGCGTCTCGGCCTGGTACCTGCTGCGCGGCCGCCATGTAGAGCTCGCCAAGCGCTCCTTCGTCATCGCCTCGGCCTTCGGCGTCGCTTCGGCGCTGTCGGTCATCGTGCTCGGCGACGAGAGCGGCTACGCGCTGACCGACAACCAGAAGATGAAGCTCGCCACCATCGAGGCGATGTGGGAGACCGAGCCCGCGCCTGCCCCCTTCACCCTCTTCGGCATTCCCAGCCATACGGACCGCACGACGCATTTCTCCGTCCATGTCCCCTGGGCAATGGGCATCATCGGAACGCGCTCGATCGACAAGGAGATCCCGGGCATCGACCAGCTCGTCGTCAGGGCGGAAGAGCGCATCCGCGACGGCATCGCCGCCTACGATGCGCTGGAGAGGCTGAAGGCGAACCGGGCCGACAGCGAGGCGCGCGCCGACTTCGACGCTTCGTCGCAGGACCTCGGCTACGCGCTGCTCCTCAAGCAGTTCGTCGAGGACCCGCGCCAGGCGACTGACCAGCAGATCGCCGACGCCGCCTGGACGACCGTCCCGCACGTGCCGGCGCTGTTCTTCACCTTTCGCCTGATGGTGCTCTGCGGCTTCGTCCTGCTCGCGGTGTTCGGCATCTCGCTCTGGCACACGATGCGCGAGGAAGAGGCCCCGCGCTGGCTGTTCTGGATGGCGCTGATCGCCATGCCGCTGCCCTGGATCGCGGCGGAAGTCGGCTGGTTCGTGGCCGAGTTCGGACGCCAGCCCTGGATCATCGAGGGCGTGCTGCCGACCTTCCTCGCTACATCCGAGCTCGGCGTCTCCGACCTCCTGCTCACCATATCGGGCTTCACACTGGTCTACGGCGTGCTGGCGGTCATCGAGGTCAAGCTGATGCTGGCGGCGATCCGCAAGGGTCCCGAGATCGCCGACGTCGTCGACCGCATGTCACCCGTGTCGGCCGCCAGGCCCGACCTGCAGCCCGCTGAATGAACACTGAAGGATCATTGTGATGATCGACTTTCTCTTCGACTACGGAACGCTCCGGGTGATCTGGTGGGTGCTGCTCGGCGTGTTGCTGATCGGCTTCGCGGTCACCGACGGCTTCGACCTGGGCGTGGGCGCCTTGCTGCCCTTCGCCGCTAAGACCGACCTCGAGCGGCGCGTGGCGATCAATACGGTCGGGCCGGTCTGGGAAGGCAACCAGGTCTGGTTCGTGCTCGGCGGCGGCGCTATCTTCGCCGCCTGGCCGGCGCTCTATGCGCTGAGCTTCTCGGGATTCTATCTCGCCATGTTCCTGGTGCTGCTGGCGCTGATCCTGCGCCCTGTCGGCTTCAAGTACCGCTCCAAGAAGCCTGACCCGGTCTGGCGCGCGCGCTGGGACTGGGCCCTCTTCATCGGCGGCGCGGTGCCGGCGCTGATCTTCGGCGTCGCCGTCGGCAACACGCTGCAGGGCGTGCCGTTCCACTTCACGCCCGATCTCCGGCCGATCTACGAGGGCAATTTGTTCGGCCTGCTCAACCCGCTCGCCCTCTATTGCGGGCTGGTGTCGCTGTCGATGCTGGTGATGCACGGCGCCGCCTGGCTGGCCTTCAAGGCGAAGGGCACGGTGGAGGAGCGCGCCAGGACGATCGGCGCGAAGGCCGCCGTCCTCACCTCGGCGCTTTTCGCGGGCGGCGGGGTGCTGATCTGGCTCGGCCTGCTCGGCGGCTACCGCGTGACCAGCCCGGTCGTCTGGGACGGCCCGTCCAACCCGCTCACCAAGACGGTGGTCGCGGACGGCGGCGCATGGCTCGCCAATTTCCAGGCGCATCCGCTGCTGTGGATCGTGCCGCTGCTCGGCGTCGTTGCGCCGCTTCTGGCGGCCCTCGGCTTCCGCGCCAGGCGTGAAGGCCTGACCTTCCTGGCCTCCAAGCTCGGCGTGGCGATGATCGTCGCGACGGTCGGCGTGGCGATGTTCCCGATCCTCCTGCCGTCGAGCACGAACCCCGATCACTCGCTGGCGGTGTTCGACGCTTCGTCGAGCCGCGCGACGCTGCGCAACATGCTGCTCGCCACCGTCGTCTTCATGCCGATCATCCTCGCCTACACCGCCTGGGTCTACAAAGTGCTGTGGGGCAAGGTCGGCGAGGAGGACATCAAGAGCGCCGGACACTCGGCCTACTGAATGCAACCGGAGAAAACGCCATGTGGTACTTCGCCTGGATACTCGGCCTTGGGCTGGCCGCCGCCGTCGGCATCCTCAACGCGCTCTGGTACGAGCTGCGCACCGTGCGCGAGGATCCGACCCACGAGTCGGTGCCGCTGCCGACGCCCTGACATGGGAATGCTGGACGCAAGGGAGGTGGCCATGAAGGACAAACGGCCGGCTTTGGAATGCCCACAGCCCGAGGACTGCCCGGTCGGCGGCGCATGCTCGCCGGCGCGCTTCGTGCCCTGCATCGACATGGCGCGGGCGCATGAGCGGAAGCTGAAGCTCTGCGACGAGCTGGAGGCGATCGCCGACGACCTTCCGTCGCGCGTCGATCGCCTGCAGTGCCTGACGGTGGCGAGCAGCCTGGTGCCGCTGCTGCGCGAATGCCATCGCTTCGAGGAGGAGATCGTGTTCCCGGTCTTCGCGCGCACGCCGAGCGGCGCCAAGATCGTCGAGCGGCTGACCTCCGAGCACCTGGAGGACGACTGCGCCGCCGAGGATCTCAGCGAGGTGCTGCTGGCACACGGCCACGGGCGGCCGATCGAGAACCCGGAAGCCTTCGGCTACATGCTGCGCGCGCTGTTCGAATCGATGCGGCGCCACATCGCCTTCGAGCGCGACCACGTGCTGCCTGCCGTGCGCGGCGGCGCCTGAGGCAATTCCGGGGGCCGGTTCCGAGCGGCTTCAGCCGCCGGCGCGCGCCGCCAGCCGCCCGAGGTCGTCGACGACCACGTGGCGGGTGTGCTCGATGCGGATCACGCCCTCGCTGCGCAGCCGAGTGAGCTGGCGGCTCACAGTCTCGATGGTCAGGCCGAGGAAGTCGGCGATCTCGGCGCGCGACAGCGGCAGGTCGAAGGCGGCCGGGCGCTCTCCGGCCGCGGCAGGGTCGATGTTGCGGGCGATCATCAGCAGGAAGCTCGCCAGCTTCTCGGCGGCGGTCTTGCGGCCGAGCGTCACCATCCAGTCGCGCGCCTCGTCGAGCTCCTTCAGCGTCTGCTGCAGGAGGCGGTGCTCCAGGTCGGGCTGGTCGGACATCATCCGCTCGATGGCCCGGCGCGGGAACGAGCACAGCTCCACCTTGGTCGCCGCCTCGGCGGTCACCGCGCTCTCGGTCTTGAACGGACGTCCGAGGAAATCCGGCGCGAACTGCAAGCCGACGATCTGCTGGCGCCCGTCGGAGAGGGTCTTGGTGAGCTTGACGACGCCCGAAAGCACGTTGGAGAAGCTGTCGATGCTCTCGGCATCGCCCACCAGTTCCTCGCCCTCGGCCGCCCTGTGCTTGCTCGACGATTTGGAGAGCGTGACGAGTTGGTCGGGCGTCAGCGCGCCGCAAATGCCGCGATGCCGCGCCTCGCAGGAGGCGCAGAGCACAGGAATCCCTTTCGTGTGAACATCTTCGCGCACGATGCCCCCATATCGCGCCCGGCCGCGGTTAGCCATGTGGCGCCGCCTGCAGCGATGTCGCAGGCAATAACCATACCGCCCTTCGTTGATCCAGATCAAGGCGACGTCTTCGCCGGCGCTGCATGCTCCGCGCACAGAAATGGAGAACGGACATGCCCGTCGACACGATCATCGTCGTTAGCTGCATTGGCGCAGCCTTCGTCTTCTTCGCAGGCATGCTGACCTATGCCGATTTCACCTGGCAGAAATAGACGGCGATCTGGCGCGTTTTTATTGCCGGGTCTACAGTACCGCGGGGTGCGACAAAATCAGTCGATCCAGCGGAGCTTCCCATGATGTCACCGGACAACCTCGCGCAGCCCTCCAAACCGGCTCCAGGCGGGCTGCGCTCGATTGTGAAGAGGGGCGCCTTCGGGGTCTATAAGGTCTTTCTCAGACCTGTCGTGCGTCCCCTCATGTGGCGGTTCAGGACATTCCTGCTGCAGCCGGTCTTTGAGCATCTTGCCAGGCAGGAGCAAAATTACCTTGCGAGGCAGCAGCAAAATCAGCTCGCGAGGCAGGAGTTGCGAGAAGAGCAGGTTCAACTCTTGAAGAGCCTGGAAGCCTTTGCCCTTACGATAGCGTCAGGCCAATCGCGGGCGCGATAGTCCGCGCTACGGGGCTGCGAGGGACGGCAGGTTTAAAGAGCGTACGAGTTCCAAGCGTGGGTTGACGAAGCGATCACCTCAACGGGCGTCGCTAGTCCGTGTCGTGCAGCCATGAGGCAAGTCCTTGCACGAACCCGTCCCAGGTAGGTATCCGCAGCCGAGCCGCTTCGCCCCACAGCCTTTCAGCGAACTGATCGTCAAGCAGTTGAAGCACAGCGCCTGCAACCGTTTCGGGACTTGTCTCGTCGAGAATGATGCGACCGCCGTCGGGGAGCAGGTCGAGGCTGGGGAGATTCGCTGACGCAATGACGGGAATGCCGGCTGCCAGGCTTTCCCAGGGCGGTAGGCCAAAGCCTTCCAGCAAACTGACGAACAGGGTAGCTCTCGTTTCTTTCAGAGTTTGCCTGATCGTGTCGTCGCTCGCGTGACCCAGATAGCTGAACCGCGGTTCGGTCGCGAGGCGTTCTAGGATCGGTAGCTCGGCTGTCGATAAGCATCCGATACGACCAATGACCGTCAGCCTGACATCGATGTTCCGCTGCCATAGCATCTCGAAAGCCGCAAGAATTGCAGCCACATTCTTTCTGGATTCGATTGTTCCGACATATGTAAACATGCGCTTCTGGATAGCGAACGTCTGCTTCGGCATGGCGATGCCATCGCCGCCGAGGGGGATGGCAGGGCCTGCGCGGCCGACGTCGCGGACAATGCGATGGATGTAGTCGCGGCGGGTAGCCTCGCTGATGAACGCAGCATGGGGAATTTCACGAAGTGCGCGGACATAATGCATGAGGTGGCGTGTCACCCGCGGCTCAAAATACTGCGGATGAAGATAGGGCAGGAAATCGTATACCAGCCAACTGACCGAGGCGTTTCCTCGGCATAGATCCCTGTACGCCCCGGCGCGTCGCGAATCGTAAAATAATTCCGGATTGTGAAGCCCAGCTCTGAGATCACGAGTGGAAATGCGAGACCCATTTTGAAGATGACGGAGAAGTCGTTCCCTGTCATGCTCCATCGATTGGTTTTCATGTCCGGTGAGTACTTCTACCACTGCGTCCGGGAGGGTATAAAAATCCCATTTTTCGGTGTCGAACCAACAGGGCACGAGCTGCCGGGGGCCAGGCCATCGACGCAGGATTTCGCGTTCCACCCGCTGGATGCCGGTACGAACCGGGTAGTTAGTCAGCTCGGTGAGATCAATAAAGATCGGGGCGTTCGACAATGCTCTCTCTAGCGCTTTGCCGACTGCCGGCAGCCTCAAATCCCAGCCCTTCGCACAACTGTCGAGCATAGTTCTTGAAACTATGAATGTCGCTGTAGTGTCGCCGCGCCTCGTCGAACTGAGAGCGGCTGTCGCCTTTCTGGCAGATCTCGGCCAGCGCCTCTGCGATGAGCACCGGACTCGGATGATCCGGCACCATGGAGACATAGGCCGGGGCCTCCATCGCCATTGCCAGGTCGGCGTTTGCAACGGTGGGCAGCCCAACCGCTATGCAATCGAGCAGGGCGCCGGACAGACCGCCGAAGAAATGGGTCCTTAGTTGGACCGCGGCATCCGCCGCGAGCAGATAGTCCCGGTACCTCGCTTCGCTGACAAACTCCGATGCGAACATCACGTGATCAGTCAGTGCGAGATCGGAGACCAGGTTCCTGAACGGCGCCTCGTCCATCGCAAAGCTGCCGACGAAATACAGCCTGGCCGGAATCTTCCAGCTCAGCAGAATGTCGAGGGCCCAGATGCACTCCTCCGCGGCCTTGTTGGAGTGGACAAAGCCCAACGACAGGATTGCGAATTCTTTTGAGCCCATGCCGAGCCGCTGCCTGGCCGCAACCTTTGTTCTTTGGTCCGTCGGGTCTGTTTCCCACTGTCGATAGATCGAAAAGGGCAGGTAGATCGCGGGCGCGGCAAAGCGCTCGTGAACGATGCTTTCGGTCACGCGCGAGTGGACGAACATCGGCGAGGCCCATTCAGCCACCTCCCCGAGAAATGTCGCCTGCAGCTTCGACTCGTCCTGCAGCCAGGAATCGATCTCTTCTCCAGTCACGGTTCGCCGGAGTTCGCGCTCGGCGACTGCGCGTGCGCGCGCCGGACCCAGCAGGAGCCCGTAGAACCCGAGGAGCCGATTGTCGTGCTCTATACAGGCGCCCCCATATCTTTCGAGGAGGTGGAATATTTCGAGATGGAAATGCGAATTGCCGACGACTCCGACGACCCGGTCAAACTCGGACGACAAGCAGGGGAGGGCCGTCACCGGCTGCGCCGACATCGCACCGTCAGGCGCGGCCGCACGCACGTTCTCTGAGACCACATGGACGTCGACCAGTTTCCCAAGTTCTTTGATCGTCGCGGCCGAATACTCAGCGACCCCGGATTGGTCCGGGGGCATCGGGCTGAGGAACGCGATTTGCGGCCGCGCGCCTCTGAGAATTCCGCAGGGCTTCGGGCGACGGTGGCCAATCAACTGCCCCACCCTCGACCAAAATTCGCCCGCAATCTTGTCGGCGCGAAACCGCTGCCAGCGTGTCGACTGGTCCTTGGCAACCGCAGAGCGCCAGGCAGGGTCGGTCATGAGCGCCTCGATCTTTTGACGCGCATCGTTGACGTCATCCGGCGCAAACATCAGGTCGTTGCGTCCAAGCAGTTCCCTGTGTGCGGGGATGGAAGAAGCGATCACCGGCGAGCCCACCGCCATCGCTTCCACGACCGGGATCGAAAACCCTTCCATGTGGGCTGCGACGACCGTGCACAGCGCACCGCGATAAATCGAAACGAGCTCGTCTTCATCGACGAAGCCGGGGAAGACGAGAAGCTCCGGCCTGCCGCCGTTTTCGACATGCAAGTCGCGCAAGCGCGTCGCCCAAGGCGGCGGATAATTTCCGGTGATCACGAGCCTGATGCCGGCGTCCTGCATCACACGGCTTCCCGCGTGAGCGAGGATCGGACACTCGATGTTCTTCCTCGGCTCGGCTCCCCCGCACGCAAGGACATAGCGTCCGAAGAACCGTTTCCCTCGGGCGCCGACGCGCTCGAACGCCGGGTCTACCGGCGCGCCGGTGCCGGTTATGCGCGCCGTGGTTGTGCCAAGTATGCGCTGAAGCTCGTCGGATGTGTATTGCGAGATGGGAAAGAAGTGATCGTAGCGGGAAAGCCAGACGAGTTGTGTGTGGTAGTCGAGCCGACTGGGGCCGGTCGGCAGGTAACGCTCAGGCTTCATGAGCGGGATGAAGTCGTACACTATTGCGAGCTTGAGGATATCGGGATCGTTCACGATGCGACCTGCGAACAGCGGGTCGTGGGTCATCGGCGACAGTTCGAGAAACACCGTCGGGCGCTCCATGACGCTCACATAGGCGTTGCCGCAAACCCGATCGACGAGACGAAGGAAGCGATCCTCCAGCGGGGGCAAGCCGGGGTCGACCAGCCCGAGCGTCGATATTCTGAATTTTTCACCGAGGTGACCGACAGTCCTGACCAGATTAGCTGACAATTTACCGACGCCTCGATCCCTGTAACCAGGGTCCTGCAGGCATCTCATGTCAAATATGATCCGCAGATCCTCGTCGTCCATACAGCAGCTCGATCTGACGCGGGCATGCCCCTCGCACATTGGATGCTAGCTGTACTGTAGCATGGGCTGCGCGAACGCAGGAGCGAATTTCGGCTGGCCGATCAGGGCGGAAGGTTGCGGCCGGCGAAATTTCCCGCCGATTTATCCCCACTTCCGAAACCTCGTGCATAGTCCCTCCCGTCTTTCCTGCCGGGAACGCTCCGGAATCGTTCGAAAGCGGGGGAGGGCCGGCGCTTCCGTCTCGTGACCGACGACGACTGCGGGGCGCGGCTTGTGAGGCAGACCACCGCCCCCTACCGGTTGCGCCCCCTGTAAAGACCGCATAACTAGGCCGAAACCAACCGACAGGCGTCCCGGCATGCTCAAGCTCATAGCGCTCGACGAGGAAGACCTGAAGATCGTCTCCGCTCACGTGCAGGACGCGGTGATGAAGGTGGGCGACCTCGACTTCATCCCCGCCTCCAGGCAGTTCGTCGTGCCGATGTACCGGTTTGCCTGGGAAAAGGACGCCACCAGGAAGAATCCGCAGCCGGAACGGCGCAACAGCGTGCTGCATTTCGACCGCGTGCTGGCGGCGAGGCTTTCCGGCATCTCCCGCGACAAGCGCGACGAGGTTCTGTCGCTGCTCGCGATCACGTTTACAACGACCGACGCGCCGGCCGGCATGGTGGACCTCGTCTTCGCCGGCGGCGCCACGATCCGGCTGGAGGTCGAATGCATCGAGGCGCGGCTCGTCGACATGGGCGGCGCCTGGGAGGCTTCGTCCCGCCCCGCTCACAAGGACTGACCGACAGAATGGCCATTACGCTCCGCCAATCAGATCCCGATTTCGAGGCCCGCTTTTCCGCGTTCCTGTCGACCAAGCGCGAATCGTCGCCCGACGTCGACGCAACGGTGCGCGAGATTATCGCGCGCGTGCGCACTGAGGGCGACGCCGCGCTGGTCGACTACACGAAAAAATTCGACCGCGCCGACCTTTCGGCGCTCGGCATCGCGGTCGCCAGGGGCGACATCGCGGCAGCCTACGAGGCGGCTGATCCCGGAACCATCGAGGCGCTGAAGTTCGCACGCGACCGCATCCGCTCGCATCACGCGCGGCAGAAGCCAGCCGACGACCGCTATGTCGACGGCGCAGGCGTCGAGCTGGGCTCCCGCTGGACGGCGATCGAGGCGGTCGGCCTCTACGTGCCGGGCGGCACGGCCAGCTATCCGAGCTCGGTGCTGATGAACGCCATCCCCGCAGCCGTCGCCGGCGTCGAGCGCATCGTCATCGTCGTGCCGGCCCCGGGCGGCGTCATCAACCCGCTGGTTCTGGTCGCCGCCGACCTCGCCGGCGTTTCGGAAATCTACCGCGTCGGCGGCGCCCAGGCGGTCGCCGCGCTGGCCTATGGCACCGAGACCATCCGCCCGGTTTCGAAGATCGTCGGCCCCGGCAACGCCTATGTCGCGGCGGCCAAGCGGCAGGTCTTCGGCAGGGTGGGTATCGACATGATCGCCGGCCCTTCCGAGGTGCTGGTCGTCGCCGACCGCGACAACGATCCCGACTGGATCGCCGCCGACCTCCTGGCGCAGGCCGAGCACGACGCCTCGGCGCAGTCGATCCTGCTCACCGACGACGCGGACTTCGCCAGGTCCGTCGAGACGGCGGTCGAGCGCCAGCTGCAATCGCTGCCGCGCGCAGAAACGGCCGCCGCGAGCTGGCGCGACTTCGGCGCCGTCATCCTGGTCGACGACCTGTTCGCGTCGATCCCGCTTGTCGACCGCATCGCCGCCGAGCATGTCGAGCTCGCCATCGCCGACCCAGAAGCTTTTCTCGCCAGGATGCGCAACGCCGGCTCCGTCTTCCTCGGACGCCATACGCCGGAAGCGATCGGCGACTATGTCGGAGGTCCTAACCACGTGCTTCCCACCGCGCGCTCCGCGCGCTTCTCCTCGGGCCTCTCCGTCCTCGACTTCATGAAGCGCACCTCCGTGCTGAAGCTCGGACCGGACCAGTTGCGCGCCCTCGCGCCCGCCGCGATCGCGCTCGCCAGGGCCGAAGGGCTCGACGCGCATGGCCGCTCCGTCGCCATCCGCCTCAACATGTGACGCGATGGCCGGGCCCGATCCGCAGCGCCAGCGCCTGATCGACGTCGAGCTCGACGAGACGATCGGCCGCTCGACGCCGGATGTCGAGCACGAGCGCGCCGTCGCGATCTTCGACCTCATCGAGGAGAACAGTTTCTGCCCGGTGGGCGACACCGGCGACGGCCCGTATCGCCTGAAGCTGTCGCTGGTCGAGGCGCGGCTGGTCTTCGCGGTCGCCCGCGAAAACGGCGAGGAGGTCGTCACGCACATCCTGTCGCTGACCCCGTTCCGGCGCATCGTCAAGGACTACTACATGATCTGCGAGAGCTACTATGAGGCGATCCGCAGTTCGACGCCCAGCCAGATCGAGGCGATCGACATGGGCCGCCGCGGCCTGCACGACGAGGGCTCGCAGACGCTGAAGGACAGGCTTTCGGGCAAGATCGACATCGATTTCGGCACGGCGCGGCGGCTGTTCACGCTCGTCTGCGTGCTGCACTGGCGGGGTTGATGCTGGCGCCTGCGCTTCCCCGCTCCGTGCTCTTCATGTGCCGCATGAATGCAGTCCGCTCGCCGACGGCGGAACTGCTGGCGCGGCAGATCCTGCCGCCCTCCGTCTTCGTGGCGTCGGCCGGCCTCCATGTCGGCGAGCCCGATCCGTTCGTCGATGCGGTGCTCGCCGAGGAAGGCCTTCACCTGGGCGACCGCAGCCCGAGGACGCTGGACGATCTGGAGGACGACTATTTCGACCTGATCGTGACGCTGGCGCCCGAGGCGCACCACGCAGCGCTTGAGTTGACGCGGACGCTGGCGGTCGACGTCGAGTACTGGCCGACCATCGATCCGACGGCGACGCAAGGCTCGCGCGAGCAGAGGATGGCCGCCTATCGCGACATGCGCGACCGGCTCAAGACGCGAATACAGGAGCGATTCGGTCGGGAATTGCCGGAGAAATCGAGCTAATTAAGCTTGTTCACAAAGGCCGGACAATCATATAGGTTCCGCGCAATTCGGGACCGGCGCCCGGAAATCCATTCAAACCAAAGGTAGAGAATGCCGAAGGAAGAAGTCCTCGAGTTCCCGGGAACGGTCATCGAACTGCTGCCCAACGCGATGTTCCGGGTGAAGCTCGAAAACGAGCACGAGATCATCGCTCACACCGCGGGTCGCATGCGCAAGAACCGCATCCGCGTGCTCACGGGCGACAAGGTCCTCGTAGAGATGACGCCCTACGACCTGACCAAGGGCCGCATCACCTACCGCTTCAAGTAAGGACGGCCGCGGGGGCCGCCAGAGAGCCGTTCAGGACTCCGGATGAGCGTTTTCCAGAAGCTTGTGCTTGCCTCGGGCTCGGCGCGTCGCATCGAGCTGCTGCAGCAGGCCGGCATCGAGCCGGACCGGCTGCTGCCGGCCGACATCGACGAGACGCCGCTGCGCTCGGAGCATCCGCGCTCGCTCGCCAAGCGGCTGTCCAAGGAGAAGGCCGAGAAGGCGCTTGGCTCGCTGAAGAGCGAAGCCGGCTACCAGCCCTCTTTCGTGCTCGCCGCCGACACCGTCGTGGCGCTCGGCCGGCGCATCATGCCGAAGGCCGAGATGATCGACGAGGCGTCGAACTCGCTGCAGCTTCTCTCCGGCCGCACCCACCGCGTCTATTCCTGCGTCTGCCTGATCTCGCCTTCCGGCAAGCTGCGCCAGCGGCTGGTCGAATCGCGCGTACGCTTCAAGCGTATCGGCCGTGACGAGCTTGAGAGCTACCTCGCCTCCGGCGAATGGCGAGGCAAGGCCGGCGGCTATGCCATACAGGGGCTTGCCGGCACCTTCGTCGTCAAGCTCGTCGGCTCCTACACCAACGTAGTCGGCCTGCCGCTCTACGAGACGGTCTCGCTGCTCAGCGGCGACGGGTACCAGGTGCATTTCAACTGGCTGTCGGGCGCCAGGGGTTAGAGCGGGATGACTTTTCTTCGAGCTGCATCACTGCTCTATCTATTTGCTTGAGCATGATCTTTTCCGAAAACCGCTTCACACTTTTCTGGATCATGCCTAGCATGGACCGGCCGGCACAGGCTTGGCTTTCCGGCTCGGCCGCACTATCTGCACGCCGATGAACGCACCCGGCGCCACCGTCACCCCGCTCAGGCCGAAACGTCCCTGTCCCGAATGCGGCAGGCCCTCGGCGCGCGAGCACTATCCCTTCTGCTCGGCCCGCTGCAAGAATGTCGACCTCAACCGCTGGCTGACCGGAGCCTATGCGATTCCCGTGCGCGACGACGAGGACGAGGACGGCAAGCCGGCCAACGAGACGCCGTCGGGATCGCAGGACTGAGGCCGAAAAACGGCGCTGTCAAAAACCCTTCACGAGGCGCTGGACAGGCGGATTTCCCGTGCTATAACCCACCCGCTTTCAGGGAAGCCCTCGCGCTTCCCGCCATCCCGACCGGGCAACCGCGGGAGAAAAGCCCAGGTAGCTCAGTTGGTAGAGCAGCGGACTGAAAATCCGCGTGTCGGTGGTTCGAATCCGCCCCTGGGCACCATGCCCATTCCCCTGCCGCCATTGCTCAAATTTGCCTTTCACGCGACGCGCGCGTGTCGCGATTTGATGTTTTGTCACGCGGGTTTGACATTATGAGTTCGCCGCCTGTTCACTTCCGTGTCGAAGTCCCTCACTACGGCCGACAGCTTGCGGATCTTGTTTGCGCGCTTCCAATTGTGCCGCGCGCGCTATCCGCTTGACGATGCCGAGCCCAGGCTGGCGGTGACCATCGCCCGATGGCTCAGCCGTCGAGCCAGGCGGCGAGGCCGTCCAGCGTCTGCAGCCCGTATTCCACCGCGCCGAAGCCGATGACCACCCGACGCCGCTCGCGGCTGGGATGGAGCTGGCGCATGGTCAGCACGGTCTTGCCGTCGGCCTGCTCGTCGAAGGTCACGATGACGCGGAAACGGTTGGGGTCGTCGGGGTCCGGCGTGCCGTGGTCCATCACGATCCGCTCGTTGGGCACGATCTCCAGGAAGCGCATGAGGTTGGGGAAGCGCTGCTCACGGCCCTCGAAAAAGCCCACCATGTCGAAACGCCAGAGCCCTCCCTCGCGGATATCGGCCTTGTGGCTCTCGATGCTGAGGGCGGTCGGGCCGAACCATTGCGCCAGCGCCTCGGGATCCATCCAGGCGGCAAAGACCTTCTCGCGCGGATGGTTCAGAAGCTTCACCAGCACGATTTCGCGGTCGGGCGACCAGGTCTCGAATGGGTCCGCCATGTCCTTCGTCATCCTATTTCGTCCTGTCCAGATAGGCTTCCAGCCGATCCAGCCGGTCGTCCCAGCGCCGTCGCTCCGCTTCCATCCAGTCCGCCGCCTCGTCGAAGCGCGCCTGAACCAACCGGCACCAGCGGCTGCGCCCGCGCTTCTCGCTGGCGACCAGTCCGCAATCCTCCAGCACCTTGATGTGCTGGGCGAAGGAGGGCAACGCCATGTCGAACGGCTCTGCCAGGACCGTGACCGGCACTTCGCCTTGCGCGAGACGCGACACCACCGCGCGGCGGGTCGGATCACTAAGAGCGTGGAAGGCGAGGTCGAGGGGCGTCGAATGGTGTGGCATGCGATTCACTAGAATGAGTTGGTGGAGCGGTCAATAAAATAAGGCACTTGCCTTAGTGTTCTGCTGCGAATATGAAGGCATCTGCCTTAGTATTGATAGCTGCAACGATGCGGGAAGCAACCGCACCAGGGAGGGAAGCCAGTGGCAGTTCGCGTAGATCTCATCGTCTCGCTCGACGGTTTCGCGACCACGACGGACCAGACGCCCGAAAATCCCTTCGGCGAGGACTGGTCGCGTCTCGTCCACGCCTATATCGCGACGAGGACGTTCCGGGAGCGGGTATTCAAGGACAGCAGCGGCAAAGGCACCACCGGCGTCGATGACAGATATGCGCAGACCTACTTCGAGGATGTCGGCGCGGAGATCATGGGCGCGGGAATGTTCGGGCTGCACAACTTTCCCGACGACCCCAACTGGAAGGGGTGGTGGGGCGACGAGCCGCCGTTCCGCTGCCCGGTGTACGTCCTGACGCACAGGCCGCGCCCCTCCATCGAAATGGCCGGCGGCACCACCTTCCATTTCATCGAGGCGAGCCCGGTCGATGCGCTGCGGCAGGCGACGGAGGCTGCGGGCGGCAAGGACGTGAGGATTGGCGGCGGGCCGACCGTGGTTCGCGACTACCTGAAGGCCGGCCTCGTCGACCACCTCCATGTCGCCATAACGCCGATCCTGCTCGGCCGCGGCATCCGCCTGTGGGACGACCTGCGCGGCCTCGAAGCCGGCTGCTCGGTGACGGCCGAGACCGCAGAGAGCGGCACCATCCACGTCACGTTCCGACGCTAGAGCAGCGAACGCTGAATTGACAGAGGGCCCGTTAGCCGGACGTCGTGTTCATCTCGCGCAGCTGCGTCATGAATAGCTGCGGCCGCAACAAGATGTTCGGCGTCTTGTAACCCATGGAGCGCGCGACGCTGGCGACAAAGGCATTGCAGTTGTATGTCATGCCATTCCAGACGGGCGAGCTTTTCTGAATCTTTCTTATGCTTGCGACGGCGTTGTCGTATTGCGCTTTGTTGAGCATGACGCGCCAGCTAGCCGACCGGTACGCATCTTCGAGGTCACCGTCGCTCGCTCCCGTCTCAGCCGGCACCGGCACCACATGCCCCACAATGTAGGGAAGCGCTGCGTACGAGGTCGGATGAAGACCGGCGACCTCCCGATCGACTACCTGGCCAGCGCTGTTCACGCGTCCAAATATCACAAAGGAATGGCCATAGCTCAACGCATAGCGAGAGCGGAACTCGACGAAGTACCGGCGATCCGCCGCCCGCTGAAGCTCAGGCGGAATATTCTGAACCGATGCGTTGGCCGAACTCGCGGACGCAGCGACCTGCTTGGCGCTCATCTTGCCACGGCCATTGTCGACGGAGACGAAACTGGGTTTGGGGCTTGTATCAGGGCCCCCACAGCCAGCCACAGTGAGCAAGGCCCATGCGACTAAGCCAAGCCAAATGCCTGCACGCTTCATTCGACGTTCTCCAAGGCAGGGGGCGGTCAGACTCCAGTATCGAGTCAGACCGCCCGCTGGCCGCTACATAGCGGCCATCGCCCGGTTCACATTCTAGCGTGGACGGCCCAACGGCAGACCCGCCAGGGCAAACGTCCTATTTATAGACTGGTGCTGGCTCTTCAACGGGCGCCGGCGGCGGAGCTTTGCCTTTGCCTTTGCCGATCCAGTCACTGGTGCAACCGCTGAGGCTGGCGACGCCGACAATTGCGAGCATGGCGATGATGGCTTTTCTCATCATGCAGTTCCTTCATCCAGAAGAACATCATGCAATAACCGCCCACTACATCTTAGTATGATTCGGGAAGGGGCCTAGTGCAAGAAGGACACACCTGACAATCATTGCTTCCGGCGCGCCCACGCAATTCAGATCACAAGGACGCCGGTTCCCAAAGGCGTTTCGTTATAAAGGTCAACGATATCGTCATTCGTGAGCCGAATGCAGCCATTCGATACCGCTTGACCGATCAACCATGGCTCGTTTGTGCCGTGAATCCGAAATTTCGTATCCTGGCCATTGCGGTAGAGATAGAGCGCGCGAGCCCCGAGCGGATTGTTGAGGCCGCCAGGAACTCCTCCCGCATATTGGACCAGATGAGGCTTGCGGTTTATCATGCTTGCCGTGGGTGTCCAGGAAGGCCACTCTTCCTTTCGGCCGACCGACGCCCTTCCTTTCAGCGTGAGACCTTCCTCGCCCACGGCGACACCGTAGCGTCGCGCATAGCCGTTATCCTCAACCGCATAGAGAAAGCGCTCTCGGGTGTCGACGACGATCGAGCCGGGGGCTTCGTTGGTCTCATATCTGACGCGCTGCGGCTTGAAGCGGCGGTCAAGACTGAAACTGGTGTAACTGGCGACGGGTTGCGAGGCGCAGCCGGTGGCCGCTAGTGCGATGCTCCCCAGCACGAGTGCTCGGCGCGAAAACATTCCAACCACTCATTCCCTCGAACGGTCATCGAAACGCCCCCCCTTGCCGTGTAGCATTTCGCAACCTCCCGGCCAAGCGCATCCTGTGCGTCCTGTTCGGTGTCCAGCTACTCCTTAAGAGGAACTTGCCCTGGGATCCGTTCCTCTGACTGGTGACTGGACATCAGCCGCCAAGAACAAGAAGTCGTGGCAGGTCTACTCGTTTTGATCAGATGGAATTTCCGATTAGTCGCCAGTGCTCCTCGGGTCCCCGGCTGAAGGTCGTGGTCGCGCCAGAAGTTCCCGCATATAATTATTGCTGTCGTCCCGGCTGTGGACGACACGTGTTCCACTGGAGGCTTCGATGCCTACGGTTCGCGTGGAGCGCCGGCTGGCAGCGATCATGGCTGCCGATATCGTAGCTTACTCCCGGCTCGTCGAAATGGATGAGGCGCGTACGCTCGACGCGATCGGACGCCTTCGCTCGGAGGTCATAGGCCCGCTGCTCGCGGACTATAAAGGCCGGATCGTCAAGCTGATGGGCGACGGCGCGATCGTGGAATTCGCGTCCATCGTGGATGCCGTGGGGTGTGCAATCGCAATCCAGGAGTCCGTAGCCGCAGATCAGTCCAGCGTGGCGCCGGACGCTCGAATCGTTTTCCGCATCGGCGTCAATATCGGTGACGTCGTCGTGGAGGGAACCGACCTGCTGGGGGATGGCGTGAACATCGCCGCGCGGCTGGAGGCGCTGGCCGAGCCCGGGGGTATCTGCATCACCGATGCGGTGCAGAAGCAGCTCACCGGCAAGCCGGGGTTCGGTTTCGAGGAC
>Ga0233380_1000551_pt1 | contig 19220 bp, 16 predicted proteins | sample ElkDunMinimDraft_9_FD_191541 | JGI IMG/M metagenome (GOLD analysis project Ga0233380, IMG submission 191541) | Fecal eukaryotic communites from dung pellets of Tule Elk in California, USA - Elk Dung F36 | ecosystem: Host-associated > Mammals > Digestive system > Large intestine > Fecal | place... | reverse complement strand
CGCCTCGAAACCTGCGGCAAGCCAGTGGCGGTCGCGATCGAGGGCACGTGCGTCGGTGGCGGTTTTGAACTGGCGCTAGCCTGCCATCGGCGGTTTGTGGGGGACAGTCCCAAGACGCGGCTGGGCCTGCCGGAAATCCTCATCGGCCTGTTCCCGGGCGGCGGCGGGTCGCAGCGTCTGCCGCGCCTGATCGGTGTGCAGGCGGCGCTGATGTATATGCTGCAGGGCAAGCTGTTCCGTCCGGCCGAAGCCGCGATGCTGAAGGCCGTGGACGAAGTCGTGCCGGCCGGCACAGTCGTCGAGGCGGCGCGTGCCTGGGTCAAGGCGAACCCCAAGGCGGGCGTTCAGCCCTGGGACCAGAAGGGCTTCAAATTCCCCGGCGGCGTCGGCCAGTTCAACCCCGGCTTTGTCCAGACCATGGTCGGCGCGGTGCCGATGACGCTCAAGACGACGCAGGGCAATATGGTGGCGCCCGAGGCGCTGCTCTCCGCCGTCTATGAGGGCGTGCAGTTGCCGATGGACCGGGCGATCCGGATCGAGAGCAAATATTTCGCGCGCGTCGCCGCCGATCCACAGGCGGGCAACATGATCCGCACCCTATTCGTCAACAAGAACGCTGCCGAGCGCGGCGCGCGGCGCCCCAAGGGCGAGGCGCCTGCCCCGACCAAGACGCTTGCGATGCTGGGCGCTGGCATGATGGGTGCGGGCATCGCGACCGTCGCGGCGCAGGCGGGGATCGATGTGCTGCTGTTCGACCGCGACATGGCATCTGCCGAAAAGGGCAAGGCGCATGTCGAGGCACAGCTGAAGGCCAGACTGGGCAAGGGCATGACCCCTGAGAAAATGGCGCAGACCCTCGCCCGCGTGAGGCTGGTGACCGACTATGCGGCGCTCAAGGGCGCAGACTTCGTGATCGAAGCGGTGTTCGAGGATGTGAATATCAAGGCGGAAGTCACGAAAAAGGTTGAGGAAGTTCTAGGCGCCGATACCATTTTCGGTTCCAATACCTCGACGCTGCCCATCACCAAGCTGGCGCGTGCGTGGAGCCGGCCGGACAATTTCATCGGCATCCATTTCTTCTCACCGGTTGAGAAGATGCCGCTGGTCGAGATTATACTGGGCGAACAGACCGGCCCCGCCGCCATCGCCAAGGCGCTCGATTTCGTCGCGCAGATCAAGAAGACGCCGATCGTCGTCAACGACTCACGCGGTTTCTACACGTCCCGCTGCTTCGGCACCTATGTGCAGGAAGGCGTCGAGATGGTGGCCGAGGGGGTCAATCCCGCGCTCATCGAAAATGCCGGGCGACAGATCGGCATGCCGACCGGGCCGCTGGCCGTGGGCGACGAAGTGTCGATCGAGCTTGGCGAAAAGATCGTGAAAGCAGCGAAGGCGGAACTGGGCGACGCTTATGTGCCGCAGCGGTCCGATGCGCTGATGCATGAGATGGTCGAGGCCGGCCGGCTTGGGCGCAAGAATGGCAAGGGGTGGTACGACTATCCCGAAGGCGGGCGCAAGCAGCTGTGGCCGGGCCTTGCCGAGCAGTATCCCCGCGCAGCCGACCAGCCGGAGGTCGGATCGGTCAAGGAACGGCTGCTCTACCGCCAGTTGGTCGAGTGCGCGCGCTGCTTTGCCGAAGGGGTGCTCGAAACGCCCGAGGATGGCGATCTGGGCGCGGTGTTCGGCTGGGGTTTCGCGCCTTGGACCGGTGGACCGTTCAGCCACATGGATATGCTCGGCGCCGCGCATGTCGTGGCGGTGCTGGATCGGCTCGCCGCGACCCATGGCGACCGGTTCGCGCCGCCGCAGCAGTTGCGGGACATGGGCGCGAGCGGCGCAACCTATTATGGCGGAGAGAAGCGCGCCGCCGCCTGACTTGGCTTTTCGCGCACGCCCATAAAACGCCTGTAAATCGCTATCCGGCTCGGCTAGTCCGTGCTGGATAGCGTTGACAGGGGGTATTGCGGGCATGAGCGACAAGCCGACGGTTCTGGTCACAGGTGGCGCGGGCTATATTGGCAGCCACGCGGTGCTGGCACTGCGCGACGCTGGCTATCAGGTCGCGGTGATCGACAATCTCGTCACCGGCTTTCGCTGGGCAGTCCCGGAAGGCGTCCATTTCACCCAAGGCGACATTGCCGATCAGCCGCTGGTCGAGGCGCTGCTGCGCGATCAGAATATCGGTGCGATCATGCATTTCGCCGGTTCGGTCGTGGTTCCCGAGTCCGTCTCCAACCCCCTCAAATATTATGATAATAATAGCGCCAAGAGCCGCAGCCTGATCGAAAGCGCGGTGCGGTGCGGCGTGCCGCATTTCATTTTCTCCTCGACCGCCGCCACCTATGGCACGCCAGAGGAAAGCCCGGTGCGGGAGGATGCGCCCAAGCGGCCGATCAACCCCTATGGCATGTCTAAGCTGATGACCGAGATCATGCTGGCGGACGTCGCGGCGGCGCATCCGATCAACTATTGTGCCCTGCGCTATTTCAACGTCGCGGGCGCCGACCCGCAGGGCCGCACCGGGCAGTCGACCGAGGGTGCGACACACCTGATCAAGGTCGCTGTCGAAGCGGCGCTCGGCAAGCGGGATTCGGTTGCCGTGTTTGGTACCGATTACGATACCCCGGACGGCACGGGCGTGCGCGACTATATCCATGTGTCGGACCTGGCGCGCGCCCATGTGCTAGCGCTCGATGCGCTACGGGCTGAACCAGCGCGCAGTCACACGCTCAATTGCGGCTACGGACGGGGCTTCTCTGTAATGGAGGTGCTGGACGCGGTCGACCGTGCGACCAACATGACCATCGACCGGCGCATCGAGGGTCGCCGCGCGGGCGATCCGGGCGCGCTCATTTCGGACAATCGCGCGATCATGGCGCAGTTCCCATGGCAGCCGGCCTATGCCGATCTAGACCAGATCGTCGCGCATGCAGTGGCTTGGGAGCGAAAGCTCACAGATATTCGCAAGGGTTGAGGGCGCCGGCCCTCATCCCTTGGGGACATGTTTGGAAATCAGATAGCGATAAACGCCGGTGGCGTTGATCAACAGCAATGCGACATTCTGCCAACCGATGCCTTCGCTATCCTCTGCCATGAATCCCCAGGCGATGAGTGCGCAGGAACTGGTGACGAAGAGCACGAATGCCCAACCGGTAATCCGTCGCCCGAGATTGAGGGAGACGAGGAGCGCGGCAATGGTCGCAGCGGCAGCGCCATAATATTGCAAGGCGGTCAGTAGACTGTCGTTCATGCATGATCCCTGTTGCAGATGCCCTGCCTTCGAACGTGGCGGACCTGCAATGGTTGCCCCCATCGACCACACAGATTAATCGGGGACATGATTGCGCAGATAGACCAGTTCCACGCCATCGCGCTGAGCCGCGAAGCCCATGTGCTGGAAGCACAGGGCCGTTCGATCCTGCATATGGAATTCGGCCAGCCGTCAACCGGCGCGCCCGCCGCAGCCATCGCCGCCGCGCATCTTATTCTCGACCATGACCCGATGGGATATTGGGAGAGCCCGGCGCTTAAAGAGCGGATCGCGCGGCTCTATACCGACCGCTACGGGGTGGCGGTCGAAGCCGAGCAGGTGCTGCTGACCTGCGGCGCGTCACCGGGGCTGGTGCTGGCATTGTCTTGCCTGTTCAAGCCGGGCGCACGGGTCGCGACGGCGCGGCCAGGCTATGTCGCTTATCGCAACGTGCTGAAAGCCATGTATCTCGAACCCGTCGAGGTCGGCTGCGGCCCCGCGAGCCGATACCAGATGACGGCGGAGGCGCTCGACGCGATAGACCCGCCGCCCCAGGGCCTCATCCTCGCGAGCCCGGCCAATCCCACCGGCACGATCATCGAACCCGACGAACTGGCGGCGATCGCACGCGTTTGCGCCGACAAGGGGATCGCCATCCTGTCGGACGAGATTTACCATGGGCTATCCTTTGGCGAAGCGGCGCGCTCCATGCTGGAGTTTTCTCCCGACGCTGTCGTCGTGAACAGCTTCTCCAAATATTTCAGCATGGCCGGATGGCGGCTCGGCTGGGTTGTCGTGCCCCCTGCCCTGATCGACGCGGCGCGGGCGCGCATGGGAAATCTGTTCCTGACGCCGCCTTCGCTCGCCCAGCATGCCGGGCTGGCGGCGATGGACTGCACGAACGAGCTGGAGGGGCATGTCGCGACCTACAGGCGCAACCGCGAACTACTGCTCGCCGCGCTGCCGGGCATGGGACTGGCGGAGATCGCTCCGCCAGATGGCGCCTTCTATGTCTATGCCGATGTCGGCCATCTGACGAACGACAGCCTGAATTTCTGCCGCCGACTGCTCTACGATACCGGGGTCGCCACAGCCACGGGCGTCGATTTCGACCCGGTGGATGGCCACCGTCATATCCGTTTCAGTTTTGCGGTATCGACGGAGCGGGTCGAAGAAGCGATCGCGCGGATGACGCCCTGGTTCGCGGCGCAGCCCAGACTTTAGGAGATCGGCGCCTCAAGCGCGCCTTGGTACGGGCGGTCGGACTCGAACCGACATGTTGTCACCAACGGCGGATTTTGAATCCGCTGCGTCTACCATTCCGCCACGCCCGCGTGCCCGGTTCGCTCGCCATAGCATCGCCGACGCAGAGCGCAAGATCAGTCCTGCTTACCCGGCACCTGCGCGGTTTCAGGTGGCACGAAACTGATCTGCGCAAGGCGCCAGAAATTCTCGTCGTCGCCGGGCCAATGCGCGCGGCGACTATAATTTTCTGGTGGGAAAGCGCCATGGACCTCCGCCCGGATGAGGCGCCCGGTTTCGCGCAGCTTGATGTCCGCCCCCGGAAAGCGGCTGGCGAGAAGTCGCTCCATCTTCTTCGCGTCCTCGGAAATATCATTGCCTTCTAGCGCGCGCGGCGTGCCATCGGCCAGTTCCGCCGTCGCCGAACGCAGCGCCGTCACGCCATCATGGATGATGTCGAGCGAGATGATCGCGGCGGCGACCGAATCGGCCCACCACCATCCCATGCCCAGGCCCATGATGCCCGCCATCCCCGCCGCGCCGGTCATCCAGTTCGCCTTGTTCATCAGCGCGTCGGTATGCAGCAGCTTGTCGGACAGCGTCTTGGCGAGCGGCAATTCCATTCGACCGATGATCAGCGGTGGAAGGATCGCGATGGCCTGAACCGCCAGCATCAGCCAACCGAGCCAGAACTCCTGGCCCAGCATGCGGATGGAGCCGACCGTCGCATGTTGGGCCGCGACCAATGTCATGATCGCGTCCCACAGCAGGACCAGGCCGACCGAGGCGAGCGCGACTGCCGACACGAGAAAGCCGAGCCCGTTTGCGCGGTCGAAGCCGAAGGGAAAGCGGCGGGAGGGGCTTTTGCGCTCAAGCCGAAGCGCGACGAGGAAGGCGATCGGGGGGACGAGACCAAGCATATCCTCGATCCAGGCGGTCTTCATCGTCTGGCTCTGGCCCATGACCGCGCCCATCGCCGCGACGATGAAAATCGTCGAGACGATGTGCCAATATTGCAGCTTTTTGGCTTTGGCCAAGGCATGGTCTACGGTGGAGGGGGGCGTTTCACTCATGAGGCTGCACCCGGCTCGGCCACCGCGCGCGCGGCTTTTTCGATCCTCATGATCCAGCGATTTTCCCCGCTGCGCATGGCGGCGCGCAACTGCGTGCCTTTACTCGTGCGGCCGTGGATGACGATCGGCGGAGACAGCGCGACCATGCTGGCCCAGGGCGTCTTGGCGTGGAAAGGCGCGATGACCAGATCGAGACGCCCCTCCTCAAGATCATGGAGCATCCGTTCGGCAGCGTCGGCGCGAATGGCAAGACGCGCGCCGCTTTCATGGCTCATATGTTCGAGCAGGCGCCTCGCCCCGGCCCTGTCTCGCGCGTCACGTAGAGGAGCCATGCCGACCCTGATCTCCCCGCTTTCCGCGATCCGGTCCGAAGTCCCTTCCGGATCGCGCGGAAAATTGTCGCAGCCGGCCACAAAAAGGCAAAGGATCAAGCCCATGATTTTCATTGCGCAAGCTGAACGGTCGGTCGGAGCGGCGGTTCCTCACGTCTCGTCGGCGCAACCTGTCGCAGCCAAGCGCGTTGGCAAATCGTCCGTCATGCGTAACGATCAGATTACGCCCATCGCGGGCCTGCCTTCGCCCCGAATCGAAAGGACTTTCCTTGACCGAGCCCTACGCGACCCTCCTGCTGTTCGGCGCTACCGGCGATCTGGCGCATCGCATGCTCTTTCCCTCGCTCTACAATCTGCTGAGCGGGGGACGGCTGGCGGACGATTTCCTGGTCATCGCGTCGGGACGGAGTGAACGCACGGACGAGACATTCCGGGAAGAGGTAGACGCAGCGCTGCGCGAGCATCTGACGGAGGATCGCTATGACGCGGCGATGGCGCAGAAGCTGGCGGCGATGATCTGCTATGTGCCGGTCGAGGCGGGCAAGCCCGAGCAGTTCACTGCACTGGCCAAGCGGCTGGACGGGCGCGCCGAACGGGGTGTTGCGGTCTATCTTTCGACGCCCCCGTCGCTGTTCGTGCCGACGGCGGAGGGGCTGGCGGAAGCAGGCATCATTCGCGACACGATGCGCATCGCGATGGAAAAGCCGATCGGCCAGGATCTGGCGTCCTCCAAAGAGGTGAATGACGGCATCGGGGCGCTGTTCGACGAGGAGCGGATTTTTCGGGTCGACCATTATCTCGGCAAAGAGACGGTGCAGAACCTGCTCGCACTGCGCTTTGGCAATGTGATGTTCGAACCGCTGTGGAACGCGAGCGCGATCGACCATGTGCAGATCACCGTGGCCGAAACGGTCGGGCTTGAAGGGCGCGTATCCTATTATGACGGGGTCGGGGCGCTGCGCGACATGGTGCAGAACCATGTGCTCCAGATCCTTTCCATCATCGCGATGGAGCCGCCCGCGCGCATGGACCCGACGTCGGTGCGCGACGAGAAGGTCAAGGTCTTGCGCTCCCTACGGCCGCTCACCCCCGAAACGGTCAAGGCCAACAGCGTGCGCGGTCAATATGGGTCGGGCGCGGTCAATGGCGAAATCGTGCGGGGCTATGATGAGGAGCTGGAAAAGGATTCCGATACCGAGACCTTCGTCGCGGTGAAGGCGCATATTGACAATTGGCGCTGGCAGGGCGTTCCCTTCTACCTGCGCACGGGCAAGCGGCTCGCCAAGCGGCAATCGGAAATCCTTATTCAGTTCAAGCCGGTGCGCCATTCGATCTTTGGGCGTAACGGCGCGCTCGACCCCAATACGCTGATCATCCGTCTTCAGCCCGAGGAGTTCATCCGCCTGCTCATCATGAGCAAGAAACCGGGACTGGAACCGGAAGTGAAGCTGGAGGAGGTGAAGCTCGACGTGTCGCTGACCGCCGCCTTCGCCGGACAGCGGCGGCGTATCGCCTATGAGCGGTTGCTGCTCGACCTGCTGTCGGGCGACCAGACCCTGTTCGTGCGCCGCGACGAGGTGGAGGCGCAGTGGACGTGGATCGATTCGATCATCGACGGGTGGAAAGCGGCCGACATGAAGCCAGCGCCCTATCCGGCGGGGAACTGGGGGCCGTCCTCGGCCATTGCCCTCATCGAACGCGATGGAGCAAGCTGGAATGACTGATCTTCACCCCGTGATCGCCCGGGTGACCGACCGCATCACGCAGCGCAGCGCCGCGCGGCGGCTGAAATATCTCGACCTGATCGAGCGCGGCCGGGACGCCGGCACCAATCGAGGGAAGCTTAGCTGCGGCAACCTGGCTCACGGCTTTGCCGCGACCGGCGAGGACAAGCCCGCGATCCGCAGCGGGGCGGCGATGAATATGGGCATTGTCACATCCTATAATGACATGCTCTCGGCGCATCAGCCCTATGGCCGCTACCCCGAAGCCATCAAGATCGCCGCCCGCGAAGTCGGCGCGACGGCACAGGTGGCGGGCGGCGTGCCGGCCATGTGCGACGGCGTGACGCAGGGTCAGGCGGGCATGGACCTCTCGCTCTTTTCCCGTGACACCATCGCACTGTCGACGGCGGTGGCGCTTTCCCACGCGATGTTCGAGGGCGTGCTGCTGCTCGGCATATGCGACAAGATCGTGCCGGGGCTGCTGATCGGCGCGCTGCGGTTCGGGCACCTTCCGACCATCTTGGTGCCCGGCGGGCCGATGCCCTCGGGCCTCGCCAACAAGGAAAAGGTTCGTATCCGCCAGCTCTTCGCCGAGGGCAAGGTTGGCAAGGAGGAACTGCTGGAGGCGGAGAGCGCCAGCTATCATGGCGCGGGCACCTGCACCTTTTACGGGACAGCCAACAGCAACCAAATGATGATGGAGGTGATGGGCCTGCACATGCCCAACGCCGCCTTCATCAATCCCGGCACCAAGCTACGCCACGAGTTGACCCGCGCGGCGGTGCATCGGCTCGCTGCGATCGGCTGGGATGGCGACGATTATCGGCCGCTCGGCCACTGCGTGGACGAAAAAGCGATCGTCAACGCGATCGTCGGCCTGATGGCGACGGGCGGGTCGACCAATCATGCGCTGCATATTCCCGCGATCGCACGGGCGGCCGGCATCGTCGTCGACTGGAGCGATTTCGCCGAACTGTCGGAGGCCGTGCCGCTGCTGGCGCGGGTCTATCCCAACGGGTCGGGCGACGTGAATAATTTCCAGGCGGCGGGCGGCATGGCCTTCGTCATCCGCGAACTGCTCGACGCCGGGTTGCTGCACCGGGACATCATGACCGTCGCGCGTCAGGATTTGACGGATTATGGCAAGGAGCCGGTGATCGAGCATGAAGCGCTGATATGGCGCGACGTGCCCCAAAGCCGCGATCCGTCCATCCTGCGCGGCGCGGCTGAACCATTCAGCCCGGATGGCGGCATGAAATTGCTGACCGGCAATCTGGGCCGCTGCGTCATGAAGGTGAGCGCGGTCGATCCGGTGCGCTGGACGATCGAAGCGCCGGCGGCCGTGTTCCACGACCAGGACGATGTGCTGCGCGCGTTCAAGGCGGGTGCGCTAGACCGCGACGTCGTGGTCGTCGTGCGCTTCCAGGGACCGCGCGCCAATGGCATGCCCGAACTCCACAAGCTTACCCCCGCGCTCGGCGTGCTTCAGGACAAGGGCTATCGCGTCGCGTTGCTGACCGATGGGCGCATGTCGGGTGCGAGCGGCAAGGTGCCTGCGGCCATTCACCTTTCGCCCGAAGCGCTGGGCGGCGGGCCGATCGGGCGGCTGCGCGACGGCGACATAGTGCGGGTCTGCGCCGAGCAAGGATCGGTCGAAGCGCTCGTCGATGCCGCCATCTGGGACGCACGCGAGGCGCCCGTCCCACCGCCCCCGCCCTATGACACCGGGCGCGAGCTGTTCGCGCTGTTCCGCCACCATAGCGATCTGGCCGAAGCGGGCGCTTCCCCCATCCTCGCCGCGATGGAGAGCGAAGTTTGAGCGGAACAGGAAGGGCAAAGCCATGACCGACATCATCGCCGCCGACATTGGCGGCACCAATGCCCGCTTCGCCCGCGCGCGGCTGAATGAGCGCGGCGACCCGACGCTTGGCAAGGTACGCAAATATAAGGTTGCGGACTTTCCCAACCTTCAGGCGGCTTGGGCGAAATTCGCGCATGACGAGGGCGGCGACCTGCCGAATTCGGCCTCGATCGCCTTTGCCACAGCTATCGGCCGCGACGTCATCAAGCTGACCAACAGCAGCTGGACGATCCGGCCCGACACGCTCGACGAGGAACTGGGGCTCACGCACATGCGCCTCGTCAATGATTTCGAGGCGGTCGGCCATGCGGTCGCGCATCTGCCCAAGGATAATCTGCCGCTGCTGTTCGGCGAGGACCGCCCCTTTCCCCGCGATGGCGGCGTGACGGTGATGGGACCGGGCACGGGACTTGGCGTCGCGATGATCGCTTATGACGATGGCGATCCGCATGTGATCGCGACCGAGGGGGGCCATATCGACTTCGCGGCGCTTGATCCGCTGGAGGAGAAGATCCTCGACCATCTGCGCGCCAAATTCCTGCGCGTGTCGGTCGAGCGGGTGGTGTCCGGGCCGGGCCTCAACAATATCTATCAGGCGATGGCGACGATCCGGCGCGAACGGGTGCTGATGATGGAGGATGCCGACCTCTGGCAGGCCGCCATCGCGAACGAAGAGCCGTTGGCGCGTGCGGCGCTGGAGCGTTTCTTCCTATGCTATGGCGCGGTCGCGGGCGATCTGGCGCTGGCGCATGGGCCGCATGGGCTAGTGCTGGCCGGGGGCCTGACGCAGCGGGTCCGCGACCTGCTGGTCAAAAGCGGCTTTCTTGGGCGCTTCACCGCCAAGGGGCGCTATCAGGATTTGATGAAGACGGTGCCGATCCGGCTCGCCGTGCATGAGGAAGTCGGCCTGTTCGGCGCGGCGGCCGCGTTTCGCGAAAGGAAGAAGTGAGAATGGCGCTGACCGTCGACGATGTGATGCGGCTCGCCCCGGTCATCCCGGTGCTGGTGGTCGAACGGGTGGAGGACGCGTTGCCGATTGCGCGGGCGCTGGTGGCCGGCGGGTTGCGCGCGCTGGAGGTGACGCTGCGCACGCCCGCCGCGCTGGATGTGATCTGCGAAATGAGCCAGGTCGAAGGTGCGGTGGTGGGTGCCGGCACGGTACTCAACCCCGCCCAACTCGATGCCGCGATGGAGGCGGGCGCACGCTTCATCGTCAGCCCCGGCCTTACCGAACCGCTGGGCCGGGCTGCGCTGGCCGCCGGTGTGCCCTTCCTGCCCGGAACCGCGACCGCGGCAGACATCATGCGCGGGTTCGACATGGGGCTTAACCGCTTCAAATTTTTCCCTGCTGAGACATCGGGCGGGCTCCCTGCGCTAAAAGCGCTGGCCGCTCCGCTGGCCGAGGCGCGGTTCTGCCCGACCGGCGGCATTACCGCAGACAATGCGGCCGCATGGCTGGCGGAACCCTTCATCACCTGCGTCGGCGGTAGCTGGGTCGTGCCCAAGGGACCGGTCGATCCCGCCCGAATCGAAGCATTGGCGCGCGCGGCGGCAGGCCTTCGTGGCTAAAGCGGCTGGCCGCTTATTGCGCGGCATCCGTTGACGCCTTAGATGCGGAGCATGATCGCACGCCGCTTGCTCACCGCTGCCGCCCTTTTTCTGTCCGGTTGTGCCGGGGGAGCGGGACAGGGCAATTACCCTTCCCTCGCGCGGCGTGCCGTGGAGCGCGCCCCGGTCGCCACCCCTGCCCCACCACCCGCACCGATCGCTGCCGATCCGGCTCTCGAAGCCGAAGTCGCGCGCTATCTGGCGCAGGCCGAGGGGGGCGCGACGGCCTTTGACCGAGCCTATCCCGCTGCGCAACGCAGCGCGCTTGCCGCGTCGGGCGCAGCCGTATCGAGCGAGGCATGGATCGCCGCGCAGCTCGCCATCAGCGGGCTGGAGTCGGCGCGCAACGACAGCGTGTCGGCGCTCGCGAGCCTCGACACGCTCTACGTCCAGCGCGAAAATGCGGTCGCGAACGGAGATGCGCGTGGGGGTGTGGAGGCGATCGAAAGCGCCCGGACCCGCGCGCTCGCCATTGTCGATGGACAGAATGACCGCATCGACGCGCTTAAAGGCGGGCTGCGCCAGCCTTAACCCTGCGCGGCCTTGATCGCGCCTTTATGCGCCTTGGCATTGTGGACGTAATTTTCGACGCCCTGTCGCATGTCGATGATTGCCCGGTCGGGTAGGTCGCGCATGAAGCGCGCCGGGCGGCCGGCCCAGAGCTGGCGATGCGGCACCGTCTTATTGGGTGAGAGCATCGCGCCCGCTGCGAGCATGGCGTCGCTTTCCACCCGGCAGCCATTCATGACAATCGCGCCCAGACCGATGAAGGCACGATCGGCGAGTACACAGCCATGGATCATCGCCATGTGCCCGATCAGCACGTCCTCTCCGATGATCGTTGGCCATCCTTCGGCTTCGTCGGGCGTCGGGCTGTCGCAATGGACGACGCTGCCATCCTGAATATTCGTGCGCGCCCCGATCATCACGCGATTGACGTCGCCGCGAATGACGCAATTGTACCAGATGCTCGCGTCTTCACCGATTTCGACATCGCCGATGATGCGGCAGCCCGGCGCGACAAAGGCGCTTGGGTGGATGCGTGGAGTCTTGCCGCCGAAAGGCAGGATGGTGACGCCGGGATAGTCTTTATCGTCGATCATGACATGCTAGTGCAAGAGAAGCGGCGCGGGAGCAAGCGCAGCTTCACCCAAGCAGCCTTGCGGCATGCAGCGCATGATAGGTCAGGACGCCCGAACAGCCTGCCCGTTTGAAGGCGAGCAGCGTTTCGAGCACCAGCGCGTCGCGATTCCCCGCGCCGGCCGCGACCGCCGCCTCGATCATCGCATATTCGCCCGACACCTGATAGGCGAAGACCGGCACTTCGAACCGTTCCTTCACCCGCGTCACGATGTCGAGATAGGGAAGGCCGGGCTTCACCATCACACTGTCGGCGCCCTCGGCCAGATCGAGCGCGACCTCGCGCAGCGCTTCCTGCGCGTTGGCGGGGTCCATCTGGTAATTTTTCTTGTCGCCCTTCAGCAACCCGCGCGAGCCGACCGCGTCGCGGAACGGGCCGTAGAACGCGCTCGCATATTTGGCGGCATAGGCCATGATCTGCACATTATGGTGGCCATCGCTTTCCAGCGCGGCGCGGATTGCGCCGACCCGGCCGTCCATCATGTCGCTGGGCGCGATGATATCCGCCCCGGCCGCCGCCTGGTTGAGCGACTGGCCGATGAGCACCTCAACCGTCGCATCATTCAGCACATAGCCGGCTTCGTCGAGCAGACCGTCCTGCCCATGGGCGGTATAGGGATCGAGCGCGACGTCGGTGAGGATGCCGATATCGGGCACCGCATCCTTGATCGCGCGGATGGCCCGGCACATGAGATTATCGGGATTGAGCGCTTCGACGCCATCGTCGCTGCGCCGGTCGGCCTGCGTGTTGGGGAAGAGCGCCAGGCAGGGAATGCCTGCATCGCGGGCACTACGGGCCTGAGTGACGATGCCGTCCACCGACCAGCGCGACACGCCGGGGAGCGCGGCGACGGACTCCTCGACCCCCTGCCCCTCGGTCACGAATAGCGGCCAGATGAAGTCGGCAGGCGAGAGGCGGTTTTCCGCGTGCATCGCCCGGCTCCAGACGGAGGCACGGGTGCGGCGCAGGCGCAGCGCGGGATAGGAAGCGTTGGTCATGACCCCGGGTCTAGGACCGACCCGGCGGGGGATCAAGCGCGGGCCGCCTACTGCGCGAACCGCTTGAAGAAGCTGTCATCATTCCATGTCGGCCGTTCCCGCGCATTGGCGACGCGCAGGGTGACGGCGATCACATAGTCATTGAGCTTGACCGACTCCGCCGGCAACACCGGCTGGTTCACGTCGTCGAACGGCGAATGATAGATATTGGCGCGCCACGCCTTTTCCGTTTGGGCCTCCGGCGTGCCGGCCTTGAACCCATATTTGAAGAAGAGCGCGGGAATGCCTTCGCGGATGAAGGCATATTGGTCGGAGCGGATGAAGACGTTGCGATCCGGGAAAGGATCGGGCCAGATCGGCAGGTTCATCGCGCGGCTCACCGCCTCCGCCTGGTCCCCAAGCGAGCTTTGATCGTAGCCGATGGGCGTCACGGCAACGAGCGGGAAGATCGGCAGCGCCATGTCGAAATTGAGATTGGCGACCATTGACTGTTTGGGCACGCTCGGCCGCGCGGCGAAATAGCGGGCGCCGAGCAACCCTTTCTCCTCCGCCGTCACGATCGCGAAGAGGATCGAGCGGCGCGGCCTGTCTTTCCCATCCTTGAGCGCGCGGGCGATCTCGATGAGGCTCGCTACCCCGGAGGCATTGTCGAACGCGCCATTATAGATGGCATCGCCCCGGACCGGGGTTCCCACGCCATAGCCGTCGAGATGAGCGGACAGGACGACATATTCGGCGGCAAGCTTGGGGTCTGAGCCCGGCAGCACAGCGATCACATTGTCGGACGCGAGCGGCGTCCGACTTACCACGACGTGCGCCTTGAGCCGTTTCACCAGCGGGAAGGTCGGTACCGGGGCGGAGACATCGGCTGCGGCGGCGATGGCCGCAAAGTCGTAGTCGGAGCCATCGAACAGCAGCTGGGATTTGGCGGGATCGAGCTGGGCATTGAGGAAAGGCGTCGCCGTGTCGCGCAGAGCCGCATCCTCGAAATACAGCGCTGGCGAACCGCCGAGCGCGATCCGACGCTCCCACGGGATTTCCACCTGTCCTGGCGACACCAGCTGAATGAGGCCGACCGCCCCCCGCGCCGCGAGCCAGCCCGCTCTTTCCGACCGGGCATAGGATTTAAGTGCGCCCGACAGCGCGGCTGGACCGCCCGACAGGACGACGACGATCTTGCCCTTGAGGTCGAGGCCGGCGAAGTCGTCATGGCCCGCTTCCGGCAGATGCAGGCCATAGCCGGCGAAGACAAGCGGCGCGTCGATGCGTTCGGGCACCGGCCCGCCGCCGCCCGAAATGATGAGATCGGCCGGCATAGCCAGCTTGGTGCGCTTTCCTGCGCCGACGAGCGCGGCGCTGCTGCGTTCGGACAGGATCACCTGCTGCGTGAAGGCGACGCGCTGGCGGTAGCCATCGGTCCCGGCCGGGCGCAGGCCGATATCCTTGAACTCGCCGATCACATAGTCGGCCGCGCGGTCATAGCCGGGCGACCCTGCGGCGCGCCCCTCGAATGCGTCGCTGGCGAGCGTGCGGACATGGCTCCACCAGCGCTCGGCGCGGTCGGGCTCGGCACGGGCGGAGACGGGCGTCATCATCAGCAACGCTATGGCGAGGAGGGTAAGGCGCATGGTCATCGGTTCCTGCACGGCGGGAATCTGCTATCGTGCCCTGCTCATCCCGCTTGGACAAGGGGCGGTGGATCAAGGGGCTGTGCGGATCAGGGGGCGACGGGACAGGCTATGCGGAACTTATCATGGCGGTCGGCGGGGATCGGCGCCTGCGCAACCGCCGCGCTCGGGATGATGGCGCCCAGCGCTGGGGCTGCGACGCGCGGCTACAGCATCACAAGCTTCGACGCGATCCGGGTGGAGGCGCCGGTGACGGTCGCCCTCACCACCGGCAAGGGCGCCTCTGCGCGGGCGGAGGGCGACGCCGACATGCTCGAGCGGCTGCGGCTCGATGTGTCCGGGCGGCTGCTGACCGTGCGCGTGGCCCGCACGCCGTCGGACCAGGCGGGAGGCCGTGCGACGATCACGCTGTCGACCGGCATGGTGAACCGCATCGTGCTGGTGGGCGGGGGTTCCATCGCCATCAACCGGCTGGCGGGTCAGCGCGCCGAAATCGTGTCGGGCGGCAATGGCGACGTGACGGTCGGCGCGGTCGACGTCGACCAGCTTTCGATCGGGCTGGCCGGCGGCGGCAAAGTGGGGCTGGCCGGACGCGCGGGCATGGCGACCATTCGCGTCACCGGCCCCGGAGCGGTCGCGGCCGAGGCTTTGTACATCCGAAATGCGAACGTCAGTAATGAGGGGCCGGGCCGCATCGGGCTGGACGCAGCCGTCACCGCCAAAGTGACGGCTTCGGGCGCGGGTGACGTGATGGTGACGGGCAAGGCCGCCTGCACCGTGGTCAATCGCGGCACAGGGCGTATAGCCTGCGGCGGCGAGGATTATTGAGGGCGCGCAAGCCTCTCCTTATCTAAGTCTTTACCCTGTTCGGCTTAGGCAAATGCCAAATCTTCCGAAAGCGAATGCCCTCATGCGCCTCCCGCCTGCTCTTTTCCTCGCCGGACTGGCTGTCATGCCGCAGGCGGCCCATGCGCAGGTCGCGGTGGCGGACAGCGGCGACACCGCATGGATGATCCTCTGCGCCTTGCTGGCGCTGTTCGCGGCGCTGCCGGGCTTCCTGCTACGGCATGGCGGACAGGCGGGGGCGCGCACTGTGCTGACCGTGATGGCGCAAGGCATCGGCATCGTCGCAGGCGTATCGCTGGTCTGGGCGGCGGCGGGCTATAGCATCGCTTTCGCACCCGGTAGCGGCTGGCTGGGCGGTGGCGCCAATCTGATGCTCGGCAATCTGGCGGCACTGCGCGAGGGGCTGACCGTTCCCGAATCCGCATTCGTCCTCTTCCAGATGGTGCTGGCCCTGCTGGCCGCCGGGCTGCTCGCCGGCGCGGTGGCGCAGCGCGCGCGGCTGGGCTGGTTCCTGTTCTTTGCCCCGCTCTGGGTACTGATGGTCTATGCGCCGGTCGCGCATTGGGTGTGGGGTGGCGGCTGGCTCGCCGAACTGGGCGCGCTCGATTATGCCGGTGCCTTGGTGCTGCATGTGACGGCGGGCTTTTCCGCCCTCGCCATCGCGCTCGTCGCCGGCGCGCGGAGCGAGCCCAGCGGGCCACATTCCCCTGCATTGACGCTGGTCGGCGGTTCGCTGATCTGGGTCGGCTGGGCGGGCATCGTCGGCGGCTGGGCTCTGGGCGCGACCGATGACGCCGCCGTCGCCATCCTCAACAGCCATTTCGCGGCCTGCGCCGGCGCGCTGATGTGGGCGCTGCTCGACCGGTTGCTGCTGCGCCGCGTGAGCGCGACGGGCTTTATCTCAGGCGCGCTTGCCGGGTTGGTCGCCGCCTCCGCCTCGGCGGCGCTGATCGGCACCGGGGGCGCGATGATGGCGGGCGTGATAGGCGCGATCGTTGCTCGCACAGGCGCCAGCCTCGCCAGCAAATGGGTCGACGATCCGGGCCATGTCTTTGCCATTCATGGGCTTGGCGGGGCGGCCGGCCTGCTGCTGCTTCCCATCCTCACCCTGCCGATCATGGGCGGGGTCGGGATAGAGGGCGCGGGTGTCGCCACGCTGATGACGGGTCAGGCGATGGGCATCATCGCCGTCGCGCTTTGGGCGCTGGTCGGCAGCGCGATCGCCGCGCTCCTCGTCGCCATGGTCCTGCCGCTGCGTCCCAGCGAGCAGGCTGAGGCGCAGGGACTGGACGCCGCCGAACATGGCGAGCAGGGCTGGGGCTTCCGTTAAAGCGCCATGTCCGTCGCAGTCGGTATCTTTGCCCATCAGGAGGAACGGCGCATCGCCGCCTGTCTCGCCTCGCTGCCGCTCGACCGGGCGGACACGCTGTTCCATGTCCTCGTCAACGGTACGACCGACCGGACCGCCGAGCGCGCGCGGACGGCAGCGGAGGGACGCGCCAATGTGATCGTCCACGACATCGCGCAGGGCGGCAAGTCGCGTACCTGGAATCGCTTTGTCCATGATCTGCTGACGGGTGGCGAAAGCGCGGTCGTGCTGCTCGATGGCGATGCCCAGATTTTGCCGGGGTCGATCGATGCCCTTGTCGACGATCTGGCGCGACATCCGGGCGCTCTCGCCGCTGCGGGCGTGCCCGCCAACGGCCGGCTGATGCAGGTCTATCGCGACGAGCTGAAGAATGACGGCGGCGTGTTCGGCGACCTCTACGCGTTGTCAGGCCGCTTTACCGACGCCGTGCGCGCGGGCGGTTATCGCCTGCCTGACGATCTGATCGGCGACGACGGGCTGGTCGGCGCCTGGGCGCATACCGCGCTGGGCCGGGACGAGGACTGGCGGCAGGAAAGGGTCCTGTACTGCGAGGCGGCGGGTTTTCTGTGCGAACCAGTCAGCCTGCTCGCGCCCGTCACCTGGACGATCCAGTATCGGCGGATGATCAACTATTCGGTGCGCCATTATCAGAACCGAATCGTGTCCGACATCATGACGCGCGAAGGACCAAGCGGCCTGCCCCGGCGTCTGTCTGACCTCTATCACGAATGGCTGCCGCGCTGGCGCCCGCGCGCGCTGCCGACCGGCTGGTTCGATCGCAGGGCGCTGGCCCGGATGCGCGCGGCGGCTGGCACTTAGACCCGCTCGCGCCCGGCCAGTTCCTTGTTGATGAAGAGGGCAAGGCCGGTGACGATCGCACCCGACAGCAGATAGGCGCCAGAAGCCGCCAGCCCGAAGCTTTCCGACAGGGCGAGCGCGACCAGCGGCGCAAAACCGGCGCCCACCAGCCAGGCAAGGTCGGAGGTCAAAGCCGAGCCGGTATAGCGCGAGGCGGTCGAGAAATTGGCTGCCACGATCCCCGACGACTGGCCAAAGCTCAAGCCGAGCAGAATGAAGCCCAGCACCATGAAGGCGACCTCGGCCAGTTCACCACCGGACAGCAGCAGCGGCGCGGCGACGCTGAACAGGCCGATGCCGATCGCCGAATAAGCGAGCAGCGAACGCCGCCCGACCATGTCGGCAACGAAGCCCGACACGACGATGGCGAGGATGCCGACGCAGGCACCGACCATCTCGATCACGAGGAAGCGCTCCAGCGGCTCATTGGTGTTGAGCGCGATCCACGACAGCGGGAACACCGTCACCATGTGGAAAAGCGCAAAGCTGGCCAGCGGTGCGAAGGCGCCGATGACGATATTGCGCCCATCGCTGCGCAGCGTCTGGCGCACCGGCGAAGGTTGCAGTTCGCGGGCCTCGAACAAGCGCTCGAACTCATGGGTAACGACGATGCGCAGCCGCGCAAAGAGCGCCACCACGTTGATCGCGAAGGCGACGAAGAAGGGATAGCGCCAGCCCCATTCTAGGAAGTCCGCGCGGCTGAGCGTCGAGATGAAATAGGCGAACAGACCGCTCGCCACCAGCAAGGCGATCGGCGCGCCGACCTGCGGCATCATCGCATACCAGCCGCGACGACGGCGCGGCGCGTTGAGCGAGAGGAGCGAGGCGAGCCCATCCCAGCTGCCGCCCAGCGCAAAACCCTGTCCCGCACGGAACAGCGCCAGCAGCACCGCCGACCAGACACCGATCGTCTCATAGCCCGGCAGGAAGGCGATGGCCGCTGTCGATCCGCCCAGGAGAAACAGGGCGATGGTGAGCTTCACGCCACGCCCATAAGCGCGGTCGATCGTCATGAAGATGACCGATCCCATCGGCCGGGTGATGAAGGCAAGCGCGAAGATCGCGAAGGACCAGAGCGTACCTTCAAGCGGCGTCAGTTGCGGGAAGACATGCGCCGGGAACACGATGCACGATGCGATCGCATAGACGAAGAAGTCGAAAAATTCCGATGTCCGTCCGATGATGACGCCGATGGCGATCTCGCCGGGGGCAATCTTCTTTTCCCGCGCGGTGACGGCGCGCGCATCGCGTTCCATCTGCGTCGAACTGGGCGTTGTGCTTACGCTGGTC
>Ga0233380_1000550_pt1 | contig 19249 bp, 17 predicted proteins | sample ElkDunMinimDraft_9_FD_191541 | JGI IMG/M metagenome (GOLD analysis project Ga0233380, IMG submission 191541) | Fecal eukaryotic communites from dung pellets of Tule Elk in California, USA - Elk Dung F36 | ecosystem: Host-associated > Mammals > Digestive system > Large intestine > Fecal | place... | reverse complement strand
TCTCGGTGATCAGCGCGTCCGCGCCTTCGAGCGCGCTGGCGACCGGGCCGCCGTACCACTCGATGCCGCCGGGCAGGATGTGGATCGTGCCGAACAGCCAGATCGTGGTGTCCTCGTCCGCGACCTTCCACAAGGCGGGGCGAGCGGGCCGTCCCGCGGGCTGGGCCGCAGCTTGCGCGGCAGGCTGGGCTGGGGGCGGGAAGGTGGCTTCCCGGGCGTGCGCGGTGAAGGGCAGCAGGAGAGCAAGGGGAAGGGCAAGGAGAAGGGCGGGGCGGAGCCGGCGGGCACGTGTCATGCTTGCGCATATAGAAGCGCCTGGCCGCCCCGTCGCCCATGCACGGGCAACTCTCAACAGGCATCGTCGCCCCGGGAAGCCATCCTGTGGCGAGAAGGCGGATCCGCCGCACTGCGATGTTGACCCGTTCCCGGCCATCCGCCAAAGCGCCCAGCCATGTCGAGCGCCATGTCGAGCCAAGCCCAACCCCTGAGTTTCCAGGACATGATCCTGACGCTCCACAGCTTCTGGAGCGCGCAGGGATGCGCCATTCTGCAGCCTTACGACATGCGGATGGGCGCGGGCACGTTCCACCCGGCCACGACCCTGCGCGCGCTGGGGCCGGAGCCGTGGAAGGCGGCCTATGTCCAGCCCTCGCGCCGGCCCACCGATGGCCGCTATGGCGAGAACCCGAACCGGCTGCAGCACTATTACCAGTACCAGGTTATCCTGAAGCCGAACCCGGCGAACCTGCAGGAGCTGTACCTTGCCAGCCTGGCCGCGATCGGCATCGATCCGCTGGCCCATGACATCCGCTTCGTCGAGGACGACTGGGAAAGCCCCACGCTGGGCGCCTGGGGCCTGGGCTGGGAAGTCTGGTGCGACGGCATGGAAGTGACGCAGTTCACCTATTTCCAGCAGGTCGGCGGGTTCGATTGCAAGCCGGTCGCCGGCGAGCTGACTTACGGCCTCGAACGCCTGGCGATGTACATCCAGGGCGTCGATCGCGTCTACGACCTGCGCTTCAACAACGAGGGCGTGTCCTACGGCGACGTGTTCCTGGCGAACGAGCAGGAGATGTCGAAGTACAACTTCGAGGTCGCCGACACCGAGCAGTTGTTCGCGGGCTTCCGCCATGCCGAGGCCGAGGCGATGCGCTGCATCGACGCGGGCGTTCCGCTCGCCGCCTATGACCAGGCGATCGAGGCCAGCCACTTGTTCAACCTGCTCCAGGCGCGCGGCGTGATCTCGGTGCAGGAGCGCGCCAGCTACATCGGCCGCGTGCGCGATCTCGCCAAGGGCAGCTGCGAGGCGTGGATCGCCAAGAACGAGGACCGCTGGGCCACCGAATACCCGGGATGGAGCGCATGACCGACTTTCTGCTCGAACTTCGTTCCGAGGAAATCCCGGCGCGCATGCAGGCCGGCGCGCGCGCCGACCTTGAGAAGCTGTTCCGCAAGGAGCTTGCCGCGGCGGGCATCGAGCCCGGCGCGATCACAGTATGGTCCACGCCGCGCCGCCTGGCGCTGATCGCGCGCGACTTGCCCGAAGCGACGCAAGCTGTTCGCGAGGAAACCAAGGGTCCGGCCGTCGGCGCGCCGGCGCAGGCGCTGGAAGGCTTCCTTCGCAAGGCCGGCCTCACGCAGGACCAGCTGGAGGTGCGCGACCTCAAGGGCAAGCAGACTTACTTCGCGGTCGTCGAGAAGCCGGGCCGTTCGGTCGCGGCCGTGCTGGCGGAGGCGATTCCCGCCATCGTCCGCGCCTTCCCCTGGCCCAAGTCTATGCGCTGGGGCGCGGCCTCGATCAGCACGGAGAGCCCGCGCTGGGTGCGTCCCCTGTCGGGCATCGTCGCGATCTTCGGCGAGGAACTGGTGCCCTGCACGGCGGGCAGCGTGGAGAGCGGCTATGCCACGCTTGGCCATCGCTTCCATCATCCCGGCGTCATCACCATCGGCGGCGCGCATGACTATGCGGACAAGCTGCGCGCCTGCCAGGTCATCGTCGATCACGAGGAGCGCCAGGCGATCGTGCGCGACGGTGCCCGCGCCGCGGCCGAGGCGGCCGGGCTGACGCTGGTCGAGGACGAGGGTCTGGTCGTGGAGAACGCAGGGCTCACCGAATGGCCGGTGCCGCTGCTAGGCCGCTTCGACGAGGCCTTCCTGGAAGTCCCGCCCGAGGTCATCCAGCTGACCGCGCGCGTGAACCAGAAGTACTTCGTGTGCGAGAAGGACGGCAGGCTTGCCAATGCCTTCGTCTGTACCGCCAATATCGAGGCCCGCGACGGGGGCGAGGCGATTGTCGCCGGCAACCGCAAGGTCCTCGCCGCGCGCTTGTCCGATGCCCGGTTCTTCTGGGACACTGACCGCAAGACCAGGCTGGCCGAGCAGGCCAAGAAGCTGCAGCGCATCACCTTCCACGAGAAGCTGGGCACCGTTGCCGACAAGGTAGAGCGCGTCGCCGCGCTGGCCGAGTGGCTGGCGAGCGAAGGCATCGTGCCCGACTGCGATCCCGCTCTGGCGCGCCAGGCGGCGGAGCTGTGCAAGGCCGACCTCGTCACCGAGATGGTCGGCGAGTTCCCCGAGCTCCAGGGCCTGATGGGCGGCTACTACGCCCGCGCTGAGGGGCTGCCCGACGCCGTCGCCGACGCCATCCGCGACCACTACAAGCCTGTCGGTCAGGGCGACGAGGTGCCGAGCGCACCGGTGACGGTGGCGGTGTCGCTGGCGGATAAGCTGGATACCTTGGGCGCGTTTTTCGCGGTGGACCTGAAGCCTACTGGCTCCAAAGATCCCTTTGCACTTAGGCGCGCTATTCTCGCCGCAATCGCCACCTCGGTGGAGGTCGGCATTCGTGCCCAATGGCGCAAGCTATTAACCCGAGTAGTTGAGAACCTTGGCAGTGTTCATGGGGATGCGCTCCTCATTGATGGGGCAGTAGATCGAGTAGCAAAGGCAGAGCAGGATCGCGGGCCTCACGCACTTTGGCAGGCATTTGATAAGACATTCCCAGGCGTGATTCCCCAAGGAGAATTCCCGCCAATCGATCCCAATGCTGAGCTTTCGGAAATCACTGAGGCGAGCGTGTCAAAAACCGTGGACGCGCTTATGGAGTTTCTCATTGACCGCCTCAAAGTCCAGCAACGCGAAGCCGGAGTCCGTCACGACCTGATCGACGCCGTGTTCGCGCTCGGCGGCGAGGACGATCTCGTGCGCCTGCTCGCCCGCGTTCATGCGCTGCAAGCCTTCGTCGGCACGGAGGACGGCGCCAACCTGCTCGCCGGCTACAAGCGCGCGGCCAACATCCTCAAGAAGGAAGACTGGCACGGCATCGAGGGCGAGATCGCCCGGACCGGCGAGGAAGACCCGCTGGCAGTGGTGGACGATCCGGACCTGGCGCCGGTGATCGCTGCCAAGATGGCAGAGCGCCACCAGGCGGAGCGGGGATATGTCCCCGAGCCGGCCGAGCAGGCGCTGATCGACGCGCTGGACGCGGCGGCGCCCAGGGCAGAGCAGGCGGTCGCCGCCGAGGACTTCGCCGGCGCCATGGCCGCGCTCGCCACGCTGCGGGCACCGATCGACGCGTTCTTCGATACGGTGACCGTCAACGATGCCGACCCGGCCAAGCGCCAAGCGCGCCTCGCACTGCTTGATCAATTCCGTGCTGCAGTGCACAATGTTGCGGACTTCTCGCGCATCGAGGGCTGAGCACCGCGTACGAATCCGTAGCGGCGATCGTCCAGGCCCGCGAAGAGATAGGGCTTGTCGTGCGACGGCGATCCTCGCACGTGAGCAGAAGGGATAACCGATGGGCTCCGATACTATGGTCAAGCAGGTCTACACCTTCGGCGGCGGCGTGACGCACGACGATCCGCGGGCGCGAGACAAGGTCATCACCGGCGGCAAGGGTGCGAACCTTGCGGAAATGGCGGGCATCGGCCTGCCGGTGCCGCCGGGCTTCACCATCACCACTGAGGAATGCGTGAAGTACCTGGCCGATGGCGCCGAGTTTTCCGAAGCGCTGCGCGCCGAGGTGGCCCAGGCGCTTACTCACATCGAGAAGACGGTGGGCAAGCGCTTTGGCGATGCAGCTGACCCGCTGCTGGTGTCGGTCCGCTCGGGCGCGCGGGTGTCGATGCCGGGCATGATGGACACCGTGCTGAACCTGGGCCTGAACGACCAGACGGTGCAGGGGCTGGTCGCCACCTCGGGCGACGAGCGCTTTGCGTGGGACAGCTATCGTCGCTTCATCCAGATGTATTCCGACGTCGTTCTGGGCGTCGAGCATCATCTGTTCGAGGAAGCGCTGGAGATCGCCAAGGAAGACAACGGCTATCTCAACGACACGGAACTGAGCGCGGCGGACTGGCAGGCGATCGTCGCCGAGTACAAGGGCATCGTCGAAAAGGAACTCGGCAAGCCGTTCCCGCAGGACGTGAACGAGCAGCTGTGGGGCGCGATCCAGGCGGTGTTCGATTCCTGGGATTCGGACCGCGCCAAGGTCTATCGCCGCCTGAACGACATCCCGGGCGACTGGGGCACGGCCGTTAACGTGCAGGCCATGGTGTTCGGCAACATGGGCGAAACTTCCGCCACCGGCGTCGCCTTCACGCGCGATCCGGCGACCGGTGAGAAGGCCTATTACGGGGAGTGGCTGGTCAACGCCCAGGGCGAAGACGTGGTGGCCGGCATCCGTACGCCGCAGTACCTCACCAAGCGTGCCCGCGAGGCCGCCGGTGCCAAGCCGCTCTCGATGGAAGAGGCGATGCCTGAGGCTTACCAGCAGCTGGCCGCCGTGTTCGAGCTGCTCGAGAAGCACTACAAGGACATGCAGGACATCGAGTTTACCGTGGAACGCGGCAAGCTGTGGATGCTGCAGACCCGCTCGGGCAAGCGCACCGCCAAGGCCGCGCTCAAGATGGCGGTGGACATGGTGGCCGAGGGCCTGATCGACGAGAAGACCGCGATCCTGCGCGTCGATCCCATGGCGCTCGACCAGTTGCTGCACCCCACGCTCGATCCCAAGGCCCCGCGCGACATCCTGGCCAAGGGGCTGCCGGCGTCGCCCGGCGCGGCTTCGGGCGCGATCGTCCTCGATGCCGACACGGCGGAGCGCCGCGCCGAACTGGGTGAGGCAGTGATCCTGGTGCGCGTGGAAACGAGCCCTGAGGACATTCACGGCATGCACGCGGCCAAGGGCATCCTCACGGCTCGCGGTGGCATGACCAGCCACGCGGCGGTGGTGGCGCGCGGCATGGGCCGCTGCTGCGTCTCGGGCGCGTCGGCCGTCTCGATCGACATGAAGACCCGGACCCTCAAGATCGGCAATCGCGATCTGAAGGAAGGCGATATCATCACGCTGGACGGCTCCACGGGCGATATCATGGCGGGCGAAGTCCCGACGGTGGAGCCTGAGCTGGCGGGCGACTTCGCGGAGTTGATGGTCTGGGCCGACAAGCATCGCCGGATGAAGGTGCGGACCAATGCCGAGACCCCGGCGGACTGCAAGATGGCGCGCCAGTTCGGGGCCGAAGGCATCGGCCTGTGCCGCACCGAGCACATGTTCTTCGACGCCTCGCGGATCTCGGCCGTGCGCCAGATGATCCTGGCCGAGGACGAGGCCGGTCGCCGCGCCGCGCTGGAGAAGCTGCTGCCTGAGCAGCGTGACGACTTCGCGCAGATTTTCCTCGTCATGGCGGGCCTGCCCGTCACCATCCGCCTGCTCGATCCGCCGCTGCACGAGTTCCTGCCGCACGGCGATGCCGAGTTCGCGGAACTGTCCGAGACGATCGGCATCGGTGTCGACACGCTCAAGCGCCGGGCCGACGAACTGCACGAGTTCAACCCGATGCTCGGCCATCGCGGCTGCCGCTTGGGGATCACCTATCCGGAGATCTACGAGATGCAGGCGCGCGCCATCTTCGAGGCGGCCTGCGACGTGGCGGACCGCCTTGGAGACGCGCCGGTGCCGGAAGTGATGATCCCGCTCGTCGCCACCAGGCGCGAGCTGGCGATCCTCAAGAAGCTGGTGGACGAGACCGCCGCCAAGGTCTTCGCCGAGCGCGGCCGCACGCTGGACTACATGGTGGGCACCATGATCGAGCTGCCGCGCGCGGCGCTCATGGCCGGCGAGATCGCGCAGGAGGCCAAGTTCTTCTCCTTCGGCACCAACGATCTTACGCAGACCACGCTGGGCGTGTCGCGCGACGACGCGGCCCGGTTCCTCAGCCCCTACGTGGAGAAGGGGATCTACGCACGCGACCCGTTCGTCAGCCTCGATGTGGACGGCGTGGGCGAACTGGTGCGGTTGGGTGCCGAGCGTGGCCGCGCCACCCGCAGCGACCTGAAGCTCGGCATCTGCGGTGAACACGGTGGCGACCCAGCATCGATCGCGTTCTGCGAGAAGGTGGGCCTGGACTACGTCAGTGCCTCGCCCTTCCGCGTGCCGATCGCCCGCCTCGCGGCAGCCCAGGCAGCGCTCGCCTGATCGCGCCTGACGCTCTCCCGCCCCGCCGGCGGGAGAGCGTCAGCGCCGCCAGCCCGAAAGGGTGAGAATCTCGAACCGCTCGACCGTGCGGCCGTCGGTCGCGGCTGCGGCAAAGGCGGCGCTCGCCCGGCTCGCGGCGTCCTTGCCCAGCCCCGGTCCCGGATCGGCCAGCACGTTGCCCAGGCCTTGCGCCCGCAAGTCTGCGACAAGGCGGTCGAAGCTGCGGAACCCGACGTCCAGATGGCGCGAGTCGGCCACAGGGTCGGCAAAGCCCGCACGCTGGAGCAGTTGCGCGCCCGCGCGCACGTCCACCAACGGGTGAATGCGCGCAGCCGGACGCTCGGCGTCGGCCGCCAGCATTGCCTGGCGCAGCACCGGAAGGCTCCCGGCCGCAACGAAGCTGGCGATCAGCAGGCCGCCGGAAGCCAGCGCGCGCCGGGCATGGATCAGCGCGCCGGGCAAGTCGTTGACGGTGTCCAGCGTGCCCAGACTGGCGATCAGGTCGAAGCCCTCGAACGGGTAGGGGCTCTGCTCGTCAAAGCCCTCGCCGGGTTCGACCGCGACGATTTCGCCGCCGAAAGAGGCGGCCAGCTGAGCGGCCAGGGCGCTCCCGCTGTCACCCACCGTCAGCACGCGCGCGGGCCGATGACGCAAGAAACCGAGGCGTTCGATCACGTCCTCGATCATGTCGTCCAGCAGGTAGCGGGGCGCCTCGGGCGCGCGCTGCATTGCTGCCATCCGCTTGCGGACGGCCATGCGGCGGGCGGGAGAGAAGATGAGCGGGGGAGGGGCACTTGCCATGGCTGCCTCCTGCCCGTGCCGGCTGCCGCGCGCAACCACTTGCCGGCTGGCGCTGCTCGGGTAGCATCGCGCCGGTGGCATGGGCTGGCGTTCTCGCTCCGATCGTGGACTTCGCGTTTCCGCCGCGCTGCCCCTTGTGCGGCGCCGGGGTGGGGGCGCAGACCGGCCTTTGCGGTTCGTGCTGGGGGACTCTGGCGATACCGGGGGAGCCGGCCTGCGAACTCTGCGCGCGCCCCTTCACTGAGGGGATGCCAAGCGGCGCCCGATGCGCGCCTTGTCTGGCCCAGGCACCCCGTCACGACGGGATCGCGGCGGCCACGATCTACAACGACGCCTCGCGCAAGCTGGTGCTGGCGTTCAAGCACGGCAACCGCATCGCTCTGGCCGGACTGATGGCGCGGCTGATCGCGCCGCGGCTGCCGGCGGTGGATGGCGAGTGGCTGCTGGTGCCCGTTCCGCTGCACCGCTGGCGCCTCTGGCGCCGTGGCTACAACCAGGCGGCCTTGCTGGCGCGCGAACTGGCGCGCTGCACCGGGGCTGGAATCGCGGTCGACGTGCTGGAGCGGCGCAAGGCCACGGCGCCGCTGGGCGGGCTTGGCCGCAAGGCGCGCCGGCGGGAACTGAGCGGGGCGATCGGCGTGTCCGCCGGCGCGACGGACCGGGTGCGCGGTCGCAAGGTCATCCTGGTAGACGATGTGCTGACCAGTGGCGCCACCAGCGATGTGTGCGTGGCCGCGCTGCGCCGCGCGGGCGCGCAGACGGTGATCGTCGCCTGCTTTGCGCGCGTCTTGGACTGAGCTGGTGTCTGCAGGGGGCCGAAAAGGGGGCTGGGAACAGGAAACGGGCCGGTGAGAAGGGACCCGGAAAAAGGAAAACGCCCGAGACCTGCGGGGTCCCGGGCGTCCTCGTGACGAAACTCTAAGGACCCTGCGTTAGCAGTTCGGCAGCGCCCCTGAACGCTGCCTGGCCCGATCCCTCATTCCTTGGCCGGACCCGTCCCTCGACGGGTCCCGACCGGTACTTCCCTGAACCGTTGGCGCTTGGTCGTCAGCACCCTTCCGGTGTCCGCGGCCCCCCAGCCGCGAGCCGTTTAATCCCGCGAAACCGCCGTTTTGAAAAGCTTGTTTGCGCCAGACCCCGGATTTTGGTCTAGGGCTGTGGTTATCGTGCAACAAAGGTTATTTAACCGCTCTCTTCTCGATGGAAGTCTCTCTCATGTCCGATTGCGCCAACCCCGATCGCGAGACCGGAACCGTGTTCATGCCTCGCTTTGATAGCCAGGGCCTGGTCATGGGAATCGCCATAGACGCGCGCTCCAAGGAGGTGCTGATGGCCGCCTTCATGGATGCCGAAGCGATCGCGAAGACTCGCGATACCGGGCTGGCCCACTTCCATTCCCGCTCGCGCGGCAAGCTGTGGCTTAAAGGCGAGACCTCGGGTCATTTCCTGCGGGTGCAGGACATCCTGGTGGACTGCGACCAGGATGCGCTGGTGATGATGGTCGTGCCCGAAGGTCCGGCCTGCCACACCGGCGCGCGCAGCTGCTTTTACCGCCGTCTGACCGAGACCGGGCTCGAGCCGCTCGCCGATCCCGCCTGAGGTCCCGGCCTCAGCTCAGGATCTCGTCGAACAGCCCGGTCATCGCCAGCCAGCTCTGGCGGTCGGCGCTCGCATCGTAAGCGATCGCGGGCAGGCCGCGGGCGTCGCTGGCAGGGTCGGTGAAGCCGTGCTTGACGCCGCTATAGGCGTGGAAGTGCCAGCGGGCGCCGGCCCGGTCCATTTCCTGCCAGAATGCCAGCACTTGCTCGCGCGGGACCATCGGGTCGGCATCGCCGTGACAAACGAGGATGCGCGCGCGTACCGCCTCCGGCTCTGCTGGCAGGGCGGTGGAGAGGATGCCGTGGAAGCTGGCGACGGCAAACAGGTCCTCCCCCGCGCGCGCCGCTTCCAGCGCCGCCTGTCCGCCCATGCAGTAGCCGATGGCGCCGAGCGGGAGCCCGGGGGCGTGGTCGCGAAGCGCCTGGCACGCCGCCGCAACCCGGGCGCGGTAATACGCCGGGTCCTCGCGAAGCGCAGTCGCCAGCGGACCGGCGGCGGCGAAGTCTGGCACCGGCTCCCCATAGAAGTCCGCGATCATTGCCAGGTAGCCCAGTTCGGCGAGCATGGCGGCGCGGCGCTCCATCGCGGCGTTCTTGTTGACGATGGTGGGATAGATCACGATTCCCGCGCGGGGCGCTCCTGCGGGGCGGGCCACCCAGCCGGTCAGTGGCGTGCCGGCGTGCGTATAGGCAAGGGGCTCCAGCGTGGTCATCTCTCTGCCTCTCTCTGGCGGTATTGCGGGGCGAAGGTACGGGCGCGGCGGATCTCAGGAAAGAGCCAGGCCCACAATCCGGTGACGACGATCGCGGCCGCCCCGCCGAACATCACGGCCCCGGTCGCGCCGAGCAGCGATGCGGCGATGCCGGACTGGAGCTCGCCCAGCTCGTTCGATGCAGATACCGCCAACCCCGAGGTGGCGGACACGCGCCCGCGCATGTCATCAGGGGTGTTGAGCTGGATCAGCGAGCTGCGGATGAACACGGAGACCATGTCCGAGGCCCCCAGCAGCGCCAGAAAACCCAGCGAGAGCAGGAACATGTTGGACAAACCGAAGGCCAGCGTCGCGGCGCCATAAGCCGCGACCGCCAGCAGCATCTTCACGCCGACATTGTGTTGCAGGGGCCGGAACGACAGCCACAGCGCCACGGCCGCCGCGCCAAAGGCAGGTGCGGCCCGCATTTGCCCGAGCCCCTCGGGCCCCACATGGAGAATGTCGCGGGCGAACACGGGCAGCAGGGCGGTTGCACCGCCCAGGATGACCGCGAAGAGGTCAAGGGTGATGCAGCCCAGCAGGAACCTGTCGTTCCACACGAACTGGAAGCCGCCGACGATCTGGCGCAGCGGATGGCTCTTGCGCGCCTCGGGCGGCGGCGGGGGCAGGGTGCGGATGGCGAGGATGCGGCTTGCAGCCAGCGCCAGGAGGCCGACCGAGGTCCAGTACGGCATCGATGGATTGCTGCCGAACAGGAACCCGAAGGTGGCCGGTCCGATCACCCCGCCGGCCTGCCAGGCGATGGAGTTGAGCGCGATCGCGCGCGGGATCAGGGCGGCGGGAACGATGTTCGGCGCGATCGCGCTGAGGGCCGGACCCTGGAAGATCCGCACCGCCCCGTGCAGTGCGGCAAGCGCGAACAGCACCGGCAAGCTGCGCAGCCCCGATGCGGTCACGAGCGCCAGGGTCAGCGCGATGCCCATGTCGACGCTCATCGACAGGCCCGCGACATAGCGTCGGTCGAACCTGTCGGCGACCACCCCGGCGATCGGGGTCAGAAGCAGGATCGGCACGAATTGCGCCAGGCCCAGCAGCCCCAGCTGGAACGAGGCTGCCGCGATGCTCATGCCATAAGCGCTGCGGGCCACGTCGTAGAGCTGGTATCCCAGGATCACCACCATGCCGTTGGTCGCGATGACCGCCGCGAAGCGTGCCAGCCAGAACTTGCGATAATCGGGGATCGCCAGCGGCGAGGTCGGCTCGGGAGGGGACGTGTTCACCGCGCGTTCCATGGCACCGCTGCGGCGATTTGCCAACACGGGCTGCCGAGGGCAGGCGGAGGAGCGCCTGGGAGGGTCTGAGAGAGCTGGGGAGAGGCGGGGGAAGTGGTCGGCGGCGTTGCTGCTCAGCGACGCGCGCGCAGCCTCGGGTTGGGCTGCAGCGCGTCTACCAGCCGGGTGAAATCGTCGATCCGGATGATCCGCTCAAACTGGAAGCCCGAACGCCCTTCGTGAGTCCAGATCATGTGCGCCTCGATCCGGCCGATCACCGGCAGGCGCAGGACCAGGCGTTCGCCGCGCTCGAGATTGTCGGCACCCCGCGCCATGAAGCCCTGGGCCGAGACGTTGACGATGTGCAGGTCGATATCGCCGAGGTGGCGATGCTCGGCGATGACCTTGTAGTCGGCCGGGTGCCGCGTCGCACGGCGCTGGTCAGTCACGGCAAGCCTGGCCCCAGCAGTCATGAACAACCCTTTCGTCTAACTCGCGCGGAGTGAGACTACCTTTACGCCGAGTCGCGCAAACAAGTGGTAAAGCCGGTGTGCTCACTATGCTGCGCAGGCGAAAAAAGGGGGAGCGGAGGGCGGGGGCGCCTCAGGCTCCCCGCAGGATCCCGTGTTTCTTGCGACCCAGGCTCAGCTTGCGCGTCTCGCCAGAGGCCAGCGTCACCAGCAGGTTCGGATCGCTCACCACTTCGTCGTCCAGCTTGACCGCGCTTTCGCTGACCTTGCGCTTGGCTTCCCCGTTGGAAGCGGTGAAGCCGATCTCGGTGCAGGCGGCGGTGATGCGCACGCCTTCGGCCGGGACGATCAGGGTCGGCAGGTCCGCGCCCAGGCCGCCACCGGCGAACGTGGTCCGCGCCGTGGCCTCGGCCGTGCGGGCAGCGTCCTCGCCGCGGCAGAGCGCGGTGACGGCATTGGCCAGCACGATCTTGGCGTCGTTGATCTCGGCGCCCTGCAGCGCTTCAAGCCGGGCGACTTCGTCCAGCGGAAGATCGGTGAACAGCCGCAGGAAACGGCCTACGTCGCGGTCGTCGCAATTGCGCCAGTACTGCCAGAAGTCCCAGGCGGGCAGCTGCTCCTCGTTCAGCCAGACCGCGCCCGAGGCCGTCTTGCCCATCTTGGCGCCGTCGGCCGTGGTGAGCAGCGGCGTCGTCAGGCCGAACACCTCGGCGCCGTCCATGCGGCGGGCCAGCTCGATGCCGTTGACGATATTGCCCCACTGGTCCGAGCCGCCCATCTGCAGCCGGCACCCGTAGCGCTGCGAAAGCTCGCGGAAGTCGTAAGCCTGCAGGATCATGTAGTTGAATTCGAGGAAGCTCAGCGACTGCTCGCGATCGAGCCGCAGCTTGACCGAGTCGAAGCTCAGCATGCGGTTGACCGAGAAGTGCTGGCCCACGTCACGCAGGAACGGGATGTATTCCAGCTTGTCCAGCCACTCGGCGTTGTCGATCATCACCGCGTCGCTGGGCCCGTCGCCGAAGTCCAGCAGCCGCGCGAACACGGTGCGGATCGACGCCACGTTCTGCGCGATGGTATCCTCAGTCATCAACCGGCGCGCCTCGTCACGCAGGCTGGGGTCGCCGATCTTGCCGGTGCCGCCGCCCATCACCACGATCGGCTTGTGGCCCGCCTGTTGGAGCCGGCGCAGCATCATGATCTGCACCAGGCTTCCCACATGGAGCGATGGCGCGGTGGGGTCGAAGCCGATATAGCCGGGCACCACCTGCTTCTGCGCCAGCGCGTCGAGGCCGGCGGCATCGGTCAGCTGATGGATGTAGCCACGCTCTTCGAGCAGGCGGAGCAGGGTGGAATTGAACGTCATCGGTGCCTTCCTAGGGGATGCGCGCGCCTAGAGCATTTTCGGCCCGGGTGGAACCACCCGGCGTTCGCGAAAGATAGGCACCGGCTTGCAACAAGGGAGATGCCGCTTGCAGACGCACTTGCTGGTTCCGCACCCGGACTGTGCTCCGCTGGCGGTCCAGGCGATCAAGGCTCGCATCACGCCTGACGGGGACTGGGTGCGCCTGCGCTGGCGGATCGAGGGTGCGCAAAAGCTCGTGGCGCCGCCGTTCGCCGGCAAGGGCAGGGCCGACGGCCTGTGGCGCACGACCTGCTTCGAGCTGTTCCTGCAAGTGCCGGGCGAGGCGGGCTATGTAGAGCTGAACCTCTCCCCCTCTGAACGCTGGAACGCCTACGATTTCACTGCATACCGCGAAGGAATGGCGGAACGACCGTTCCCGCGCGAACCCGCGTGCACCTTCCGCAAGGGAGAGGCATTGGCGATCTTCGATGCCGCTGTTCCTGCCTCGGCCTTGCCGCCGGCGCCCTGGCGTGCCGGGCTGACCGCGGTGATCGAGGAGCAAGGCGGCGTGAAGTCCTACTGGGCGATCGCGCATCCCGCCGGCCCGCCGGACTTCCACGATGCCGCTTGCTTCGTGGCAAAGGTTGTCGCACCGAACGTGCCATGAAATTCGGTATCGATCGCCTGCTCGCCGACCCCGTCCTGCGCAAGCCCCTGGAGGGGCGCCGGGTGGCCCTGGTCGCGCACCCCGCCTCGGTCACGGCGGACCTTGTCCATTCGCTCGATGCGCTGATCGGCGCGGGCGTGAACGTCACGTCCGCCTTCGGGCCGCAGCACGGGCTGAAGGGCGACAAGCAGGACAACATGGTCGAGACCGGGGACGAGATCGATCCCGTGCTCGGCATCCCGGTGTTCAGCCTCTACGGCCAGGTGCGCAGGCCGACGCCCGAGATGATGGCGACGGCGGACGTGTTCCTGTTCGACCTGCAGGATCTCGGCTGCAGGATATACACCTTCGTCACCACCCTGCTGTACCTGCTGGAGGCGGCGTCCGGCACCGGCAAGAGCGCGTGGGTGCTAGACCGTCCCAATCCCGCCGGTCGGCCGGTGGAAGGCACTAGCCTGCTGCCCGGCCAGGAGAGCTTCGTCGGGGCCGGGCCGATGCCGATGCGCCATGGCCTTACGCTGGGCGAGATGGGCCACTGGTTCGTGCGCCGCTTCGGCCTGGACGTGGACTACCGCGTCGTGGCCATGGAGGGCTGGCAGCCGGAGGAGGCCCCGGGCTTTGGATGGCCGCAGAGCCGCATCTGGATCAACCCCAGTCCCAATGCCGCCAACCTCAACATGGCGCGCGCTTATGCCGGCACGGTCATGCTGGAAGGCACGACGCTGTCAGAAGGGCGCGGTACCACCCGGCCACTCGAGGTGCTGTTCGGAGCGCCGGACATATCGGCCGGGGCGGTGCTGCGCGAGATGATGGCGATGGCCCCGCAATGGCTTGCCGGCTGCGCCCTTCGCGAGTACTGGTTCGAGCCGACATTTCACAAACATGCCAGCAGCTTGTGCAATGCCCTTATGATCCATGCTGAAGGCCGGTTCTACGATCACGCGGCCTTTCGGCCGTGGCGGCTGCAGGCTCTGGCGTTCAAGGCGATCCGCCGGCTCTACCCCGACTATCCCATCTGGCGCGACTTCCCGTACGAGTACGAGTTCGAGCGGCTGGCGATCGACGTCATCAATGGCGGCCCGGCCCTGCGCGAGTGGGTGGACGATCCCGCGGCGCGTCCGGCCGACCTTGATGCCCTGGCCGGGGTGGATGAAGCCGCCTGGAGGGAAGAAGTGGCCGACCTCCTGCTCTACCGGTAGGCGGCTGGGGCGCTGGCTCCGCTTGAGGCGCAGCCGCCGCGCTAGACGTAGTTGGCGATCCACGCGACCGCGACCGCCGCAGGCACGAACAGCGCTTGCGCGAGCAGTGTGCCCGCAAGACGGCTGATCGAGATCCACACCACGGTCCGGCGGAATCGCGCTTCGTCGATCCGCCCTTCCACCACGTCATCGGTCATCACCGAGAGCTGGGGGTCGATCAGGGCGAACAGCAGGATCGTCGCAAAGCCGTTGACCACGGCGGAAAGCTGCGAGGCGGTGACGCGGTACTGCGGATTGAGGAAGCCTGCGTAGAGCGAGGCGAGGACGCCCACAACGATCAGCGCTTGCGCCAGGCAATTGGCCACGAGAACGCCCCAGCCGACCCCGCGGTCCCTCGTAAAGTTCTTCAAGTGTTGTATCGAGGGGACTGTAAAAGAATGAATTATCGCCCGGATCCCGGCCGGCGAACCCATCCGCATCACCATGCGCCCGGTGGAGCGGTGGACCTGGAAATAGCCGATGCCCTTGGCGAACAGCCGCTGCCCGGTGGGAACCAGCAGGATGCCAAGGAACACTGCGACAGAGGCCGAAGCGAGCACCAGCCGGAAGTCGCCCAGCAGCGCGTCGCCGCCACCGGATGCAAGCCGGGTCTCGATCCGCTTGGCCAGGAACGGCCCCAGGAAGCTGTTGGACGTGCGCGAGACCAGCACGAGGATGTTGAACAACGCGAAGCTCATCGCGATGCGCCGCGTCCGCACCCCGGCGATGCGCGCTGCATAAGCGAGCGTGCCGATCAGGTTGATCGCTGCCGTCAGCAGGCAGATGATGAGCAATTGCCGGTCCATGGCGGTCGCCCCTACGCTTCGCGGCGAAGACGCGCCATCGCCGTGCTCAGGCCTTCTTTCGCGTCAGTTCGCGCATCGCTGCTTCCAGGCCGTCCAGCGTCAGCGGATACATGGCATCGTGCATCAACTCGCGGATCATGCGGGTGGACGTGGAATATTCCCACTGCCGCTCGGGCGTCGGGTTCAGCCACACCGTGGCCGGATAAGTCTGCGTCACCCGTTGCAGCCAGGTCGCGCCCGACTCGTCGTTCATGTGCTCGACCGACCCGCCGGGATGACTGATCTCGTACGGGCTCATGGCCGCATCGCCGACAAAGATGACCTTGTAGTCGTGGCCGTACTTATGAAGGATATCCCAGGTCTTCGTGCGCTGCGACCAGCGGCGGCGGTTGTCCTTCCACACGCCTTCGTAAAGGCAGTTGTGGAAATAGAAGAATTCCAGGTTCTTGAACTCGGCGGTTGCGGCGCTGAACAGCTCCTCGACCAGCTTGATGAACGGGTCCATCGATCCGCCCACGTCGAGGAACAGCAGCACCTTCACCGCATTGTGCCGCTCCGGCCGCATGACCACGTCCAGCCAGCCCTGCTTCGCGGTGCCCGCGATCGTGGCGTCCAGGTCCAGCTCGTCAGCGGCGCCTTCGCGCGCGAACCGGCGCAGACGCCGGAGCGCGACCTTGATGTTGCGAGTGCCCAGTTCCTTGGTGTTGTCGAGGTTGGCGAACTCGCGCTTCTCCCAGACCTTGATCGCGCGGCCATGCTGTCCTTCGCCGCCGACGCGGATGCCCTCGGGGTTATAGCCCGCATGGCCGAACGGCGAGGTGCCGTTGGTGCCCACCCACTTGTTGCCACCCTGATGGCGTTTTTGCTGTTCTTCCAATCGCTTCTTGAGCGTTTCCATGATCTCGTCCCAGGATCCCAGGGACTTGATCTGGGCCATTTCCTCAGGCGTGAAATAGCGCTCGGCAAGTTGCTTCAGCCACTCCTCGGGGATCTCCACCGGCTGCTGGCCATAGTCGGTCAGTATGCCCTTGAAAACCTTCTGAAACACCTGATCAAACCGGTCGAGCAGGCCCTCGTCCTTCACGAAGGTTGCCCGGCTGAGGTAGTAGAACGCCTCGGGTGTCTGCGCGATCACATTGCGCTCGAGCGCTTCCAGAAGCGTCAGGTGCTCCTTGAACGAGGCCTTGATCCCGGCAGCGCGTAGCTCGTCGACGAAGTTGAAGAACATCAGGAAGGCTCCGCGGGGCTGGCCGGCGCAGGCGGCTGCTGGGGCCAGCGTTCCATGTCAGGGGCGATGGTCGCCCAGGCGGGCGCTTCGTCCAGCCAGATCGCGGCTGCGGGCCGGAACCCGTGCCCTTCGTCCAGCATCCCCAGCCGAACGGTGCGCAAGTGCGGCCGCGCGCTGGAGTGGGCCATCACGTGCGTGCCGCAGGAGGCGCAGAACTCGTGAGTCAGCGTGTTGCCGCTTGCTGCCACGTAGCTGCTCTGCGTGCGCTCACCGTGGATCGCGACGGCTTCGGCCGGGAAGATGGCGTTGTTGGTGGCGCCGCCCGCCGCGATCTTCTGGCATTGCCGACACCAGCACTGGCGCGTCGTCACCGGCTCAGCCGCAATGGCGATGGTCACGGCTTGGCAATTGCAGCGGCCGGCGTAGGTCATGGCGCTCGCTCCGCTGTGGCCAGCGCCTTGTCGAAGGCGGCTTGCGAGCTGGCGACCAGTTCGGGCAGCAGCTGCGGCGCAATGAACGCAGTCTTGTCGCCCGCGTCGCGTCGCTGCGCACGTTCGATGACTTTGCCGAACTCGGGGTGCGCGGGCAGCACGACATCGGCCTCCATGGCGCGCAGGCGGTCAAGGCTCTTGCGGAAGTCGTCGACGATGCCGGGATAGCCGCGATTGCCTGCCAGCTTGTTGCCCGCCACTGTCAAGCTGCACGGGAAGAACACGCGCAACGGGCGGGTGAGGCCCGCCGCCTTGCCATCGACCTGCATGCTCCAGCTGGTGCATCCGGGGGTGTGGCCGGGTGTCAGCACCGGAACGAGCGCGGTATCGCCTAGCCGCACGGGCACGCCATCTTCCACGATGCCGTCGACCTTGGCCGGTGTGAACTTCCACACCCCGTAATCCGTATTGCTCGGGGGGACGCCTGTCTCCATGGCCCCGCGATCGCCCGCGCTGACAAGCAGCCGCGCCCCTGTTGCCTGCTTGAGCGCGGCGACGCCGGCGACGTGATCGACATGCGCGTGCGTGGTCAGGATGATCTTAACGTCACGCGGGCTGAAGCCGAGCGCGGCGATATTGCGCTCCACGATCGGCGCAGCCGCCTCGGGCCCGGAATCGATCAGGATCAGCCCGTCCGAGGTCTCGATCAGATAGACCGCGATGCCGCGCGTGCCGACATAGTGGATCGGGCCAAGGATCGCGAAGGGATCGTGCGGCTGCGTCCATTCCGGATTGTCCTGCGCCCGTGCCGGCCCGCTCGCCAGCACCGCGCCGCAAGCCGCCAGCAACGGCGCGGCCACGAGGGACGCGGCCCTGATCGCTCGCTTGATCCTCATCGCACTCTCCTTCGCCGCGCTCTTCTGCGGAAGCGCGGACTGTGGCGCCTGGCGCTGCCCCGGTTGGCGCCGGTTCTGGCGGGGCGCCGAGATCACGCGCCCCGGCGCGCCATGAACGCCAGGCGTTCGAACATCATCACGTCCTGCTCGTTCTTCAGAAGCGCGCCGTGCAGCGGCGGGATCGCCTTGCTCGGGTCCTGGTTCTGAAGAACCTCCAGCGGCATGTCCTCGTTCATCAGCAGCTTCAGCCAGTCCAGCAGCTCGCTGGTGGAGGGCTTCTTCTTGAGGCCCGGCACTTCGCGCAGCTCATAGAAGATCTCCATCGCCTTGGAGACGAGGGTCTTCTGGATGCCGGGGAAGTGGACGTCGACGATCGCCTGCATCGTGTCGCGATCGGGGAACTTGATGTAGTGGAAGAAGCAGCGGCGCAGGAAGGCGTCGGGCAGGTCCTTCTCGTTGTTCGAGGTGATGATGATGATCGGGCGCTCGGCGGCGGCAATGTGTTCGCCGGTTTCGTAGACGTCGAACGCCATGCGATCGAGCTCGGCCAGCAGGTCGTTGGGGAACTCGATGTCCGCCTTGTCGATCTCGTCGATCAGCAGCACGGGCAGGGTGGGGCTGGTGAAGGCCTCCCACAGCTTGCCCTTGCGGATGTAGTTCGAGATGTCGTGCACGCGCTCGTCGCCGAGCTGGCCGTCGCGCAGGCGAGCGACGGCGTCGTATTCGTAGAGGCCCTGGTGGGCCTTGGTGGTCGACTTGACGTTCCAGGTGATCAGCGGCGCGCCGAGCGCCTCGGCGATCTGCTCGGCCAGCACCGTCTTGCCGGTGCCCGGCTCCCCCTTCACCAGCAGCGGGCGGCGCAGCAGCACGGCAGCGTTGACCGCGACCTTGAGGTCTTCGGTGGCGACGTAGTTGCTGGTGCCTTCGAAACGCTGCATCGGTGCTATCCCTCTCTTCGTTGAGCGGGACGGTAGGTGCTGCAGCGCAGCGAGGCAAGCGGCGGCGCTGGCTCGCAGGATCGGGGCTGCGATGAACCGGCGTTCCCAAGCCGGGCTGCCGGATATCTTCCTACCAGGACCGCGCGAGGCCGGTGCCGCCGCCTTCGTCCAGTAGCACGACTGATCGGCTCGCGGCGGAGAAGTACTCCAGCATCGCCTCGTAACCCCGCGGGCTGAGGCCGACATAGATCCGGCGTGCATCGCCCGGATCGGCCTCCCGAGTCAGCAGGCCCTGGCGTTCGAGGATCGAGATCCAGCGCAGCGCGGTGGTGGAGGGGACGGCGGAGCCGATGCAGGCACTTGTTACTGAGA
>Ga0233380_1000547_pt1 | contig 19308 bp, 14 predicted proteins | sample ElkDunMinimDraft_9_FD_191541 | JGI IMG/M metagenome (GOLD analysis project Ga0233380, IMG submission 191541) | Fecal eukaryotic communites from dung pellets of Tule Elk in California, USA - Elk Dung F36 | ecosystem: Host-associated > Mammals > Digestive system > Large intestine > Fecal | place... | reverse complement strand
TTGTCATTCCGTTTGACCAAAAATAGGTATAGGGTGCCGTTCCGCCTGTAGCGGTTACAGTTGCTGATCCATTACTATTGTTGTTACAAGTTACATTGGTAACTCCACTCATCGTTGCAGATAAAACAGCTGGTTCGGTTATAGTATAGCTTGCCGTTGCAACTTCATTAAACGCGTCGGTTACAGTTACCGTGTAATTACCTGGTGCTAAATTACTAATCGCCGGGGTGTTTCCACCACCATTAGACCACACATAATTATAAGGTGCTGTACCGCCCGTTACATTTATGGTGATACTACCGTTGTTTGCACCATTACATGTAACGTTATTTTGCGATACTAAAACAATATTATATGGAATAACTGGTTGCGTAATTACTACTGACTGTGTAAGGGTACAACCATTTGCATCGGTTACTAATACATTATAGGTACCAGCTACTAAACCACTTGCTGAATCTGACGTTCCGCCTGAAGGAGACCATGAATAAGTATAAGGTGCAGTTCCCCCTGTTACCGTTACCGTTGCAGATCCATCATTACCGCCATAAACCGTTACATTACTTTGGCTTGTTACACTACTTGCCAATAAAGCAGGCTCATTTATAGTAAAGTTCTGGGTGATTGGACAGTTATTTGCATCACGAACCGTTACCGAGTACGATCCTGGTAACATATTGGTATTAGTTGGTCCTACTTTACCATCTGACCACAATACCGTATAAGGTGCAACACCTCCACTTGGTGTTACTGATGCTGATCCGTTGTTTGCACCATTACAAGTGATATTGGTGAATGTTAAATTTGGTACTATTAATGTTGGTTGGGTGATGGTAAATGATCTGTTTATAGTTTGACCACTTGCGTCTGTTACTGTTAATGCGTAAACACCTGGAGCTAAGTTTGAAACTGATGATGTGGTAGCTCCGTTAGGTGACCATGCGTATACATAAGGTAATTTACCACCTGAAGTTGTTATTGCAATGCTTCCGTTATCCGCACCAAAACAATTAATATCAACCTGAACTACATCTATAGCTAACACCTCTAATGTTTTAAAAGTATCCGATTTCCAGAAGCTAAAGTCTGAAGAACTACATGCAGTTCTTACATAAATTTGATAATTTGTATCGGCCGGTAATCCTGTAATATTAAAAACTGGTGTACTAGAAGTTCCTGTTGCTACACGCCCTACAGTACCACTACCTGGTGCTCCAAAAGTACGCACTTCATATTGATACGTCACTGTTCCTGTATTCTTTGGATCTGGGGTTAGTGTTACCGTTACTCCTTTTTCAGTAACGTTTGATAATACCATTGTTAATGGTTCATAACAAGTTACGCGTTTTATTTCAATATTATCAATAGCTCCAGCTGGCATAGTTCCTACAGAACCATCATTTCTCCATTCAAAAACAAGCCTGAATGACCCTGCAGCTGTGTAAGCAGTTGTGCTTTGAATTTTTTGGGCACGTTTAAAGGAAGCATCGTTATTTAAATTTCCAAATAAATCAACCCTTCCGGTAGCCGCTGTTATTTCCGATCCTGGTGTAGGTTTAAAAGTTGTTGGCACTAACCAAACTCTAATATAATCGCAACAGCTCTCTGCTAATGCACGCCAATCAAACGAAATACTTACATCATTAATACCAGTAGTTAATTCAAAATCTTTATATGCGTGCACCCATACAGCTGTATTGGTATATGCATTTGATGCACCTTGGTCATTTGAAATATATAGTGATTTTGTGCCTGCACTCGCTACCGCATTACCTATAACCCATTCATTAACCGCCCCTCCATTAGCTAGTACCCAACCAGATTGTGCTCCTTCAAAATCTTGTGTATATGGCAAAGATGCTGGAATTCCAAATTCAAAAGATGAATACAGACTAAAATCATTTGCACCACAATTAGTTCTAACATAAATTGTATAAACTGCTCCTGCTTGTAATCCGCCAACTGTAAAGCTTGTAGATGTAGCCGGACCAGATGTTACAAGACCTGCTGCACCTGAGCCTGGCAAACCAGAAGTTCTAACTTCGTACTCATAACTTACGGTCCCTGTATTAAACGCACTAGCTGTTAGAGTGACATTGATAGAAGTCGCCGATGCTTTTGTTACAGATGCAATTAATGGTCTATAACAAGTTATAGGAATAATATTTACTTCATAATCATGCGTTTCTCCCCAGTTACCATTAGCACAAGCGTCAACAGCAGCATTGTAATTTGCACGAACACGCATTCTGTGTACTCCAGGACTAGCTGAGGGAGGAATTACGATTTTTGGACTTACAAATGCCGGGGTAGTAGCCATTGGCAAATCTTTTATCAATTGCTCAGAGGTTTCAAAAATACCATTATCATTGAAATCTACCCACATTTGTGCCCATACTGAAGATCCAGAACTATAATTTGTATTAATTTGTACAATATACTCTCCGTCTTGTAAAAGATCAACTGGGGCGAATAAAGATGTTCTATCTTCGTAATTGCCTGTTGAAGAACAACCTGTATTAAGATCATTAATTACAGAAGTTCCTTCACCTGTTAATATAAAACTATTTACATTTTCACTTGTATTTGAACAAGCGGATGTATAAGTAGGAGTACAATAGCATTGATTAACAGGTTTAATTGTAACAGCAATAATATTAGAGTTTACTATACTATTGGATAATGTACAAGTTACTACGCAACGAAAATCTGTTGCCGCAGTTACATTTGCGACAGTATGAAACACATTTGTAGCGCTTGGTAAATCTGTCCAATTATTAGCTCCAGGAGCAGAACTTTGCCATTGGTAAGTAATCCCTCCACCAACTGTTGCACCTATGAGAGATAAATCTAAAGGACCAGGACATATATTGGTTGACACTACTTGAGCATTACCAGCAGTTGGAGTTCCTGTACATGGCGTAAGTGGTAGTACATTCACATTATAATCATGAGTTTCTCCATAATCATATATAATACATGGATCAATTCCTGTTTCAAAATACACTAATCTAACTCGCATTCTACGAATACCTGAAGTAGCAGTTGGAGGAATCATAATTTGCTGAGTCACAAATGCTGGACTTGTAACAAGTGGCACATCAGTCATTAACCTTTCATTGGATTCAAATGTACCATTATTATTAAAATCAATCCAAATACTTGCTATCTCATCTGAACCTGGACCATATGTTGTATTAAGTTGCACATTATATGGTTGCCCTGGTAAAATATCAACAGGGGTCATTGTAGTTTTGTTCGCATACCCACCTATTGTACAACCTGTATTTAAATCTGAAAGGACAGACGTACCGTTACCTGTGAATATGAAACTATTTAAATCGTCTCCCCAAGAACAATCATCGTAATATGTAGGTGTACAATACGTTTGTGCCGTTACATAATTGTTAGATAAAACAAATATAAATAAAATTATAGCTTTATTTAGCAACCATCTAATTTTAAGATTCTGATTAAAAGTAATTTTTTTCATAAAACAATTGTTTATAAATAATTATTAAAAAATAAACATAATTATATTTTTTTAATTTTTACAACAATTTATCAATTATTTTAATTTTTTAACAAAAAATACTCATGTTAAAACAAACTACATTCCTAAACTTTTATCTTTTGCTGATTTTACCTGATAACCAAAACGTATTTTCTTTGTTTCGTTTGGTTTTAAATTAACCTCCCAAGTAAGTTTGCCTTTTTCTACATCTGTTGTGGAACCACCTTTATCTGACAAAGTTATTTCAATATCGTTATTACTGCTTATTGGTATTTGATCTTCAACAATAATACTTATGCTTTCTTTTTTGTTGTTGCGAACCGAAATCTCATAAGGAGAATAACTAGTGTATAGAAAAAACATTACTAAATCTCATACTAAATTAAGACCGTAAGTAAGTTGTGATCAATCATTAAAACGCACTTGTATAGTAAGTTTAGGATTACGATCAATTGGTGTATAACTATAACAGGATTTAATTAAAAATATGTATAGTTATTTTAGGACGGGTCACCGAAAAATATTCTAAAATAGCAAAGGGTAGGATGCTCCGTAGATAAAGCATAGCAAAGGCTACCTTAGTGCATGAAATACATTTTCGGTGAAAATATATATAAATAGAAAATTCGACTATCTTTCTTTAAAATAGCCGAATTTTCTACATTCTGTATAATGGTATATTTTATGCGTGAAACTTACTTTTTTAATAGTTGCTCCAAGTAGGTAGTTTTCTCTTTTTCTGCCTGTAAAAGGCGCTCGTACAATTTCTTGTTTTCATCGTACGCTTCTACTAGTTTGTCTAAAGGATTGAAGGTTGGATTGTACAAATTCTTCACTGCGGAAGACTCATCTTGAAAAGTATTATGTGAAATTATATTAATCATTCGTTCATCAGAATATTCTTTAATTGCGTTTGCAGGTACTTCTAATGCGTTGGCAATTTCGTTTAGCTTGGCATCTTCCAATTCTTTTGTATTCTCTATCACCGACATCTTCTGCTGGCTGATGCCTAGCAGTTCTGCAAGTGTTTCCTGTTTCATTCCTTTCTTTTCGCGTATGCGGCTGATGTTGCGTCCAATATGTTTTTTCACAGTAGTCTCCATAATCAGTATTGTTGGTTATTCAAATATAGGTAAAATTTGTTATGTTCTTGCAACCAACTTATGTAATTGCAGTCAAACATTAAAAAAATTATTCCCGTAAACCACTGTTATGGTAAAAGACCATTTCTTCCAATGACGAAAGAATGTCTGTAATCATTGGAAAGCTATTAAAAACTCAAACTCTTATCCTTCGCCGATTTTACCTGATAACCAAAACGTATTTTCTTTGTTTCGTTTGGTTTTAAATTAACCTCCCAAGTAAGTTTACCTTTTTCTACATCTGTTGTGGAACCACCTTTATCTGACAAAGTAATTTCGATGTCGGTATTACTGCTTATCGGGATTTGGTCTTCAATAATTAAAGCAACACTTTCTTTTTTGTTGTTGCGGATTGAAATCTCATAAACAAAATCCTGTACTTTACGAGACGATAAGGTTTTGGTTCCCGATTTATCGTTAATCAACGTTCTTGTTACCGATATGTTTTGATCTTTTCCTAAGCTTAAGCGTAGTTCGTCTTCGTTGGCATTAGCATTTACATAGGTTTTACCAACATACATTCCTTCAAAAACAACATTCGCTTCGCCCGGTAAAATATTATAGTCACCGTAATCTTTAACTTTGGCAATTAAATAAGCGTTGGTATCTAATTTTGGAGTAGTGATATAACTGTAAGTTGCCGGCAGTTGTGTATCTTTCAAGGCGACACTGTGTTGTTTACCATTGCTTAAAATAGTGTACGGAATATCAATATCAAACGTAATGTTTAACTGGTTTTCATTGATTTGAGTGAAATCATTAATTGTTGAAGGAGCTAAAACTTCAGCTACTTCATAATCAGCTCTTCCGGCATTAGAGCTATCATTAAAATCTCTTTGAAGTGTACCTTTAGATGATTTTTGTGAACCACCTGTTTGTTGCCCAAGTGACCTGAGAGTTCCGTTATCATAACCTCTATTTGAAACAATTGGGTAATCAACAAACCAAGGTTGCAGTTGAGGCGCAAAGGTATTTTGATTTGCCGGACCGCTGGTTAACGATAATTTTACATTTTTCCAATCGATACCTGTGTTTTGTTGCACCTGCGCTTTGTACAACATATTTATTGGTTCGTTGATTTTATCAATACGCATTTCATAACTCGGTTGCCAGGTTGCCTGATTGGTTAAATACGATATTTCTAAAGCAATGTTGCCCGCCTGATTGCTCATTACGTTTACAATCAATTTTCCTTGACTTGTTTTTTCGGAAGTGGTTTCGTTAAAGGTCAACTTTCCTTTTAAAGCAGTTAATTCTTCTTTTAAAACGGTTTCTTGAAGTTCTAATTTATTGATAGAATTGGACAATTCTGATCGTTTGGTTTTATAAAATTCCAAAAGCTTGGTTAATTCGGCTACCGAAAAATTCTGTGCATTGCTCATAGATTGATTTTTATCTAAAAGCTCTACACTTTTACGCTCTGCCGTCAACTGGTTTTGCAGCGTTTTTAACTCGGTTTCTTTCTTTTTGATTTCTTCTTTAACTGGTTTTACCAAAGGCGAATCCTGATTGTTGTCGTACTCTTCTACATACGCATTGGTAAACTGAACCGACATAACCGTAACATGCTTTGGCACGCCAATTTGTACCGTATTTTCGTTAAGGTAATTGGCAACATTGGTAATAACAATTTCAGAAGTACCTGAAGAAATTTGGGTTGAAGCTTTGTGTTTTAACTCGGCTGCATTATTATAAACTCGTGCCGATTGAATTTGTGCTTGCGTAAAAACCGGTTTTTGTGCATTTGCCGTTATACTGAAAACGATAGCAGCAGGAAACAAAATATTTTTCATGTAAAAATGTTTTAGTTAATGAATAACTTTTTTGTGTAATAAATGATAATTCATCCTTATAGAATGTATCTTTAATATAAAGAGTATCAAAACACACAAAAGGTTGGGATAAGGTAGTAAATATTTTTAAATAAGTTTTTTTAAAGACATTTCGTTCCTTCAAAATAAAAAAATACGGTTTATATCTAAAACAACCCACTTACCAAATCTTCAATTTTCGATACTAAAACCACTTCTATATTTTTAGATTGATAGGTGATTTTATTGTATTTTGATATGTATATTTTTGAAAAACCTAATTTTTCGGCTTCTTGTATGCGTTGATCTACTCGATTTACAGGGCGTATTTCACCCGATAAACCCACTTCGCCTGCAAAACAAAAATCTTTAGAAATAGGATCGTCTTCGTTTGATGAAAGTATCGATGCTACAACTGCCAAATCAATCGCTGGGTCATCTACCGTTATACCGCCTGTTATGTTTAAAAACACATCTTTCATTCCTAAACGAAAACCGGCTCGTTTTTCCAACACCGCCAAAATCATGTTTAAGCGTTTTAAGTTGTAACCTGTAGCGCTGCGTTGCGGTGTGCCGTAAACTGCTGTACTCACCAACGCCTGCACTTCGATCATTAACGGACGCATACCTTCTAAAGTTGATGCAATAGCAGTGCCCGATAATTCTTCCTCGCGGTTCGATAATAATATTTCCGACGGATTAGAAACTTCGCGCAAACCTGATCCTAACATTTCGTAAATTCCTAATTCGGCAGTTGATCCAAAACGGTTTTTTAAGGCGCGAAGAATTCTGTACACATGATTTCGATCACCTTCAAACTGAAGCACAGTATCAACCATGTGCTCTAAAATTTTTGGTCCAGCAATGTTTCCGTCTTTTGTAATATGACCGATTAAAATAACGGGCGTTGATGTTTCTTTGGCAAATTTTATCAGTTCGGCAGTGGTTTCTTTTATTTGAGAGATGCTTCCCGCCGAAGCTTCGATATAATCGGTATGTAAGGTTTGGATCGAATCAATAATCAATACATCTGGTTCAATTTCTTCTACTTGTTTAAAAATATTCTGGGTGTTGGTTTCGGTTAAAATATAACACGAATTGTTGTTTGGATTGATGCGTTCGGCACGCATTTTTATCTGTTTCTGACTTTCTTCGCCCGAAACATACAGCACTTTATATGGTAGTTTTAAAGATAATTGCAACAACAGCGTACTTTTCCCTATTCCGGGTTCGCCGCCTAAAAGAATCATAGATCCGGGAACAATACCGCCGCCAAGAACTCGGTTTAATTCCTGATCCAACGTGTTTAAACGAACTTCCTGCGTGCTGTCAATTTCGTTAATCAACAAAGGCTTTGCCGTGCGTTTTATTCCTGCCGAAGATTTGGTTTGCCACGCCACTTTTTCTTCTTTCTGAATTACCTCTTCCACAATGGTATTCCACTGTTTACAAGCACCGCATTGCCCCATCCATTTAGAATATTGCGTACCACAAGACGAGCAGAAAAATGTTGTTTTTACTTTTGCCATATTAGCTTTTAGCTTACAGCTATTAGCTTTTAGCATTGCGCCAAAAACAATAGCAGATTTAAAAACGAAGTTACAAATTATTTAGTTTTGTTAGCGACAGGCAGCAACAAGAACGACAATCCGCCTAAAATTACGGTAGCAACCGTTTGTGTTGTCCATAACAACCAGCCAAAAGCAGTACCTGCTGTTAATGTTACGCCGTAAAGCGCTAATATTTTAGCTATTAATAACGGAAAAGCACCAAAACCGCCGTTTGTAAAGCTTATTGCCAAACTACCAACTACAAAAGCAACCATGATGATTCCTAACGATATTTCGCTGGTTTCGGGTAACGCTTTGGTTCCAAAATAAAAAGTAAGCACAAAACCAATCCAAATAACAAAAGTGTGGATAAGAAACGGAATACGATGCGGCATTTTAAAAATGCTCAACATACCTTCTACCAACCCAGTTATTTTTTTACGAATAAAAACTAAAATTTTCCAGTTTGATGTATAAAGTAAATACAAACCTACAATCGCCGATATTACAAAAACACCACCAATTACAACCAACTGTTTAACCGGAATATGCTGTGTAATAAAGCCCATTAACTGTTTGTAGTGCAATAATAATGCTGTTGCTACAAATAGTAAAAGAAAAATTAAATCGATAATACGTTCGGCAATAATGGTTCCGAAACCTTTATCGAACGGAATTTTATCGTATTTCTGAAGAACGGCTGCACGCGACAATTCGCCCGATCTTGGTATTGTTAAGTTCAATAAATATCCGACAGAAATCGCCATAAAATTATTCCAAAAATTAGACTGATAGCCTAAATACTGCAAACTGTATTTCCAACGATAGGCGCGCGATGCGTGACTTACATTCATAAAAAGCAACGATAAACCAATGTATCCGTAGTTTGCTGTTGCAAAATAACTTTTCATTTCGGTAATCTGTTCGGGTGTAAATTGGTTGTAAGCGTAATAAACCAAAAAAACTCCCAACAAAAGTGGGAGTGAAATATTCAGTATTTTTTTTAAAACCTTCAACTATTAAGTTAGCGAATTATTTTCTTCATTAGGAAAAATAATCCAAGGTGAAAATGTTTTAGCTTCTTCAAAATCCATTAAAGCGTACGTGATTACGATGATGATATCATCTTTCTGAACACGACGCGCCGCCGGACCATTCAAGGTAATTTCGCCACTGTTTCTTGGACCCGGAATTGCGTAAGTTTCAAAACGTTCGCCATTGTTGATGTTTACGATTGAAACCTTTTCGCCTTCTATAATGTTCGAGGCTTCCATTAAAGCAATATCTATAGTTATACTGCCAATATAATTTAAATCGGCACCTGTTACTTTAACGCGGTGGATTTTAGATTTTAAAACTTCTATTTGCATGGTGCAAAGTTATAAATTTTTAATTTAATTCAATGTTATCAATTAATCGTACATCTTCTATATGTACTACAATAAATGCACGGTATTTTTTATTAGGTTCTTTTGCAATTGCCGTTTTTAGTGTAGCTTCATCTGCAATTATGAAATATTCTAATGTAAAATCGGGATCGCTTTCAAAGGCATCAACAACAAAATTTTCTGAATCTTTAACATCCTTTTCATTAAAAATAGTTTTTGCGGTTTTAAGCGTTTTGTAGATTAAAGCAGCTTTATCTTTTGCTTGTACAGACAAACGTTCGTTACGTGAGCTCATTGCCAAACCGTTTGCTTCGCGAAAAATTGGACAGCCAATTACATCAATATTCATATTGTTTTTGGCAACCATTTTACGAATTATCTGCAACTGCTGAAAATCTTTTTCACCAAAATAAGCTTTTGTTGGCTGTGTAATTTCGAATAGTTTTTCAACAATAGTTCCAACTCCGTTAAAATGACCCGGACGGTTACTGCCTTCCATTTCGTTATCCAACCCATCATAATCAAAACTTTGCGCAACGGTTTTTCCTTCATAAATATCGTCAACAGTAGGCGCGTAAACAATAATTTTGCCAGAAAGTGATTGTATCAACGCTATATCTTTATCTAAAGTACGTGGATATTTTTCTAAGTCTTCACTATTATTAAATTGTGTTGGATTAACAAAAATACTTGCTACCACAATATCATTTTCTTGTAATGCTTGCTCCAATAATGAAAGATGTCCCTTATGAATTGCTCCCATTGTAGGCACAAATCCTATAGTTTGCTTCGCCTGTTTTAACGGCTGTAAATGCAGTTTTAGCGGGCTTTGTGCATGAAATAGTTTCATGTTCTAATTTTTTAAGTGGATGCAAAATTAGCACATTACTTAACAAGGTAACACATTTTTTCGTAATTTTGCATAATAATAGCATTTTTAATTTAATTAAAGAAGAATGAAAGATAAGAGGATATTGTATGTATCATCTGAAGTAGTGCCTTATTTACCTGAAAATGAAGTTTCACAAGCTTCATTTGACACTCCAAAAATGATTAATGATTTAGGTGGGCAGATCCGTATTTTTATGCCACGATACGGTAGCATCAATGAAAGAAGACATCAATTACATGAAGTTATAAGACTATCGGGTATGAATTTGGTTATCAATGACATGGATATGCCTTTAATTATTAAAGTTGCTTCTATACCAAAAGAAAGAATCCAAGTTTATTTTATTGATAACGACGATTATTTTAAACGCAAAGGTACTTTTGGCGATGAAGCCGATACGCTGTACCATGACAACGACGAGCGCGCTATTTTTTTTGTTAAAGGCGTAGTTGAAACAATTAAAAAATTAAATTGGGTACCCGATGTAATACACGTTCAAGGTTGGATGGCTTCGTTATTGCCACTTTACATGAAAAAGTATTACAACAACGAAAGTATATTTGCCGACACTAAGATAATTACGTCTATTTTCGAAGCTGGTTTTGATGGTAAATTATCAGAAAATATGTTTGAAAAAGTAGCTTTTGATGAATTTAACGAAGAAGACATTACTTCTTTAAAAGAAGCTACGTTTATTAATATCATGAAGAATGCCATTAACCATTCAGACGGTATTGTAATATCTTCAAAAGAGATCTCAGAAGATTTAACAAATTATATACAAAATTCAAACAAACCTTTTTTACCTTTCGACGCGAAAGAGAAAATGAAGGATTTTTATCCTGAATTCTATCTGCATAAGGTTTAATTTAAAAGCATCTATGAAAAAAAAGTCGATTGTTAAATTCATATTATTTTCTGTTTTATCGATAACTGCCATTTCTTGTGAACAAGAATTTACCGAAATGGGATCTGAAGTTATTGATAACGACCAGTTTGGATTTGATAAATATTTGGTTCAAAACATTGTTACAACAAACAGCGAAGCTGGTATTGCCAATACTCGTAATTTACCCGTAAATAACTTAGGGGTTTATACACATAGTGCATTTGGTAAAACCGCAGCACACTTTGTTACCCAAATTGAAATGAAAAACAATACCGATTTAATTCTAATTGGAGACAATCCAGTATTAGACTCGGTGTACGTATACATTCCTTTTACAAGCAGTGTGTCTTCTACAGATTCAGAAGGGAATCGTTCTTTCAACGTATCAAACCTATACGGCAATGGTAAGTTTATGCTAAATGTGTACGAAAACGGATACTATTTACGCGCTACCGATCCAACCAATGATTTTGATACACAGTTTTATTATGCCGATGAAAAACCGATCTTTGATCAACATAAAAAAGGTGTAAACGGCACGGATAGATTAAATAATTCTACCAATACCGCACAAAATACCGAATTTACTTTCAATAAAAATGAAATTAAACTTTTTGCTTATAAAGCAGATGGCACTGTGCAGGAAGAAAACGGCAAACCAAAAGTTAAAGAGCGTTTAACTCCGGGAATTTGGTTAGATTTAGATAAAAATTACTTTCAAACAAAGTTTTTTGAAGGCAACAAGCACAAATCTTTAATAAACAACGGACTTTTAAAAGAGTATTTTCGTGGTTTGTATTTTGAAGCTGTTGATACCAACAACCAAAACGCCTTAGCGCAACTAGACTTAAGCAAGGGAAAAGTGGTGTTTGTTTATAAAGTAGACGGTGCTGTAGACAGCCAAACCAATCAACCAAAACGCGAGCGTAAAACCTACGAATTTAACATAGGCTATTTAGATGGTGCTTCTACAGCAAATACTTCCACAACCGTTAATTTATTAGAGAATAATTTTGATTTAGACAACAATTCTTCTGGTAACATTTGGCTTAAAGGTGGCGGAAAAAGCAGCTTTGCAACTATTTCACTTTTTGGAAACGATAGTGATAACAACGGTAAAGCAGATGAGTTAGATACCTTAATAAAAAACAAATGGCTGGTTAACCAAGCATTATTAACGCTTTATGTAGATCATACTGCAACGGGTTTAGATACTATTTCTACACCAAGACAACTATATTTGTACGATTATAAAAACAACAAAGTTATTGCAGATTATTTAGCTGATACATCAACAACGGGTAAACCAATTTATGGTGGTAGTTTAAACAAATCTAACAAATCTGCTTATAAATACCAATTTAGAGTAACGGAGCATATTAACAACCTTATACAAAAAGATTCTACAAACGTACCTTTAGCATTGGTTGTTGCAAATGATATTACCAACCCATTAATGAATCCGTTAAAAGGATCAACTAAAAAAATACCTTTAACAGCCACAATGAATCCGTTTGGAACCGTTATTTACGCTCCAAATGCATCAAACACTGCTGTTAGAATGAAACTAGAAATTTATTACACCAAAGAAAACTAATTATGTGTGGAATTGTAGGTTATATTGGACCAAGAGAAGCTTATCCTATCATTATTAAAGGATTAAAGCGTTTAGAATATAGAGGATATGACAGTGCCGGAGTTGCATTATACGACGGTGAAAAATTCATATCCAGCAAAACAAAAGGCAAAGTTTCCGATTTGGAAAAAAGAGCCGAAGAAGAAAATACTTTTAAAGGATCAATGGGAATTGGTCATACACGTTGGGCTACACACGGAGTTCCAAACGATGTGAACTCGCACCCGCATTTTTCAAATTCCGGAGAATTGGTTATCATCCACAACGGAATTATTGAAAACTACGAACCTTTAAAACAAGAATTAATCAAACGTGGTTACACTTTTAAGTCTGAAACCGACACTGAAGTACTAGTAAACCTTATAGAAGATATTCAGAAAAACAAAGGATTAAAACTTGGTAAAGCAGTTCAAGTTGCACTAAACCAAGTGGTAGGTGCATATGCGATCTGTGTTATGGATATTAAAAAACCAAATGAAATTGTTGCGGCGCGTTTAGGTAGTCCGTTGGCAATTGGTATTGGTGAAGGCGAATTTTTTGTTGCTTCAGATGCTTCTCCGTTTATCGAATATACCAACAATGCGATTTATTTGGAAGATGAAGAAATGGCGATTATCCGTTTACACAAACCAATTAAAATCCGTAAGATAAAATCCGATAATGAAGTAAGTCCGTACATTCAAGAGTTACAGTTAAATTTGGAACAAATTGAAAAAGGCGGTTACGATCATTTCATGCTTAAAGAAATTTACGAGCAACCGCAAGTTATTCGTGATACCTTCCGCGGACGTTTATTAAGCGACCAAGGTTTGATTAAAATGGCAGGAATTGAAGATAATTTAAACAAATTCATCAACGCAAAACGCATTATTATTGCAGCTTGTGGCACCTCATGGCATGCAGGTTTAGTAGCAGAATACATGATTGAAGAATTTGCACGCATTCCTGTGGAAGTAGAATACGCATCAGAATTCCGTTACAGAAACCCAATCATCAACGCAGACGATGTTGTTATTGCCATTTCGCAATCTGGTGAAACGGCTGATACTTTAGCAGCTATTAAACTAGCTAAAGAAAAAGGAGCCTTTGTATTTGGTGTTTGTAACGTGGTTGGATCTTCTATTTCTCGTGAAACACATGCAGGTGCTTATACACATGCAGGTCCAGAAATTGGTGTAGCATCAACAAAAGCATTCACAACACAAATTACGGTTTTGGCATTAATCGCATTGCGTTTGGCTAAAGCAAAAGGAACCATGTCGCAGTCTGATTATTTAAGAAATTTAATTGAATTAGAACTAATTCCTGAAAAAGTTCAAGAGGCATTATTAGAAAACGATAAGATTTTAGAGATTGCTAAAATTTATAAAGATGCGCCTAACTGTTTGTTTTTAGGTCGTGGATTTAATTTCCCTGTTGCTTTGGAAGGCGCTTTGAAACTGAAAGAAATTTCGTACATACACGCAGAAGGATATCCGGCTGCCGAAATGAAACACGGACCAATTGCTTTGATCGACGAAAACATGCCGGTTATTGTAATTGCACCACAGCAAAATCATTACGATAAGGTTGTTAGTAACATTCAAGAGATTAAAGCACGAAGTGGAAAAATCATTGCATTGGTATCAAAAGGTGACGAACAAGTTAAAAATCTTGCCGATCATATTATTGAAATGCCAAATTCAACCGAAGCGTTAACATCTATCATTGCTACCATTCCATTACAGTTGTTATCATACCATGTAGCTGTTTTACGCGGCACTAACGTAGATCAACCAAGGAATTTAGCCAAATCGGTTACCGTAGAATAATTTAAAAATGACGAGCACAAACAGAGTTCGTCATTTTTTATAGAAAATATTAATTAGGGCTATTTATTATTACAAAAAAAAACTATCTTTGCACATCGAAAAAAGTCGTTTTTTCACAATTGATAATTAGCTGTTAAATAAATACATAAGCAATGTCTAAAGTTACAGGAAAAGTTGCACAAATTATCGGACCAGTAGTTGACGTAGTTTTTGATACTACATCTGCTGCATTACCGAAAATTTACGATTCATTAGAAGTTACTAAAGCCGATGGATCAAAATTAGTTTTAGAAGTTCAATCACACGTTGGTGAAGATACCGTACGTACAATCTCTATGGATTCTACCGATGGTTTAAGCCGTGGAACAGCGGTTGTTTCTTTAGGTTCGCCTATTCAAATGCCAATTGGTAAAGAAGTTTTTGGACGTTTGTTCAACGTGGTAGGTGATCCTATCGACGGATTAGAAGCGTTACCAAAAACAGGTGAAAATGGTTTACCAATTCACCGTCCTGCTCCAAAATTCGAAGACTTATCAACATCTTCAGAAGTTTTATTTACAGGTATCAAAGTAATCGATTTGATCGAACCTTATGCAAAAGGTGGTAAAATTGGTTTATTTGGTGGTGCCGGTGTAGGTAAAACCGTATTAATTCAAGAGTTAATTAACAATATCGCAAAAGGTCACGGAGGTTTATCTGTATTTGCTGGTGTTGGTGAACGTACTCGTGAAGGAAACGATTTATTACGTGAGATGTTAGAGTCTGGTATTATTAAATATGGTGACGATTTCATGCACTCTATGGAAAATGGAGGATGGGATTTAACTAAAGTTGATAAAGCCGAAATGATGGATTCTAAAGCAACTTTCGTATTCGGACAAATGAACGAACCACCTGGTGCACGTGCACGTGTAGCTTTATCTGGTTTAACAATTGCTGAGTATTTCCGTGACGGAGCTGGTGATGGTCAAGGTAAAGACGTATTGTTCTTCGTTGACAACATCTTCCGTTTTACACAAGCTGGTTCTGAAGTATCTGCATTATTAGGCCGTATGCCTTCTGCAGTAGGTTACCAACCAACTTTAGCAACAGAAATGGGTGCAATGCAAGAGCGTATTACATCAACAAAAACAGGATCTATTACATCGGTACAGGCGGTTTACGTTCCTGCGGATGACTTAACGGATCCGGCACCTGCTACAACATTTGCTCACTTAGATGCTACTACGGTATTATCTCGTAAAATTTCTGAGCTAGGTATTTATCCTGCGGTAGATCCATTAGATTCTACTTCACGTATCTTAACTCCAGAAATCTTAGGTAAAGAGCACTATGCTTGTGCACAACGCGTAAAAGAGATCTTACAAAAATATAAAGAGTTGCAAGACATTATTGCGATTTTAGGTATGGAAGAGTTATCAGAAGCTGATAAATTAGCCGTTCACCGCGCACGTCGTGTACAACGTTTCTTATCACAACCTTTCCACGTAGCTGAACAGTTTACAGGTATTCCTGGAGTATTGGTTGATATTAAAGAAACAATTAAAGGATTTAACATGATTATTGATGGTGAATTAGATCATTTACCAGAAGCAGCGTTCAACTTAAAAGGTTCAATTGAAGATGCAATTGAAGCTGGAGAAAAAATGTTAGCGGAAGCATAATCACTAAAAACAATTTATTATGATTTTAGAAATTGTTTCACCAGAGGCTACACTATTTAAAGGTCAAGTTACCGCAGTGTCTGTTCCTGGAATCAATGGTGAGTTTCAAATGTTAAGTAACCACGCACCAATTGTTTCTTTATTAACAGAAGGAAGAATTAAAATTGCAGGTACCAACTTACAGTTTGAACCACAATTTGAAAACCGATTTGAAAAAATTGACAACAATACTTATTACTTGCCAATTAAATCGGGAACACTTGAATTAAAAGATAACAAGATAAATATCTTAGCAAATTAAATAGAAATCCAACTCAATTGAGTTGGTTTTTTGCTTTAAGAGCTTTCTACTAACTTTGACAAGGTTCTTGTGTTAAGAAAGAAGCATAAAAAAGCACCTTATTTTAAGGTGCTAATTTTTTGTAACATAATATCTTGTTGTAAAATCCAATTGTAATAGGCGTTATCATCGTATAATTGGTGCGTATATTCTGCAACTAAATAAAACATGATATTTGTTTTATGGCGATCTAAATTAAACGTTAAACCACTAGATTTTAAATACGCCTTTAATTCGTTAAAGTACTTAGGATCTTTATAGATTTTGTCTGCAACTTGCGCTGGCGTTAATCCCTCTAATAAAGGACGTTCTTTTTCAATTTCTTGAAAAACATAATAACTAACCAATGAAGTTTTCATTAAAAGCTGTATAGCATCTTCGCCGTGTTTGTTTTTTAAAGGAATAAATACATCAGGTACAATTCCTCCACCGCCAAAAACAACGCGCCCTTTTGCAGTTTTAAACTTTAAACTATCAGCTAAATGTATACTGTCTTTAGAATACAGTTCGCCCGACTTAAAACGATTACTTAAATCGCTGTTGTACTCGTCTAAGCCATCATTATATGGTTTTTGGATAGATCTACCCGATGGCGTATAATAACGCGCTGTGGTTAAACGAACGGCAGATCCGTCGCCCAGATACATTTCTCTTTGTACCAATCCTTTTCCGTAAGATCTTCTTCCAACAATAGTTCCGCGATCATTATCCTGAATAGCACCCGCAATAATTTCACTTGCCGATGCTGAATTTTCATTGATTAGAACGAACAGCTTTTTATCGGTAAACAAACCTTTGCTTGATGCTTTTGTAATTTTTACGTTTCCTTTTTTATTAACCGTTTTTACAATTACTTCGTTTCCTTTTAAAAAGTCATCGGCAATTTGTATCGCAGGCTCCATATAACCGCCTCCGTTTTCACGAAGATCCAAAACAAGTTCCTCAATGCCTTGTTTTAGTAACGATTCTAATCCGGCTTTAAATTCGGTATAAGTAGTTTCGGCAAATCGGTTAATTTTAATATATCCGGTTTTCTCGTTTACTTTTATGGCAACATCAACACTTTTTAAAGGTACTTCACCACGAGTAATTTCAACATCGAAAAACTTATTGGCAGATTTTCTGTAAACTTTTAGCAAGGCTTTAGAACCGGCATTTCCTTTTAACAGATTAATGATAGAATCGTTTGATAAACCTTGATTAAATAGTTGCACCTTTTCTGCATACAAAATACGGTCACCGGCTTTTAAACCAGCTCTATCAGACGGACCGCCAGGCAATGGTTTTACAACCGCCAACGTATCGTTTAAAACATAATAATTAATACCAATTCCTACAAAAGAACCTTTCATTACGTTTTGAACCTCATCAAACTCAGACTTTGAAATATAAATAGAATGTGGATCAAGCTGTGCCAAAATATTATTAACCGTCATATCAATAATTGAATCGGTATTCACGTTGTCTACGTATTCTTGTTCAATTAAATCAATAAGTTTATTCAATTTCACACGACCTTTGTCTTCTTTAACAGAAAAAGGTGCGCCGTTCTTGGTGAAAAATCCACCTAAAACAATACCTGCCGCTAAAGAGCCCATTGTAATTAAAGGCCACAAATAATTTTTCTTATTCATACAACAAAGAGCTTATATCTTCTATCTGAACCACTTCTACTCCAGCTCTCTTTAAAAAATCAATACCAGCTAAATCTTTATAACTATTTTGATACACAACGCGAACAATTCCAGATTGGTGAATTAATTTACTACAATCTTTGCACGGACTCATTGTAATGTATAATGTTGCATTATCACAAGATTGGGTAGATTTCGCAACTTTTAAAATAGCATTTGCTTCGGCATGAAGCACATACCATTTTGTTTTACCTTCGTCATCTTCACAGCAGTTTTCGAAACCAGAAGGTGTTCCGTTGTATCCATCGGAAATAATCATTTTATCTTTAACGATAATAGCACCAACTTTTTTTCGCTGACAATAAGACAACTGCCCCCACTCTTTCGCAATCTTAAGATAGGCTTTGTCGTACTTATTCAACTTTGCATGGTTTGTCATAAATTGTAAAAACGAGAAATTAAATTTTTTTAACAAAAATTTGGTAGTGCAAAATTACATAAAATTCCATTTCAAATTATTTAAAATAGATATAAATATTCCAAAAAAACCAAAAAAAATTTTGATTTTAAAAATTGCTAATTAAGTTATATTTTTCATTAAAAAAATGTGCTTTATTATTTTTTTTGTTAATTTTAAGTATTAACAGTAAAAATCGAAATTATGTTGTATCAAGATATATATGATAGTGGTTTTAAGGAACGTAATAAGGGGCATTTTGCATCTATTGTAAGAGCGGCATATAACGATGGAGAGTACACCAAAACCGAACGCGCCTTTATTGATGCCTTGGCAAACAAATTAGATATAAGCGACGAAGATTACAAAGCCATTTTAAAAAATCCAAATGGCTACCCAGTAAACCCGCCCTATTTACAAGAACATCGTATTGAGCGTTTGTTCGATTTGGCGCGAATGGTTTTTATCAACCATATTTTAGGACCAGAACAAAAGGCTATCTTGCGTAAATTTACATCGGCTTTAGGTTTCGTGGGCGATATTCCAGCTATAACCGATAAAGCATTAAGCTTGTTGGTTA
>Ga0233380_1000545_pt1 | contig 19350 bp, 23 predicted proteins | sample ElkDunMinimDraft_9_FD_191541 | JGI IMG/M metagenome (GOLD analysis project Ga0233380, IMG submission 191541) | Fecal eukaryotic communites from dung pellets of Tule Elk in California, USA - Elk Dung F36 | ecosystem: Host-associated > Mammals > Digestive system > Large intestine > Fecal | place... | reverse complement strand
GATTTAAAACCCGAATTTTAGCTAAAATTACAACACTTACAACCATTCAATATCTCAATAAATTTGTATTCGACAGAAATATTAACAACCTAAAAATTAATCTCGTTTAATAATGCACTATGGGTTACTTTACCATTAATTGTTGCCATATTGTTAGCAATATTTTTAGGTATTCTTCTACCGTTTTTATTGTCTGCAGGTAATTTGTGAAGTTTTTATACATTTTTCGTACTTTTGAAATCAAAATAAAACAAACAATGTTACAATTAACTCAAGAAATTAAAGGAAATGCTTTTGTTTACGTTGTAAACGCGCAAACTACTTTAAATAATCAAACACCTAATTACGTTAGCGAGGCTTTTAAAACCTTTCAATCAGCAGAAACTAAAGAAGATTTTATAAAAATAGGCAGTCAGTTTTACTTTTTTGTAAAAGAAAACAGCGATTTGGAAAAAATGCGTGTTGCTGGTTTTAATATCCGACAAAAATTAGATAAAAAGGCAAGCGACATAACCATCATCGGATCTGATGAAACTACTTTAGCGTTGGCAGAAGGTTTTGCTTTATCGAACTATCAGTTTTTAAAATACTTTAAAGATGCCGACGAGCGCGAATACACTTTAGAAAATATTTTTATGTTGGGCGAAATTTCTGCCGAAGAAATCAACCGAATCAATAACGTAATAAAAGCCGTTTTCTGGGCGCGCGATATGGTGAATGAACCAAATTCGTTCTTAACAGCAAATCAGTTGGCAAAAGAAATTCAGGAAATTGGCGATGAAGCTCATTTTCATGTTGAAGTTTTTCGTAAATCAGAAATCGAAGCCTTAAAAATGGGCGGATTATTGGCTGTAAATAAAGGTTCTATTCAACCGCCTACATTTACGGTAATGGAGTACAAACCTGCGAATCCGATTAACGAAAAACCAATTGTTTTGGTTGGGAAAGGTGTGGTTTATGATACCGGCGGATTATCGCTTAAACCAACACCGAACTCCATGGATTTAATGAAATCGGATATGGGTGGTGCAGCAATGATGGCAGGAACGGTTTACGCAGCGGCATTAAACAAATTGAATATTCATATTATAGGATTGATCCCAGCTACAGACAATCGTCCGGGTGGCGATGCGTATGCGCCGGGCGATATTGTTACTATGATGGACGGAACTACGGTTGAGGTTTTAAATACCGATGCCGAAGGACGTATGATTTTGGCTGACGCTATTAGTTATGCAACTAAATACAATCCGGAATTAATTATAAATTCTGCAACGTTAACAGGTGCGGCTTTAATTGCTGCGGGTACGCGCGCTGCCTGTTTAATGAGTAATGCAGCCAATGAGGTGAACACTGCGTTGTTAAATGCTGGAGAAAAAGTGTACGAACGTATGGTGCATTTGCCTTTGTGGGATGATTATAAAGAACAGTTAAAATCGAGCTGTGCCGATCTTAAAAATATTGGCGGACGCATGGCTGGAACCATTACTGCCGGGAAATTTTTAGAGCATTTCGCTAAAGCTCCGTTTGTGCATATAGATATCGCCGGACCTGCTTTTACCGAAGCTCCTGAAAATTATAAAGGTTTAGGTGGAACAGGAACAGGAATTCGCACACTGCATGAATTCTTTGTGAATTATAAAAAGTAAATAATTATACAGCAAAGTTATCAAATTGAATTTGTTGGTTCGTTAGTTTAAGCTTGCCGAGAACTTATAATTTATATTTGATCTAAAATTTACTATAATTTCAAAATCCGTTATCGTTTGGTAACGGATTTTTCATTTCGCTAAACCCAAGTAAACCCAGATAACATCTATATAAAAGACTGTGAAATCGTGGGGTGCTACAATAACCGTACCCCAATGTGGGGATTCACTTCTACAATTTAACTTTAAATTTTCTTAAAATTTAACTTAATTTAGTCTAAATGCCCGCTGGCACAATACTTGAAAAGTTTTTCACACAAAAACCATAGATGTTTGTTTATTTTAATCTAACCAATAAAAGATCGAACATTTTTTCTTAAAGTAAAGTATATGCCTACACCAATTCAGCAATTTAAAAGCCAACCATTTTCTGAGCCTATAAACAAAGATCAAAAATGTACACTTTCTGTAGTTCGAAACGATATTTCAAAACAAAAAGCAGATCGATCTAAATTTCTAGATCAACTTTCATTAAACTCCCTTAAAAATAAAGATTATCTAGTAATAGGCGCCACCCTTTTTTTAATGGTGCTATCGGTAGCTGCGTTCATAAATTTTCAGCCCGATATGGAAAAGCTACACTTTGAACGTATGAGTACGTGGTGGGGAGCATCTATCAACTACATTGCCTTAACCTTGTTGGTTTTGCAATTAAGCTTTTTAACGTATTTAATTGTTCTGTACATAAAATACAAACCTGTAAAAGCGGTAAGTAACGATAAATTGCCTACTTGTACGGTAATTGTACCGGCTTATAACGAAGGAAAACTGGTTTATGAAACCTTATTGAGTTTAGCAGACAGTGATTTTCCGGCAGAAAAATTACAGATTTTATCGATTGATGACGGAAGTAAAGACGATACCTGGCAATGGATGTTGAAGGCAAAAGCCAAATTGGGCGACCGATTGACGATTTATCAGCAACCGCAAAATATGGGTAAACGCCATGCGCTTTATCGCGGTTTTAACGAAGGAACGGGCGATGTTTTTGTCACGGTAGATAGCGATTCAATCGTTAAAGAAGATACGCTACGTAACTTGGTAAGCCCGTTTGCAGAAAATGAAAAATGTGGTGCCGTTGCAGGAAATGTTCGCGTTTTAAACAAAGAAAAAGGTTTAATACCAAAAATGTTAAACGTAAGTTTTGTTTTTAGTTTTGAATTTGTTAGATCTGCACAAAGTGCCATTGGATCAGTTTTATGCACACCAGGTGCTTTGGCCGCTTACAGAAAAGATGCGGTAATGAATTGTTTAGAAGATTGGATGAACCAAACTTTTCAAGGAAAACCAAGTGATATAGGCGAAGATCGTGCAATGACCAACATGATTTTAAAACAAGGCTTACACGTACTTTTCCAGAAAAACGCGTATGTATATACCAATATTCCCGAAAAGTATAAAAGTCTGTACAAAATGTTTGTTCGTTGGGAACGAAGCAATGTGCGTGAAAATATTATGATGAGTAAGTTTGCTTTTACAAAATTTAGAGAAGAATCAACAGCAGGTTCACGTATTTTATTAAGCATGCAGTGGATTAAGGTAATTATGGCTTATCCGTTACTATTATTGCTAATGTTTTTTGTAGTTACGCATCCGGTACTTTTTGTGTGCTCAAGTTTAGCAGGAATCTTTGTATTCTCTAGTATTCAAATGTTTTTCTATGCAAAAAAATACAATATAGCCGAAGCATTTTTAGCATACACCTACAGCGTTTTCTATTTGTTTACCTTATTTTGGATTACACCTTACGCAATAATAACCGCAGGTCGCAGTGGTTGGTTAACCCGCGATTTACCTGCAACCGCATAAATACAATTAAACTAACTATATTTTTAAATCGGTATGTTTCAATAAGAATATCGATTTTTTTTTATTTAATTAAATAAAAAATGTTATTTTTAATAAAAACTATGTTGATTATGAGAACAAATTGTATTTTAATCATGATTACTTTTTTAAGTTTAATATCTTGTGATAAAGATGAAAATTTAAATGAGTATATTTTTGAATTTGATGAACCTACTTTTCGGCAAGAAAAAACAGCGTGGGAGAATGCAAATTATCAAAACTATTCTTATACTTTTTCTCGTGAATCCTCATCATTTGGGTATGAAGAAAATAATATAACTGTTATAAATGGTATAGCAGTAGGCGATAATGAAGATATGGATGCTTATACTATTTCAGAAATTTATAATAATTGTGAAAACATAGCAAACTCTTATTTATCAGGCAGTATGAACAATGGAGCACCATTTCATATATCTTATTATTTAAAGTATAATAAAGAGTATCATATACCAACCCGAATATCTTTTACACGGTATAATATGCCGCCAGGAGGAGGAGGTCATTCCTCGGAAATATCAAATTTTAAAGTTATAGAATAAAAATATTCGGTATGTTTCAATAGCATATCGATTTTTTTATATCACAAAGTAAAGTTTGTTTTACAAATTGAAAAGTTTGTTTATATTTGTAGCAAATAAACTTAACTATATAATTATGAACACAAACTTTTTATTTCCATCTAAATTTAAGATACTGGGTGTATTTCTATTAGTAATACCTTTTATAACAGCAATACTATTAAAGGTTTTAAATTTTGAATCAACTATTTACACAGCAGATTTTATAAAAATACAATTTCAAGCAATCATGTGTTTAGGGTTGTTTTTTATGATTTATTCCAGATACAAAGATGATGACGAAATGCTGTACATGATTCGTTTGCAAATAACTGTTCAAAGTTTATTTATAGCGATAATCTATTTAATAATAAGCCCGCTAAGTGATGTAGTGATTTTTAAAGATGAAATACAGTCGCAATCGGCTATTCAAATCATTATGTTTGTATTAATTTGGCAAAATCTTATATTTCATCTAAAAAGATACCAATTGAAAAAAGAATTAAATGAAGAATTACATTAAAATAGAACGTGCCCGACACAATTTAACCCAAGGCGATTTGGCGGAAAAAGTCGGAGTTTCACGTCAGACAATTAATTCTATCGAAACAAAAAAATACATTCCTTCGGCGGTTTTGGCATTAAAAATTGCCAAGATTTTCAATATGCCTTTAGACAGTCTTTTTGAATTAGAAGAGCATGATTAAAACAAAAAAACCGGAAGTTTATAGCTTCCGGTTTTTACATTAATTGATTGTTGTGAAATTTATAACAAAAGGATTTATTGACTTTTCGTGAGTTCGAGCCCGTCGAGAAGTTCTCGATACACTTCACTCCGTTTTCGTTAGTCGAAGCGACGGTTTGTCAACAGAATAAAGTCGAATTTATTTTGATATAACTCTAGATAATCAATTAATTTAATTTCTTGTAGTTGTAATGTTCTTTTAATGGACCATCAATTTCGTTACCTTCGGTATCCAAACCAACCAATCCGTTTTCAACAATTTTTAGCTTTATATTAATGTCTTTTCCTTTTAAATGCACCACCGATCCGTTGCTATGCCACATAATATCTCCTGAATCTTTTGCGGTATAATCTTTATCTAAATATTCTGCTACATAATTAAAAGTTCCGTTATCAATTAAAGTAATTGTAGTTTTAATTCCAGTACAATCTGCACAAGGCAAGGTTGCCTCGTAGCTTCCATTCCAATCTAAAGAATTTTGCGAATTATGCTCGTCATTAATATTTGCAAGTGTATCGCTAGCAATAATTTCAGTGTTGTCTGCACTTATAGTGGTCTCGGATTCTTTTTTATTACAAGAAATAATTAAACCCAAAACAAAAAGTGTGAAGATACTTTTTTTCATAACTTATAAATTTATAATTGTGTAAAGAATGATTCAATAAAAATGCCAAAGCTTAAACCTGCATAAATAAAGGCTTTTTGCAAATAAAGTTTGAATGAACTTATACATTTTGAGTATGATATACACAAAATACGGCTAATTATTGTTGTTTTTAGCCAGATCAATCAGTTTGTGAATGGTGTTTAAATTTCTGCCCGTTGCGGTTACTTTTAGTTTTTTCTCGAAGAAATTATTGCTCAATTTAGAATTACTCATACCGTTTGGTAAGTAAAAATACAGCACTTTATCAATTACCTTAAACTGATCGTTTTCAAATGAAATCTTTTCCAAATCAGCCAATAAACCAGCAGCAGGCTCTTCTTTTAAAAAGGTAAAAAACAATTTATTTGGTTCAATATTTTCTTTAAACGGATTGTTTTGTAAAGCGATTTCCATTTCCTGAAGATCCAAACAAAAGACCGTAATTTGCAGTTGAAAATGATCGTAAATAAGTTGTTGAACCTTCGTTTCTATTTCATGTTTTTCTAAATTAGAACTTAAAACAATATTTCCGCTTTGTATATAAGTTGTTACGTTTTTAAAGTTGTTATCAATTAAAACATCTTTTAAAATTGCCATTTTAATAATGTTTTTACCCGAAACATTTACACCGCGTAAAAGAATTAAATAAGTTTTCATTGTTTATATTTTTTTGGCTGCGTAATCGCTTTCGTTACCTAAACGATCAATAGCTTTTAAAGCAACGGTATTGCAGTTTTTTCCGTTTTTAGAACGTGCAATATTTTTAGTCAGCTGGTTTTTCGGAAGGATCTCAATTTGCCATTCGTTATCGTAACGCATGTACAAAATCCACTGAAAGACATCGTTCAATTTACTGCTTGACCAATCGATTTTTATAGAAGAATTGTCATTATTAACCGTTAAATTCGGCATAGCAATTTTATTTATTTTCATCCACGGACTCAATGGTATCAACGCTTTTTCTTTATATGGACCATTTTTTAGTGCGGGAATCATTTCGCTGTTGTTAGTTAAACCTGCCACACTGTAATGGATCGCGCCCACGCTATTTTTACTTAAAACGCTGGAAGTAATTTTTATCTGATTTACAATTTCAGTCGATCTGTTGGCTGCTTTTACTTCAACCGTATTCAAACCAGGCCATAAATGTCGGTTCATGGTGTTTTCATCTTGCCACCATTCCAACAAATCCTGAAAATTCTGACGTTGAGAATTGATCGGCCAGTATAATTGAGGTGAAAAATAATCAACCCAGCCTTTGTTCAACCATAATTTAGCATCGGCATAAAGCTCATCATATTGCGATGAGCCCACAACACCTGATGGATAGCCCGATTTCCAGATTCCAAACGGACTAATACCAAATTTAACGTACGGTTTTTCTTGTTTGATTTCTTTGTTGATACGTTCAATGAATTTATTAACATGATCTCTACGCCAATCGGCTCTTGATAATGATCCATCGGCATTTTTGTAAGTGTTCCATGAAGCAGTATCAGGAAAATCGGCACCACCGTTATAGGATGCATACGGATAAAAATAATCATCGAAATGAACCGCATCAATATCATAGCGCGATACAATATCTTTCACCACATTTGAAACGTGATCTTGTGTTTTTATGCTTGCCGGATCAAACCAATACATACCGTTTTTAAGTCTTACAATATTACTTGGCGATTTTTTAACCATTGATTCACTGGTTACCGAACCGCCGCTTAAATGATGCGCACGATAAGGATTTAGCCAAACATGCAGTTCCATGCCGCGTTTATGAGCTTCTTCTACCCAAAATTCTAACGGATCATAGTATGGTGATGGACTTTTGCCTGTTTCGCCGGTTAAATAGTACGACCATGGTTCGTAATTGCTTTTGTACAAAGCATCGGCAGACGGACGAACTTGAAAAACAACGGCGTTAAAATTGGCGTCTTGTAATAAATCAAGCAATTGTATTGCTTCTCTTTTTTGTTCTTCTGTAGAAAGGTTTTTCTTGCTTGGCCAGTTAATATTGGCAACGGTGGCAATCCAAGCAGCACGAAATTCGCGTTTTACTTCAGGTAAATTAATTTTTAAATCATTTGTTATGACTGGTTGTACAATAGGTTGTGGTGTTTTGGTTTCTAGTGCTGTTTCAGAACTTTTTACAACCGTAACTTTGGTAGGTTTTTGCTGTTGCTGTACCGCACACGATATTAAAGATAAAGAGGCTAGTGCTATAAAAGCCAGATATTTATTTACTTTCAGTTTCATACAAATATAATAATGCACAAAAATAATAAGATAAATGAGTACCTGGCTAATTTTTAAAATATTCTGCTGTTAATTTACAAATTGTTTTGTGGTAATTTAGACATATCCATACAGAAAATTTCCCAAGTATGTCTTTCAAAATCTTCTAATGTTCGTTGTTGCATAAAGCCGTAATCTTTAAGTTCTGTTGGCTCTGTTCCCCCAGCTAAAAGACCAGCTTCCATAATTTTATTAGTTTCTTCTATGTTTTCTGTAGACAAAGAAAATAGTGCTGCTAGGTTATTCTTGTTATCAGCGATAGGTTTTGTTGCAAAAGACATAAACTTTTCAGTAGTCATTAACATTAAAAATATATTTTCGCTCCATACCATACATTTTCCAGTATCGTCAGAAAATTGCGGATTGTTACTAAAACCTATAGCAGTATAGAAATTCATAGATTTTTGAAGATCTTTTACTACCAGATTAATAAAAATTTCTTTTGCCATGATTCATTTTTTTGAATATTATTTTTCTAAAACCGTTTTTAAATTAGCGGTTCCTTGTTGAAAATCTTTGTTCATATCGTAAAAAAGCCCCATTAAGTTAAACGGATAAGGCATTTCGCCATCTACCACCCAACGAACTTTGGTTTCGTTTGCGCTAACTTCTTCTGTAGTGAAGAATGATTTTGCCGGTTCGGTGCTGTCCATTAAAAATAAATCGATATCAACGCGTTTGTTTTCTTCAATGTTTGTGATTACCTGTGAACCATTTCCAACTTTTTCACTTGTCCAGCTGTATTTAAAACCTTCTGTTCCATCGGTTCCTTCTAAAGTTGTTTTAATATTGGGATCAGCATCAAACCAAACTCCAAAATTCTCCTGATTTTTAATGTGTTTTACATAATTAAAAACTTCTGCATTTGGTTTGTTAATTACTACAGATCCTTCTGCATGAAATGTTTTAGGTAGAACAGCGGCAGCAATTAATACTAAAGCTATTATTCCTAAAACGGTAAAAAGTGCGTATTTTAAAAATTTCATAGTATAAATTTTAATAGTTACTCCATTTTTTTATTTCCTTCAAAATGAATCATCCAATAAATACCGAACTGATCTTGAAACGATGCATATAATTCTGCCCAAAACTGCTCGCCCAATTCCATTTCCATTTTCATGGCGTTTTCACTTAAAGCCGCATATAAGTCTTTAGCTTCTTTGGCTGTATCAGTATCCAACATAACATAAGTGCTATTGCCTAAGGTTAATTTATGCCCGAAGTTTTCTAAACAGTCCGATCCCATAATCATGGTACTATCGTTAACCATTATAGCAGTATGCATAATTTTTTTCTTGTCTTCTTCGTTTATTGGAAAGTTAGGATCGGCAGGCATATCTCCGAAACGGTACATACCAATATTTTTAGATTTGAATACTTTTTCGTAAAAAAGAAATGCTTCTTCGCAATTTCCGTTAAAGTTTAAGTAAGCATGAATTTTTGCCATGATTTTAGTTTTTAGAGTTAATTTATTCAAAGTTAAAACACCAATAAGCAAATGAACTTGTCTTATGGCAAGTTTGTTTATTTTTTTAAGAGCGATTCGTATGTGTTTATATACTCTTCTGCAGATATTTTTTGAATTAATTCTGTAATAAGATCAAACGGAATATCGTCTGGTTTCTTAAAGCGAATACAACTTTTACCCATATCTAACTTGCGTTTGCTCTGCTTTGGATACTCGTTTACAAACCAATCATGCACTTGCGGCATCATATAAATACCCATGTGATATAAGGCGATATGACTTTTTTGTGATGCAATGTTTATAAAAGGCAAAGGCAGTTCTGGCGTACAGTGATAACCTGCCGGATAAATACTTTTAGGTACTACAAAACCAATGTTGTCATAAATAAATTGTTCTTCGAATCCTTTAGGAAGATTTCATTTTAATGGTTTCATAAAGCTTATTAAACGCCAATTGTCTTTCTATAGTTACTTGTGCAAGGTATTCTTTTATAGTTGTGGGCTTTTCCATTTTTTAATTAAATTGATGCTTTTTATTCAATTCGAACTTATAAAAAATTAACGGTATTTTTACAATATTTTTATTTAAAGTTTAGAGTCAGTTGTCATAATTTTTATACTTTCAATAAAAATGATTCGCTTTGGAAAACATACAACATTTACGTAACTTTTTTTATACAGGAAAAACACTAAGTCTAGAACATAGAAAAGCTTGTTTACAACAGTTTCAGCATTTGCTAGATAACCATAAAGGTGAAATTATAGAAGCTTTAAAAGCCGATTTTAATAAACCTGAGTTTGAAACCCTAATTACCGAAATTGTGATGCTACAAAAAGAATTGAATTTCTTTAAAAAGCACTTAAAAAGTTGGGTGAAACCTAAAACGGTGTTTCCAAGCATATTAAATTTTCCATCAAAAGAAACAATTGCGTATCAACCTTACGGAGTTGTTTTAATTATTTCACCTTGGAACTATCCTTTATTGTTGTCTTTGCAACCTGTACTTGCAGCTTTGGCAGCCGGGAATTGCGTAGTTTTAAAACCATCAGAACTTACACCACATACCAGTAATTTAATTTTTAAACTAATTAACCAATACTTTAGTGGTGATTTTATACAAGTAATTCAAGGCGGTGTGGAAGAAACAACTGAACTTTTAAATCATAAATTTGATAAGATTTTTTTCACAGGAAGTACTTCGGTAGGAAAAATCGTACATCAGGCAGCAGCTAAAACTTTAACACCCGTTGTTCTGGAATTAGGCGGAAAATCGCCTTGTATTGTTACGCCAAGCACTAATATTTCGCTAGCAGCAAAACGCATTGCTTTTGGTAAATTTGTAAATGCTGGACAAACCTGTATTGCGCCCGATTTTATATTCATCCATCCAAAAGTAGAAAAACAGTTTATTGCCGAAATGAAAAAAGTCGTGGAAGCTTTTTACGGAGACGAACCCGAAGCATCGCCATACTTTGCCCGAATTATCAACGAAAAACATTTCCACCGAATAAAAAACTATATTTTAAGCGGTAATGTTTTAATTGGCGGACAAACCAATTCTAAAAAACGATATATTTCACCAACACTGATTAAAATTAATGATTTGAATGATGAGGTCATGCAAAATGAAATATTTGGTCCTGTGTTACCTATTGTAAATTACAACCACCTAAACGAAATTATTGCTTATAATCATGAAAACGGTAAACCGTTAGCTTTTTATGTTTTTGGTGATAATACTACCGAAATTCAAACACTATTAAATCACTGTAAATACGGTGGCGCGTGTGTTAACGACTGTTTATCGCATATTGTAAATAGCAGAGTGCCATTTGGAGGAATAGATGCAAGCGGTTTTGGAAATTATCATGGTAAATTCAGCCTTAAAGCTTTTTCGCAAACCAAAGCAATTGTGTATCGAAAAACGTGGTACGACAATGAATTAAAATATCCACCATACACTCAAAGCAAATTTAAGTTATTAAAAAGATTCTTTAAATTTCTGTAATCATCATATAAAAAGGCATAAAATTGTAAATTTGCAGTAAATACATTTTTATGGAATTATATTACACGTTTTCAGTTTTAATAGTACTTGCCTCGATTTTTGCCTATTTGAATGTTCGTTTTTTAAAATTACCTGGTACCATAGGTATCATGATTATTGCCATGTTAGTTTCGGTAGCAATTCGTTTGGTAGGGGATCAATATTTTCCCGATACCACCAAAGAGTTTTTTGAACTAATTCGCGCGTTCGATTTTACCGAAATTCTAATGGGGGCCATGTTAAATTTTTTACTGTTTGCTGGTGCATTACATATTAATATATCTGATTTACGCGAACATAAATGGCCCATATTAACGTATGCGTCTGTAAGTGTAGTTTTGTCTGCTTTAATAATTGCGGGTTTGTTTTATATGGTTGCCCCAATGTTAGGTTTGCAAATTCCTTTTATATATTGTTTGCTGTTTGGAACATTAATTTCGCCAACCGATCCTATTGTTGTTTTAGGAATTTTGAAGGAAGCGAAGGTTCCAAAAATGATCGAAACAAAAATTACAGGCGAATCACTTTTTAACGATGGTGTTGCCGTAGTAATGTTTGCTGTTGTATTAAAAATGGCAACCGATGTTAATTTTGATGCTACCTTTGGATCAATCTCAAAACTGTTTTTACTGGAAGCCGGTGGAGGAATTTTATTGGGAGCTCTGTTAGGATTTACCGCAAGCAACGTTATGAAAAAGATCGATGATTATAAAGTATCGGTTCTTATTACGTTATCAATTGTAATGGGCGGATTTTTAATTGCGAAACAACTGCATTTTTCATCGCCACTTGCCATGGTTATAGCCGGATTAATTATCGGGAATTTTGGAAAAACCGCTGCAATGAGCGAAACCACACGCGATTATTTAAGCAAATTCTGGGAATTAATCGATGAGATTTTAAATGCCATTTTATTCCTTTTCATTGGATTTGAATTATTAATGTTACCCGATTTACAGGAACAATTACTGTTAGGTGTTATTGCAATTTTCATTTGTTTATTGGCACGAACATTGGCTATTTTTATTCCTGCATCGACTATTTTAAGAAAAAACACTTATTCTAAAGGATCGTTAACAACCATGGTTTGGGGCGGAATTCGTGGCGGAGTTTCTATTGCATTGGTTATGAGTATACCTAATTCGGTTGGCGATATAAAAGATGTTTTGTTAGAAGTTACCTATATCGTAGTTCTGTTCTCCATTGTTGTACAAGGATTAACTGTTGGTAAAGTTGCTAAAAAAGTTTTAAAAGACGATAAACCTACTGATGTTAAAGAAGCATCATAAAAATAAAACAGGCTGTCTAAAAAGTATTCAACGTTGTCATTCCGAACTTGTTTCGGACTCTCATTATATTGATTTTCAAATATTAATGAGAAGCTGAAATAAATTCAGTTTGACAATCGCAGACTTTTAGGACAGCCTCTTTTTAATTATATCAATCCTGCACGTTTTAGCAGTGCATTAGGCGATGGTTCTTGTCCGCGGAATTTTTTATAGAGCGTCATTGGGTGCTCTGTTCCACCTTGCGATAAAACAAAATCTTTAAACTTGGTTGCAATTTCTTTATTAAAAATACCGTGTTGTTTAAAATAGTCAAACGCATCGGCATCCAATACTTCTGCCCATTTATACGAATAGTAACCAGATGAATAACCGCCTGCAAAAATATGCGAAAAAGCAGTACTCATGGCGTTTTCTGCCACATCAGGATACAACTGAGTAGATTGGAATTTCTGATTTTCAAAATCTTTTAAACTACTAATGTCGTTAGGATTTTTTGTATGCCACGCCATATCTAACAAACCAAAACTCAACTGACGCAAAGTTGCCATTCCTTCTAAAAAGTTGGCACTTTCTTTTATTTTATCGATGTAAATTTGTGGAATCGTTTCACCAGTTTGGTAATGTTTGGCAAACAATGCCAATGTTTCAGGTTCGTACACCCAGTTTTCCATAATCTGACTTGGAAGTTCTACAAAATCCCAATAAACCGATGTTCCTGATAATGATGGATAGGTGGTATTTGCTAACATGCCGTGCAATGCGTGGCCAAATTCGTGAAACAAGGTGGTTACTTCGTTAAAAGTTAATAGCGATGGTTTAGATGAGGTAGGAGGCGTGAAGTTGCAAACAATAGAAATATGCGGGCGTTCGTTTACACCATTTTTGATCCATTGTGATTTAAATGATGTCATCCACGCACCGTTTCGCTTGCCTTTTCTTGGGAAAAAATCTGAATAAAAAATAGCAACTAAATTTCTTGATTCATTAGTCACTTCAAAAGTTTGCACATCTTCGTGGTATTTGTCAATGTTGTGAACTTCGGTAAATGTAAGTCCGTATAATTTGTTAGCCACTTCAAAAGCACCGTTCAATACATTTTCTAATTGAAAATACGGTTTCAGTACTTCATCGTCTAAATTAAAGCGTTCTTGTTTCAATTTTTCGCTGTAATAACTGCCGTCCCATTTTTGTAATTGATCAATTCTATCAAGCTTTTTAGCGTAATCTGTCAATTCATGAAATTCTTTTTCGGCAGCCGGTTTAGCTTTCTCTAATAATTCATTAAGAAAATTAAAAACGCTCTCCGGATTTTGTGCCATGCGTTCTTCCAACACAAAGTCAGCATGAGTTGCATAACCTAATAATTGTGCGCGTTCATTACGCAATTTTACAATTTTTAAAACATTTTCTTCGTTGTTGAAGTCATTATCCTGAAAACCTTTTTTACCGTTCGCAATCGCAATTTCCTTACGCAATTCTCGGTTTTTAGCATAGGTTACAAATGGCAGGTAACTTGGGTAATCTAATGTAAAAATCCAGCCTTGCTTTTCTTGTTGTTCGGCAAGATTTTTAGCAGCTTCAATTACACCGTCGGGTAATCCTGCTAAATCTTCTTCGTTGGTAATATGTAATTGATAAGCGTTGGTTTCTGCCAAAATATTCTCGTTAAATTTTAGCGAAAGAATCGATAATTGCGCATCAATTTCTCGGAGGTTGGTTTTTTGATCGTCGTTCAATAAAGCTCCATTGCGTACAAAACCTTTATATGTTTTATCTAATAAGGTTTTTTGTTCGGTTGTTAAAATCGATTGGTCTACAGTGTCATGTACAGCTTTTACCCGAGCGAATAAATCAGGATTTAGCGAAATATCATTTCCAAAAGCCGATAATTTGGGTGCTACATTTTGAGCGATTTTTTGTAATTCGTCGTTGGTTTCTGCCGAATTCAAGTTAAAAAAGATATTCGAAATACGGTCTAACTGCATACCCGAAAAAGCTATGGCTTCAATGGTGTTTTTAAAATCGGCAGCATCTTTATTTTCTGTAATCTGTTGAATTTCCTCTTTAGCATCGGCAATCGCTTGATCAAATGCTGGTTCGTAACCTTGTGTATTGATTTTAGAGAACGGTGCCGTATCAAAATCGGTTAATAATATATTGTTCATGATTCCTTTAAAAATTAAAGTTTAAAATTAAGGATTATAACGTTAATGAAGTATTAAAGCTAAATGAAAATTCCTTACATTCGATTTTAAATTCCGTTTATGAAAAGTTATCTATTACTTATTTTTGTCATTTTCTTTTACTCCATAAGCTTAGGGCAAGATATTCCATTTAATTCAGAAAAATATTACACAACCAAAGATTCGGTTTTATTAGCTTCTTTCGAAGAAGATATGGTATATGTTTTAAAAGATGATTTTAATGATGTAGTGAGTAAGCATCCTGAGTTTTTTATTGAATTTCCAACTGATCCCGAAAAAACTTATACTAAAAATTCAGATGAGCAATTTATGAGCGAAGTAGGACAAGATGATTATTACTTATATTATGCCTACTTTTTGAGAAACACAAATGAAATGTATAAGATTGATGATGATTTTAGTCGTCAACGCAATAAAATAATGATTATTTACACTCGGTTAAACAGAATGTTTAGTTTACTTGATGGTGGCGGTCCGGGATATATGCATTTATATCGTCGAACTTTTGGCGAGGCAGAATACGCTGTTTATTTATATGCTTTAACTCGAAAAGATTTTACGGTAACCAATATTTCTAAACAGAAAGATTTGTTTATGCAAACATTACAACAAGTTGTTACTGATAGGTTAGAAAGTACGTTTGATATTCATGAAAGCGAGAAACCTGATTTAGAAGAAGAGCTTTTTACTTTAATCAATGAAATTGATTCTCAAATAACAGATTCGTTTTACCTTATTCAAGCGCAACAATTTTTTTATAGTAATTACGCAACTTGGTGAAGATTTAAATTGACTCAAAGTTTTAAAAAAATCCTGCAAGGTCTTTATGACCTTGTAGGTATAAAAATCCTGTTCTAAAAGTTCATTCTGAATATTGGTTCTCGATACATTTTCTGTTTCATTTCATTACACAAAAAACACTCGAACTGACGTTTTAAACCTTGTAGCAAATAAAAAGAGCAACTTTTCAGTCACTCTTCTTGCTATTTCAAACCTTCAGCCGCTTTTAAAACAGCTTCTTTTAAACCTAATTTGTAATCGGTCATTTTTTGTAGTAACTCTGCATTTTGACTTGCTAAAATTTGAATTGCCAACAAACCGGCATTTTTCGCTCCGTTTAAAGCTACGGTTGCTACAGGAACACCGCCCGGCATTTGAAGAATAGATAAAACCGAATCCCAACCGTCAATAGAATTGCTTGATTTTACAGGAACGCCAATCACTGGTAGCGGACTCATACTTGCAACCATTCCTGGTAAATGTGCGGCGCCACCTGCACCGGCAATAATTACATTGATACCATTTTTATGTGCGTTGGTAGAAAAATCGACTAATTTTTCCGGTGTTCTGTGTGCGGAAACAATATCAACATGCGTTTCTACGCCAAATTCTTTTAATATATTTATGGCATCTTGCATTACCGGCATATCCGAAATGCTGCCCATTACTACTGCTACTTTCATTTTTTGTTTATATATTTTTAATTAAGAGATGTAATCAAATTCAGTATCTTTTTCATCTCTTCTTGTATCCCAAACAGATAAAATTATTAATTCGGTTGTGTTAAATTTGTAAAAAATCAAATAATCTCGTACAATGGTTATCCTTATAGAATTGTCTTTTGAAATACTACCAATTTCAGGATGTGTCCAGAGAAGTTTATTCGTTTCGGAAAATAATTTATTAAGCTTTTTTGAATAGGCTTTTGATTTGGTTTTATTGTACCAATAATTCAATATTTCTATTCTTTCCAAATGAGCCGATTTTGTCCAAACTATTCTTCTTTTAGCCATTGGTCAATTTCATTATCAGCTTCTTCATTCGTAATATAATCGCCGTTTTTATATTCCTTTCTTGCTTCTGCAACTCGATTTTCTTGATCTGTAGATAATTCATACAGATTCTCTTCTAGTTCAAAATCTAAAAGTTTTTTAATTTCCTTAATTACCCGAACTTCTTTTAATTCGGTAATTCTGCTGATTATATCTAGCTTTAGCTGTAATTCTGAAGTGCTCATTTGTAGAAATTTACATTAAAGTTAATAAAAAGATTCTAATCTTAATACTTAATAACAGAGTCTTAAAACTATTTCGAAATCACTCTAATGGTTTCTTTAACCTCTTGTGCCACTTTACGTGCTTCGGTCATATCAGCATTTACAATGGTAACGTGACCCATTTTTCGGAACGGACGTGTTTCTCGTTTTCCGTAAATATGTGGAGTTACCCCATCAATCGCCATGATTTTTTCGATGTTTTCATAAACTACCTGACCCGAAAAACCTTCTTCGCCCACAAGATTTACCATAATTCCAGCAACTTTACTATCGGTATTTCCTAAAGGTAAATCTAAAATAGCACGAATGTGTTGTTCAAATTGTGAAGTATAACTCGCTTCGATAGAATAATGACCTGAATTGTGCGGGCGCGGAGCTACTTCGTTTACTAAAATTTCGTCATCGGCAGTTTGAAACATTTCAACAGCTAACAAACCAACGTGATTAAAACTTTCGGAAACTTTTAAGGCAATTTCGCGTGCTTTGTTCGCAACAGTTTCATCAATTCTTGCCGGACAAATCACGTATTCTACCTGATTGGCTTCTGGGTGAAATTCCATTTCTACCACAGGATAGGTTTTAATTTCGCCCGATGCAGAACGAGCTACAATAACCGCTAATTCGTTTTTAAACGGAATCATGGTTTCGGCAATACATTCGGTTTCAGGTAAATTTTGCAGATCAGTAATCTGACGAACTACTTTTACACCATTTCCGTCATAACCGCCTTCTGTTGCCTTCCACACAAACGGAAGTTCAACTAAACCATTTTCAGCATCGATTCTTAAAGCTTGTAAAGTTTTGTAACGTTTGTAAGGCGCAGTTGGAATATTGTTCAGTGTATAAAAATCTTTTTGATTGCCTTTGTTAGAAATCAAACGCAAGGTTTTGGGCGATGGATACACTTTTTTACCTTCGTTTTCCAAAGTTTCCAACGCTTCCAGATTTACATTTTCAATTTCAATGGTTAAAACATCTACCTGATTTCCTAAATTCATCACGGTATCGTAATCGTTTAATGAGCCCTGAAAAAACTTGGTAGCTCCGAATTGACAAGGCGCCTCGGCACTTGGATCAACTACATAAGTTTGAATATCGAACTTTCGGGTTTCGGTCAGCATCATTTTACCTAATTGTCCGCCACCTAAAATTCCCAATTTAAAATCTGATGAAAAATAGTTCATTATGTTGTTGTTTTTAAGGGGTAAAGATACTATTTATGTTTTTAAAATGGAAAACCTTTAAATGAATGATTCTTATTTTAAAGACATTTTTTTTGAATTATTATGAGTAATTTTTGTGTTTTTGTTTGTATTTAGATTGTATAAAAGCTATATTTGTGTATGAATCTTTAAAATTTTTATACCATGTAGAAATTATTTTTATTATTAAGTGTGTTATTTGTAGGGATAACGAGTTTGTTTTTAGTTTATTCTTGTAGTAACAAAGAGGATGAAGAGTTAATGAAAACTATAGATAATGAAACAACAATAACTACAACTAGCCAAAACTCTGTTTCCTCAACAAGTACTTGTGACTCTACCTGTTTCTTTGGTTCTTGTAGTACTACTTGTACAGGGGGGAAGGTGCCGTTTTGTGATTGTAATTGGGGATTCGCTTCGTGTGGATGTAAAGATGGTGATGCTAAAAAGGATAAGGTGATAGCTTCTTTTTCTGCTGGGGATTTAACTCTTATAAAATCATATTCTGATTTTTTATTTGATAACAATCTAGCTAGTATAGGAAGATTGGTAAGAGATATTATTGTAAGTATTGAAGATAATAATGTGGATTTGTATCATTCGAAAGTAGATGAATATGTGTCAACAATTGAGAATTCATTGAATGCTACTGAAAAAGAGCTAATTGTTGGTTGGTTTACATCGAATTCTTAAACTTCTTTAACAACCGAAATTTTCTATTTCGTCAAGATTTCGGTTGTTTTATTTAAACAAAATTATTATGAAAGTTTTTTTTCTTAAGTGGTGGAAAGGTTTGTTTTTAATTGTTTTTATCACTACTGTATTTACTTTGTTGTCTGCTAAATTTCCAAGAGCAACTGTAACTGATTCATTTGGTATTTTTTGTATTGAATGCAGAGGATATGAAAAAGTTAGAGGTGTAGGGATTTATGGTTTTGGTTTAGTATACTGTAATGGTAAAATAAATAGAATGACTTATGATATAGATTATGATAAAATCGAAAATTTTAAAAGTCGTTTAAAAAGCAATGGATTTATGTCTATTGCTGATAAAGTGCAAATAATAGAACAGAATCTAAAAGGTAATGAACAAAAAAAATATAAAGATGCTATCAATGAATATGTAAAAGAAATAGAGCTTTTGTCTCCTAATGAGAAAGAAATTGTATTATCATTTTTATAAAGTCTAAACATCTTCACTTTTATCTTTTTTTAGCTGATGTTTTCGTTTAAATATAGAATATTCTAAAGCATTATAAAAATGTAAAATTATGATTTTTGTT
>Ga0233380_1000542_pt1 | contig 19470 bp, 16 predicted proteins | sample ElkDunMinimDraft_9_FD_191541 | JGI IMG/M metagenome (GOLD analysis project Ga0233380, IMG submission 191541) | Fecal eukaryotic communites from dung pellets of Tule Elk in California, USA - Elk Dung F36 | ecosystem: Host-associated > Mammals > Digestive system > Large intestine > Fecal | place... | reverse complement strand
CGGACCTGCTGGAAGATTATATGGAGGCCATCACCGCGGAAAGCCTGGCGATGATGGGGACGCCCGATCCGGACTGATCGCCTCCCGGCGGATCGGCCGAGCGACGCGAGACTGAAATTACACAAGAGCGGAATTTTATTATTGTATAGTACATTGGTTGGATAATCAAACTATCCGCTCCTGCAATTAGGATCGTCGCATCAACGGACGATTCAGCACAGGAGGGGATCGAGATGCGTTCAGCGGTCATCAGAGCAGCATCGGCCGGCGTCGCCGCCACGGCATTGCCCGCATCGGCACAAACGACGGTTCCGGCACAAGGCGCCGACCCCGGTTCGCGCATCGAGGACATTGTCGTCACAGCTCGACGCCGCGAGGAGCGTGTGCAGTCCGTGCCAGTCACCATCACGGCGGTGGGTGGCGAAACGCTGGAGCGGTTGGGCATCCAGCAGCCCGACAAGTTGCAGAACATCGTTCCCAATCTTGCCAGCACGCCGATGCCTTCGGTGGTCGGCGGGTCGGTCACCTTCATCCGGGGCGTGGGCACGTCCGAGCTGCTGCTGAGCGTCGACTCGCCGATTGCGACCTATGTCGACGGCATCTATCTCGGCCGCAACGTGATCGCCAATCTGGGCGTCATCACCCCCGCCCGCGTCGAGGTGCTGCGTGGTCCGCAAGGCACGCTGTTCGGCCGCAACACCACGGGCGGCGCGGTATCCATCACCACGCCCCAGCCGGCGGACCGGATGGCGCTGGAACTCAAGGGCGGCATCGCCTCCTTCCATGAACGCTATGGTCAGTTCCGGTTCGACACCGGCCAGATCGGCGACACCGGCCTGAGCGCCATCGTCGCATACCAGCATCGCGAAAGCCACGGGATCATCGACAATCCGCTGGCGCCGGGCAAGGAAGATCCGGGCGCGAGCAACAGCGATGCCGTTTTCGCCAAGCTGCATGGCGAGTGGGGCGCGCTGACGGTCGACTACAGCTTCGACTATGCCAACCTCCACGCCGCCACCGGTGCCTTCCAGATCAGCTATGCAACCGACGCATTCCGAAATTACTATGCCAACTCCCCGGCGCTGGGAGGCGCGGAACTGGTCATCGATCCCGAGCGTCGAGGGACATTGCCGCTGCGCCGTCTTGGCCGGCAGGTGGTGCGCACCTATGGCCATGCGCTGACCGCTGCCGTGGACCTGACCGACACGCTGACCGTCAAGTCGATCACCGCCTATCGCGACTATGATGCGGATCAGCCCAACGCCTATGCCGCGTCCGGCATCCTGGGGTTGACCACAACCGGCGTGGCGGAGGTCTATCCCTTCCAGTCGAGCGCGGACACAGTCCGCCGGCAAAGCCAGTTCTCGCAGGAAGTACAGTTGCTGGGTACGTTCGATCAGCTCGATTTCGTGGTCGGAGGCTTCTATTTTCATGAGGATGCGCAGGAGATCGCGCCCACATCCTACACCTTCCTGCTGCCGCCCGCACAGACCACGGGCCTGAACCTGACGGGCGCCACCAACTATTCGGTGGGGGCCGATTCCTATGCGGTGTTCGGGCAGGGCACCTATCGCCCCGCGTTCGCGGACGGCCAGCTGGAATTGACGGTGGGCGGCCGCTACACCCGTGACGACAAGTCGATCGTGCAGACGCGGGCGGCCGCCCGGGCCGCGCAACGCAGCTATGAAAACTTCTCCTACAATGCGTCGATCGGCTACAAGCTGGCGCCCGAAACACTGATGTTCGCGCGACTGGGGAATGGCTATCGGTCCGGCGGATTCAATGCACGGGCGGGTGCCGGGGTCGACTTCGTGTTCAAGCCCGAACGCGTGAAAAGCTATGAGGTCGGGCTCAAGAGCGACTGGTTCGGCGGCGTGCTGCGTACCAACCTGGCCGCCTTCTACACCGATTATTCGAACCTTCAGGTCACCCAATATACCGGGTCGGCCGGCGGCGGCGGAAGCGGCTTCACCCGCAATGCCGACGCGACGCTTAAGGGGTTCGAACTGGAGACGGTGCTGGCGCCGATACGGGGCCTGCGTTTCGACGGCAGTGTCGGCTATGTCCATGCGCGGTTCGACCAGATCTTCTTCCCCGATCCGGCGACCGGCCTGCTCGAAAATTTCGCGTCGATCAGCCATCTGCCCTATGTGCCCGCCTGGACCACGCACGGCGCCGCGCAATATACTTTCGAGCCAATGGCGAATGGCATCATCCCGTCGGTGCGCGTCGACTATAGCTGGCGCAGCCGGCGCTGGTTCCACACAAACAATCTGTCGAACCTCAATCCCTTCAACGACCGCATCGCCGATGCGGGCTATGGCCTGCTGGGTGCCAGCATCGTCATCGCCGACATCCCGATCGGCGGGTCGAAGGGGGAGATTTCGCTGTGGGGCGAGAATCTAACGAACACCGTCTATCGCATCCAGGGCGTCGATTTCGGCGCGCTCGGTTTCGCCGGCAATGTCTACGGGACGCCGCGCCGCTTCGGCGTTGACGTGAAGATGGGGTTCTGAAGGGACGGTGGCACAGATGGATGAACCCGGCACGAGCAGGCTCGATGGCCGTGTCGCGATCGTGACCGGCGGTGCATCGGGCCTGGGCCGCGCCACGGCCAGGCTGCTGGCCCGACGCGGCGCCCGGCTTGTCGTGGCGGACGTGGACGAGGCTGGCGGTCGCGCCGTGGCCCAGGAGATTGGCGCCACCTTCCGCGCCACGGATGTCGGGCAATCCGCCGATGTCGAGGGGCTGATCGCGGACACGCTGGCGGCACATGGCGCGCTGCACATCATGGTCAACAATGCCGGCATCTGTCCGCAGCAGCCGCTGAGCGAAACCGGCGATGTCCTCTTTCGCAGGATCATGGCGGTCAATTACGACGCCGTGTTCTTCGGCATCCGCGCAGCTGCGGCTGCGATGACGGAGCAGGGCGGCGGCACCATCGTCAACACCGCCTCCGCCGGTGCCATCATGCCGACCCAGAATATGGGCGTCTATGCCGCCGCCAAGGCCGCCGTCATCACGCTGACCCGGGTGGCCGCGATCGAGCTCGCTCCGCTGGGCATCCGCGTCAACGCCATCTGCCCCGGCCCGATGCGCACAGGCATGGCGGCGGGGCTGAGCGGGAGCGCGCGCGATGCATTCGAGGCGCTGTCGCCCCTCGGCCGCGCCGCCGATCCGATGGAGGTCGCGCAGGCCCTCGCCTTTCTGGTCAGCGACGAAGCCAGCTATATCACCGGCCAGGCGCTTCAGGTCGATGGCGGGTCCATCGCGGGGAAATTCGCGCCACAACGTTGAACAGGAGGACAGGATGCGTTTCGAACAATCCCATATCGGCATCTGCGTTTCGGATATGGAGCGATCGCTGCGCTTCTATCGTGACGGGCTGGAATTCGAAGACGGGCCGACCTTCCCGATCGACTATGCGATATCGGAGATGACGGGTGAGGTGCACCTCACCTCCCATTTCCTGCACAGCGGCGACCTGCGGATCGAACTGCTCCATTTCGCGCAGCCTTCCGCGTTTGGCGAGCCGTCCATGCGCCGCAACCAGATCGGCCTCACCCACCTGTCCTTTTCAGTCGACGATCTGGACGGGGCCGCGGCGCAGGCGGTGGCGCACGGCGGGACCATCGTGGAGGGCACGAGATCGACGCCGGAAGGGCGCGTCCACATCATCTTCCTGGCCGATCCCGACGGGACGCGGATCGAGCTGATGCAGCACCCGGCCGGCGTCGTCTGGCCTTGGTATTGACCGGCGAAGGGTCAGGGACGCATCGTGCCGCCACCGTTCACCGACAGGGTCTGACCGTTGATCCATTCGCCGTCGGTCGAACACAGCATGGCCACCATGGCCGCGATATCTTCGCCCCGGCCCAGTCGGGCGCTGCGGCCGCCCGCGACGATCCGCGCTTGCATGCCCTCGTCCATCTTCTCCATCATGCGCGGTATCATCACCAGCCCCGGCAGGATGGCGTTGGCCCGCACGCCCTGCGGGCCCCAGCGGCTGGCGATATGACGCATCAGCGCGTTGACCGCGGATTTCGTCATCGCATAGGCGAAGCGTTGCGGCTCCCCGAAATGCGCGGCGTCGGAACTGGTGAAGATGATGGCGCCGCGATTGGCCGCGATGTGCGGTATCACCGCGCGGGCGACGAGCACCGAGCCGCGCAGACCGACGGCGAGCGTTTGGTCAAAGACGCCAAGGTCGATATCGACGAGATCGGTGTCGGCCTCCACCGCTACCATGTCCATCGCATTGACATGGGCGAAATCCGGCGGCCCGAGCCGGTCGACGACGGTATCGACGAGGGCCGCAACCGACGCGGCGTCGGACTGGTCGTAACCGATGGCGATGCAGTCGCCGCCGTCGGCGCGGATCGCCGCGGCGTCACGTTCCGCCCCCTGCACATGCAGGTCGCCCAGCGCTACCCGGCATCCCTCCGCCGCGAGCCGGCGCGCGACCGCCGCGCCGATCCCGCCGCCGCCCGCAATCAGCGCCACCTTGCCCGTCAATCCGCGATCCGGCGCCATCATGGTCATACCCGTCATCCTTTCCCGTTACGGCCCGGCGGCATGCGCCTGGTCCTACTCTATCTGCAAACGCCTAGCGCCCCGGCGTCCGAACGCGAATGCCGGCCCGCAGCTCTCCAGAAGCGCGGAACCCACCTTTTCCCTCCCTGTCGCTCGACCGGCGCGAAAGCATCCCACCCATGACCCAGATCCTTGCGCGGCCCGGCACCGGACGTCGCCGCCTCACGCTGTTCCTGCTGGCCGTCATCTATCTGCTCAATTTTCTCGACCGGCAGATCATCCTGATCCTGCAGGAGCCGATCCGCCACGAATTCGGGCTGTCCGACACGCAGCTGGGGTTAATGACCGGCGGCGCGTTCGGCCTGCTCTATACCAGTCTTGGCCTGCCGCTGGCCCGCTGGCTCGACCGGGGCGTGGTGCGCGTGCGCTTCATCGCCGGCATCACCGCGCTGTGGAGTCTGATGACGATCATCTGCGGCGTGAGCAGAAATTTCCCCCAGCTGTTCCTGGTACGCATGGGCGTCGGCATGGCGGAAGCCGGGTTCACGCCCGCCGCCCATTCGCTGCTGTCTGACATGTATGCGCCGCGCGACCGGCCCCAGGCGATCGGCCTGTTCGCGATCAGCGTGCCGATCGGCAGCATGGCGGGGCTGGCGATCGGCGGGATGGTCGCACAGGCGCATGACTGGCGCGTGGCGCTGTTCGTCGGTGGCGTGCCCGGCTTGCTCGTCGCGCTGCTGTTCGCGATCGTTGCACGCGAGCCGGACCGCGGCGGCATGGACAGCCCCGCAACCGGTCCAGCCACGCCGCAGATCGGCACGATGCGGTCGATCGCGCTGCTCATGCGGCGCGCCGCTTTCCGGCATATCGTTTTCAGCGCGTCGGTCTGCGGCTTCGCGCAGGCAGGCATTGCCGCCTGGCTGCCCAGTTTCCTGATCCGGGTGCATGGTATGCCGATCGGTCAGGTGGGCATCATGCTTGGCCTGCTGCTCGGTCTGTGCGGGGTGATCGGCACCTATGCCGGCGGCTGGCAGGCCACGCGCATGGCGCGCGCGGGGGAGCATCGGATGCTGCTGCTGCCGATGGCGGGCGCGCTGGCATCCATCCCGCTGCTGATCTGGGCCCTGGCCGCACCCAGCGGCACGGACGTCGCGCTGCGGCTGATCGTGCCGCTGATCCTGGGCGGATTATGGACCGCGCCATCGATCGCGCTCACGCAAAATCTGGCGCCAGTGACAATGCGTGCGCAGGCAAGCGCGCTCTACGTCATCTGCGCCAATCTGATCGGCGTGTCGATGGGACCGCTCGCGGTCGGGCTGCTCAGCGACGTTCTCGCCGGCCGGTCGGGGGATGCGGGGCAGGGGTTGCGGCAAGCACTCGTCATCGCGACGGCGGCGCTGCTGTGGGGGGCGCTGCACCACGCGCTCGCAATTCGCGCCATGGCGCGGGAGCGACGCGGAGCCACCGACCCGATGGCGTGACGGCCGGCCAGGTGTCCCCGGCCGGCCATCCCGATCAGAAGCTGATCCGGGCGTCGACGCCGTAGCTGATCGGCTTCTGGAAGGTCGCGCCGGCAAAGCCCAGCGCACCGAAGTCGATGCCGTAGGAAAGCCGCTTCTGGTTCAGCAGATTGTCGCCCCACAGGCCGACGTCCATCTTGCCCCCCCCCAGCGCGATATCTTCGAGCGACAGCCGCGCCTTGACGTTGGTCGAAGTCGGCGAAATCAGCAGGTCGTTAAACGGCGCGGTATTGTCGAGCGCATTCACGTAGAATTTCGTCCGACGCGAATAGTCGCCACGCAGGCGCACCGTCATGTCGCCGACCGGCTGGGCATATTCGGCGCCCAGATGGACCGTCCACTTGGGCGAATAGACGGGCTTCGCCTCGTCCGCCACGTCCAGGATCAGGTTGGTCCCAGGATCGCGGAACAGGAAGGTCTTGTACTTGGTCTTCACATAGCCGACCGAACCGTCGATCTGGAAGCCGGCGAAGGGCGCGGCGGTCAGCTCTGCCTCGAAGCCCGACAGACGAACCTTGCCCGCATTGACGATCAGCGACGTGGCGCCCCCGCTGCCGGCCGCGAACTGCTGGATCTGCAGGTTGGTGTAGTCGGTCATGTAGCCGGCAAGGTTCAACCGGACCTTGTTGTCCAGAAACTGCGATTTGAGGCCGATCTCATAGGCCTTGGCCTTTTCCGGATCGAAGCTGTTGATGACGCTGGCGCGCGGGTTGAGACCACCCGAGCGATAGCCGGTCGACAGCCGGCCATAGACCAGCACGTCATCCACCACCTCATAAGATGCGGAGACGAGGTAGGAGACATTCTCGAAGCTCTTGCGCCCGCGCTGGACGGGGAAGACATCGCCCGCCAGGTAAATGCTCTTGTCGTCCGCCGTGAAGCGGCCGCCGACCGTAAGCTCCAGCTTGTCATCAAGCGAGGAGGGCCGCCAGCTTGCCTGGCCGAACACTGCCATCGACTGCGACGTGCCGCCGAATGCTTGGACCGGATTGGCGTTCACGCCCACGACGCCGAGGCCGGGATTGAGCGCGGCGATGCCGTCGGCAACCGACTGGGGGAAGCCCAGGAAAGGCAGGCCCGCCACCGGCGTGACCAGGGTCAGCGCCTGCCGGTTGTTTTCCGAGGACTTCTCCTTGAAATAATACATACCAAACAGATAACTGATGTCGCCAACCTTGCCGAGCGCCTGAAGCTCCTGACTGAACTGCCACTGCCGCTGGGGCGCGTTGTTGCCGTTATAGGGGTTGACCGGTTGCACCGACACCAGCGTGGGCGAGGTGAAATCGACAACCTGGCCTAACAGCGGGCCGTTGCCCGACAGGTTCAGGATCGTGTCCTGGAAGAATTTGCGATAGCCGGTGATCGACTTGATCGTCAGCTCCGGAATCGGTTCGTAGCTGATGGTCAGCGCATGGCCCTGGACGCGGGTCTTGCTATAGTTGCGATAGTTGCCAGCCGCGTCGGTGAAGCCCGTCTGCTGCACCGTGCCTTGGCGGATCGGATTCACCAGGAAAGGCGCGCCGCCATAGCTGGGCGACTGGCTGTAATAATCCTGCGCCAGCGGCGTCGCGGCGACCAGCTGGAAAAAGGTCGGCGCGCCGCGCCGAGTGTCATAATCGAAGTTATAGTTGACAGTCAGGTCGCCGAAATCGCCTTGCAGGCCTACCGCGAAAGAGGTCGCCTCGATCGATCCGGGGTCCTCAGACGAAGGTGTCAGCGTGTTGTTGACAAAGCCGTCGCTGCGCTTGTGCTGCGCGGCGATGGATGCGCGGATCACGTCGCCCACGATATAGCCCGTATCCACCCGGCCACGCACATACCAATCGTTGAAACGGCCATAGCCGGCCTTGGCGGTGACGCCGAAGTCGGCGGCAGGTTTGCGCGACACCAGCTGCAAAGCACCGCCGATCGTGTTGCGGCCGAACAATGTGCCCTGCGGCCCGCGCAGCACCTCGATTCGCTCCAGATCGATCAGGTCGAAAACCGCCCCCGCGGCCCGGGCAAGATAGACGCCTTCAAGATAGACGCCCACGCCCTGTTCGGAGACCGACGACGGCTCATTGTTGCCGATACCGCGGATGAACACCGTGGCGGCCGACAAGCTGGACGGCTGCTGCTCGATGGTCAGGTTTGGCGCGAACTGCGGAATGTCGGACGCGTCAGAGATATTCTGGCGCTCGATGAAGTCGCTGCCAAGCGCAGTCACGGCGACAGGAACGTTCTGCAACGTTTCGGCAGAACGGCGAGCGGTCACGACGATATCAGTGAGGCCGCCCTGCGGATTAGCTTCCTGTGCGCTCGCGACCGACGAGGCCGCGACGGCGACGCCGGCCGCGCCGATGAACAATATGGATTTCATGATATCCTCCCAGTGATGCGCCCTGGCGCGGGCGTCTCGCGGCGGCCCATATACGCAAATGCGTTGATTTCATCGGCAAATGCGACGCATTGCGCCACTGGGACCGCCGTTTTGGGCCATTTCGGCTCATCTGGCTGAAACGGCTCATCTGCATCCAAGCGATTACGATCCGGCCATCTGCGCGAGCAGCGCCGATCGGGGGGTCTCGACCCGCATGGCGCGCAGCACCCTGATGTGCAGGCCAAAAGAAACAGGATTTACCGTCGGCCATCCGGCGAGCCAAACGACGGCGGCGGCGGGGAAGGCCGGGTCCTGCCAGGCGGCTATAATATCGATGGAGACGCCGGCATGATCGCGCGCCAGATTTCCAGCCAGCCGGTGCGCCGCGAAATAAGGGTCGCTGCCGGGATCGGCCTCGATCAACAGGCAGGTCCGCCGGCCCAGGGGGTCGGCCGGGTCGCCTGCGGACAGGATTTCCTCTTCCGCGCCGCCCGGCGCGATACGCGAGCGATCCATGAACCGCGCCTCGTCGGCCCGCATGGTGTCGCCGACCGGACCCTGCATCAACGACGCGGCGTGGCTGATGTCGTCGGCCCAGAATTCGCTGATCGTGTCCCACCCGAAATCGCCCGGGTCCACCAGATGGTTGCGGACATAACGGGTAAAGGGAAACAGGCCGACCGCGAGCGGCGCGTGATTATCCTCATAATAACGCTGAAACTGCTCCCGCGTGCTGCCGGGTTTGTGGACCAGTGCGCAGATTGATTTTCTCATGCCGCCAGGCTCCCTTGCGATAGACGGTGCAGAATATGCCGCGCGGCCTCATAGGGATCGAGCCGCCGCGTGGTGACATCGGCCATCAGGTGATCGTCGGCGATCCGGATCGCCCGCTCCATCAACGCATCGCGCACCAGCGCGAGCACCTGCTCGCGGGCGCGCGCGCTGGTGCGGCGCGTGAAGTCACCCGCCGCCTCCAGCGCGATACGATGCCCCTCCACCGCGTCGACGATCTCCGCCGCGCCCTCACCCCTGGCCGCGACGGCGCGCAACAGCGGCACCGGCGGCTGGTCGGGCAATGACTGCGCGCGCAGATGCAGCATGAGCTCCATTTGGCGCTGCGTCGCCACATAGCCGTCGCGGTCCGCCTTGTTGACGACGAAGATGTCGCCCGCCTCCATGATCCCGGCTTTCACCGCCTGGATCTCGTCGCCCAGACCCGGCACTGCGACAATGACGGTCGTATGCGCCAGATTGACCACGTCGATCTCGTCCTGGCCCACGCCGACGGTTTCCACGACGACGATATTATAGCCCATGGCGTCCAGCACCAGCGCCGCGTCATAGGTCGATCGGGACAGGCCGCCAGCCTGTCCGCGCGTGCCGAGCGAGCGGATAAAGACGCCCGGATCGGTCGCGTGGCGGCCCATTCGCACCCGGTCACCCAGGATGGCACCACCGGTGAAGGGGCTGGACGGATCGACGGCAAGCACCCCCACACGCCTACCACGCGCGCGCCACTCGGTGACCAGCATATCCGTCAGCGTCGATTTGCCCGCGCCCGGCGGGCCAGTGATGCCGACCACTTGCGCCCGACCGCTGTGACCGAAGATCGCGGCGAGCAGCGCAGCCCCGCGCGGATCGCGATCATCCAGCCAGCGGATCGCCCGCGCGCCCGCCGCGATGTCACCAGCCAGCAGCCGTTGCGCAATGTCCGCGACGCTGCCGCCGGGGCGCGCCGGCATCAGGCCGCTTCCTCCGCCTGCCGCGCGGCCCACCAGTCGTTGAGATAGGCGACAATGTCGCGCGTGTCCGATCCCATAGTGAAGATGCGGTCAACACCCGCCGCTTCCAGCAGTGGTTTGTCTTCCTGCGGGATCACGCCGCCTGCCACCAGCAGCTTGTCGTCCGCTCCGGCTTCCTTCAGCAGGCGCGCCAGCTTGGGCAAGCTGCGCGTGTGACCGGCCGACAGGGTCGAGATGCCGACCACGTCGACATCCTCCTGGATCGCGGCGGCGCAGACCATTTCGGGCGTCTGCTTGAGGCCGGTGAAGATCACCTCCATCCCCGCCTCGCGCAGGGCATGGCCGATGATGGTGACGCCGACGGTATGCGTGTCCATGCCGAGCTTGGCGAGCAGGACGCGCAACGGGCGGCGAGGCTGGGTGGTCATCGGTTCATATCCCCATCAGCTGGCTGTTGGCGCTGTGCACGCCGAACACGTCGCGCATCGCGTTGCAGATCTCACCATGGGTGGCGTACACCTTTACCGCTTCGAGGCAGACGGCGACTAGATTGTCGCCGCTCCGCGCGGCGGCGCGTACCGCCTCTAGCGCGGCGTCCACCGCCGGCTGATCGCGCCGCGCGCGCAGTTCGCGGACCTTGGCGACCTGCTGCTCCTCCATCTCGTCATTGAGGCGGAAAATCTCGATCTCCCGCTTCTCTTCCGTCAGCACCAGATGGTTGACGCCGACCCATTTGCGCCGGCCTTCCTCTATGTCCTTGTTGCGCTCATATTGCTCGCGGCCGAGGGCGCGCTGAAAATAGCCGGCCTCGATCGCCTTGACCGCGCCGCCCATGGCGAAGATCTTGTCCAGTTCAGCGAAGGCGGCGTCTTCCATCTGCTTGGTCAGCGTCTCGACATAATAGGAGCCGGCGAGCGGGTCGATCGTTTCGGCGACGCCGGTTTCGTGCGCGACGATATGCTGGAGCGCCGCGCCCACCCGGATCGCTTCCTCGGCGGGCAGCGAATGCGCCTCGTCATGCAGCGGCGTCGTCATATTTTCCCCCGCGCCGCCCAGCGCGCAGGCGGTCGCCATGATCGCCAGCCGCCCGATATTGTTGAGCGGCTGCTGGAGCGTCAGCGCGATCGTGGTGGGCGACGTCATGAGGCGGATCTTCAGCGCCTCGGGCCGGGTCGCGCCATAGCGTTCCTTCATCAGCCGCGCCCAGCATTTGCGGAAGGCGCGCAGCTTGCAGATGCCCTCGAAGAAATCCATGTCGACGTTGACGACGAAGTGGTTGAGATAGGGCGCGACCGTGTCGATGTCGAAGCCGCGCTCCAGGATCGCGTCGATATAGGCGCAGCAGATCGACAGGCTGAATGCGATCTCCTGCACTGGATTGGCCTTGGCCGGCTGCAACTGCGCCGAGATGATCGACAGCGGCGCCCAATTAGGGTGGTTGCGGATGATATATTCGATCGCGTCGGTTGCGATGCGCAGGCCATGCTCGGGCGGGTAGATATAACGCCCCACGCAGATATATTCGATCAATATGCCGTTGACGATGTGGAGGACGAAGTCCTTGGGATCGACGCCCTTCTTCTCCAGCGCGGCGATGATCATGGCGAGGTTGACGGGCTGGGGGGCGTTGCACACGCTCATCAGATATTTGAGCTTGTCGAACGGCAGGTCGAACGCCTTTTCCAGATCCTCCAGGCTGTCGAGCGCCATGCCGGCGCGGCCGACCTCGCCCTCCACGATCGGATCGTCGCTATCGTAGCCGTTGGTGGTCGCAAGGTCATATTCCAGGATCAGGCCCGACAGCCCGTGATTGAGCATGTAGCGCGCGCGCTTGGCCCAATCCTCGCCCTTGCCGAAGCCCGTCACCTGGGTCATCGTCCAGAAATCGGTGCGGTGGCCGTTGGGCCGGGTCGATCGGGTGAAGGGATATTCGCCCGGAAAGCCCAGATCAGCGCTATAATCGAAACCCGCTTCCTCCAGATCGGCCGGCGTATACAGCGGCTTGATCGGCCATTTGAGCGCCTGCGTCACGAATTCCTCGCGCCGCTCGGTCTTGCCGGCGAGCGAGGGCTGGCGCGTCTCGCGCTCCCAGCGTTCGGTCTCGCGCGCGATCTGCTCGCCTTCGCTGACGATGGGACCGGTCGGTCGGTTCATGTCTGGCTCTCCTGCAACAGCGGATAGGCGGCGTCCCACAGCGCGCGGGCGGCATCGGGGTCCAGCGAGGCGCGCGTGACCGCCCAGCCCGACGGGGTGGGGGCTTCCCAGAAGGGCGCGATCGCGCAATCCTCGACATAGAGGCCACCGCGCCCCTCCAGTTCCCGCGCGACTGCCGCCCAGGCGGGGCTCGCCGCGCCTTCCTCCGGCGTTCGCATCCGACCAACCGGCAAGGTTCCGTCCTCACGCACCCAGCCCAACCGGACCGCATCCTCGAACGTCACATGCCGTCCCAGGTTGGTCGCGACGCCGCCGGGCGTCACCGCGTTCATCGTAACCCCGGCACCGGCGTGACGGCGGCTATATTCGACCGCCAGCAGATTGGCGCACAGCTTGGCGTGGCCATAGGCCTCGAACTTGTCATAGGGTCTGGCGTGGTAGTTAAGATCGTCCAGCCGCAACTGGGCCAGATGGTGCGATCCGGAAGAGAGGATGACGACGCGGGCCCGGTCGGCAGCCGCAAGATGGGGCAGCAGCAGTTGAGACAGCAGGAACGGCGCGAAATAATTGACCGCCATCTGGCTTTCGAATCCGTCGGCCGTGTGCGTGAGCGGCGGCCCCATCAGCCCGGCATTGTTGATCAGCAGGTCGAGCGGCGTGTCGCCCTGCGCGCGCGCGAAAGCCCGCACCGACGCCATCGACAACAGATCGACCGGCGCAACCTCCGGCGGGGCCACATCATGATCCCGAGCGATCTGCTCGGCCACGCGGCTGCCCGCGTCGACATCGCGCACGGCGAGCGTGACCCGCGCTCCTGCGCCGGCCAGCGCCGCGGCGAGCGCCAGGCCCACACCCGACGAGGCGCCGGTCACGACGGCCCGTTTGCCGGTCAGATCATGGCCCAGCAGCACGGTCGCCGCGGTGGGCTCCACCAACATATCCTGTTGCGCCGTCATTCGGCCCGCACCCTCTCTTTTCCCCCACAAGCTAAGCCCGCGTCCGCTCCGCGCTCAAGTGGCAGCGGACCGGTCGCGGCGATTGCCGCACGATCTGGTAATATTTCGCACGATCGGATAATAGCTGGCGATGCCCGTTTCCATTCGTCAGGCCCGGATGCGCTCGGACCTCGTCCGCCGGGCGATTGCGCTCGACGGCGCCATCGTGGAACTATGCGCATATCCCGAGGTGCGCGACGAAACGCTGCAACTGATCGAGCCGCAGACGATATTGATGCTCGGCCTGTCCCGCCTGCTGGCGGATTCGCGCGGACGGATGATCGACGATCCGCGACGCCGATTCTCGCGCTTTGGCGCGCTGGCGCTGCGCCCGGCAGGCGTACCGCTGGAGATCCACGTCGGCCAGGGGGCTTTCCATACGGTGCGCATCCGTTTTGAGGGTCACCGGATCGCGCCAGCACTGAACGGCGTGACGATCGACGACGCCATGCTCGCCGCATGCCTTGATATCCGTTCGCCCACGGTGGAGGAGGGAATGCTGCGGCTTGCCGCCGAACTGGAACATCCTTCCGCCGACAGCGCCGTCCTAGCCGACGCGCTGGTATCACTGCTGGTGCTGGATGTGGCGCGCTATCTGAAATCAGCAGCGGCGCGGTCGGGGCGCCGCAGCGGCGGACTTTCGGCGCGGGCACTGCGAACCGCGCTGATGATGATCGAGGCGCCGGGCCCGCCGCCATCGATCGATGCGATCGCCGCGCGCTGTGGTCTGAGTCGGCAGCATTTCATCCGCTGCTTCCACGAGTCGACCGGCTCCGGCCCGGGCGCGGCGATCCGCCGGCGCACCATCGAACGCGCCAAGACGCTGCTGATCGGGAATGATCGACCGATCGCGCTGGTCGCGAAGGATCTTGGCTATGCCGGCGCGCCTTCCTTTTGCGTGGCATTCCGACAGCATACAGGTCAGTCGCCGGCGGCATGGCGGGCGCTGATGCGGTGACGCGTGCAGGGTTCGCCGGGCAGCGGAAACGAAAAGGGGCAGGTCCGGCAGGCCTGCCCCTTTTTTTAGACGGACGGCCGGCCTATCGGCGGCCTGCGCCGGATCAGAGCTTGTTCACGTCCTTCGCGGTCAGGCTGGTGACCAGCCCCTTTTCAGCCGACGACAGCGTTTCGGCCGGGATCATCACGAAGCGGCCGCCATAGATGATCTGGACGCCCGTAGCTTCGCCGGCGGCGTTCTTGAACACGCGGTCAATGAAGCCGACCTTGCGACCGTCCGCGGTCTTCACGAGCGCGCGCTCCTTGATGAGCGGCGCGTCGGCGGCGATCGCGGCAGCAGGCAGGGTGAACGAAAGCGCCGCAGCCAAGACGTAGCTGAACTTCATAAAAATAAATCCCCTTTTGAAACTGGACTGGGACTAGCTAGCATGTTGCGGCACAGCATTAAAGACATCGATCGTTGCAAAAAACGCAATCGTAGCTGCATCGCACAACATTGCGGCGCGCCCCTGGTCAGCAGCCGCTGACCGGGAGGAAACGCGTTAATCGAAGCCTGATGCCGCTGGAAATCCGGGATTGCAAGGGGAAGGCCAGTACTGCCGTGTCTCAGCGTGGCGCCAGGAAGGCCATCGTTATCGCTTCGAACTCCGCCTTCGCCTCAATCATCACCCAATGACCGCAGCGCGGGAACAGGTGCACCTGGCAATCGGGAATGATTCGCATGGGGATGAAGGCGCGGTCCATCTGGCTGACGCGGTCGTCCTGTCCCCAGGCCAGCAGCACCGGGCAGCGGATGTCGCCAAGATAGGCGAGCCCCTTCAGCCCAGCCGCACCCGACGCGAACCCGGTCAGCGCGGCCAGCGACGCGCGCGAGTACATCTTGTACGTCGTCTCGCGCGTCACGGGCTCGAGCGCCTGGGCCAGCCGGCGCTCGACCATCTCGTCGGTGATGACCGACTTGTCCCAAACCATCGAGTGCAGCCATTGCCGCAGCCGGTCGGCGGTCGGGTCCTCGACGAAGGCGCTCAGCAGATTGATGCCTTCATTGGGGAAGGGGGCGAACAGGTTATAACCCAGCCCCCCGATCAGCACGATCCGCTCGGCCCGATCGGGAAAGCTGGCGGCGAAGCGGGAGGCGACGATGCCGCCATAGCTGTTGCCGATGATCGACGCGCGGTCGACCCCGAGCGCGTCCATCATGGCCAGGATCGACTCATGCGCACGGTCCACGCCGTCGGGCGAGGGATCGCTGCGGCCATAGCCAGGCAGGTCCGGCACATAGGTACGGAACCGCGTGGCATAATGGTCCAGATTGCCGGCGAAATTTTCCAGCCCCGTGACCCCTGGGCCAGACCCGTGCAGCAGGAACAGCGGCGGGCCGTCGCCCACGACATGATAGCTGATCGTGCCGTGCGGTGTCGCGACGGTCTGCGCTTCTCCGGCAGTTCGTGCGGTCATTTGCCTCTCCTCATCCATTGCCGCCGGTCTCGCCGGGCGACGGGGTGGGTAAAGCGCACGGCACAGGATGGTCAAGCAGATAGGTCGCCAAGGCGGGGTGCCGCTCGACACTGTTCCTGCTAATTAGAGAAGTCACAATCTCTGCCATATAGAAATGTCACATGTTGGGGAACAGCAGGGGCTGCGTGGAGCCCTCGGAACAGCGCAGCGCAGACCCTGCTGATGCGCTGACCATGGGGTGGTGGACCATGGCCCCGCTGCCCTGCAGTGGGCCCGGTCATGTCCTCTGCACGAACCTGAGCGTGCCGCGTTCGCGCAACGCCTCATCACTGAGCCTGGGACCGCGCTTGAGCTTCGAGCCGCCCAGTTTGCGGCGATCGATCTTCGCGGGTGGTTCCGGCTCGGGGAACAGATGCATGGGTTGGTCACGGCGGGCAGGGGCGTCATTGTTGCGTTTGCGATGATGCGGCATGATCGCCTGCATCTGCCGGGCCAGCAGCAACGCTGCGTCCAGATGCTTGTTCTCGACAATGGCAGGCTGGTTCACCTGCCGCATCTTGTCGAACTGACGATAGGGCAGGACATGGCCCTCATGCTCGATCTCCAGTCGACCGTCGGGATATTCGCAGACCGTCACCCGCTTGCGCGCCAGCTTTTCGCTCACATCGTTCGGCTCCAGGATGAACATCGCCTTGTTGTAGTGCAGCGTCAGCGCTGCCGTCACCGTTCGCTGCTCCCGCCAGACCATGATCGAGCGCAGATCGTCATGCGGTGCAAGCGGGCGGTGCAGATCGCGGACATCGAAGGCAGGGCGGGCAAACCGCTCGTTGTGCCTGGCCATATAACTGTCGAGGAAAGCGTTTGCGTCCGCGATCGACGAGATACCCTCCAGTCGCATCGCTTTCACCAGGCGATCCTGCAAGGTGGCGTTGGCCCGCTCGACGCGGCCCTTGGCCTGTGGCGAGTTGGCGCAGATGATCTCGATGTTCAGAGCATCCAGCGCACGGCCAAAATGCGTCATCCCGTCGCCACGCGCGGCGCTGGCCCGCGCGTTCCGGAAAACACTGTGCTTGTCGGAATAAAAGGCCACCGGCTTGCCGTGCCGTTCGATATACGCGCGGGTCGCCTCCATGTAAGCGAAGGTGCTCTCGCTCTCGACCATCCTGAGGTGCATCAGTTCGCTGGTCGCGTCGTCGATATAGACCAGCAATGTGCATTGCGGGCCGCGGTCTTCGAACCACCAATGTTTTGAGCCGTCGATCTGGATCAGTTCGCCCCGACAATCCCGGCGGTAGCGCGGCTGATATGGGCGAGGACGGCGAGCCTGACGATCCTTCCAAATCCCGGCCTCGATCATCATCTGCCGCAGCTTCTCACGCGAGATCCGGAGATCATGCCGCTCGGCCAGATACTCTGCAGCCAGGGTAGGCCCAAAATCATGATAATGGGTCCGAACCAGTGCGACAATCTGATCTCTGATGGCATCATCCAAGCGCCGGTTGCTTGGTCGACCACGGCGGCGCGACAACAGCCCGGATGATCCATCGTCAAGGTAACGCGTCAACAGTCGATGGGCGTGGCGGCGGCTGACGCTCATCAACCTTGCGCCCTCGGTGACGGTCATGCGACCTGAAACCACATGCATCAGCGTCTCGACCCGCGAAAGCTCCTCGGTACTCATACGCAACACCGCCATGCTCAATACCTCCGAACAGCCGGAGGGCACGGTAGCCCAAGTGAGACATCTCTACTTTGCGCGACTGTGACATTTGAACGTTGCTGTGCGATTTCGATTTGAAGTGCGACTTCCGTGGATTGCATAGCACTTCAATCGGGGGTGGGGCGAGCCCCACCCCCGATTGACCAAAATTATCCTGCCTGGAGGAGGGCGATCTGCTCTCCAAGTACCTCCTGCGGCGTCCGGTAGGCGAGGCATTTGCGGGGCGTACTGTTGATCTTGTCGACCAGCGCCTGGAGTTCTCCGTCCGACACGAGCGCTATGTCGGTATCGAGCGGCAGGAAGCGCCGTATCCGCCCATTGCTGTTTTCGACGCTGCCCTTCTGCCATGGAGCTGATGGCATACAGAAATAGCTGGTCATGCCGAGCTTCTCTCGCAGGCTCAGAAAGGCCGCAAATTCCGTCCCCCTGTCGAAGGTGATACTTTGCCGGAGGGAAGGGGGCAGGGCCTTCAACTGCCTGTCGATACCAGCCATGACACCGGCCGAGTGACGGCTCGGATTGCGAGCCAGGATCGTAAATCGGCTGCACCGTTCGACCAGCGATGTCAGGTTCGCTTTGCCAAATTCCTGCCTGAAAGCCAGCAGATCGCCTTCCCAATGCCCAAAGCTGGTCCGGTGACCAATCTCAGCGGGCCGGGCCTTGATCGTGTTGGCCAGCGGGATATGAACGCCGCGCGGCTTTCGGGCATAGCGCTGCCGCCGTGATCGTCGGGCGCGGGGCAGATAGCGCCACAGTCCCTGGTCACGGCCTTGGCTACCATAAACATATTGATAGATCGTCTCGTGGCATATCGATAGACCTGCCGGTCGATGGCGACGGACATATCCGGCTATCTGTTCCGGCGACCAGGCCGCTGCCAGGCGATCAACGATATAGGTTTCTAACTCCGGGTTGCGCGTGACCTTCGCGCCGCGCAAACGGCGCCCCAACGCTTTATCCTGCGCGACCGTCGGGAAATAGCCGCGGAACAGCGGCTGCTCATCAAGATGCCGGTTGCGTTTGAGCTCACGATAGATCGTCGAAACATGGCGGCCCAGTTCCAACGCAGCCTGTTTGACGCTGCCTCCAGTCTGCACCAGACGGTATAATGTCCGCCGTTCATCCAATTCCAGATGTTGATATCTGCCCATCGCTTGCTTTCCTTGAAGTGGGAGAAACCCACACAAATCCAAGGAATTCGCGCTTCAGTCTAGAATGCGCCCTGCTACAAATTTGCAGTGCGATAATAATGGTTATGTTAAGTATATTGCCTTAGGGGTGAGCTATTGCCTGATGTGCATCACCTGTTCGAGCTAATAAGCTGCCCATGGAACGAAACCAGATTGTGATGTTTACTTCGAATAGAGAAGCGCGCAAAGGGCACAGATATCCCTCTAGCTACGGGTTCGCATTATGGCCGAAGACAGTCAATCCGATATCACGGCACTCACCGTCCAGCTTCTCAGCGCGTTTGTAGCCAATAACAGCGTCCCGAGCGAAAGTCTGGCGGATCTAATAAAATCAACGCGTGACGCTTTGACGAATGACGTTACGGAAGTCATGGGTGAACCTACGGTAGAGACTTTCACGCCTGCTGTTTCGGTACGCAAAAGCCTGTCGTCTCCTGATCACGTCCTGAGCCTGATCGATGGCAAACCCTATAAGACGTTGAAGCGCCATCTGGCGAAGCATGGTCTCACTCCTGAACAATATCGCGAACGCTACGGCCTTCCCAAGACCTATCCGATGGTGGCGCAAAGCTATTCTGCGGCGCGCCGCGCAGTTGCTGAGAGGCTGGGGCTGGGCAAAAGGCCGGCTGTTGCAGCTGAGGCAGTGAAGCCGGCAGAAGTCAGCGCTCCTCCATCGGTAGAGCCAGCGGACACGACTTCCTCAAAGCCCAGCGCTCCTAAGGGAAGGAAACCCGCCAAGGCCCGAGCGGCGTCTACAAAAACAGTTCCTCCGGTTGCTAAGGCTGTAGACCCAACGGATGTGAAAGACACTGCTCCCACCAAGATGGCGCCAGTGACTGCTG
>Ga0233380_1000538_pt1 | contig 19511 bp, 19 predicted proteins | sample ElkDunMinimDraft_9_FD_191541 | JGI IMG/M metagenome (GOLD analysis project Ga0233380, IMG submission 191541) | Fecal eukaryotic communites from dung pellets of Tule Elk in California, USA - Elk Dung F36 | ecosystem: Host-associated > Mammals > Digestive system > Large intestine > Fecal | place... | reverse complement strand
TTATTTTCATCACGTCTTGGCAGGTCAGCAGTTCGGGGACGGACATCATTACCTCTTAAGTTGGCGCTCTCGGCCTGGGTCCCCTCCAGACGGTGTCAGCGGTCGAGCCCGGCGCCGATGTCTCGCTCGGCAAAGTCATCGATGTGCTTCGCGAGCATTCGGGCCACGAGCTGAGAGGTTCCGTTCGCCCATCGCGGTCTGACGTCGGGTATCCTGCGGCCGAGCGTCCGATCAAGATGCAGCGGCAGCACACTCAGGAAGCTCTCCAGGAACTCGCCCATGGCCGACTGCATCCACTCGCAGGCAAGTTGCTCCTGCCCAGCAATCGCTAGTGTGATGGTCGCGTGCGGAGAAGCCCCGCAGGCGAGAAGGATGCGAGAGGCTTCATCGACAGCGATAGGGCGATCACCACGCATGACGCGATGGAGCGTTTCGCGATGAATGCCTGCCTCGCGGGCGATCTGGTGACGCGGCTTGCCAGCATGCTTCACTGCATGAGTCAGCGTTCGCGCCAAAATCTCGTTGCTCTGATCGGGATCGTGCACGGGGAATCTCCGCTTCGAGGTTATCGTCGACTCGAAGGCATAACGAGCGCCCTGGCTGTAGGAAAACAAAAAGAACATTAACAGAACATCTCGTTTATAGGCGCGTCCAAAACGAGACGTCGGGGCGTCGGCAATCTCCGACGTCAACGCGCGATTCGCACGGCGAGCTTGCCGTAAAAATATAGTATTTCGGCCGTTTCTCATCGACAGGTCAGGAACAGCGCGTTCAATGTCGTTCCATTTGGGCCCAGAACGCGTTCCGGCATTTCCTACATCGGCTTCCTAGAGCGAAGAAGGTTTCGCAGTGACCGAATGGCGCTGCGGACCTCTCACTCGGAGCCCTCAGATGCAGACCTCTCTTCTCCTTCGCCGTGCTGGCGCGACCCGCCTCACCAAGGCAGTGAACATCGCCATCCCGGTTGCGATCGCCGCGCTCGCCGCCAGTGCCGCCTATGCCGGCGCAGATACCACTTTCGCCCCTGCGCTGCAGAAGTTTACCGACTTCCTCGAAGGCTCGGGCGGCAAGATCATCACGGTGATGAGCCTCGCCGGCGGCCTCATCGGCCTCGCCTCCGGACGCTTTTCGCTGGGCCAGGTTGCGGTTCCCGTCGGCGTCGGCATCGGTGTCGGCACGGGCGTCCCGATCGTCACCTCGGTTGTGACCGCGGTCATCTGACCGCGGCACGGGAAGGCGCGTCGTCATGGCACACTCTTACATCATCCCGCGCCGGCTCGACGATCCTGAGCTGATCGGCTTCTGGACCCTCGACGAGTTCGCCGGGATGATCGTGCCATTCACCTGGGGCATCCTCAGTCAGCATATCTTTATCGGCATCCTTGTCGCCTTCGGCGCCTGGTTCGCGTTGCGGAAGGCAAAAGCAGGGCGCGCCAGCTCCTGGGTCGCTCACGCCGCATATTGGTATCTGCCTGCAGGGTTACTGGGTCTTCGGGCGACGCCGCCTTCCCACTGCCGCCTTCTCGCCGGTTGAGGGGAGCTCGCCCATGTTTTCCGACATCTCACACGCCCGGCAGCAATCCCTGCTGCGCCAGCGCAATGTCTTCGCGCTGACGAGCGCCGGCCTCGGGGTTGCGCTGGCAGTCGCCACTACGCTGGCCGCGACGCGCGACCGCGACGTCGTGCTGCTGCCGACGCTTTCCAAGCGGCTGACGGTCTCCAGCGCCGGCGTCCAGGCCGACTATCTCGAACTGGTGACGCGGGATGCCGCCTTGATGCTGCTCAATCGCAGTCCTGAGGGCCTCGATTACTGGATGGAGGAAATCCTCAAACTCGCCGATCCCGCAAGCTACGGTGGCCTCAAGGCCGAGCTCGTCCGCATCGTTACCGAGCAACGCGGATCGGATGTCACGCAGGCCTTCGTGATCCGGTCGATGACCGTCGATCCCAAGGCGATGACCTCCGATGTCACCGGCACGCTCAAGACCTTCGTCGGCGCTCAGGTGATCGCAAGTGACGAGCGCCGCTTCCGCTTCAGCTGGACTTACCGCGGCCTTCGCCTCGCGCTCGCCGGCTTCGCCCAAATGCCCAACGAGAAATCCAAGGAGGCCGAGTGATGGCCATGCGTAGACTTCGAGGTGTCATGCTCGCCGCAGCCATGACCGTGACGGCTGCGGGGCATCCGGCCCTTGCCGATCAGTTCAAGCAGGCGGCCGACGGATCGGCGATCGACTGTGCGGTTTCGGCGCGCGAACTGACCCGCTTTGCCCTGGTCGGCGACCAGTTTGCGAGCGTGTCGAAGATGACGACGGGCACGCCCTACAACGACTTTGCCGTCACCAATGAGCCGCTGCGAGGCGACATCTACATCTCGGTGCCCGAGACCTATGCCGCGCGCTCGATCAGCTTCTTTGCCACGACCAAGAAGGGCTACGTCTACAAGGTCGCCTGCCAGGTCGAGGCGATACCCGCATCCCAGATCTTCATCACCAACCCAGCCCTGGCCGCAAGCGATGCGGCGCGATGGGAAGACGAGACGCCGATCGCAACGAGCGCCGTGCGCCTGATCCAGGCGATGGCAAACGATCGGACGATCGAAGGCTTCGAGGTTCGCCAGTCATCGGCGATCCCGGTCCGCGTCGATGAACTCGAGCTGCAGCTCATCGCGTCCTACCGGGGCGCAAGCCTCGACGGGAAAGTCATCCGCGTCAGCAATCGCGGGGCAAAGCCGCGCACCTTGAAGGAGGGCGACTTCGCGCCGCGCGAAACGCTCGCGGTCGCTCTTGCGGGAACCTTGCTCGAACCCGGCGCCAGCACCACGGCTTTTGTCGTCGGCGCCAACGGAGCCAGCGATCATGAATAAGCAGAACACCATCCCCTCGCCGGCCGCCAGTGAGGCGGCGGGTCCCTCCGAGGTGGCCACGCTCAACGCGCGCACGGCCCGGCGCCAGAAGCTGCTGCTGGGATCGCTCGGCGCCGTCCTCCTGGTCGGCGGCAGCTGGTTCATCTTTGGCGGCGACGAGAAGTCCCGGCAAAACGATCCGGACGCGGCGCAAACGATCGACACCGCCGGCCTCGTCAACCGCGATCTCTCGCAGCGCGAATTCGTCGCGACCTACGGCAATCGTCTCGACGCGGTCACGCGCGAGCAGAAGGCACTGAAAGACGCGCAGCTTCCGCGGCAGGAGGTCGAGGCGCAGCTTGCCGCGCTCAAGACCGAGAACCAGGCCATGCGCGTCGATGGTCAGGCGGCGATCGATGCGATTTCTGCGGAGAACGCGGAGCTCAAGACCCGCCTCGCGGCCCAGCCCGCTCCCACCGCGTCGGTTCCGCCTCCGGCTTACGGCCCCCAGGCGGGTGGCTACGATGCGAGAGGCCGGCCTGCTCCTAATGCTGCCGGTCTCGGTGGCGCTGCTCCTGGCGGCGAGGCCGCAGGGCCGTCACCGGGCGAAGTCAAGCTGATGAACTTCAGTTCGGATAAGGCTCCGGCGGGCGGATTTCGCGCCGCGCGGCCTGACGCCCCGCCGGTCATTGTCGAGGATTCGCCGAACTACCTGCCGCCGAACTCCTACGCCTCCGCGCGGGTGATCGTCGGGGTCGATGCGTCGGCCGGGGTTTCAAGCCAGACCGACCCACTTCCCGTGGTGCTGCGGATCACCGGCCCTGCCCGCTCGGTCATGCAGAACGGCAAGGTCCTGACCACCCGCATCCAGGGCTGCGTGGTCAACGGCGCAGCGCGCGGCGACCTCTCGTCGGAGAAGGTCTACGTGAAGCTGGCGCGGATGACCTGCGATCAGCCGGGCGGCCGTGTCGCAGTGAGCGAGGTCAAGGGCTTCATCAGTTTCGCCGGCAAGTCCGGCGTGCGCGGGCGGGTTGTCAGCCGCGAAGGCAGCCTGGTGAGCCAGGCGCTGCTTGCCGGGATCATCGGCGGGTTCGGCCGCGGCTTTTCGGCCAATGCCAACAGCGTCTTCTCGGGCGTGACCACCGGCGCCGACGGCAAGCGTTCGCAGCTTTCGGGCGGCGACATCCTCGGCGGAGGCCTTGGTCAAGGTGCGGCCGACGCCGCCGACACGGTCAGCAAATACCTGATCGAGCGTGCCGAGCAGTATCAACCCGTGGTCGAAATGCCGACCGGGATCGATGTCGAGATCGTCTTTCTGGACGGCGTCTATGTGAGGAACTCCCGATGAACGAAGATGTGAAGTCGCCGGCCCGGCGCTGGCTGCGGCCGGCGGCGCTGCTCACCGGCCTGGTGGCCCTATCGGCGGCGACCGGTTGGACGGTCGCGAGCCTTGCTGCCCCCGCTCGCGCTCCCGACACCGCGCTCGTGCGCAAGGCTCTGAAGCTGCGCCTGCCCAAGACCCCGATCGACAAGGTCGACTGCAGCGGGCTCGGCGGGCTCTGCGAAGTTGCCTCGAAAACGACGCTTTTCTACGTCGATCGGACGGCGAAGTATCTGATGATCGGCCGGGTCTACGACATGGAGGCCCGGCAGGATTTGACAGCGGCACGGCTGCTGGCGCTCAATCCCGACCTTCTCGCCGCGGGCGCCGCCCGCAGGCAGGCGACGGAGGACGATGCGCCGCAGCCGCCAAAAGCCGCGGCTCCCGCCAAGGTCTCGCTCGCCGGCTTGCCGGCCAAGGGTGCCGTGACCTGGGGACCGGGATCCGGCCCGAAGGTCGTGGTCTTCTCGGATTTCAACTGCGCCTACTGCAAGAAGCTCGAAGCCGAGCTCAAGGCGATCGGCGCACGGGTCGAAGAGCGCCCGATCTCGATCTTTGGCGCGGAAAGCCGGCGGACAGCGGAGCGGGTTCTCTGCGCACCGAAGCCCGAACTCGCGCTGCACGCGGCCTATTCGGGCCTGGCACTGGTCAATCCCAAGCCGTGCGACACCAGCGGGCTCGATGCCAACGAGGCCTTTGCCAAGGCTCATGGGTTCGGCGGCACCCCCGTCATCGTCCGGCCGTCAGACGGCGCCGTGCTCGAAGGCTTCCGCCCGGCCGCCGCCCTGCGGGCCTTTCTCGCCGAGCAGCCTGCACAACCGAACAAAAGGTGAATCTGATGCGACTGCCTATCCTTTTTCTCGCGTGTGCCAGCCTCGGCGGCCTGCTGTCCGGCTGCGCGACCTTCGGCACCAATGTTGAAGGCGACTTCTCCTGCCGCGCCCCCAAGGGCGACTGCGCGCCGACGCGCATCATCGATGCGGCCGCAACCGGGGGCGACAGCTTCGATCCGTCCCGCGATGCCGCCCGCGTGCGGGTCGGCGTGGCGAGCGACGACACGAGCCGCACTCAGGAACGCAAGCTCAGGATCGTATTCCCGGCACACGTCGATGAGAGCGGCACGCTCCACGATGAAGCCGTCGCCTGGGCCGTTGTCGAGAGCCCGCGCTGGGCGGCCGAGATGCGCCGCAAGCCCGGTAGCGAGTCGGCTCCGCCCCTCATGCGCGAACTCAAACGCCAGCTTCGCGCGGCGCAGCTCGAAGCCGCTGACGATGCGGAGAACCGCATCGCCAATACGGTCGCGCAAGACCTTGATACGGAAGCCAAGGAAGGCTCGCCTTTCTCGCTCTCTCCAAATTCCGACTCACCCCCCTCGAATGCCTCGCCGCTGGTCCTCCCCTCCACGGCGCGCGAGGCCGTAGCCGGTGCGAAAGCACCGGCGGTCGAGGGGTTCGACATGTCCCTCCCCCTGCATGATCGGACCCCTCGGCCTCACGGCGAGACCATGCCCCTCACCTATCCCAGCGCCGCGGCCATCGAGGCCGCCAAATCGGCACCAGCTTCGCAGACGGCCGATCGGCCCCGCCCCGAGGAGCAGAAGTGATGGCGCAGACCTTCAAAACCGTCGCCGATCGCATCCTCTCGGGCCTGCTCGGTGATGCCGAGCACGCCGAGGCCGCGCGCGCGCCGCTAATGCTCGACATGCTGTCCGACTGGCTGCCTTACCGGGTCTTCGATCCGGCGAGCCGGATCTACATCAATGCCCGCTCCAAGGGCTTCGTGCTCTCCGTGACCCCCCTTATCGGTGCAGACGAGCGCACCGGCGAGATCCTCGGCTCCTTTTTCTCGGAAGGCCTTCCCGCTGGCGCCTGCCTGCAGGTCCTCCATCTCGCGTCGCCCCGGATCAGCCGGATCGTCGCCCCCTGGTTCGCGCCGCGATATCTCCAAGGCGGCGTTTATGAGGCGATCGCGCGGCACCGCGCCCGGCGACTCTACAGCCTCGTCTGGGAATCGGGCTCCGAAGATGCGCCCTTCCATGCGCGCCACCATCAGGTGATCGTCTCCGTCGGCGTGCCGGCGAGCAGCTCCACAAGCCTGGAGGAACTGAAGCAGACCCGTGACGGGCTCATCGCGATGCTCAAGTCGCTGAACCTCGGCGTTGCCGAAGTCGGACCGCAGGAGCTGATCGCCATCATCGACGACCTCACCTCGCCGACGACCGCGCCGCAGGACGACCACGTCCCTTACAACCCCAACGATCCGATCGCCGCGCAGGCTATCCGCCACGACATCGAGCTCGTCGTCCAGGAGGACCGGATGCAGCTGCGCACCGAGCGCTTCCGCGCGACGGGCAAGGTTGACGACGGCGTCCCAGAGATCGGCCTGGTCTATCCCGACGCCTTCGACCTTCGCCACTTCGCGGTGCGCAACATGCCGCAGCGCTGGGCGCCCTGGGAATGCGCGCGGCTGATAGGCGACCTCTTCACCGACAAGCTGCGCTTCCCCTGCCCGGCGGCGACGATCCTGTGCCTCGTCTATCCCGATCAGGAGGCCGCCAGCGCCAAGGCCGGGTTCAAGTTCATGCGGACCACCAGCCTCGCGGGAACGCGCAGCGCTCGCTTCTTGCCACGTATCGGCGAGCAGGCGGCGGAATGGCAGCACGTCCAGTCCGAGCTTCAGGAGGGGCGCCGTCTCGTTCGGGTGTTCTACGGTCTGACGACCTTCTCGCCTCTGGGCGAAGGTGACCGCCACGAACGCGCGGTGAAGTCGATCTACAAGGCTGCCGGCTGGGATCTCGCCGACGAACGCTTCCTGCAAATCCAGGGTCTGCTCAGCGCGATGCCGCTGACCTTGGCCGATGGCCTAGCCGCCGACATGGAACGTTTGCGCCGGTTCAAGACGGTGCTCTCGACGACGGCCGCCAACATCGCGCCGATGCAGGGCGAATATCTTGGCGGCACGCATCCGCACCTGCTGTTCATCGGGCGGCGCGGTCAACCCTTCTTCTGGTCGCCGTTCGAGAACGAGGCGGGCAACCACAACGTCGCGATCTGCGGCAAGTCGGGCTCGGGCAAATCGGTTCTCCTCCAGGAGATGTGCGCGGCCTTGCGCGGCGCCGGCGCCCAAGTCGTGGTCATCGACGATGGCCGCAGCTTCGAGCATTCGGTCAAGCTGCAGGGCGGCCGCTTCGTCGAGTTCACAATGAAGGCGGGCTTTTGCCTCAACCCCTTCTCCATGATCGATGGCCAGCGCGCCGAGGAGGACGACGACTACCGTCTCGACTGCTTCGGCATGGTCAAGGCGATCGTCGGCCAGATGGCGCGCCATAGTGCCCAGCTCAGCGACACCGAGCGCGGTTTGATCGATCGGGCGGTCAATGCCGTCTGGCTCGCGCATGCGACTGGCGCGACGATCTCATCCGTCGGCGAGGCGCTGGCGGCGATGGACAGCGAAGTCGCCCGCGACCTCGCCATCGCGCTTGCTCCGTTCATGGCGGGCGGCACCTACAGCGCCTTTTTCGAAGGTCAGGCCACGCTCGAGCTCGACAGCGACTTCACCGTCTTCGAGATGTCCGATCTCGCCGCGCGCGAGGAACTGCGCTCCGTCGTGCTCTCGGCGATCATGTTCATGACGAGCCAGGCGATGACCCGCACGCCGCGCCACATCCGCAAGCTTCTGCTGATCGACGAAGCCTGGTCGATGCTCAAGGGCGGCTCGATGGGTGAATTCGTCGAGACCTACGCCCGCACCTGCCGCAAGTACGGCGGTGCGCTCGCCACCGCCACGCAATCGCTGAACGACTATTACAAGTCTGGCGGCGCGACGGCGGCGCTCGAGAATAGCGACTGGATGCTGATCCTTCAGCAGAAGGCCGAGACCATTGCCGACTTCCGCCGCGCCCAGCGCCTCGACATGGACGACCGGACCGAGACGCTGATCCGCAGCCTGAAGCGCTCGGGCAGCGACTATTCGGAGGTCTTCATCAAGGGGCCGGAGACCGAGGCGATCGGCCGCCTCGTGCTCGACGATTACTCGGCGACGCTGTTCTCGAGCTCACCGCAGACGTTCGCCGCGATCGACGCTGAGATCGCTCGCGGCCACCAGCTTGCCGACGCGATCGAGCGGATCGCCTTCGCGCGCACAGACTGATCACAACCCATCAACCGAGGGACATATTTCATGCCTACCGAAACCACTCATCCGTTCGACGACCTTCTGTCGCCGCCGCGCCTTCGCAATGCGCCGCCAGGGCCTGGAGCTCGGCGCTTCGCTTCCGACGTCTGCTACATTGCCCTGAAGGCAGCGGGCTTCATCGGGTCGATCCACCTGATGGTGCTCGGCCTGCCCATCGTCTTCTTTCTCGCGATCTCGCACGGCAGCGCCGAGATCTTCTTCGCGCATCTCGCGAACCTTGCCGGCCGCTTCATCGACGCGGCGCCGGCGCGACAGCAGACCTTTGCGAACGAGCTGCGGTTCGGCCTCGTCGGCATCACGACCCTCATCGCGATCTACCGCCTGCCGCGCTTCCTGCGCGAGGTCGAAGAGACACTCCGGAGGGAAAAGCCATGAGGAACATTCTGGCAACATTTGCGCCTTCGTGGCCGCTCCGTATTTCGCCGACCGCACTGATCCTCGGCGTGAGCATGGCTGCTTCGACCGCCTGGGGCGCCTGGGCGACCGAGAAGTTGCTCGACCTCGACAACCGCGAGGTGGTCACGGTCCAGCTCGGCCGGATCATGGGCGATTTCGTCGAGGCCGAGGCACGCTCGGGTCGTCCGCCCGAAGAGACCCGCCAGCGCGTTCAGGCCTATCTCAAGGCGGTCGATGCCTCGGTTCAGCGGCTTGGCCGCGAGGGCAGGACCGTCATGGTCGCTGAAGCCGTGGTTGCGGGCTCCGCCCCCGACCTGACTGAGGCGGTCCGCGCCGATGTGGCACGGCGGATGGGGGCATTGTCCCATGCGCAGCGCTAGCCAGCTTCTCAAGGCGATCCCGCCGCGGCTGTGGCTGTGGACGGGGCTCGGCGGTGCGGCGCTTTCGCTGTCAGCCGTGGCGGGGTTTGCCAGCGATCACGCGCTGATGATCAACGTCAGTCCGAGCCTTCCCTACTGGGCGATTTGGCTCGACCGTGGTGCGGTGCCGTCGCGGGGTGACATCATCCTGTTCGATCCGCCGGCGTCAGAGCTTCTGATCAAGCATTTCGGCAAGTCGCCGAGACCCTTCGGTAAGCGCGTCGCCGGCTTGCCCGGCGACATGGTTCGCGAGGATGGGCGGACCTACTTCGTCAACGGCGTTCCGGTCGCCAAGGCCAAGCTCACAAGCCTCCGCGGTGAACCGCTCGCACTAGGACCCACGGGGCGTGTCCCGAGCGGCTGCTACTTCGTGGCGACCGATCATCCCGACGGGTTCGACAGCCGCTATGCCGCGATTGGTTGGGTCTGCAAAAACCGGGTTCTGGGCGTCGGGAGTCCGATCCTGTGAAGCGGTGCTCTCTCCTCCTCGCCTCTCTGGCGATCTCGTCGCCGGTCGCCGCACGCGACTACGGCCAGCAAGGCGCTGTCTGGCCCATCGCCGAGCCCGATCTTCTGACGCAAATCCACGCACGCCTGACCCAGCTCGAAAAGACCGGTGAGACCGCGAAGCTCAATGAGGAGCTCAAGCGCCGGACGATCGCCAGGGTCAATCGGCCCGAGCCTGTCGCCGGGCTGGCAACGGCTTCGGCTGCCCGCAGCTGGCGCTTCGATCCGACCATCACTGTCGAACGTGATATTGCCGACAACAAAGGCCGGGTCATCGTTGCCGCCGGCACGCGGGTCAATCCGCTCGATACCGTTCCGCTGCGCGCCCCGCTTGTTTTCCTCGACGGTGATGAGCCCGGACAGATTGCCTGGGCTTTGCGCCGCTTCGGACCGAGCCGAGCGAAGTTCATCCTCGTCAAGGGCGCGCCGCTCGAACTCATGAAGACCCGGCAACGGCGCTTCTACTTCGACCAGGGCGGCACGCTGGTGAAGCGCTTCGGCATCCGCGCCGTGCCCGCTTCGGTCGAGCAGCACGGCCGCGTACTCGTGATCACCGAAGAGGTCGTCAAACCGCAGGAGCGACCCTCATCATGAAGCTCTCAAATGGTTCACTCGCAAAGCTTTGCATGGCACTTCTCATGCTGGCGAGCATGTCGATCGGCAACCCTGCCCAGGCTGCGGCCGGTCCGGGACGCTGCACGGGAAAGTTCGTCAACCCGATCACTGACATCTGCTGGTCCTGCCTGTTCCCCGTGTCGATCGGCGGTCTGAAGATATGGCCGTCGGGACGCCCTGACACGGACAATCCGAAGCTCCCTGTCTGCCTGTGCGGCCTGCGCCCGGGCATTGCCATGGGTTTCTGGGAGCCGGTCCGGCTCGCCGACGTCAGCATGAAGCCGTGGTGCTTCGTGAACCTGGGCGGCCTCAAGCTCGATCCCGGGTTTGACATCGGCTTCAAGTCGATGGCCGGGCCCTCGGCGATCGGTGGCAACACCCAGTACAATTCACAGTGGCACGTCCACTGGTACGCCTATCCGCTGATTTACTGGATGGAGATCGTCGCCGACTTCCTCTGCCTGGAATCGGGCTCTGTCGACATTCTCTACATCACTGAGATCGACCCGCTTTGGCAGGACAGCGAACTCACCGCGATCATCAATCCTGAGGCGGTGCTCTTCGCCAACCCGCTGGCGCTCGCCGCCTGCGCAGCGGATTGTGCCTTGGCGACCGTCAAGCTGCCGTCCGACGAGCTGTTCTGGTGCGCGGGCTGCCAGGGCACGATGTATCCGCTCAACGGCAATGTCTCGGCGACGATCGGCCACGTCCAAGCCTCGCGGCTCGCGCTCGCTCGGTTCTCCTACAAGCTCCACCGCGAGCTGGTCGCCTGGGGCACGATGGGCAGCAAGGGTCTTTGCGGCAAGTACCTGATGCCGGTGATGCGCAAGCAGCAGTACCGCTTTCAGGCGACCAATCCGAACCCGCAGACCAAGGGCCGCTACGCCTGCGCGCCGATTGGCGCTTCCACCACCTTCATGTCGGCAGGCCAAGTCTATCCCGCCATCGGCGAGGACATGGGCTATCTGGTCTGGCGCAAGCGGAATTGCTGCGCGCTATGAAAAACGCATCCTATCTATTGGCGATCACCGTGCTTTCGGGTCTTGGCGCAATCGCCGGTGCGTCTGCCCAATCGGCCGACCCGGGCCTCGACCTCGAAGCCATCCGGGCTCGCGCCAAGGAGAGTTCGGCCGAAGCCGACGCTCTCGCGGCCAGTGCGCGCGAACGCGCCGAGCGGCTGACCAAGGATGCTACGAACAGCGCGGCAAGCGCCCAGGCCCACGGCGTGCGGTATACCCGTGACGCTCTCCCCTGGGCGAAACCCGATCCGGCGGCTCCGTTCGATTTCGACGCGATGGTTGCCGACAGCGGCAGGATGACGATCGACGGCATGGGCGAAGCGCCCCGCTTCATCGCCTTCGCCAGCACGTCCATGCCCCCGGCGTCGCTTCGTCAGATGTTCGAAGACGTCAGCCGTGCTGGCGGTGTGGTTGTGCTGCGCGGCCTGCCGAACAACAGCGCCAAGGCGCTGACAGCCGCGCTTGCGCGCGTCGCCAGCGAAGGCGAGCAGCTGGAAAACGTCGGCATTGACCCTCGCCTGTTCCGTGCTTTCGATGTCACCGCTGTCCCGGCCTACGTCGTCACGACGAGCGACTTCGATCTGTGCGACGGCTTCGACTGCCGGACCGATGTTCCGCCCCACGACCGCATGACCGGCAACGTCACGGTCGAGCACGTGCTGGCGACCTTCGCCGGCGGCGGCGGTCCTGGCGCGCGCATCGCCGCCCAGCATCTTGCCCGTCTCGAAAGGTCCGATCGATGAGACTCTTCGCCCTGGCCCTCGCTTCGCTCGCACTTGCGATGCCCGCCTACGCGCAATCGACCACAGACGCGGCCCGCGCCGATGGCAAAGCTTTCGGCCGGGACAAGGCATCCACGGCTCAGGATGCTGCGAGCACCGAGCCCGACGCCAGCCGGGTGCCCGGGTTCGGCGGCACGCCCGCGCAGTCGGGCTATTTCGACGATCCCGATCGCATGTCGCGCGAGGCGGCGAGCCAAGCGACGTCGAACACCGGCTATCGGACCATGCGCGACTCGATGGATCGCCGGGCACGCTTTGCCCCTGTCGATCTCGACGCCGCGATCTCGCGCTCCAAGTTGATCAGCGACGATCCGCTGACCTATTCAAGCGGGATGGCGGTCACCGGGTCTCAAGGTCGCTGCGTGCCGCTGCCGCCGGGTAGCGGAACCTCGGCTCGGTACAAGGCAACGTGCAACACAGGGTACACCGCCACGGCTGAAACGCGGACCTGCCCGATCACGCTTTCGGCCCGGGTGGAGCAGCGACAGGTCTACAAATACACCTGCTTTCCGGCCACCGGCGATCCGAACAATACGTTCGACTGCGCGCACTATCCGGCGCCGCATTGCCAGGTCGCTCAGCTGCCGCCCATCTACGTCTGCGACCCGTCGTTCGGCTGCGTGTCGATCACGCTCAACGAAGCCACCTGCACGGCACCAGTCGACGGAGCAACGCCCACATCTGTGTCGGGCGACAACGTCGTCACCACCACTCGCGACGAGAGCCAGTGCGCTGCTTTGGCCGGCGACAGCAATTGCCAGGTAGAGACGGAAACCTGCACGAGCAGTGATCCCGTCACACGGCTTGTCGACGGCGTCCCGGTCACCCAGCCATGCTGGGCCTGGTCCCGCAGTTACAGCTGCGCCAAATTGGAGGAAGCGCAGGACTGCCAGACGCTGGAGAGCACGCCCGGGTGCATCCTCGAAAGGCAGGACTGCCTGACTGACGAACCCTGCCGGACTTGGGAACGCGTGTACGACTGCCCTGTGCCGGATCAACCCGCCAGCACCAATCAATTCATCTGCGACGGCGACGTCTACTGCATCGACGGATCCTGCGAAACGATCCAGCGCGAGGCCAACGACGAATTCAAAGATGCCGTGGTCGCTCTCAACGCGATGGGTCAGGCCCGGCGTGAATGGGACCCGGACACGTTGACCCTCTTCAAGGGCGAGCGTGACACCTGCTCGTCCAAGGTGTTCGGTGTCCTCAACTGCTGCAAAGGCAAGGGCTTCCCGCTCATCCCCGGCATCCAGTTCCTGGTGCTGCTCGGTTGCAGCCGCGAGGAGGTCCTGCTTCACCAGCGCGATGCTCAGGGCCTCTGCGCTTATGTCGGCACCTATTGCTCATCGAGCGTGCTCGGGGTCTGCGTCACCAAGCGTAAGACCTACTGCTGCTTCGAATCCAAGCTTTCGCGCATCCTGCAGGAGCAGGGCCGCGCGCAGCTGAGGAAACCTTGGGGCAAACCGAAGACCGAACAATGCCTCGGCTTCACCATCGACGAGTTCTCTCGGCTCGACCTCAGCCAGATGGATTTCAGCGAGGTCTACGCCGAGTTCACCGACGCCGCCCGCCTCCCCGATGAGCTGCAGGCCGCCACCGATATCCAGCAAAAGATCGAGGACTACTATGCCCACGCTCGCAACTGACGCGAAGCGGCTGCTCGCCGCCTGCCTATCGCTTTCGCTCGCCAACCCTTACCCTGCTGCGGCGAAGTCCGACGATCCCTACGTCTCGACTGCGGACGGCAAGGACGACCTCTACTGCGCCCAGCGGCGGCTGGGCTATTGGTTCTACTGCGCCAAGCCCAAGCTGGCAGAACCTGAAGTCGCTACGCCGCCTCCGCGGAGCGCGGCGACGCAGCTCGACGCAATTACAGCCGAGCTTCGCGAGCTCAAGGCGAAGGCGATTTTGGAGCCGACGCCAGCGAACGTCACCGCCTACATCCGGTTTCAGCGTGAGCAGCTCGACCGGGCTTCGCTGTTCAGCGACGTATGGCAGCGGGCGATCTGGCAGGACCCGGACCTCGACTACACGCTGCAGCGCCCGGTTTCGACGCTCGGCAAAAGGCAATGGCAAGACAGCCGCAGCGCCGAGCGCAATTCGGTCATGGCGAACCTCGGGCAACGGTACGGGCTTTTCTACTTCTTCGCCCAGAGCTGCACAGCCTGCGAGGTCATGTCGCCGATCGTGCAATCGGTCGCGACCACCTGGCACATCGAAGTGCGCGCGATCTCGACCGACGGCGGCCCTTCACGGCAATTCCCGACCTATACCGTCGAGACCAACCAGCGCGCGCGCATGGGCCTCGAGCCCAAGGTGACCCCTGCCGTCGTCCTCTGGGATGCCGAGAAGTCCCGCGCAGTTCCCATCGGCTACGGCGTGATGTCGGCCGATGAGCTGCAGGATCGCATCTACCTCCTGACATCGAAGGAAGCCGGCCGTGACTACTAAGATGAAACGCGCCCTCGCCGCCCTGCTCGCGACAACGCTCCCCGCTAGCAGCATCTCCGCCAATGTCGGCAGCTCGATGGATTCGTTCCTGAGTGACGTCGGCGGCGCCGCTAACGTGACGGGTCCCACCGCATTCCAGGGGCAGTCAGCGGGCTACTATAGCCTCGGCAACGTCTGGACGCGCTTTCCGCAGAAGACGACCAACCTCGCCAATCTGCAGCTGCCGCGGGCGCGTGCAGGCTGCGGCGGCATCGACCTGTTCGCTGGCTCGTTCAGCTTCATCAACGCGAGCGAGATCGTCGCGATGCTCAAGGCCGTCGCCAACAATGCGGTTGGCTTCGCCTTCAGCCTGGCGATCGACACCGTCTGTCCCGAATGCTCCAAGATCATGCAGGAGTTCAGCCAGAAGGCTCAGCTCATGAATAATCTCAACATCAACAGCTGCGAGATGGCGCAAGGGCTGGTCGGCGGCATCTGGCCGAAGGGCGACCTCGCCGACAAAGCCGTCTGCGAAGCGATCGGCAATTCCGAGGGCATTTTCACCGACTATGCAGCGGCCAAGCATGGCTGCGGCACCAAGGGACAACGCTCGAGCACGACCGCCCAGGGCGCAGGCAAATACGATGACGTGAATCCCGGAATTCCGAGGAACTACACCTGGACGGTGCTCAAGAAGGCGGCGTTCTTCAACCCGAACGGAAGCTTCGACGAGGAGTTGGCCGAGTACGCGATGACGCTGATCGGCACGATCATCTATATCCCGCCCAAGGACGACGATCCGGGCAAGTTCGTGCCCATCGCGGGTGATGCCTCCTCCACGCTGGTCACCTCGCTGCTCGACGGTACGGTCGGCGAGAAGGTCCTGATCCAGAACTGTGACGAGACCGACAAATGCCTCGATCCGGGCTGGCAGCCGTTTAGCTTGCCCGCCTCCAAGGCCCTCCGCCCGCGCGTGGCGGCGCTTATCGACGGCATGGTCCAGTCGATCCACGACGACACGCCGATCACCGAGGCGCAGAAGGAGCTCCTCCAGGTTTCTTCTATCCCTCTCTACAAGATCCTCGCGGTCCAGGCGGCCTATGGCCGCGGCATGCCGACCGACGACCGGGCAACGCTCGCCGAGATCGCCAGCGTCGATCTCCTCTTCGCGCTGCTCGACCGGATCGTCGGCGAGGCTGGGCGGTCGATGTCGAGTTTCATCGGGGCCGACGAAGCCAAGATCGCGATGTGGCAAGGGCAGGTGAATGCGGTGCGGACAGCGCTCGCCGATAGGCAGTCGAACACGCACCTCAGGGTCACCGCGATCATGCAGATCATCGAGAAGACGGCCTTCATCGAGAACGTGCTCGCCGCCTCAATGTCGCCCGGCATGGCGGCATCACTCGACTGGTCGCGCGGCGTTCAAAACCGCGCCCTCACCCACTGACATCACGGGCACGAAGCCCAGGAGCATATTCATGGTCGAGATCTTCACCGTCGGCGGCGGCGACTATCTGGTCAACGTCTTCCAAGCGGTCGCAGCATGGACCGGCAACGGCGGCTACAGGAGCCTGATCCAGGTCGTGATGGTCATGGGACTGGGGCTCTCGGCGATCACGCTGGCATTCAACCAGGACTGGCGCGCATGGCTCAACTGGTTCCTCGGCGCGACGCTCATCTATTCGTGCCTCATGGTGCCGCGGCTCGAAGTCCATGTCACCGATCGGCTCAACCCCGGCCTCGCGCCCGCGAACGTCAGCAACGTTCCGCTCGGTCTCGCGCTCATGGCGAGCTTCACCAGCCAGGTCGGCGACTACCTGACCGGGTCGGCCGAGGTCGTCTTCGGCCTGCCCGGCGATCTCAACTACTCGCGAAACGGCATGATCTACGGCGCGCGCCTCTACGACGCGACGCGGTCGCTCCGCATCTCCGACCCGGAATTTGCGGCAAACCTCGACGAGCATTTCCGGCAATGCGTTTTCTATGACGTGCTGCTCGGCCGCTATTCGATGAAGCAGCTCGCCGAAAGCGACGATATCTGGGCCACGATAGCGCCCGGCAGCCAGGCGCGTGCGCAGCGCTTCCTTACCCGCGACGCCTCGGGCACCGTCACCTCGAACATCGTCACCTGCCGCCAAGGTTTCACCGCGCTCGACGGTCAGTGGGGCGCGCTAGTCGAAAGCATGGGCACCGTGTTCGGCCGTCAGCTCTACCCGAACCAGACCGAGACGCTCGCCAAGGCGAAGCTCTTTTCCGACCTGCCGATCGCCTACCAATACCTGACCGGCGTGTCGTCCAACGCCACGGCCATCTTCAAGCAGACACTGACCATCAACGCGATGAGCCAGGCTATGCACTCGATGTCGGGCGGCAGCGGCGCGGGTAACGTCGACGTCTATGCCCAGACCCGCGCCGACATCCAGACCGAGCGGACCTACGGCTCGATCGCCAGCAACGCGATGAAGTGGGTGCCACTGCTGAACATCGTGCTGACCGTGCTGTTCTATGCGCTTTTCCCGGTCCTGTTTCCGCTGTTCCTGATGCCGAAGACCGGGCCGATTGCGCTCAAGGGCTACGTTACCGGGTTCTTCTACCTGGCCGCCTGGGGACCGCTGTTCGTGATCCTTCACATGATGCTGATGTACAAGGGCGCGGCCGATATGAGCGCAGTGGCCGGCTCACAAGGGCTGACGCTTGCGAGCTTCACCGGGATGGCCGACGTCAACAGCGACATTGGCCTCCTCGCCGGATACCTGATTGCGTCGGTGCCGTTCCTCGCGGGCGGTGTCGCCAAGGGCGCTATGGCGATCTCGCACAATGCCACGAGCTACCTCAACCCGAGCCAAAATGCTGCTGAGGAAGCCGCCCGGGAGGCAAGCACCGGCAACGTCGCGCTCGGCAACACGAGCTTCGAAAACTCCACCGTCCTGACTCGCCAGTTCGCCCAGGGCACGATCGCGCCAAGTTTCACTTACGGCGCGGCACAGACCCGCACGTTCAGCGAGAGCGGCTCGATGACAACGAGTTTCCCGGAGGGCAGCTACGATCAGGTTCCGACGTCGAGCTATCCGTTCACCCCGAGCCTCGGCCAGGAGTTCAGCTCTCGGCTTTCGACCATGGCATCCCAGGCCCGGTCGAACAGTGAGACCTATGCCAACGTCGCCACGGAATCGACTGCCAGCGCCATGACCAAATTCCGCGAACTCCGCGACCAGTTCAGCCGTGGCAACTCGCTCGAGAGCGCCACGGGCACTTCAAATTCGGACAGCATCCAGTCCGCATTTAATGAGGTAGACCAAGCCTCCACATCCCTTCAGCAGCAATTCGGGCTGTCGCGACGCGCCTCCGACGATATCTCTACGGCCTTCTTTCTCGGCGGTGAGGCTGGTGCAAATGCCGGTGTAACCAACGGAGTTGCTTCTGCGAACGTGGGTGTAAAAGGTGGCGGGACGCAGACGTGGACGGACAGCGATCTCGGAATCGCTTCAGAAGATCGTTCGCGAATCTTTGGTAGTCTCACCCAGATGTCCGACAGCAGAAACTGGTCGAGTGCTCGTGATGAGTTTGTCCGTTCGACCAGCACTTCGTCGAACTCCACCGTCCATTCGACAGCGAGCGGCCTGAGCGCTTCGCTCACCGAAGCTCAAACTTACAGCCGTGAGGCGCGTCACGCTGAGGAGCTTGCAAATCGGCTGGAGAAACAGACCTCGTTCTTCGAAGGCAATAGCGCTGCTGGAAGTCTCAATCTTTCTCAAGCCTATCGCGAGTGGGGCCTTGGAGAAATCGAGCGTAATCGCGATTTTTATCGCGACGCACGGTTTGACGACGTTACCTTCCAGCTCAGTCCTGAAGGACAGGCGCTGCAGGCAAAGTTCATCGAAGGCTATGCAGAGAGGCTCCGCGATCAGATCGCGGACGGTCTTATCCTGGTGCCCGGACTAGCCATCAACCGTCCGTCCATCGCAGATCCGAGTTACGTGCGCGATCGAGCCCAGGTATCGGGGGGTCTCCCGCAGGTTTCACCCGGCGGAGCCCGCGGCGGCATTCGTGAGGAAGTAGAAGGAGCTCAGACTGAGGGGCGGAAGTCCGTCGGTGCGATGAAAAATCAACTCAATAGCGTAACACGCGGAGCTGCCGGGGCGAGCGCGGGAGCGGCAGATGATGTGAAGGAATGGTGATTGCAACTGATCACCAAAAGCCGAACCCTGCGCCAGCGAGAAAACCGAATACCGCCAGGATGGCAGCGGAAACAACGACTGTGAGCGCCCTTCCCCAGGGATCAGTCCAAGCTTTTCCAACCCGAAACTGCCTGTGCGCGCTATTTTGCGATGGCTGGTCAAATTCAGCCAAGCCTTCCCATCGAGGAGGAAGATCAGCTTGGCGAAGATCGAAACCGAAGCGTGGCATGATTGCAGTCATCTTGTTGATCCTAAGAACATAGCGGAAACTGCGAGAGGGAGAAGGCGTTTTCTGGCTACAGCCTCCGACTCAAGGAGAGCCACCTCCACTCACCCGCCGACGGCCTTGGTTGGCGGCTACGTTGGATAGTCCGGAAAGTCCCCTTTTGGCCGTCGTAGGTGCAAAGCCGACACCTTGTCTGCCGTCAGACATGACCTCGCTTCACGATCCCAGACCCAAAGCTTCCTCGCGCTGTCAGTGAAACGCCGCAGGTGAATTTGGGGGACGCAGTGATGAAGCTTGAGCGCTCACAGCCATTGGTTCTCGTAAAGGGTTTGCCGCAATACGCGCTGAGCGAAAATCGCCCAAGACTGGAGCTCTAGAGCAATGTCGAGCGAGTCGCTGGAGAAGCTTGCATCAGGATCGGGATTGGCGACATGGACCCAGCGGTTGCGATGTCTGCGTAGCTCGTGCATTCGCTCGGCAAGCCTCGGGTCGATGGGCGCGCGAGCGATCAGCTCGGCA